>Ga0182024_10004957_pt1 | contig 30201 bp, 20 predicted proteins | sample P32metaG_FD_120480 | JGI IMG/M metagenome (GOLD analysis project Ga0182024, IMG submission 120480) | Permafrost microbial communities from Stordalen Mire, Sweden - P3-2 metaG (Illumina Assembly) | ecosystem: Environmental > Terrestrial > Soil > Wetlands > Permafrost | place: Sweden: Stordalen... | reverse complement strand
TTTGCGGCATGCGTATCCATATAGCAGCGCAGTTCCGAAGTCTTGCGCGAATCAAAGCCGATCTGGCTGATGATGAACTGCGCGCCGCTCTCGATTTTCTTCTTGAGTTTGAGATACTGCGGAACTACCTCGCCCTCGCGCAGCTTGAAGTTCGTGGTCACAGCGCCGATGCAGAATTGCGTTTTGTCCGACCGCCGGCCGTCGTTGGACGCGCCTTGACCCAGCCCGTGGTTCATCTTGTTGAGCAGCGAGATCAGGCCAACCGAGTCGATGTCGAAAACCGGCTTTCCCAATCCGCCGGCCCCACTCACCGGGTAATCACCGGTCATGGCCAGGATGTTGCGGAAGCCTTCGCTGTTGAGCATCCAGGCTTCGCTTTCAAGTCCATTGCGGTTTTGGTCTTTGCAGGTAAGGTGGATCACGACTTCCTTGCCGGCGTAGAGAATGGGCCGGCCTAATGTAAGCGGCGCCATTTGAGGGTTGCCGCCGGCATTATCGGTAATCGAGATCCAGTCAATCTCGGGGCAGGCGACGAGTTCATTGGCAAAACCACGCGCCTTGATCGCACTCGCATCAGACATGGAACCGCGCACCGATACAAGCTCAGTGGCGATGAGAAAACGCGAGCTGTCATCCAGTTTTTCGCGCAGCGACGGCATCAGACAGAAGTTTACACAAACCGGGCCGGGAGCGCCCGAGTCTGGAGCGCGCGGGTTCTCGCACAACTTCGGAGCCGGCTTGGCAAATGCGAAAGTGGTGGCGAGCCGGGCTTGCGGGCGTGTATTCTCGTTTGGCCGAGAAGGCAGAGTGTCGAGATTCCCCTCAAGGAGAGTTGAAGAGCATGGCGAACAATCGTGGCGTGGTTTATATGGGTCCCGGGGTGGTTGAAATTCACAGCATCGACTCCCCTAAATTGGCGCTCGGCAACCGCAAGTGCGAGCACGGAGTGATTCTCAAGATTGTTTCCACCAATATTTGCGGCAGCGACCAGCACATGGTGCGCGGCCGCACCACGGCGCCCAAGGGTTTGGTGCTGGGCCACGAGATCACCGGCGAAGTGATGGAAGCCGGCCGCGATGTGGAGTTCATCAAAGTCGGCGATCTGGTTTCAGTGCCCTTTAACATTGCCTGCGGCCGCTGCCGCAACTGCAAAGAGCGCGCCACGGGCATTTGCCTGAATGTGAATCCGGCGCGACCGGGCGCGGCATACGGCTACGTGGACATGGGCGGATGGATCGGAGGACAGGCCGAGCACGTGATGGTTCCCTACGCTGACTTCAACCTGCTGAAATTTCCCGACAAAGCTCAAGCCATGGCGAAGATTCGCGATCTGACCTGCCTGTCGGACATTCTGCCCACGGGCTATCACGGCGCGGTGAGCGCGGGCGTCGGTCCAGGGGCCACGGTATACGTTGCCGGAGCGGGCCCGGTGGGTCTGGCTTGCGCGGCGGCCTGCCAGTTGCTGGGAGCTGCGGTGGTGATTGTGGGCGATCTGATTCCGGAGCGGCTTGCGCAGGCCAGGAGTTTCGGTTGCGAAACTGTGGACGTGTCAAAGGATGCTTCGGTAGGAGATCAAATTGCGCACATCCTGAAAGTTCCTGAGGTGGACTGCGCGGTGGATTGCGTGGGATTTGAGGCGCGCGGCCACGGCCACAGCGCCGGGAAGGAACTGCCCGCGACGGTGCTGAATTCGTTGATGGAGGTTTGCCGCGCCGGTGGTGCGCTCGGCATCCCCGGACTGTACGTGACCGACGATCCGGGCGCGACGGATGCGAACGCCAAGACAGGCAACCTGAGCATCCGCATCGGGCTGGGATGGGCGAGGTCCCATGTCTTCACCACCGGCCAATGTCCTGTGATGAAGTACAACCGGCAGCTGATGATGGCCATCCTGCACGACAAGATCCAGATTGCCAAAGCCGTGAATGTGACCGTGGTGACCCTGGACGAGGCGGTGCAGGGCTACAAGGACTTCGATCGGGGAGCGGCGAAGAAATTTGTCCTCGATCCTCATGGCATGATTGCGGCATAGCCGGACCATTCGAGCGCGCGCATCGTGGCTCCATCTTCCCGTGCCAGCCTGACGTTCGGCTTCTTCGAAGATGATGGCCTGGGGCCGGTGACGCAGGCGACGCGTGCGGCCGTAATCGTCGATCGCGCTTCACTCACGCTTCCCTATTCAATGGAGGCGAACTGAGTCCTTCACGGCGCTTGTGCGGTGTCATCCATCACCATGTCGACTTCTGCGCCCAGTAAGAGCATCAGACCGCTGAAGTAGAACCAAATCAGCAGAACGATCACTGCGCCCAGCGAACCGTAAGTCACGGGGTAACTGTTAAAGAAATGCAGATAGATACGAAGCCCAAACGAGGCGATCAGCCATCCTGCGATGGCGAGCACAGTGCCCGGAGTAAGCCAGCGCCAATGTCGTTGCCGCCAATCGGGCGCCCAGAAATAGACTGTCTCGAACGACAAGGCGAGAACGCAGGCAGACGCGCTCCACGCGATGACTCTCACCGCCAATCCTGCGGCGATCGATAGCACAGGATGAGCAAGGCGATGCTCGATGAATGTGGCCGCAAAATTTCCGGCAAACATGCAGCCCAACGCGGAACCGATCAGAACTGTAAGCACGATAGTCAGGAGAATGGCATACAGGCGAGCGACAAAATACGATCGCCGCTCCTCAAGCCTGAAGACAACATTGAGAGTGTCTTGAAGGGCGGAAACGCCGACCGATGCCGACCAGATTGCGGCAATCGATCCGAATGTCAATTTTCCAGAGGTGGCGGCGGCTGTTGTCTCGTTGAACGTATTGAGGACGGAGGCCAAAGCGGATGTAGGAATAACGAGGGCGAGGTAATCGAGAAGCTTATCCGAGATTTGGTGCGCGGAGCGGGCTACCAGGCCCAAAATCGAAGCGCCGCACCACAGTGTTGGAAACAGCGCAAAAAGAAAATAAAATCCGAGTTCTGCAGCATGACCAAAAATCCGGTCGGTACTTGTCGATTTCCAGATTCGGCGCGCCAATTCCCAGGTCCGCCGTCTTTGACGAACATCACCCGACGTTCCCGATGAGCCAATCAACGGCGCAGTTGGAACTCCGACTTGATGCCAGGGTAAACGCATGGATGGTCGACGATCGCGGATCTCTCTGGTCGAGAAATCGTGCACGATTGATATATATATGGATGCAACGCGCTACGATGCAGCAGCCTGGATGGCCTGCCTGTGTTTACCCCCCCCTGCGAACGCATCCGCATGCATGCGCCCAGGAAGTAAACCCGGAACTCTTTCGTGGCCACCACCCAAGGGCAGACCATTCAGGGACAATATCAGGTCTCGACGCGCGTTACGGTCAGCGCCACACGAGACCCCAACGGCGGATTTGCCGTCGACACCCTCATCAAGAAGAGCTTTTACGGCATTTTCGGAAATACTGTGAACTCTTGAGAGCCGTGGATGTGGATTTTTCTTGAGGAAAAATCCACTCTGCAGCCGCGGCTTCGGTCTACATCACTTCCGAAAATGCTATAGCGCTCATTCCGCGGTGCGCGCCGACTCCAACCGACCAGGGGAGGCTGTGACGGCTGGTTCTGGTGTGCGAGCGGCGTGCCGAAGCTTGGAAATCGCACTTATGTATGCCCAGCTTTAGCTGCCCCCGGCTGCTAAGAACAACCGGAGGTCGACCCGCAGCTCATGCAGCGGTAGCAGCTGCCGTTGCGCACCATGATGGCGCCGCAGACGTTGCAGCTCGGCGCGTCGCCCATGTCGTACATGTCGCGCATGGCGTCGGCGGCGTGGTACAAACCGCGGTCCTCCATGCTGGGCAGGTGCGCGGGCGAGGCCGCCGTCGTCTGGCGCGGCTGCACCTCAGGCGCAATGCCGCCGCCGCTCGCAGTCACACCGCCATGGCCGCTCGCCAGGTTCAGCCGCTTGGCCACCTCGTCCGCGAGCTGCGCCAGGTGATCCTGCGACGAGGCCGCTTGCTCCTCGGCATCGCTCTCCTGGAGCAGGCTGGGCGAAGCGGGCAGGGCCGGCGCTTTGGGAGCCAGACCCGCGAACAGCGTCAACTGCTCGCCGGAAAGGAAGCGCAGATTGAGCCAGCGGAACATGTAATCCATCAGGCTCTTGGCATAGCCAATCTGTTCGTTGCCCGTCCAGCCCGAAGGCTCGAAGCGCGTGTGCGCGAACTTTTCGCACAGTACCTTGAGCTGCACGCCGTGTTGCAGTGCCAGCGAAACCGAGGTGGCGAAGGCATCCATTAATCCGGAAACCGTCGATCCCTCCTTGGCCATGCGGATGAAAATCTCGCCCGGCTGGCCGTTAGGATAGAGCCCGACCGTGATGTAGCCTTCGTGCCCGGCAATGGAGAACTTGTGCGTGATCGACGCGCGCTCCGCCTGCAGACGGTGGCGTACGGCGCGCGGCGGAGCGTTCAGGTCCTGCTCGTTCTTAACCGTCTCGCCGGCGCCCGTCTCCACATCGACCGAAGGCGTCGCCGTCAATACCGGAACCGCGGCGGCCGTGGCAATCTCTTCAATCGCTTTCTGGAAGGCCTGCGAGGCGGCGAGCAACTGCTTCGCGCTTACCTCCAGTTTGTCCGTTCCGTGTGCTTCGAGCGTTTTCAGATCGGCTTCCGCAGCCGGTTGCGACGCCGACAGGTGGCTGAGCACGCGGCTGCCTGCAGCATCCAGCGCGGAGGGTTCTTTCTTTACGTCCATGCTGGTGTTCAGCGGCTGCGTTCCCTTTGACCCGTCGCGGTAGATGGCCACGGCCTTGATGCCCTGCCGCCAGCTCTCCGCATACGCCTCGGCCACATCCTCGACAGCAGCTTCATGTGGCAGGTTCACCGTCTTCGAGATTGCGCCCGAAAGGAACGGCTGTGCCGCGGCCATCATCTTGATGTGCCCCATGTAATGAATGGAGCGCGTGCCCTTGGCGGGCTTGAAGCTGCAATCGAACACCGACAGATGCTCCGGCTTGATGCCCGGCGCGCCCTCGATGGTTCCCGTGGCATCGATGTAGCTGACGATCGCGTTCACCTCGTCGTTCGAATAACCCAGCTTGAACAGCGCCGCCGGCACCGTGTTGTTCACTATCTTGATCATGCCGCCGCCTACCAGCTTCTTGTACTTCACCAGCGCCAGGTCCGGCTCGATGCCCGTGGTGTCGCAATCCATCATGAAGCCGATGGTGCCCGTGGGCGCCAGCACCGTGACCTGCGAGTTGCGGTAGCCGTAGCGCTCACCGTAAAGCAACGCCATGTCCCAGCACTCGCGGCTGGCGTCGAGGAGTGCCTCGAGCTGCGGCACCATGAAGGGCTCGCCCGATGCTCCCGATTTGCCGATGTTGTTCACTTCGGCGCGGTGCATGCGGATCACGTCGAGGAATGGCTCGCGGTTGACGTAGAAGCCCGGGCAGGCTCCGCCCTGGTGCTCCACTGAAGCGGTGAGCGGCGTGGCAGAAGCTATCGGCGGGCACTGCGCGGCGATAATCGCGGACTGCAGGTACGACTGTCCGCACATGATTGCCGTCATCGCCGCTGCCAGATCGCGCCCGGCTTCGGAATCGTACGGCAGTCCAAACGACATGAGCAATGCGCCCAGGTTGGCGTAGCCCAGGCCCAGCGGCCGGTAGTCATGCGAGTTGCGCGAGATAGCCTCGGTGGGATATCCCGAGTTGTCCACGAGGATCTCCATCGCCGTGGTCATTACCGAGATCGCGTGCCGGTACGATGCGATGTCGAACATTCCTGCCGGCGTCACGAAGCGCATCAGGTTCAGGCTCGCCAGGTTGCAGGCTGAATTGTCCAGGAACATGTACTCACTGCAGGGATTCGATGCATTGATGCGCGCCGTGTTCTTGCTGGTGTGCCACTTGTTGATGGTGTCGTCGAACTGCATGCCCGGATCGCCGCAGAGCCACGTAGACTCTGCGATCTTCCCCATAATGTCGCGCGCCTTTTGGGTCTTTACAGGATGGTGGCCCTTTACCGTATAGGTGGTAAAGTCCCCATCCGCCTCGTAGGCACGCATAAATTCGTCACTGACCCGTACTGAATTGTTTGCGTTCTGGAAAAATATCGACGAAAACGCTTCGGAGTCCGGACCGCTTCCGTCGTAGCCGGCCTTGATCAGCGTGAATGCCTTGGCTTCTTCCTTCGATTTGCACTCGATAAACTCGACGATGTCGGGGTGGTCCACATTCAGGATCACCATCTTCGCGGCGCGGCGCGTCTTGCCGCCAGATTTGATGACGCCGGCAAAGGCATCAAAGCCCCTCATAAAGCTCAACGGCCCGCTGGCCTGGCCGCCGCCCGAAAGCTGCTCCATCGAGCCGCGCAGCGACGACAGATTCGTCCCCGTTCCCGAACCCCACTTGAACAGCATGCCTTCAGTCTTGGCCAGGGTCAGGATCGAGTCCAGGGAGTCTTCCACTGCGTTGATGAAACATGCCGAGCATTGTGGATTCCTGTAGCCCGTGGCCGAGTACTGCACGCCGCCCGTCACCGGGTCCCAGTGCCAGTTCTGCCCGTCCGCCTCCGGCTCCAGCCGGTCGCAGCCCACGTTGAACCACACCGGCGAGTTGAACGCCGCCTTCTGCGTCAGCAGCAAGTGCGCCAACTCATCGTGGAAGACCGCGGCATCCACGGGCGTTGCAAAGTAGCCGCTGGCGAGGCCCCAGTCCCGGACCGTCTCCGCCACGCGCCCCACCAACTGGCGCACGCCCGTCTCGCGCTCAGGCGTGTTCATCTGCCCGTGCAGGTACTTCGAAGCCACAATATTGGTGGCCGTCATCGACCAGTTCGCCGGAACCTCCACGTCCTTCTGCTCGAAGATCGTGTTGCCCTTGGTGTCGGTAATCGCCGCAGTCCGGCGCTCCCACTGCAGCTCGTCATAGGGCGAAACGCCTTCGGTCGAAAAACGGCGCGTAAAGGTCAGACCCTGCTGGGTCCGCGGGGTGGACAGGAAGGCAGCGGTCGAAGTCTGAAGTTGAGCCTCGTTCATCTTGATCTTCTCCATAGGGCAAATTCGGTGAAAAACTCTCGGATCCGGCGTTGGGCCGGAAGGACTGTGTTACCTGGAAGACGTTGAAAACGAACGGAATCAGGGATGATTAAGGCCGCAAGTTTCAGCACCCAACGCGACTCCCCGGCGCCCTCTTTATCCGGGGTTTTTCATTACAGTCTGTTTAGAGCCGCAGATGAAAAAATACCGCTGTCCGTGGTACGTGTCAACAACAAACCACAACATCTTGTATTTTGTTGGTGTTTCTCGCACCTGCTTCCTAAACAGCGCCATTTGCCTGTGGAAAGTCGCAAATGGCCTTGTCTGGCGCGGGGTTGCGCGGTTTGTTTTGCACCGAAATTGGGGCCAACCCTCAGGCGAACCCAGGGCGGGTCCCGATTCCCGTACCACGATTCAACAGTAGCCCTACGAGAGCTCCCTCACAAGGCGCAAAACTGGTGCAGATTTGTGATTTTCCTGTGCGAGATGTGGACAATGGGGGACCGGAACCGGCGTTGCCTTTGCCCTAAGCTTCAAATCGTGATGAGGCGGGTAGCATCCGTTGGTGCAGGACGCGGACAATCAAGATTCCACTTGCCAGTCTGCGATAGAACACGACATGCTTTCCGTGCTCGAATCTACGCAGGCCCGTGCTGACCGAATCGCAGCCCCGCCCCATTCCAGGAGTTTGGGAAAGCATCCGAAAACACGCATGTGACCCGGCAGCATATCGCGCCGCCTGCTCCGCGCTCCACTGAATTGTGGTGTGCCGGATGATGCCGCGAACATCGGAGGCTGCGACGCCGGAAACAGCGTACTTAGGCAACTTCCCCGGCCTTCTCCCCGGCGACCTCGTCGATATAGACGGAAAGCTCCTTGAAGAATTCCTCGCCATCCATAGAATCACTGGCGTCGCCGTCGGCAATCGCCTTGCGCAGTGCTGCCAACTTGGCCTCGTTTTCCCGCTCTTCAATCTCCAGCAGACGCAATGCCGATCGCATCACTTCGCTAGCGTTCGCATAGCGGCCGCGCTTCACGCTTCTGGCGATAAAGCGATCGAGCTCTTTTGTCAGATTCACATTTCTGGTCGGCACGGGATGGCTCCTCAAAAACAGTATAGGACGATTGGCAAAGTATGCCACCCTCCCGCTCGCCTTTTAATAATTGGCAGTAGCGAAAGCCTCGAATTACGCCGTCGCCGCCACGGCCCGCTGGCTCAGCACGCCGTCATCGCCGTGGGAGCGGTTCAGCGTCAGCACCGTAATGTCGTCCTGCTGGCCGAACTTCTGCGCCGCCTCCGCAATCGACTCGGCCGTGTCGGCCGCAATGGCCGACGTGCGATCGAAGCCGAAAAGCTCGCCGGTTTTGCTGCGCGCCTCCACAACGCCGTCGGTCAGCAGGGTCAACTGTTCACCGTCGGCAAGCTGGGAGGTCGATTCGGTATAGAGCGCGGTCGCCGAAAGTCCCAGCGGCAGCCCGCTTTCGAGCGCCATCTCGCGGCACTTCAGGTACGGCGCCAGATGCCCCGCATTGGCCGCCGTCACTTTCCCGTCCGGGTCGGCGCGCAGAATCAGGCACGTGGTGAAACCTCCATCGCGGCTGCGCGCCAGCATGCGCTGGTTCATCGCCGCCAGAATCTCCGCCGGGCTCTGCGTATAGTGCGCCAGCGTGCGCACCGTGCCCACCAGCAGCGAAACCGTCATCGCCGCCGGAATTCCCTTTCCGCTTACGTCGCCGATCACTGACAGCACGCCGCCGCCGCGCAACGGCAAAATCTGGAAGAAGTCGCCGCCCACTTCATCGGCCGGCCTGTAAACGCTCTCTACTTTGAATCCTGGCGTTGCAGGGATCGCCTCCGGGATCAGCACCTGCTGCACCGCTCTTGCGTTGCGGATTTCCTCTTCCATCCGCGCCTGCTGCCGGTGGCTCTCGGCCGAGTACCGGTAGACCGCGTACACCAGCGCCACCAGGAGCAGGGCCCCAGTCAGCGTGCGCGCGTTCACCGCATTTCCCAGCACAACAAATAGCGGCGCGGCAATCTTGTCGCCCAGGGTGATATGCGTAAACCGGCTGCCCTGCTGCAACGCGACGCCGACTACAAAAATTGTCTGCGAAAGGAAGGCCAGTACCGCGACGATCCAGCGCGCGGGATCGAGCTTCCGCTTGTGCACCACCGCATATCCGATAAGATAAAACGGATAAAGCTCCAGCAGCATCACCAGCGGCATCAGCGCCATGTCCAGCACCTGCCAGGGGTGAGGATTGGAAAGCGAGAATCCATACGTCAGACAGCCATCGAAAATCCCCTCAGCGAACTCCACGATGGCAAGAATGCGCGTCAGCCGCACCACCCGCTCGGAGTCGTGCAGGCCCAGCAGCCAAACCAGTACGTACCACATCGAGATGTCGCCCAGCACGTACAACGGCTGGTTCAATCCCATGGCCACAACCAGCGAGATTGGCAGCTTCAAACCGATCAGAGTGAGGGCCAGGGGCCGCGCCGCCGCAAAGCACGCCATCCAGAAGGCCAGCCACTGGCTGCGGTCGCGCAGCCAGAACATGAAACCCAACACCGCGACCAACCCGTAGAGCGATTCCAGCGCGAAAGTGACCTGGCGACCCCGCAACCACCGGTAGTCCGCCGCGCTCATCGCATTGCCAATGGCCTTGGGGCTGCCCAGCACCGGTGGTGCGTGAAATCCTCCTTGCCGCCCGTTGTCGTAGGAGCCGTACGGCGCCTTCCACGTCCGCACGGCAAGCACGCCCGATTGCGCCGGGCCCAAGCCCCAGGTGTGCGGCCGCAAGTCGAAGAACCACACCGGATGTGGCGGCAGTGCGCCGTTGGCGCCCACCAGGTGCCCGTTCCAGTAGATTTCGTACGCGTCCTCTACCGCCGGAATCAGAACTGCCAGCTGATCAGGCGCCTGCTGGCCCGGCTTGAGTTGCACATGCCGGCGGTACCATGCAAACCCGTCTACGCTTTCGTGGCCTTGTGCGCCCCATGGCTTGTTGACCGCCAACTGTTCCCAGCCCGAATCGTCGAAACCTGTTGCGGCCCACGCGGCATCGTCACCCAGATGAAACTGCCACGGCCCATCGAGCGTGGTCAGCCCGCCATCGAACTGGGCGAATTCGGGCGCGGCAGGCGCAGCCGCCGCACGCGCCGTGCTTTGGGTCAATGTTGGATCGGCAAGCGCAGCAACAAGAAGAGTGAGCAGCAGGATGCGGGGAAGTCGCATGCTGGCAGCATACTGCCCCAATCGGCGCAATCACAATGATTTTCTTGGGTCCTCAGGACAATCTAACGAACGTTATTGCGGGGAAAGGCGGCTGCATCCCTCCCTGAACCGAAGGCCAAACCGCTGTCGATTTATAGAATCCCGAGGCGCACATATTCCTCATGGATGATGCGATGGCACTCGCACGCAGCTTGTTCGAGGCCCTTGCGATTTTGGATCGTCACATTTCCACGCGAATAGGCAATAAGTCCAGCCTTGTGCAACATACCGGCTGCCACGGTGACCGAGGTGCGGCGCGTACCGAGCATCATGGCTAGAAATTCGTGCGTTATTTTTATGCGATTGTTTTGCACTCTATCCTGGCACATCAGCAGCCACCGGGCGAGACGCTCTTCGAGTTCATGCACCCGATTGCACGCAGCCGTCTGCGCTGTTTGCACAAGCATTGCCTGTACGAATCGTTGCAAGCGCAGACGGAGTTCGCTCGACGCTTCGAACTGTTCTTGCAAAACCGTGGCCTTCACACTGAATCCGTGTCCCGGAATTTGCATGAAGGCCCGGTTCGGAGAACGCCCGGCGCCTAGCACGGCGGGCAGTCCCACAAAACCGTCTCGACCAATGATGCCGACCTCGACGCTGCTTCCGTTTTCCATGGTGACAACAACGGAACAAATGCCTTCTTCCAGAAAATACAAGGTATCGACCGTCTGACCTGGATCGTGCAGGCTTCGATTGATTTGCAAAGTCACCGGGGAGAGATGGGGTGCAAGACGTTTCAGTTCAGTTGCAGGCAACGACGCCAGCACGCGATTCTTGTAGGTCTGCGGAACAGGGATCGGCTGCATGGTTCCCCCTTTGCATCGTGAAGCCAAAAGGCTTACACCTGAACGCGCAAGAGAGCCGGCCTGAGGCCCTGATTGCGATCAAAGGCGGGCAACGTGCGTATAGAGATGTAAGGTCAATCATATTCTGGGAATGCTCAATTAATGTTCGATAGGCGACAGACACGCCAGAAAAAAATGGATTAGTCTTTGCGCTTGACGCTGCAGGCACGATAGAAGTTCTCCCATAATTGCCAGTTCCGGCGCCGGCTTCCCGGTGGTGATTTTTGGGTGTTGGTAAAGGCCGCCATTGCGGCCAAAGCCGATTGAAGCGCCCGGCGTTTTGCACGTCAACTTTTGATTGCGTTTGTACGATTGCCTGCCTTGGACGAATCTGACGCCTTCGCGCTTTCCTCTGCGAGCGCGCGAGGAAAACTAACAGCGTAAAGGCATTGATTTGCCTGAATCTAAGGAGATCGTATGGCGCTAACTGTCGTTCTCTCCGTCGGCCTTGATCCGGACCTGTTGAGAACTCGAAGCCTCGTTTTGCAATCTGCCGGTTATATGGTTGTCTCCGCGTATTCAGTCAAAGAGGCGGTCGACCAATTTCAGGCGGGCGATTTCGATCTTGTGCTGCTTTGCCAATCCATTCCCACAAAAGAGAGAGATGGATTGACCTGGTGGATGCGAGCATCCGCGCCGGGTACTCCGGTGGTTTCCGTTTCGGGAAAACTCTTTTCCGATGACGTTGTGGCTGGTGTGACGGTCGGCAGCGAACCGTCCGCACTCTTGTGGGGCATACGGGAAGTGCTCATCAACGCCAAGAGCCGCACGGCACGAAGGGCGAACCCTCTCGGCAAACAAGAGGTCGATGCGGCGCAAATGAAAAGGCCGCCAAGACCGAGCGCAGGCTATGATGGACAGACAGGAGCCACGAAGGAACACTTTGCTCGTCTCCCTCGCGCAAGTTGAACTGCTTTGATTGATCTTCTTTTCCCGGGAGTGACACCAGCGGGTCGGTTTGTGTGTACGACCAAGAGGAACACTCTAACTTTGCCGAGGGACTCGTTGCAGCGAGGTCTTGAGAAAGAGGAACGATCATGCCCGAACTGCAGCAGCAACCCTCCGTCTTTGTGGTCGATGACGAGCCTGTCATCGCGACTACCCTGGCGACGATTTTGCGCCTGAACGGCGGCTTTCGCGCCCGATCCTTCACCAAGCCGCTCGAGGCTTTGGAAGCCATCCGACTTGAAGCTCCGGACCTTCTGATCACCGATGTTGTGATGCCGCTGCTATCCGGGATCGAACTGGCGATTCAAGTGCGAGAGCTTTGCCCGGAGTGCAAAGTGCTGCTGTTTTCAGGGCAAGCCGCCACGGCCCATTTGCTTGAGGCCGCCGGCGCGAACGGGCATGATTTCGAGCTCCTGGTGAAGCCCGTGCACCCGGCGGACCTGCTGGCGAAAATCCGGAGTTTGACGGAGCCGGCATTGACGCTCGAATCGCTCGACGAATTGCAAATGTGACGCTGCCGCGATGCTGGGCTGGGAAGTCCCGTGGAATCAATGCAAATGTTCGGTAATAACTTGACGCACATTTGGTGGTTTTCTTAATTCTTGTGACGTTCCTAGTCGGCGTCATTCCCGCTTTCGCTGAAGTTCAAGATCGCGCTGGGAAGTGGGGGCCACGACCCAGAATAATGAAGACGGAAATCTGTCTTCCGTCTTTTCTTAAAGACATCGACGTATTCAATGCGCCCATAAACATAGACAGCGCGGACGCCGGTTTGTATGTCCGCAATTTCAGTTGGGGTCAAAGTTCGATCAAACCAAAGAGATTTGCTAAATGTGGACTCCGATCCGAGCGTGTTGGAGAACTGGTCTTTGAGAACAGGTACCCCAAGCGATGTGTTTTCTGTTCAAGGGGGGTTTTGTAGGCAATGCACAGGATAATAGTGGGCATAATGAAACCGTTTATAACCTGCCCTTTTTGTATCGCCTCCATCCCGATATACCATGGCGATAAGTCCTTTGTTATCAAATATGGAGGTACGTCATATAGGGGAGGGTGGGGGACGGCATTTTGGTAAACTTCCGCCCTCGGCTAAAGCGGTTCCAACCCGCATTTCTCACACGCGGCGAGGACGTTTAGCGCCGCGGCGAATGGGGACCAACTAAACCATTTTCCCATTTGTGTAGAGTGCGGTGTGGACCGGGAGGTCCACGCGACAGCCGGCCGGGAGGCCGGCGGTACCTGTTCTTTCAGCGACCCGCAACCTTGAGCCAAGCAGGAGGTCAGCTCTATCCGAAAGGGCAAAATGCTCTAAAGAAAACGCCGCCCGTTGCGGGGCGGCGTTTTTGTTGACTTCGAAGACAGGAATCTGTTGAAGGAATCAGAGGCTCGACTTGTTGTCGATTCTCATGCCGTAGAAGGATTTGTGGACGAAGAATACGGACACGAGGAAGAAGGCTACGGCCAGGCCGGTGGCTAGCATCGGGTTCTGGGCGCCGAGTTTTACGGCTAGCTCGACGGCTAGCAAGCCGAAGAGGGTGGTGAACTTGATGACGGGGTTGAGGGCTACGGATGAGGTGTCTTTGAAAGGATCGCCGACGGTGTCGCCGATTACGGTGGCGTCGTGGAGAGGTGTGCCTTTTTGTTTGAGGTCGACTTCTACGATTTTCTTGGCGTTGTCCCAGGCGCCGCCGGCGTTGGCCATGAAGATGGCCTGGTAGAGGCCGAAGATTGCGATCGAGATCAGGTAGCCGATGAAGAAGAACGGCTCAACGAACGCGAAGGCAAGCGTGGCGAAGAAGACGGCGAGGAAGATGTTGAACATGCCCTTCTGCGCGTACTTGGTGCAGATTTCGACGACCTTCTTGGAGTCGGCGACGGAGGCCTTTTCTACGCCTTCGAGTTTGATGTTGGCCTTGATGAACTCGACTGCGCGGTAGGCGCCGGTGGTGACGGCCTGGGTGGAAGCGCCGGTGAACCAGTAGATCATGGCGCCGCCGGTGATAAGGCCGAGCAGGAAGGGCGCGTGGAGCAGAGAGAGGCTGGCGACGTCGTGCGTGAGCCCGCCGGTGAGGGCCATGATGATGGAGAAGATCATGGTGGTTGCGCCCACTACGGCGGTGCCGATGAGCACCGGCTTGGCGGAAGCCTTGAAGGTGTTGCCGGCTCCGTCATTGGCTTCGAGCAGCTCCTTGGCGCGCTCGAACTTGACGTCGATGTTGTAGTTCTTCTTGAGCTCGGCTTCGATGCCGGGAACGGTTTCAATGAGCGACAGCTCGTAAATGGACTGCGCATTGTCGGTGACGGGACCGTAGGAATCGACGGCGATGGTGACCGGGCCCATGCCGAGGAAGCCGAAGGCGACGAGACCAAATGCGAAAACGGCCGGAGCCAGCATCAGGACTGCCATGGACGGGCCGGTGCTGAAGTAATAACCCATGCTCATGAGGGCGACCATGCTGAGACCGAGCCAGTAGGCAGAGAAATTGCCGGCTACGAAGCCGGACAGGATGCCGAGCGACGCGCCGCCTTCCTGCGCGGATTTGACGACTTCGCGGACGTGGGCGGACTTGGTTGAAGTGAATACCTTGACGAGCTCGGGAATGATGGCGCCGGCGAGGGTTCCGCAGGAGATGATCGAGGCCAGCTTCCACCAGAGCGTTCCGTCGCCGAGATCGGGGATCATCATTCTGGAGACGATGAAGGTGAGGATGATGGAAACGATAGATGTGATCCATACCAGCGAGGTCAGGGGCGTCTCAAAATCCATTTCGTCGGCGTTGACGTACCTGGCCTTGGCGATGGCGCCGTTGAGGAAGTAGGCAGCCGAGCTCGAAACCAGCATGGCGACGCGCATGACGAAGATCCAGACCAGGAGTTGGACTTGCGTTTTGGCGTCGGGGACGGCGAGGAGAATGAAGGTGATGAGGGCCACGCCGGTGACGCCGTAGGTTTCAAAGCCGTCGGCGCTGGGGCCAACGGAGTCGCCTGCGTTGTCGCCGGTGCAGTCGGCGATTACGCCGGGGTTGCGGGCATCGTCTTCCTTGATTTTGAAGACGATCTTCATGAGGTCGGAACCGATGTCGGCGATCTTGGTGAAGATGCCGCCGGCGATGCGCAGGGCTGCTGCGCCGAGCGATTCGCCAATGGCGAAGCCGATGAAACATGCGCCCGCATAGGTAGCGGGAACGAACAGAAGGATGCATAGCATGATGAGCAACTCGACCGAGATGAGCGCCATGCCGATGCTCATGCCCGCCTTCAACGGAATGGCAAAACACAGATAGGGTTTGCCGCGCAATCCTGCAAAGGCCGTGCGCGAGTTGGCAAAGGTGTTGACGCGAATGCCGAACCACGCCACGCCGTAGCTGCCGGCGATGCCGACCAGCGAGAACGCCAGAATGATGGGCAGCGTGACGGCAACATTTCCTACCGGCGACAGAACACCGAAGTAGAGCGAGATGATGACCGCGATGAAAACCCAGAGCAGAAGAATGAACTTGCCTTGCGTGACGAGGTACGTTTTGCAGGTTTCATAAATCAGTTCGGACATTTCGCGCATGCTGCGATGCACGGGCAGATTCTTCAACTGCACATAACTCGCCAGGCCGAAGAGCAGACCGCCGACGCAGAAGAGCAATCCCCAGGTGAGGAGAGCATGTCCGTTGAGGCCGAAAAAGTTCGCGAAAGTTACGCTCGACAAATCCGGCAGCTTGAGGCTGGCTTCGCCTCCGCCGCTGGCGGGTTCGGTTTGCGCGTGAGCGAATGCTGGAAGCAGCAGGGCGCAGACCGCAACCGTGAGGGCCACCGCGGACTTGTATGACCGCTTCATAAAGGCTCCGATGCCTTGTTTCATGGTTGAAAAACTCCGCAATAATGCGGCCGCAAGCAGCCCCAGCATACTTGCACCGAGAAAGAAAACTACACAACCCTGTACCGTCACATACCCTCCATATTCAATGTTTTAAAGCTCGAAGAATCACGGCCCCGGATCGACCTCGCGAACACCCGGGGAGTCGCAAGGGGAAGGCTATCATCCGGATACACGACTGTCGAGTGACTGCTATCACGGGGAGAGACGGGGGCGTGGGAGCGAGGGAACAAGGAGGCGGGGGGCCAAAATGGGCGGGAGCGAGGGAGCGGCGGCGAAACTCAAACAACTTCAAAATGAGGCAGGCGGGAACTGCGATCGAACGTCAGGGTCGAGGAGCAGCCGGCCCAGGATCCGAGCGCGCAGATCAGAGTGCATTGACTCCCTAGTCCCTGTTTTTATTCGATGGGGATGTCTATTTTATCGTCGGGGAGGGCAATTTTCAGATTCTGGTCACCGGGGTCGCGGATCTGGCCGCCGGGCAGCGGATGCAGCTTGAACAGCACCAGAAGATTGCGGTCCGGGTCGTCGAAGGCGGGAAAACTGGCCACCTGCTCGATCGAGTAAATGGTGTGCAGGTCATCGAGCGTGCCGGGGTCGATATCGTTCCAACTGGCGTACCAACCGGGCTGATAGGCTGCGAGTTTGGTCGCAAGGTCCTCGGTGCCGAAGTCGTCGCACAAGCTGGGCACGCGGGTGAGCAGCGTGATCTCATCGCCGCTGATCGAATCCAGCAGCCGCTTGCCATTGGGGTGCGTATCCATATATAGCGCGAGTTGCGTTGCGGCGGTGACCCATGTGTATTGGGGGTGGGTGGCGTAGCGGAGGGTCTGCACGCCATGAACGGCGGCAGCGGCCGCGGCGAATATTGCGACGGCCCAGCCGAATCCGCGCGTCGAGATTGACTGGCCTGGCGGGTTTGGACGGCTTGGCGGGTGGGGCCGGCCTGGCGGGTTGGGCCGGCAGGGTTCATTCAGCAGGGCTTCGACTCCCAGGGCCACCACGAAGAAGCAGAAAAATGCCGGGACCGCAAAGTAGCGCGGCTGGGGATGGTTTTGCAATGTCATAAACAGCAGATAGCCTGCGACGACCCACAAGGAAACGCCAAACAAAGGATCGCGGCCCAGTTTCCGCGCCCACGCGCTGCGGCAGGAAACGGCGGCGGCCAACACTACCGCGCCGGCCAGAAGAATCAAACTGTGATCGACCCACAAGAGACCGTGAAATGACCACCAGAAGGCCAGCAGAGGCCAATAGAACTCCTTGGGCTTGTCGTAGTGGTTCACAAAAAAGTAGTATCTGTAGTCGCCGAGCAGGCCCGCCCAGGTGATGAGCGCCATCCAGACGCCGTACGCGGCAGCCGCCGCGCTCGTCATCACCAGCGCGCAGCGCAGTGCCAGCTTGCGCTCGTGCCACAACGGCACCATGATCGGCCAAAGCAGCGCCGGGTAGAGGAAAAGCCCCGTAGTCTTGGTCAAGACGACGAGGGCGAACAGCAGGCCGATGCAGATTGACCCGAGCACGGGCCGCTGCCTTTGCGGCAGGCGCACGGCCAGGAGCAGCGTCGCGAGAGTGAGTGTGATTTGCAGCGGCTCCAGGATCGCCAGCCGGGTGAAGCAATAGAGAAACGGGCTGGTGACCACGAGCGTGACGCCGAGGAGAGCGGTCGAGCGGGAAAGACTGGATCGCAGAAGCAAGTAGCTTAGCGCCAGATTCAGGAAGAAGCACGCGACCGCCAACCCGCGCGCGGCCTCAACCGTTACGCCGGTGAAGAAAAACAGCAACCACTCGAGAAACGGCCACACTGGAACCGCGACAGCCGGGTTAAAGTCCCCCGCCACGTACCAGTTTCCAAACAGGTGTGCGCGGATGGCGGCGTTGCCGTACCAGCCCTCGTCGGTAAACTTGGCCCAGTCAAAAACCCATTGGGAGCCGTTGGGGAAATCGGCGCGCAAATGACCCGCGTGCAACAGGGCGAAGGCGACGATGAAAGCCAGCCACAGCGCGTAGGCCCAGCGCCGCAGTTGCTTCGAGCGGTTCTTCACGGTCTTCGTTTGCAACATACGCTCTTTGGGCCCCTCTCGGCGTCTTTCAAAAATGGGCCAGACTTGGCCAGAATCCTTGAGGGGTTAACACCCCGTGTTTTATAGCCTCTCTCGGCCGGCTGAACAGTCTGCGGAAAAACGGGGAACAGAGGACGAACAGCCTAAGAACATCCCTCAGGGCCTAAAGGCCCGATTGATTTTGTGCTCATTGCGGCACGACTGAAGTCGTGCCCTGTTACAAGACTGAATTTTGAAACATGCCCCGAATTCCACCGCAGGTCGGGAGGTCGCCGGCGCGTTTCCACAACATCAAAGAAACGCAAGACCGGGGAAACGCAAGACCGGGGAAACGCAAAACTGGGGAAACACAAGCCTGGGCATACGATCGCCGCGGCGGGATGGCCTTGAGTATATCGTTCGTTGGACGGTGAGCCCTAGCTGGCGCGGCCCTTTTCGGTACTGCTCCCTCGTTCTCACTCCGACTTTAACGTCTTGCTTTTGCACCGGAATCCATGACGGCCGGTTCATGTTTTGTCCCTTATCGCCGATGAAACGTGTGTCGGATTAGAACAGAATCCTGGCTAAGAGGCGAGGCACGTTGAGACCTATGCAAAGCTCTACTCCGTTCCAAACGCAGCCTTCCGTCTCCGGTCTCACGCTGGTGGAGTTGGACGCGTCCAATGCCGCTATCCATGTGGTGGGCGTGAGCGCGGTGTGGCGCAAGCTGCTGATGCAATCGGAGATGGCAGCGCCGCATCTGCAAGTCGCGGCCATCGAGGGCGAGCACGGAAGCGGCAAGCACACGCTTGCCCGCTATCTGTTCAGCCGCTCACCACTCGCCGCTACCAGCTTCCAGCGCCGCGATGCGCGGGAGTGGCTGGCCACGGACGCCGATCCTGCAACGCTTGCCGGCTTTACTTATCTCGACCGCGTGGACCTGCTCGCGCCTCCTGGACAGGGGCTGCTCCTCAGTGTGCTCAGAACCCTTCAGGACCGCCCGGCCGGCCGCGCCGTTTTGCTTGCGTCTTCGCAAACGCCGCTGCGGCAAATGGCCGGCCAGGGACTTCTGCTTCCCGATCTTGCCTTTCGACTTACCGCCATCCGCTTCGGGATTCCGCCACTGCGCCAGCGCCGCGAAGACATCGCTCCGCTCGCCCAATTCCTCCTCGACCGGCTCTGCGTCCGCTATCAACTGCGTCCCGTATTGCTTGGGCCCGGCACACTCGCGCGTCTTCTGCAGCACGCGTGGCCCGGCAACGTGCGCGAGCTGCACAGCGTCATTGAGAACGCTCTGCTCGAAGCCGATAACGGCGTGATTCGCCCCGCCGATCTGGCCTTGCCCGATGGCCCGCAGTCCCTGCCCCAGCCCTTTTTCGACCTGCAATCCGGCGCGCAATCTCCTCTCAGCCCTGCCAGGAGTCCCGGAGCAGGATTTGCGGCGAGCGGCTTTGAAACGGGTTTCGATAAGCAAGCCGCGGACCTGGCCGCCGACCTGTCTCTCGACGCCATCATCCACCGCCACGTGCAGTACGTGCTCGACCTCAATCGCGGCAACAAACTGCGCACGGCGCGGCAGCTGCAGATCTCGCGGTCGACGCTTTACCGCATTCTCGCTAACGAGAATTTTCTGGCGCGGTGAACAAGACAAGCCCGCGCGGAACCTTAGCGCGCGCACGCCAGTCTACATTCACTTTTTCACTTTTTCATTGATTTTAGGTAGCCCTCTCGCGCCTATGCCTGCGCCAGATGCGCCTTGATCTCCGCAGCCAAACTCCCAAAGTGTGATTCGAGCGGCGGCGTCCGCGCGTTAAACCAGATCGCGCCGCTGTTGAAAAAGTAATCAAGCGGCCCATCGGTGACTTCGTCCTCGATCTGCATGATCAAAATGCGGACCCTTCCGCGCGTGGCCAATTCGACCTCGCGCAGAATCCGCGGAGATACATTGGCGTCCGCCGTTAACGCCAGCACCATGATCCGGGCCTGCTTAATGGCTTCGATCATGCATTTCTCCCAATTCAAGTTGGAGATCAAGTCGCGCGGAGCGATCCAGCATTGGAGCCCCTCCGCCTCGAGCGCGGCACAAATCGCGCTCGCCTTGACTTCGTCCTTTGTGGAGTGGCAAATAAATACTTCGTGCGCCGGGCGCTGACTCGCCGCTGAGGTCTCGATACGTTCCGGGACCTCTCGGGTAAATGTCGAAGGCACACGCAGCACATTTTCCACGCGAGGCTTCGTCTGCGCTAGCAACACTTTGACGGTGCCTGTAAGGCTTTTGATGTGAGCTTCCAGCGGCGGCGTCAACGCGTCGAGCCAATGCACATTGCCGATGAAGTATTCGAGCGACTTGTCAGGCCGAACGCTCTCTACGCGAAACGGAAGGATAACTACCTCGTGATTGGCGGCCCCCTCAACTTCGCGTCGAATCTGCGGCGAGGCATTGGCATTGGCCGTAAAAATCAGCACCATGATGCGGGCCTGCTCGATGGCCTCGATGATGCTTCGGCCCCACTCCATGCCGGGCATCACACCGCGCGGCGCAATCCAACAGCGGATCCCTGCCGACTCCAGCGCCGCGCACAGTGCGTCCGCGATAATCTTGTCTTTAGCGGAATGACTGATGAAAACGTCGTGGGCCAAGCGGGCATCCAGCGGATTGGGAATGTTCGGCTGGAGAAACTATAGCGCCGGAAGCCGGAATCGCATAGCGAGAGTTGTGGGACCGTTGCGGGGAACCGTCTTAGAGGGGCCGAAGCCCCGTTCATTTTAGGTTTGCGTTTTTGGCACGAGTAAACTCGTGCCCTTTCGCGTTTTGTCGCACTTGCGGAGAGCGCGTTACAGGCCTTGCGCAGCGGCCGCGGCGGAGGGACCGGCCGCTTTGTGGCGCTTGGTGCTGCCGGGGCTTCCGCTGCCGGCCTGGGAGGCGGGAAGCGGCGGGGTGTAGTTCTTGTAGACGGTAATGTGGAAGCAGGCCTGGCGAAATTCTTCTTCGACGTCGATTTTGCCTGCGTCTTCGAGCGTCAACAAGCGGGTGCGCATCCAGGAGATCTCGTTACGGCTCAAGCCGTCTTTCGCGATGTCGATGGTGGCTCCGGTCATGTGCGGGCTCACAATGTCGCCTTCTGCCGGGGCTGCGTTGCCGTTGATCTCGATCAACCGCTTCTGATATTCCATGGTGCGCACCGCGGAGCTCACTTCGAGCGGCCGGTGGAAGGCCGCGTCGTGCGCACGCGACAGGTCGGCCAGGAAAAGCGCGGTCCACGGGCGGCAATAGCGATGGGTCGCGGACAGTTCGGCATTTACCGTGAGCGCGCGCGATGCCGGGATGGGCACGAGCAGTTTGCGCGCGATGCGATCGACGAGGTCGGATTCATTCTCAATCCGCTCCAAACCTTCGGCATCGAGGCGCGTGTTCTGCCGCTCCAGAGATTCGTGGGATCCGCGCAGCGACGCCGGCGTGACGCCCCGCGGAACCCGCAGCAACGCTTCCTCAGACTTGGGGTCTGGGGGCTGGGCGTCTGGGGTCTCGGCGTCCGGGGTGGCATGCGTGGACGGCGATTCCAATTCTTCTGCTTGCGTGGGCTCTGCTGATGACGCGGGCTCTTGGCTTGGCTCGGGGCGGAACTGAAAAACGAGAGAAGCCGATGCAAGTTCCATCGCCGGAGCGGCGCGAGTGATATGGGGCGCGCGTCCGCTCTGCGGGCGGAACGTGGCAGGCGAAGACTCTGCGTGGAACGCGACATCACGCCGCGCAGCGTGTTTCTGCGCAAGCTGGAGCCGGATGGCGAGTCCCGCAGTACGCCCCGACTCGTGGGACGTGGGCCTCCGCGTAACGCTCACCTGGCTTTGAGTGCGCGTGTGCGCCGGCGCGGCGCGATGCCTGGTGTGCGCGGACGCCGTTTGGCGTGTTGGCGGGGCGGTAGTGTTGGGGTGCAGCTTGGCCGGCGCGGCATGAGCGCCGACCGCAGTGAGAGCCGCGAGCGCGATGGCGAGGGTTGCCGCCCGGCACATGAGGGAGAGTGCGGACAATCGAGAGCTTCTCCAGTGTAGGTCGATCCGCATGCGGCTCAAAGTGCCTTGGCGGATGCGGGTTGGTCTGATAAGTAGACGCTTTCCGGTGGACTTAGTTGCGGTTCGGGGGGGCGGAATCGGTCTACATTCCCGGATCCGGAGCGGTTAGCCCACCGAGTGGGGCAACGGGTTTGGCGGGTGGCGTGAGGACAAAGCCCTTGCGGACGAGGGCAAAGCCCTCCTCCGGCAATTCCGCCTGCAGAAGTTGATTCTCCGGACCGGAAAAGAGGTCGGTATCGGCTCCGGCGACGGTGGCAATAAGGTGATGCACGGCGATGGGCTGGCCGTCGAGGGTTCCCTGCTCATCGGCGTAGGTGGCGAGCCGAACCGGCTCAATGGAACCCGCATTCTTCGGCAGAATCACCCACAGGTCCCGGCCGTTTTGCGTCACGGCAAGCGCCAGAAGCGTTTCCAGCGCGCCGGGATCGAAATCGGCCAGGAACACCGCGCCGGAATGCGCAGCCAGCCGCGTGGTGGAGCTCTTTCCGCTTGCCGAAATATTCAGCAGGAACTGAGCTGCGTCGGGAGCCGCTACTACGTTGACCGCCTCGCCGTTCACGATCGCGCTGAGCTGCACGTGCTGGAGCTGGTTGGCGGAGGAAAGCTGCTCGGTCTTCGAAAGCGCGTAGTCGAGGCCCTGCATGGTGACCTTGACCAACGAGGTCGAGTCGTAACCTTCTTTGGTGGCAGTGAAATGAAAACTGGCTGCGCCCACCGCGTGGCCGTGCAGCGCGATCTCAAAATTGCCGGATTCGGGCCCTGACGGCGAACTCGCGTTGCCGTGAACGGAAGGTTGAGCGACCACAGCTGGCGACAACGCCGCCAACACCAGGGCAAAAAATCCCGCACAAAATCCATCACAAGGGGAAAAACGAAATAAGGCCACTTGGAATCTCTACTCTCTGCTCCATTAGACACCGATCCTGTCAAAGAGTTACTTCGAGCAGGTCTTTGGCCCGGGGTCAGATCCGGGGCTGAAGCCCCGAATCTTTGGTGTGGCGATCATCGTCATGGATAAATCCGTGCCCTTTCAAAGCTTGGCCCGAATGTAAACAACGTGTTGAAACCTCACAGCTAAAGCACATTATTCATTTTGGGGTGTTTACGGCACGACCGAAAAGCTTGCTGAAAAAGTCTCACGGGCGTCCTCAAAGGAAGGCCCGTGGCTAAAGCCATACTGAATCGGTGGCCTTTATTCGGGAGGCTGAAGCCTCCCGCTCCCTCCGACCTACGAAAAACCGAGGTTTTCAGCAGCCTGTGAAGTCGTGCCCTTTCGCGAAGGCTCCAACTTTACGGGGCTACTAAGATCGTGCCCTTTCGCGATGGCTCCAGCTTTACGGGGCTGCTAAGATCGTGCCCTTTCATGACGGCTCCAAGCTGACCCACTACTTACCCAGCAGCTGCGAGGTTTGACCCTTGATTCCGGCTTGCGTCCCCTCCGCTCCGGACTGGCAGCCTGCCGGGAAGGGTCGATTACTTTTTTTCTCAAAGAATTCTTTACTTTGCGGATGGAGGGATGCTAATTTCCAAAGACCCCCCGACGCAGTAAGACAGGAGATCCCTCGATGTTTTGCCCCCGCTGTGGAGCGGAATGCCTGCCGGACCACAAATTTTGCAAGGGTTGCGGAGCCGTTGTCGGCGCCGCGAGCGGAGCGCCAACGGCGGTGCCGGCTCCTTCGCCGGGCGCGTATCAGGGTGCGTCGGCCGCGCCCCCGGTCTATCAGGGGGCGCATCAGGCCCCCTATCAGGCTACCTATCAGGGCGCGTATCAGGGCACGTATCAGGGCGCGCCGGCCATGCCGCCGGAGTATCAGGGTTTGCCGGTTGCGCCGCCGGGCATGGTGCCGGTGATGTACCAGGCCTACCCGGGCGGTCCGCAACAGGTGTACTACGTTCCCATGCAAGGCGCGCACCCGCAAGGGGGAGGCAAATTCCTGGAGGGCATACGGGCCCAGATCAGGAACCTGGCTTCCACGGACGAGCTCGAAGGCTTCAGCCTGGGCCAGACCTTCAGCCAGGCCTTTGCGAAGCACGGCGCAGATGAAGTGGAAGAGTACATGATGGTGGGATCTTCGCGCACCACGCCGCCCATCGAGCTGGTGGAGACAGGCTGGCCCAAGCCGTGGATGTTCTTCCGTCTGCTCATACTGTTTGTGTTTGCCAATGTGGCGCTCTACGGCGTCTGGGGCTTCACCGGGAATACGCCCCTGATTCCGGCCCTGATGATCATGGCCGCGTTTGCCGTGCCGCTGGCCACGCTGGTGCTGGTTTTTGAGATGAACACACCGCGCAACGTGTCGGTGGTGCTGGTGGGCAAGCTCTTTGTGATGGGAGGCCTGGCCGCGCTTTGTGCGGTTTCGTTCGAGTACATGACGGCGATCGCCGGCAAAGTTCCCGGCATTGTGGAGGAGACCGCCAAGTTTGCCATGGTGCTGCTGGTGGTGCGGGGCACGCGCTACAAATACGAGCTGAACGGCATTCTGTTTGGAGCGGCAGTGGGAGCGGGATTTGCCTCCTTCGAGACAACTTTCTACGGATTGATCAATGCCTTCCTTCCCACGCTGATTCAGTCATTGCAGCAAATGCAGGCGCCCGCTGCAATCAATGCCGCGATGCAGGCGATGGTGGATAACCTGATTGTCCGCGGCGTGCTGGCGCCCTTCGGGCACGTGGTGTGGACGGCCATTGCGGCCGGCGCCTTCTGGCGCGTGAAGGGGGGGCAGCCCACCAGCGTGGGAATGTTGCTGGACCCGCGCTTCTTCAAGGCTTTTCTGATTCCCGTGGCGATGCATACGCTTTGGGACTTGTCGATCCTTCTTCCGAACCTGAGCCTGATTGTGAATGCCTGCCTCTGGATCGGGACGGGACTGACTTCGTGGTATGTACTGTTTGGATTGGTCCAGCAGGGCCTGCGCCAGGTGAAGGACGAACAGCAAACCCAGCTGCAGAGCACGCTGGCCAATGTGGAAGCGACATTGGGGCTGGGCGCGAAGCGATATGCGATGCAGCCGCAGTGAAAAAATTGGCCGATGTCGAAACGACTCTTTACTTTACCGTAGGTGCAATGCTAATTTGCTTAGCATCCCGGACGCCTTAGGACAGGAGATATTCATGTTTTGCCCCAAATGCGGAGCGGCATGTTTGCCGGAAAACAAATTTTGCAAGAGTTGCGGAACCCCCATAGGCGCCGCGAGCAGTGCACAAGCCGCGAGCAGTGCACAAGCCGCGGCAACGCCGGCCCCAGGAGCCGCGGCTGCCGCTGCGCCACAACCGGGGGCTCCGGGCGCTTATCCGGGTGCGTATCCAGGCGCCTATCCGGGCGCCTATCCGGGCGCACATCAGGCTGCGCCGGGCGCGCCCCCCGGAATGGTGCCCGTGGTGTACCAGGCCTACCCCGGCGGCCCGCAGCAGGTGTATTACATGCCGGCGCACGGCGCCCAGGCGCAAGCGGCAGGTGGAATTCTGGCAGGCATCCGGGAGAAGATCCGGAACCTGGCCTCGACTGACAAGCTGGAGGGATTCAGCCTGAAGGAGCTTTTCAACGAGACCTTCAAGAAGCGCTCGGCGGATGAGGTGGAAGAATACCTCGCGGTGGGCTCCCCGCGGACCACGCCGCCGCTCGAAACGGTGGATACGAACTGGCCCAAGCCCTGGATGTTCTTCCGCGTGCTGGCGGGACTGATCGTTGCGTATGGGGTGTATTACGCACTGTATCTCTATAGCACCAATGAAAAGTTGATGATCGGGACCATGGTGCTGGCAGCGTTTGCGGCGCCGGTGGCGACGCTCATGCTCATCTGGGAGATGAACACGCCGCGCAACGTTTCGATTGTCGAGGTGATCAAGCTCTTCGTGGTGGCCGGCGGGATTTCGGTGGTGATTATTACCTTGTGGTATTTGATTCCCATCTTTGGCAACTTGCCGGGCATTGTGGAGGAGACCTCGAAGCTGCTCGCAGTGGTGCTTGTAACCTATGGCGCACGCGGCGCGCGCTACCCATACCAACTGAACGGCATCCTGTTTGGGGCGACAGTGGGCGCGGCGTATGCGGCCTCTGAGACGCTGGGCTACGCGATCGACGTGTTTGGCCCGGGACTGATCGATTTCGTAAAGACCGGCGCCTACGACGCAATTTTCGCCAACCTTCCAGCGGGGACGGGAGTGTCGGACGGAGTCATCCTGATGCCGGTGATGAAAGCCACGATCGCCAATCTGAACTTGCGCGGGCTGGAGTCGCCATTTGGGCACGTGGTGTGGACAGCGATCACTGCGGGCGCGTTCTGGCGGGTGAAAGGGGACAGAACGGCGAACATCAGCATGGCGCTCGATGGGCGTTTCCTGAAGGCGTTTTGCATTCCCGTGCTGATGCATACCACCTGGGATATTGGAATCCTTTTCCCGAATCTCAATCCCTATTTGACCACCTTCGGCTTTCCGATTTTGACGGGAGTTATCTCGTGGTATGTGCTCTTCGGCATGATCCAGCAAGGCCTGCACCAGGTGAGGGACATGCAGAAGGCGCAGCTGGAGCACACATTGGTCCACGTGGAAGAGACGCTTGGGCTTGGAGCGAGGGTTCCCGCAATCGTGCAGCAGCCGGCGGGCGTGTAAGCACGCGTGGCCGGAGCTTTGCGGCACTGAGACGAAATCCGTGTGAGGAAGGAAAAACGCGATGGCAATGTGCGGCAATTGTGGTGCTCAATTGGACGGGGACTCGCGCTTCTGCGCGAAATGCGGAGCTGACCAGACGGCCAGGGCGGCGGGCGCGCCGGTTCCGGTGGCTGTTCCCGGGATCGTGCCTCCACCGCACATGCCCTTTGTAGCGCCTGGGCAGGTTCCGATGTCGGTAGCGATGCCGCCGCCGGCTCCGGCCCACAAGACCGGGATGATGTGGTTAGCGGCCCTCGTGATTGCGGCAGGAGGGTATTACTACTACACACACCATATGCAAACCATGGCGCAGCAGCCGGGCCAAACGCCGCCCGCGCAGGCGCCGGCTAATCCCCCGCTACCGCAAGAACCAGTTCCGGGACAACAGCCGGGGCCCTTTCCGGGACAGCCGGGAGCGAATCCGGCGCAAGAGCCGGGAGGGTATCCGGCGCAACAGCCGGGAGGGTATCCCACGCAGCAGCCGGGTGGTTATCCGGCGCAGCAGCCAGGTGGTTACCCGGGGCAGCAACCGGCGCAGCAGCCGGGAGGGGGAGGAAATCAGAATCAGCAAGCCGTTGCCCGGGCTCAGCAATTCAGCGGCCGCCCCATGGTTACGAATGGCACTGTCGAGATCGCGCAGGCGCAGTGGAAGAACGGATCGAATGTCACCGTTCTGGCAGCCAGGCTGGAGTGCGTGCAGGTTTCAGCCACCGGGCAAAACCTTACGCAGTTCCAGACCGTGTTGAACGGCCCGTTGCCGCCGGGACAAATCATGACTTTCCCGACATTCCCCATCGGCGCCGAGGCACAGGGCGCGGCCAAAGTGAATTGCGGGATCGTGCAAGTGCAGACGCAGAACTGAGGATGAGGCAGGTTCTCGAGGTGCGGAACTGCGGATGCGGAAAGGGCGTTCTCCGCGACAAGTTTCGGCGACACGGTTCGGCGACATGGTTCCGCAAATCGTTTAAGGAGGGAAAGGATATGGCATTCTGCGGCAATTGCGGGGCTCAGTTGGAAGGAGACGGAAAGTTCTGCGTAAAATGCGGTGCTGATCAGACGGCGAAGGCGGGCAGCGCACCGGCAACGGTGGCGGCTCCGCCTCAACCGGCATACCCGCCGCCGCCTCCGCAACCGTTCGCGGGGATGCCTCCGCAATATCCGCCGCCTGGGCAACCGTTCGCGGGAGTGCCTCCACAATATCCGCCGCCGCAACCCGGGCAGTTTCCCGTCATCATGGGCGTGCCGCCGGCGCCAGCGGGGAACAAGAACACGCTCATGTATGTGGTCCTCGCCGCTGCAGTCCTTTACGGCCTGTATTACATCGGCACCCACGATCAGGCCCAGAATCCGCCGGCCACGGCCCCGCAAGCCCAGCCAGGACAACAGCCAGGCGGCCAGGGGAATCAGAATCCAGCCGTCATCGCGGCGCAGAAATTCAGCGAAGGCGGCTACAACGCAGTGAACGGTCAAGTCCAGGTCACACAGGGACAATGGCTGAACGGATCGAATATCGCCCTCGCGGCGGCCATGCTGGGGTGCGAGCAGATGGATTCGAACGGCCAGAACCTTGCGCAAGACCAGATCACGCTGACCGGACCGGCGCAACCCGGACAAACCGTGACCCTGCCGACATTCTCAATAGGAGCCGTGGCACAGGGTGCGGCCAAGGTGAATTGCAAAATCACGGCAGTGGAAACGGTAAACTAAGGGCAAATTAGATTCTGCTGCCCGATAGAAATTCTCTGGCCGCCCCGCTTTCCCGGTGAGGCGGCCAGTATTGTTTTACGCGGCGCGGGTATGCCAGCGGCGGCGCCGCGCGAAATTACTCTCCCGGTCTACTGGCCAATCCACAAGGCCCGGTGCTAGTGTTCCTGTGTGCCGCATCCCGGCGTGGTTCGGGCTGGTTCCCCTCGCTCTTCACCGGCCTGGAGCCACGACGCCCGGCAGCACAGGAGGTTCTCTCAATGGCCACTCTGTCTATTGACCCACGTCTCAGCAGCCGTACCGCCGACTTTGTGAGCGGCGACCACAGGATGCTTATCGACGGCCGCTTCGTCGCGGCTGCATCCGGCAAGAAATTTCCGGTTTACAATCCCGCAACCGGCGAAGTCGTCACGCAGGTTCCAGAAGGCGAAGCCGAGGACGTTGACCGCGCGGTCAAGGCAGCGCGCCGCGCCTTTGACGAAGGTCCCTGGCCGCGCATGTCGCCTTCCGAACGAGGCCGCTTGCTTTGGAAGATCGCCGATCTCGTGGAAGAACATCTCGACGAATTCGCCGAGCTTGAGTCGCTGGATAACGGCAAGCCGTTCTCGGTGGCGCGCGTGGCAGACGTGCCGCTGACCGTAGACATGTTCCGCTACATGAGCGGCTGGGCGACGAAGATTTCGGGCAAGACTCTGCCGCTCTCGGCCGGATACGACTTCCACTCCTACACGCTGCGCGAGCCCATCGGCGTGGTGGCGCAAATTATCCCGTGGAACTTTCCGCTGCTGATGGCGGCGTGGAAGCTGGCGCCGGCGCTGGCTTGCGGCTGCACGATCGTGTTGAAGCTGGCCGAGCAGACGCCGCTTTCCGGACTGCGGCTGGCGCAGGTGCTGAATGAAGCGGGTCTGCCGGCGGGCGTGGTCAACGTGATTACCGGCTACGGCGAAGGCGCCGGCGCGCCGCTGGCCGCGCACGAGATGGTGGACAAGGTGGCGTTTACCGGATCCACCGAAGTGGGCAAGCTGATTGTGAAAGCTGCGGCGGGAAACCTGAAGAAGGTGACGCTGGAACTGGGTGGAAAATCGCCCGTCGTGGTCTTCCCGGATGCGAAGATCGATAGCGCGATTCAGGGCACGGCCAGCGCCATCTTTTTCAACCACGGGCAGTGTTGCTGCGCCGGTTCGCGCCTCTACGTACACGAGAAGGTGTTCGACGCAGTGGTGGACGGCGTGAGCAACGTGGCGAACGGGATCAAGCTGGCGCCGGGAATGGATCCCGCTTGCCAAATGGGGCCGCTGGTCTCAGACGAGCAGTATCGCCGCGTGGTCGGCTACATCGAGTCGGGAATTGAGGAGGGCGCGAAGGTGGCAGCCGGCGGCCCCATCTCCGGCGTGGAGCGCGGCTGGTTTGTGCGTCCCACGGTGTTGACCAACACCAACCCGCGCATGAAGGTGGTTCAGGAAGAGATTTTCGGGCCGGTGGTGTGCGCGGTTCCGTTTTCCGACCGGGACGTGGACGCGATCGTCAAGCGCGCCAACGACACCATCTATGGTCTGGCCGCGAGCGTGTGGACGCAGAATCTTAGCCTCGCCCACAAAGTGGCTCGCGGCCTGCGCGCAGGAACCGTTTGGGTGAACTGCCACAATGTTTTCGACGCCTCTCTGCCTTTTGGCGGGTACAAGCAATCGGGCTGGGGCCGCGAGATGGGCGAAGAAGTCCTGAACAACTACCTGCAGACCAAGGCGGTAACGGTGGCTCTCTGATTCGAGCGTGCACTGCTGCTCC
>Ga0182024_10004956_pt1 | contig 30208 bp, 17 predicted proteins | sample P32metaG_FD_120480 | JGI IMG/M metagenome (GOLD analysis project Ga0182024, IMG submission 120480) | Permafrost microbial communities from Stordalen Mire, Sweden - P3-2 metaG (Illumina Assembly) | ecosystem: Environmental > Terrestrial > Soil > Wetlands > Permafrost | place: Sweden: Stordalen... | reverse complement strand
TAGTTCTCGCCCGCGTCGCCCTTCACAGTGGCGGGGTCGGGAAGGATGGGGCCTTCGCTGTGGCTGACCTCGAAGCCATACGCAGCGCGGAAGCCAACCAAAACGACCCGATTCTGGGTGGTGGTATCTGTATCGGGCTCCGCATCCGGTTTGCGTCTGACGCCGATGATGGGAGCGAGAATGCGGATGCCTTTCTCGCCCTTCTTCACGCGTCGGCCTAGCTGGTTCCACGCATAGAGGCCCGCTACTCTTACCGCGTCGGGCTTTTGACGTGCGATTTCGAGGATGTTGCCGAAGCTGTAATTGTGGAATCGGCTCATGGCGTTGAGGTAGGCAGTCAGCGCGTCGCTGTGCCCGGCCTCAAGCTGCTCGATGAGGGCTTTAACGTCGGCGGCGATTACTTCTTTCGCCGTCTGCGGTTTGGGTGTGGACGACTGGATGGTGGCAATATTCGCGTTGCGTTTCATCGTTGCTTCTCCTTTGCTTTTGCCGTTTGGTGCGCGGCATGTGACATACATGCCGAACGCCTCCTGGCGAAGGCGGGGGGTAGCAACTGCAAGGGGAGGGGGATCTCCCACCCTTGAAACGGAGCGAAGCGGAAGTGGAAAGGGCGAAGGGCTGCACAAGCGCAGCGCGGAAGCCTGGGGACACCCCTTGCGGGCGCGAGGGGCGGAGCTCCCCTTAGCCGTTTTTGTAGTTGTTTTTGCCTTTGAGAAGATTAGGGCCGGCGTTGCGGGCAGGAACAGGCCCGCTGAGGTGGGTGGCGGAGGACCGGGGGGCCGAAGCCAGGGAGGAGGCGTCCTCCCATCAAATGGTCAACTTACCGCGAAGATGAGAGATGTGCTCAGAAAAGCGAGAAACGGGCTAAAGGAATTCTTGCGCTGCTGCACTGGATATGATAAAAACATATCATTATGCAAAAGCTCTCCCTGATCTGTGTCGATCCAGAACCGCTACCTTCGTTCGGTGAGGTGATGAAGGAAGTTGAATCGTTGATGCGGCTCCTCTACGAATCACTGGACGTTGGTGCCACGGTCTGTCGTAAATACTACGACGAGAACTGCGACGGCGAAAACCCAGAGGCACACCTTCGGGAGATGATTGTGCGAGATCAGGCAAAGCGCTATCTGGCAAAGAACGGACTTCGCGTCACGGAGCTAAAGGAGCGCAGACTTCGGTTGGCAACGGAGCCATTGATAAGTCTACTGCTTCACTACAAAGGCTTCGCGTTGCGTGTGTTGAAAGGCAAGAGAGGAATTCCGCCTGGCTGCGGGATGTCGAGGCGTCGGAAGGAATTCTATAGCCAAGTCTCCGTTCGCTATCTCGGCGATGACGGAAAACCGGCAGGGTCCAAAACCAATCTCTTGGTTCTCTGGGACTTCGCTCCCAACTTTGGAATTGGGCGTGTATGGCTTGCGTGTCCCGAAGTTGCAGGGGCACGTTCCCAGGACGTTGTCTTGGCTTGGCAAGAACTAATTCCAAACCCTGTAGTACAGGGAACTAAATCGCAAGAAACCCCGTCGAAGGCAGCTCAAATCGAAGTAATCGCCGAACAAGAAATTGAAGATTTGTTGCTCGGCACGGTTACCTCTAATTCGTCGTCAGGTGACACGGCAGGTTTGTTACTCCAGAAGACATCGCCTCCGGTCAACACGTCCGAGACTTCAGCCGCAGAATTGGAAGAAAGGGAAGATGATAGGCAGTCGAATAAAGTTAGCGCGTGAGATTGCCGGATTGACCCAGACAGAGCTTGCAGAGCGAATAGGCACCACACAATCGGGAATTGCTTCGATGGAAGCAAACCTGTACCGGCCCTCACGAGAATATCTCCATGTCCTCGCGAAAGCGACAGGATTTGGTCTGCCTTTTTTTGCGCCGTCACATATTGATGAGTTCCCCTCGGGCGCACTGCTATATCGAGCAAAGACGACAGTCACCAAAACTGAGCGACAGCATTCACACGGATTGACCTCGGTTGCTTTTGAATTAGCAGTGTCCTTGGGAACAAAATTGAAAGAGATTCCCGTTAATCTTCCCCGGTTAAAGGAGCCCCCTGAAAAGGCGGCGCAGATAACGCGAACTGCACTTGGAATCGCACCATCTGTACCGGTGCTAGATCTCATGCAGCGAGCTGAGCGTAATGGAATCCTACTTTTGCTCGTTCCAAGCGAAATCAGCGGCTTAGATGGTTTTGCAGTTTGGGTTGGGTCTCCGCACCCGCGGCCGGTTATAGCTCTCTTGGGGGGGGGAGTTGGATACCGCATAAACTTCACATTGAGCGAGGAGATCGGGCATCTTGTTCTACATTCTCCGCTAACCATTTCGGTAGCTGACGCGGATAGGCAGGCTAGGGCTTTTGGCCAGGAACTTCTTTTGCCGCGAGAGGCGATGTTGGAGGAGATGCGAACCCCGATCACCTTGTCGAATTTAGCGTCACTGAAGCCTAGATGGAACGTGTCATTGCAGATGTTGATCCGGCGAGCAAGTGACCTAAAGCTCATAACGTCCAACCAATATCGATACCTCAATCAACAAATTAGGATGAATGGTTGGACCGAGGCCGAGCCGGGTGACGAGACGATCGTGCAACCAAGACCACGGCTCATGAGAAAAATGGCCGAGCTTCAATATGGGAAGCCGATTGATGTGGGGAGGATCTCAGAGGAAACGGGTATTCCAAGGCGCCTTTTGGCGGAACTGCTTGGTATCGAAGATTCCAAGAGACCGGGCCGCGTCCTTCAATTCAAATTGAGTCGCTAACCATGTCGGTCAGGCATATATTGCAGCCCTAATAGTGGGCTCTGACTCTTTGAATATTCGGTCGACCAGGGTTTCTAATTCAACCTTGCTCACGCGGTAACGCGTAAGGAAGGACGCCGCATAACCAATGTCTTTCTTAAATTGTTCACGTGCTTTGGAGACGCGTTCGGTGAGTCCCTGTTTTTCGAGCTCTCTAACATCAAGGAGCCGGCCGATCACGAGCAAGTCGAAGGCAGAAGCATCAATGGGAACGCTGACACGAAGATCGGGAATCGAGGAAAGCCGGATTTCGGAATGGCGCACTGAGGACGATCCCGACGATACAGCACCGGACTGTATATGAAGGGCCAACTCCTTGGTCTGTTGCATATTCGCGATCCGGCGCAACACCGCGATCGGCATTTGAAAGGTCCCTGGCTGAATGCCGTTAACGGGATACTCCGACTCCATACCGACGGCGCGAACAGTCATCGCGTATTCAGACACAAGCAAATGAACAGCATTCGCGTCTTTGAAGCCTTTGCAGTTTGTTTGTAGTTCTCTGATCGCTCGATTGAGGTCAGTCCGACGAATTACAAAGAGAACTTCGCCGTCCTTCAGCATGCTCGGCTTGCCTTCCTGGTTAGACGTCATTGCAACACCTCACGGCAGCAGCTTTCAAGCAATAGGGAGCGCGTGTCATTTACTGCGTAAGCGCATACCGCCGCGTAAATGATTGGATCAGATTGGCATCGCACCAAGCAACGCCAAATGCTTGTTGGCTGGGTCACTAATTATGTAAACGCGTTGGCTGTCATCCAAAAGTGTATGTCACAAAGCCGCTGCCTTGCCAGTAGAGTGGCGTGTGGGATGAAGATGCGGACGGCTAGTGCGCCAACAAAGCGATTGCGGGCTTCGGCATGGGTTGCGGTGACGCGGTTGTCCTTTGGTCGGAACGCGGAGAGGGTGAGCAGACGGCCGACATCGAAGGCGAAAACGAACTCCGGCTTTCCGATACTAATTCGACCGGTGCGCCCTGACCTTCCTTTTGTTTGCGGAGGAATTCATGAGCAATAACACCGTCCGGAGCGCATATAGTTGGGAATGGATTTAAGTGAGGATGCTTGGAAGAGCTTGGTCTTCAACAGAACGTGGTAATTCCTTGGTTCGCTGCACAGCAGGGACAGCAATACACTCTCGTTTCCGTCTCTCCAGCGGTAGTTGCGACTTGGGGAACAGTTCTGAGCCACGCCTTCCGACGCGCGTATATTTCAGATCAGCTCCTCGATCAGCAAGCTGAAGTTACTCAGTCTCCGAGGGCTGCAATTTTAGCAGCCAGACTTCCGGACACCGGCTCCGTGATGTCTGGCGACTTCGGAGAAATTGTGGCGTATCTCTATTTAGGAGTCCAGGCTCAAGGAGGAGTGCCGATCGGACCGAAGCGCTGGCGCCTCAAGCAGGATCGCACCAAATCAGCTCCTTTTACCGATGTCGTTCAGTTCATTCTGCCGCAGTGGCCCGTGGCTAGCAATGCGGATCGCGTTGTTTGTGCGGAAGTCAAGGCTAAAGCAACGGCGGGCACTTTTCGGCCGATCGAAAATGCGATCGCCGGAAGTCAGCTTGACTCCACGAGCCGCCTGTCCCGTACGTTTGTTTGGCTGAGAGAGCGTTCGCTCTTGGGGGATGACATTGGGGCGATCACGTTATTGCAACTTCAACGCTTCATCGATGCCACGGAGTTTCCTCCATACGAGCGCCAGTTCAACGCGATCGCAGTGATTTGTACCAGTCTGCTGGCGAATGAGTTGGCTTTTGTCCCGACTACGATCCCGCAGAACTGTGCTTTGGTGATTCTCTCCATTCCAAACCTGAGGGAGACCTACACAACCGTCTATCAAGCTGTACAAGATTCCGTGGCTGCAAACTTGCCCCTGGTAGGACCGACTGCATGACCGAATCTCTACTCAGATGGATCGCAACCGCGGATGCTCTGCGGCATATCGAGCACTTTCAAGGAGAGATTCCTCTCGCCCTCACATTTATTCGTGAAAGGGCAGACGACTACTATATTTCGCTAGTCGGAGATCTCTTTGACCGAATGAGTACGAATTCTGCTGAATCGACCGAGTGGGCCAGGTTGGGAAATGCGTTTGCCCAATTTGTTGACGACGACGCAGGGTTACTTACACGTAGTCGGATTGATCGATCTGAGGCCGCGCTCTACGCCGCCGCTGCCTTTTACTGCGGCGGGTTTCCAGCCTCCGCCTACCTGAGTATGGCAAAGATGCAGCCCATTCCGCGCGACGGAACAGTACGAGCCTGTTATGACCTTCTCATGAGGCCAGCTGAACCTATTTCAGGAAACGTCCTTGGCTTAATGGCGGCGCTGCGAATGGGCGATATTAACTTTATTGCCCAAGAAGCAGTCCGGGCGAGCGAAGCAGCGGCGTTGGCCCTTGCATCCGGGCCGAACGATTGGGTGCCTGCGCGTCTTTATGAGCAACTAATGCGTCGTTTCACTTTAGTCAATCTTCGTGCTGTGCTACCCGCGCGTGTGGAGGGCTATTGGAATTCTTTGATCGACTCGTTGGTGTCTCGAATACCGAGTACGTGGGAGTTTTTTCCGTCTCAAATTCAGGCTATCCAAGGACAGTTGTTCGACAACGTTGCGAGCTATACCTTACAAATGCCTACGGGTGCTGGAAAGACGACACTAAGTGAGACATTGCTATTCGATCACTTGCAGAGCAATCCCGATGAGGCGGCTGTGCTGCTTGTTCCATTCCGATCTCTCGCATCCGAACTACGCCGTGGGCTTGTCCGAAACCTGAACTCAATGGGAATCAACTCGCGGTGCGCATATGGTGGCACTGTCCCGTCGGGAGATGAAATCCGCAGCCTGGATGATACGCGGCTAATTGTGGCCACGCCAGAGGCTTTGTCCGGACTGTTAAGTGCAGATCAAGAGTTTCTTCAGCGTATTTCTTTGGTCATTTGTGATGAGGGCCATCTTCTTGGAATGCCTTCGCGCGGTATCTTGTTGGAGCTTCTTCTCGCTCGACTGAAACTCCGTGAAGCTGGCGCTCCGCGCTTTGTATTTATTTCCGCCATCGTGCCGAACGTTCAAGAGATCAATGCGTGGCTTGGCGGTACCGATGAGACTGTAATTCGTAGCGAATACCGACCGGCAATTGCAGATTTTGCGGTTCTGCGACAACGCACTGAAGGGGTTATCAGATACGTGGATCTTGAAGTGCATCCGCAGCTGACCGAACCGGCCAGGTTTACCGTCGCTGGTTTCCTCGGTCGCACCGACTTTCAATACTTCAATCCGCCGACCAATCGAACTCGCACCCTCAATTTCGATTCCTATAAGACCAAAGCTGTAGCTGCGGCTCGCAAAGCCTTGCCAATGGGAACAGCTGTAATTTTCGCGGCTAACAAGCGCGGTGCTCAGGGTGCGATTGGAATTGCCGAGGAGTTGTTGGAGCAGTTAAGCTTTCCTCTCACGCTGCCGACGCCGATTCGATACTCCAATGCCGCGCGGATCACAGTCGCTGTTGAATACCTGAGAAATGAATTTGGAGAGGATTGGGTTGGCACGCGCGCCTTGGCTTCAGGCGCAGTTTTGCATCATGGGGACATTCCTCAAGAGACACGGGAGGTACTGGAAGAAATGCTTCGCCGAAAGCATGTGCTTTTGGCGATCTGTACCTCCACGTTGGCAGAAGGAGTCAATTTACCCATACGAACGCTCGTCCTCTATTCGGTTCGTCGGCGTACCAGCGACGGCGGGGGCGACTTCTTGCTATCCAGAGATATTAAGAATTTGGTGGGACGTGCTGGTCGTGCTGGTGCGACCACACGTGGGCTGGTTATTTGTGCAAATGCGGAACAGTGGCCTGCAATTGAACGAGTAGCGACGGATCAGCCGGGGGAAGATATGATCGGCGCTCTGAAGAGTTTGATCGATCGACTTCGAGAGTCGCTGGCTTTGCAGAATCATGTACTCACAAATGAGGATTTGGAGCAATTCGATGTTTTTGCCGCGCTGGTCGATGGCATAGACTCCACATTGATTGATTTGGCGGCAGAGGAGATCAGTGAAGAGACGCTGGTTGAACTTGCCGTTGACATAGCGAATCAGACGTATGCGGCGCAGGCGGTCGGAGAAGCTTCTCGCGAACTCTTGCGGAACGTATTCCGCCTACGTGCTGCTCGCGTTGCAAGTATAGGCGCAGCCGGCCGAATTGAGTGGATTCGGTCTACAGGCGCGAAGCTTCGCTTGTTAGCAACAGTAGAAAACGATCTCGCCCCTCAATTTCAAAATTGGGAGACGCTGGCCGATCCCACTGATGAGGCGTTTGTTGGCATCATGCTGGAATGGGCGTGGAATCATGGCAATCTAGCAGAGACCATCAAGGATGCATACAGATTGGAAGAGGGTGTCGGCATAGATACCGTCAGGGCATCTTTCTTTACGACTGTGCGTCGATGGATCGCCGGGGACTCTTACCCGCAAATCGCTGCTGCTTCGGGACAGGAGATCGACGACATTCTCGCGATTCAGACTCGAGCGGTCTCGTTCGGGTTGCAGACGGTCATCGAACAAGGTGTTGCGCTGATTGCCAAATTGCTCGAGTCTCAAGGTCGTACCGTTTCACCCGCCGTCGCAATCTTTTCCGATTGCTTACGTTTTGGAGTATCAACGGTCGCCGCATGTGCGCTGTGCGCAGCCGGTGTACGTCATCGTCGAGCGGCAATTCTTTTGGCAATCGATGCTAATGTCGCCGGTTCGGTAGAGGTCGGTCGCGTAATTCTGTTAGCCGTTGCTTCCCAAGTGCTCAGGCAGAACGCAACTGGCTGGCGCGCGCTGCTCGGAGACTTAGTGTACGAGAACACTCTTGCGGATGTTAGCTAGGACTGGGAAGTCGGCTTATGTTCAGGAATCAGTCGAAGAGCCCTTTCGACGGCAGCTCTTTCTTAGGTTTCGCCCGCTTTGCCTTTTTCTCGCGCTTAGGTGTGTCATCGGGAATTGGCTCGATCAGTTCGGCCCAGTTGTTTTTCGTGTTCCCAATCTGGTCGCTGACGCGCCAGGACTTCATCTCTTCTTCTGGATAGGGTCTGAGCAGATCGAGCGGCAGCGTGTGTTCTTCCCCTTCTTCCAACCATCGCTGATAGTCCTTGGGCTTTAGGATGACGCCCATGCGGTCGTGATACTTTGCCATCCACTCGCTTGGCTCGACGGTCACGATGGCGAAGGATTCCAGAATTTTTCCAGTGTCCTGCTCCTTCCACCGATCCCAGATGCCGGCGAAAGCGAACGAGCTGCCGTCTTTGAGGGCGAAGGCACGAGCCTGTTTTTCGCCATCCACGACCGGCCATTCGTAGAACCAATCGGCGGGAACCAGGCAGCGGCGGTGCTTGAACGGTTCCCGCCACACCCCGCTGGTTGTCAGATTGTTGGCATCGGCATTGATGGTTGAGTATTTGAGTTTGACTGTTTTTGACCAATACGGCACCAGGCCCCACTTCATCATGGCGATCTCGCGCTCGCCGGTTTCCGAGTTGAGCCGGATGACAGGCTGAAAGGTCTGCGGTGCGGCGTTGTAGGTAGGTGCCAGTTCGGAGTCGTTGAAGACGTTCGTATTGTGGGTGCGGAACCACTCCGCGATCCGCTGTTTGTCCGCCCGCCGTCCGTACCTGCCGCACATGGAATCATCCTATTTCCCGGCCGCCCGCAATCCACGCCTAGAAATTTTCTTAACGCCTAAAATCTGCAATTTAGCCCCTGTTTGCCCAGGTTTTGGTGCAAAGCTCGGTTGACTTCCACGCCGGAGGTTAGGCGAATATAAGGCGAAGGTAGTTTGATGCCCTCCGCAGCCACAGTCCGGCTCCAGGTCGAAGCGGCTCTTGCCCGCAAGATCCCTTCGGCGTTGACGCCGGCACAGAAGGCCATCAGGCCTGTTGCGCCAACCGGGGTTTCCGAAGTCGATGCGCTTTTGGAAGGCGGCCTGCCGGTCAGAGCCATCACGGAGATGGTGGGCACGGAATCGAGCGGAAGAACGTCACTTGCTCTTTCCTTTCTCGCGAGCACCACGCGCACGGGAAGTGTCGGCGCGTGGATCGACGTTTTGAATACGCTCGATCCCGAATCGGCAGCCGCGGCGGGCGTCGATCTCTCGCGCCTGTTGTGGGTGCGCTGCGGCGCTCCCGCATCCAAAGCGCGGCCCGCGGCCGAATACAGATTTGCACTCCCCGAGAAGTATTTCGTCGCAGCGGCGGCAAAGAAGGGTCTGCACGGTGGAGGGTGCGGCGGACACCCGCGCGATGAGGTAAAAGGGTTGGTGGATACCGTTGGCAGTCTGTTGCGACCCGAAGCGATTGCGTCTCGCTGCGCTGAGCCCCAGCGGAGAATACGCCCGGAGCAGGGGACTTTTGCGGCAACGCCGCAAAGGCGTGCGCCGAAGACAAAACCGCAGGCGCAGGGAGGTAAGCCGTGGGCGCGGATGGAGCAGGCATTGCGCGCCGCGGACTTGCTGCTTCAGGCCGGTGGTTTCAGCGTCATCGTGCTGGACATGGCGGGGATTGCACCTGAGTACGCCGCCCGCGTGCCGCTGGCAACGTGGTTCCGATACAGAGCTGCCGCGGAGCGGACGCGTGCCAGCCTGCTGCTCTTGACGCAGCATTCGTGTGCCAAAAGCAGCGCGGAGCTGCTGCTGCGATTTGGGCCCGGTGAAGCGCGTAGGGATGAGAGCACGGTATTTACCGGAATCGAGCATCGCCTTGAAGTGGAGCGGCGGCGCTTCACGCAGGCTGAGACAAATGTAATCCCCTTGCGCAAGCCGCCGCAGAGCGTAAACGCCGCGCAGTGGCGCAGTCAATCGGCCTGGGCAGGTGCGCGATGACGAAGCCGCGTGAACTCTACGCCTGTCTGTACGCGAGAGAGTTTTCTGCGCAGGCATTGCTACGCCTGCGGCCGGAGATGCAGGACCGCGCTTGCGTGGTGATGGAAGGCGAGCCGCCGCTGCAATTCGTCTGTTCGCTGACGCGCAAAGCCCGTTCGCTCGGTATCGAGCGCGGCATGACGCAAGTGGAAATTGACACTTTTCCTGATGTGGCAGCATTGCCGCGTTCGCTGGGCGAAGAGTCTGCCGCGAAGGCGGCGCTTCTCGAATGCGCAGGCGGGTTCTCGCCGCGCGTTGAGGATTGCAGCGAAGACAGCGAGTTTCTTTGCGTGATCGACATTGCCGGAACCAAGGGGCTGTTTGGCCCGCCGGAAACGCTGGCCCGGAGTCTTCTCGCGCGTGTCCGCGCAATGGGTATCACGGCCTGCGTTGCCGTGAGCGGAAACTTTCATGCAGCCATTGCGCTTGCCAGGGCGCCATTGCCGCTATCCGTGAGGGTCGTCCCCACCGGCGAGGAGAGTACGGCATTGGCGGCGTTGCCGCTCACGGTGCTCGGTCTTAGCGAAGAACAAGCCGAGACGTTTTCCTTGTGGGGGATTCACACCCTTGGTATGCTGGCCGCGCTGCCGGAAAAAGAACTTATCTCCCGCATCGGGCAATCCGGCAAGCGCCTCCGCCAGATGGCGCGCGGTGAGATGCCGCACCTCTTTCTGCCGGTCGAGCCTGCATTCACGCTCGAAGAGCGCATGGAACTTGATTCGCCCATCGAAATCCTCGAGACGCTGATGTTTGTCGTGAATCCGATTTTGGGGCAGCTTGTCCTGCGGGCATCGGCTCGGGTGCTGGCGCTGGCTTCTCTTTCAATCACACTGACGCTAGAAGGCGGCGCTACGCATTCCCGCTGCGTCCGGCCCGCGCTTCCAACCAATGATCGCCAGCTCTGGATCAAGCTGCTGCATCTCGATCTCGAAGCCCATCCGCCCCAGGCCGCGATTGTGGCGGTGATGCTACAGGCTGAGCCGGGGAGCACCAGGAAAATGCAGTTGGGTCTCTTCACGCCGCAGATGCCCGAGCCGGCACACCTCGATGTCACCCTGGCGCGTATCCGTGCCATCGTCGGAGAGCAAAATGTCGGCTGCGCCGTGCTCAGAGATACGCACGAGCCAGACGGCTTTCACATGGAACCGTTTCGCGTTCCATCCGGGCAATCATCCGCGATCAAGGCCGCCTCGTTGCGCCCCGCCATGCGGAAGCTGCGCCCACCTGAAGCGGTCTTAGTCAGAATTGCAAGCGAGCGCCCGGCAGGCTTTGTCTTTCGGCAGCTGCGTTACGTCGTGGAGGAGGTTTATGGCCCTTGGGTGACAGCCGGCGAGTGGTGGAGTCCGTCGCTATGGGAATGTGAACAATGGGATCTGGCGGCCCGCAGCCAGGATGGCGCGACGCTTTGCTGTTGTCTGATTCGCAATCTGTTGCAGAATCGGTGGCAGATGGCGGCACTCTATGACTGAGCGATACATCGAACTGCACGCGGCGAGCGCCTTCAGCTTGCTCCGGGCCGCTTCGCAGCCGGAAAGCCTGATTGAGCGGGCGGCGGCACTCGAAATGCCGGCGATTGCGCTGCTCGATCACAACGGCGTCTATGGCGCGGCCCGCTTTCATACCAGCGCAAAGCGCAGCGCCGTCCGCGCGCACATCGGTGCAGAGATTTCGGTCGCCGACTTTGGGCCGCGGCTAACGCCTCCGGCGTGGCTGCCTCATCAGCATCTCAAAGAGCCAGCGAGGTTGCCGCTGCTCTGCGCATCGCGTGAGGGCTATCAGAATCTCTGTCAGCTCATCACGCAGTTCAAGATGCGTGAGATCACAAAGAGCGAGGGCGCAGCAAACTTCGACGATCTCGGTCAATACGCTTCTGGGCTGGTCTGCCTCACGGGAGGGGATGAGGGGCCGTTGGCCGCGGCGCTCGCGCACGGCGGCGAAGCGGCGGGCCGCGAGACCGTTGAACAAATGACGCGCATCTTCGGCCGCGAGAACGTCTACGTCGAATTGCAGCGCCATCGGGAGCGCGAAGAAGAGTGGCAGAATCAAGTTGCTATCCGCATCGCACATTCCCTGAATCTTCCGTTGATCGCGACGAACGGAGTTCGCTACGCGGCCCAATACGACCGCGAGATTCAGGATTTGTTTACAGCTATACGGAATCATGTCGAGCTCGACCGGGCGGGCCGCTTGCTCGCTATCAACAACCTACGTTATCTCCGCACGGCGCGGGAGATGGCTGCGCTCTTTCGCGATGTACCGGGAGCCGTCGAGAACACCGTCGCTCTCTCTTCGCGGCTCGGTTTCGAGCTGGACGATCTGGGCTATGAGTTTCCGCGCTACCCGGTGCCGGAAGGCGAGCCGATGGACAGCTTTCTTCAGAAGCGCGTCGCCGAGGGCATCCAACGCCGTTACGGTCCCAAGAACGACCGTAACCTGATCGACCGCGCGAAGAAGCAGGTGGAACACGAACTCAAACTGATTGCCAAGCTGGGCTTCGCCGGGTACTTCCTCATCGTTTGGGACGTCATTCGCTTCTGCAAACAGAATGACATTCTCGTGCAGGGACGCGGTAGCGCGGCGAACTCCGCTGTCTGCTATTGCCTCGAAATTACGGTCATTGATCCGGTTGGTATGGAACTACTCTTCGAAAGATTCCTTTCAGAGAGCCGTAACGAGTGGCCGGACATCGACTTGGACCTGCCTTCTGAAGAGAAGCGTGAGCAAGCGATTCAGTATGTGTACCAGCGGTACGGCGAGCTTGGTGCGGCCATGACCGCAAACGTCATCACATATCGCAGCAAATCCGCAGCCCGTGAGACGGGCAAGGCGCTGGGTTTCGATGCGGATACGCTGGGCCGGCTATCGGGGCTTGTCGGCCAGTGGGAGTGGCGGGGCAAGACAGACACGATGGCCCATTCCTTTCAACATGCCGGCTTCGATATACGCCATCCTCGCATCGCGAAGTATCTGGAGCTCTCGATGCGGATTCAAGATTTGCCGCGCCATCTCGGACAGCACTCCGGCGGGATGGTCATCTGCCAGGGCCAGTTAAACCAAGTCGTGCCGTTGGAGCGGGCTTCGATGCCCGGCCGCACGGTGATTCAGTGGGACAAAGAGGATTGTGCGGATATGGGCATCATCAAGGTAGACCTGTTGGGCCTTGGCATGATGGCAGTGCTGCATGATTGCCTGGAGTTGATTCCTGCGCATTACGGCGACAAAGTCGATCTTGCGCAATTGCCGCAAGATGATGAGATTTACCGCGTCCTTCAGAGAGCCGATACGGTCGGCATGTTTCAAATTGAATCCCGGGCGCAGATGGCTTCACTGCCACGCACTTTTCCCCAGTGCTTTTACCATGTCGTCATCAATGTCGCGATTATCAGACCCGGTCCTGTCGTCGGCGGGATGGTGCATCCCTATATGCGGCGGCGTCAGGGGAGAGAGGAAGTGACCTATTCGCATCCTTCCCTTGAACCCGTGTTGAAGCGCACGTTGGGTGTGCCGCTTTTTCAGGAACAGTTATTGCGTATCGCCATGACCGTCGCCGATTTCTCCGGCGCGGAAGCCGATGAGTTGCGCCGTGCTGTCGGAATGCGCCGCTCCTGGGAGCGGATGAAGAATCTCGAAGGCCGCCTTCGCGCGGGGATGGCTGCCAAAGGAATCGACGCAAAGACGCAGGACACCATCGTGCAGCAAATCAGTTCGTTCGCGCTCTACGGCTTCCCTGAAAGCCACGCGGCCAGCTTTGCGCTCCTCGCGTATGCCTCGGCGTACTTCAAGGTAAAGTACCTCGCGGCGTTCACTGCGGCGATCCTCAACAACCAGCCGATGGGCTTTTACAGCCCCGCCGTGCTTGTCAAAGACGCGCAGCGGCATGGCCTGCGCGTGAAGCCGATCGACGTTCAGATCTCCGATTGGCCGTGTACGGTCGAACACGAAGCCGACGGTACACTCTCTCTGCGGATCGGACTCGGCTACGCGAAGAGTCTAACGAGGCAGTCCGCCGAGGCGTTGATCGTGTCACGTCGTAAAGACGGACCTTTCCTCTCCGCGGACGACCTCACCTGGCGTACACCGTCGCTGAATCGGAGAGAACTGACGCGTCTGGCTCAGATCGGCGCCATGAATCAGCTCAACGGCATCGAGCACCGCCGTGATGCGCTCTGGCAGGTAGAGCGCGCCGGCAAAATGGAAGGGCCTCTGTTCCGGCAAAACAGCGAGGCTTTGCACGAGGACTCCGATGCGTTGCCTTTGCAGAAAATGGGCATCGAAGAGCGCCTCGTCGCTGACTACGCTGGCACAGGCCTCACGGTAGGCAAACACCCCATGTACTATCGCCGGGCGGAATTACGCCGTGACAATATCCTGTCGGCGGCTGAACTGCGGGCTCGGCGCGATGGTGAATTCGTGCGGACTGCGGGCTGCGTGATTGCGCGGCAGCGGCCTGGTACGGCAAAGGGCTTCATCTTTATTTCGATGGAGGACGAGACCGGCATCGCCAACGTCATTGTCACGCCCGATCTCTATGAACGCGACAGGCTGGTGGTCACGCGCAGCAAATTTCTGTTAGTCGAAGGGGTCTTGCAGAATCAGGATTCAGTGATTCACGTTAGGGCAGCACGCTTGACCACTCTTTCGGATCACGCATTAGAGGCGCGGTCTCACGATTTTCACTGATAAGCTAAAGTCCTCATACCAGCTAGGCTTCTCTCAGCATAGGGCGTTTCAATGACATGAGGCCGGTCTTTTCGTTTGTCGTATAAGACCGGAGTTGCGGGTAGGACACAGGGCCGCTTGGATGGTGAGCGGAAAACGCCCGAAATCGACCGCCGCGTGAAGGGTACGGAATACTGGGCACTCATCGATCCGAGGCAAGATCGGTGGTTGCAGCGCAAGCCAGAGAGGATGTACCAATTCGGTGGCGAGATAGCCGTTTGCGAGTACGAATCCGGAGATCCGCATGATGTTAGGGGGTTCCGCGTTCCGAAATGCCCCGTATTTTTTCGACACTCGTCCTCGCTGGAGTTCTATGATTGCAGACGGAATCGATCTGGATTGTTAAATGCTCCAGGTTATTCAAACTGAACGGTTCAGAGGTGAAAGCGTGTATCTTCATTCGTACCGAATAAAGAATTACAGGCGACTACGGGATGTTCACATTGAACTGGGTTCCGATATTTCAATATTCGTAGGATCAAATAATAGCGGAAAAACTTCGGCGACCCAAGCGATCTCTGCCTTCATCTCAGGTGCGAAGGATAAATTTTCACTTTACGATTTCAGCTCGGCTTGCTGGAGGAAATTCGATGAACTCGGCGAGCCTGCCGTGGATGGTGCAGATATACCTGAGAAGCCAGAGTTACCCTCGATAAGCTTGGATCTTTGGTTCGAGGTAGCGGCAAGCGACCTATACCTGGTCATTCCGCTGCTACCAAGCACTTTGGGGGTTGGCACGCAGGTCGGTATCCGGATCGGATTTGCGGCGCGGAATCCTACTGAGCTTTTGCAAAAATTCCGCGCGTCTCGGGCAGATGCCCAAGCCAGCGCGGCCGCGCTGGAGCCGCGAGAACACGACCAATATGTTCCGTGGCCCAAGAATCTGACGGACTACCTCAAGAGCGAGCTTCTCAAGGAATTTGAGTTCAGATATTACGTTCTCGACCGAGCGCAGTTCGACAGCAGCCACAACCCCAAAAGCGCCGATTACGAGCCGCGACTGCTTGAGAAGGAATTCGGCGGCGCGGCGGCCCTGAAATCCCTTATCAGGGTTGACAATCTCCCGGCGCAGCGGCATTTAGCTGACCCAGGTTCGGGTACCGCAGTGGGCGAGGGGCGGTCCGAAGACCTCTCAAGACGCTTGAGCAAGTTCTACAAGCGAAACCTCGACCAACGGCAGGAAGACCACAGAGCGTTGAGGGCATTGTTTGACTCTGAGACAGGCCTGAACGAACATTTGGCGGACGTATTCAAGGAAACGCTCGATCGCCTATCGAGGCTCGGTTATCCAGGCCTCAATAATCCGCGGATGGAAATTAAGTCGGCGCTGAATCCGGCCACGATCATGAGCAGCCAAGATGCACGCGTGCACTACGTCTTGGGCGACGGAGCAGACGCTCTTAGGCTTCCTGACACCTATAACGGCCTCGGTTTCAAGAACCTTATTTATATGGTGGTTGAAATACTTGACCTTCATGCGAGGTGGAAGGCAGACAATGAGCAGCGCGCTCCTCTCCACTTGATTTTCATCGAGGAACCCGAGGGGCACCTGCACGCGCAACTTCAGCAAGTTTTCATCCGAAACGTCCTTGGGCTCATGGATGACGGTGAAGAGGCCGGCGGAATATGGCGGAGCCAAACCGTCATTACGACACATTCACCCCACATACTCTATGAGCGGGGATTTCAGCCCATACGCTATTTTAAGCGCCAGAGCATTGATGGCGATCAAACAACTGACGTTCTCAACCTCTCCGAGTTTTACAGCAAGACTCCGAACGACCGCGACTTTCTGCAGAAGTATCTTAAGCTCACGCATTGCGACCTGTTTTTCGCAGACGCTGCCATCCTTGTTGAGGGAAATGTTGAGCGGCTCTTGATGCCTGTCATGATTGAACGCGAAGCAAATTCCCTTCGATCAGCTTGCCTGTCAATCTTGGAGGTTGGTGGTGCTTTCGGGCATCGATTCAGGTCGTTGATTGAGTTCCTCGGACTTACTGCGCTCGTGATTACTGACTTAGACAGCGTGGAACCAGTTGCGGCCGCCGCACAGGATGAAGATGAAGTTACCGAGTTCGAGGTTCCGAGCGCTGAGGAGGGCCAGCCGCCTGTGAAGAAATCGGGCACAGCATGCCTACCGTCTGTACCCAATGCCCTAACCTCGAATCAGACTTTGATTCAGTGGCTGCCGAAAAAACAGACGGTTGCAGAGCTCTTGGTCGCAACGGATACGGAAAAGTTGCAGGAAGCTCAAGGGGGCAACGGTTTCAAGGTGCGGGTCGCGTACCAGATCCAGACAGACGTGACATGGAACAACCAAACTGCGAATCTTTGCGGCAGGACGCTAGAAGAAACCTTCGGGCTTGAGAATGCAGCGTGGTGCCAGAATGACTCACAACGACGCCTTGGCCTGAAGCTGCGGGGGAACGCCGGAAGTCCCGCCGATCTCGCGGCTGGTCTTCATAAGCGTGTATCAGGAAATTCGTTTGATAAAACTAAATTTGCATTGGGAGTTTTGACTGAGCTTCCCCAGAGCTGGCGCGTGCCACTATACATCAAAGAGGGCTTGAAATGGCTGGCCGACGAGGTCGGCCTAGAGGCTCTTGCACGGTTGCCTGAAACCGCTATTCCTGCTGCGGCCGCGACGGAAATAACTGCCGAGACCTCGGCTGAGGGGGTGCGATGAGCAGCCGCGCTTTGCAGAAGGACACTCAGGCGGACCGGGACCTTTACAATTGCCTCAATTCGTCACCGCCGCGTAGCTTCCGAATGATCGCCGGGGCTGGCTCAGGTAAAACCACCTCTTTAATCAAGGGTCTCGCTGAGATTCTGAACAAGCACGGCGATAGGCTACGTCTAAGGCGACAGAAAGTCGCTTGCGTCACATACACCGAAGTCGCAGCCGGAGAGATTTGGGCAGACGTGGGAAACAACCCACTCGCCCATGTCTCTACGATTCACAGCTTCCTGTGGTCGCTTGTGCGCCCGTTTCAGACTGATATCCAAGTATGGGTGACGAACCGGATCGACGAAAGGCTCTTGGAACTGCAGGAGACGGCGACTAGGTTTGGTCCCCGTGTACACCAGCGAACGCGAGACAAGAACCAACTTGACATTGCACGCTACGAGCTACAACGGGCGCGGATTGGGCGGGTACGATCGTTCACATACGGCACAGGCGCTGACTATGTGAACGGCATCATTGGCCACGATGACATCATAAAGATGGTGCCACAATTCATCACCGAGCGGCCGTTGATGAGGACCCTTCTAGCCCAGCAATACCCGTTTTTCTTTGTCGATGAGAGTCAGGACACAATGGAGAACGTGGTGTTGGCTCTCAAATTGGTAGATGAAGAACTCGGGGGCCAGTTTTGTATCGGTTTCTTCGGCGATCCGATGCAACGTATTTACCTAACAGGAATCGGCGTAATACCCGAGGGTCGAGATTGGGCTAGTATCACCAAGCCTGAAAACTTTCGTTGTCCCACAACTGTACTCGATGTTGCCAACGCTATTCGGCGCGACGGAGACGGCCTAGTCCAGACACGAGGCCGAATGGACGGGCCAGAGGATAACCTGGTCAGCGTCCCTGGAAGCGCGCATATTTTCATCTTTCCGATCGACGAGAGACGCGACGAGCGTCTCGCACAAGTGCAGGCGTGGATGACCGAGAAGAATGGCGACGCCGGTTGGAGTACAGATAGCGGTAGTGGAGCCGTGAAGGTCCTTGTCATTGTCCATCGAATGGCGGCTAACAAACTAGGATTCGGGGATCTGTACGCTGCCTTAAATGATAAGGCGCCTGAAAAGTTCAAGAACGGGTTCTTGGATGGCACAGCGTGGCCAGTACGTCCGTTCAATAGTTTCGTTTTGCCGCTTGTGATCGCCAGCGAAGCCGGTGACGAATTTGGGGCAATGCAAATTCTCAGAACCCAATCACCACTTCTGTCGCGCGACAACTTAAGTGGCGTTGACGTAGCTGGCCGCCTTGGGGACTTACGCAAATTCACTGAAACGGTTCGGCATATGATGGAGCCGGAATCAGGCGTAACCAATGCTGATGTTCTCCGTCTGATTCACAAATCAAACGTGATGGTACTCGATCCGAGGTTGCTTTCGTATTTGAACTTCCCAATCCCTGTGAGACCAAACGAGAAGGACAACAGAGAAGGGTCGGAGGAAGCGGAGGACGGTGAGGAACTAACTAAAGAGGTTGCTGCGATGGACGCATTTCTCACATGCCCGGCCTTCCAGTTTCGGGGCTATTACAAGTATTTGAACGACGATTCCCCGTTCTCAACCCAGCAGGGCATTAAGGGCGCGGAGTTTGAAAGGGTTCTTGTTGTCCTAGACGATGATGAAGGAACCCACGTTCAATTCTCCTATGACAAATATTTGGGTATTAGGCAGCTCTCGGATAGGGATGAGGCAAACATGCAAGAGGGCAAGGAGACGACAGTTGACCGCACAAGGCGTCTCTTCTACGTTTGCTGTACGCGCGCCATGAAGGATCTCGTAGTTGTGCTCTTCACCTCAGAAGTCGCGACCGCAGAAAGCCGGATCACTTCGCTCCGGCTTTTCCCTGCACAATCCATCCATCTTGAAGATGAGAATAGTGCCGACTGATCGTGATACGGGAGAGAACGGATCTTGGAATCGGGTGATCGCCAGAATGTGGCTGACAGCGGTTGGATGGAGTTCTTGATGAAAAAGAACCCGCAGCCGTAACGTCTACATCGCCGATTGGCTTTGAAACTGGTCAGCATAACCCGCGGCACCGAGTTGAGAGTAGCTCAGAGATTCAGTATCCGGGGGCGATTACTGACAGGCCGTATTCTTGCTCAAAATCGCTTAGTCGTGCCAGCACGCGGCGAGCCAGATCCGCAGAGTCAAGGGTCTGACCGTCGCTAAAGCGCCAGAACGGTTCCCCGTCAGAGACTTCGAGGATCATTGTCCAGGCGGTTCTTTTCGGGGTACCCGCTCCAGGTGGCAGCTCAAAGTTCTGATCGCCAATGTCTGCGCCGTAACGCTCAAAGTAGATGGAATACTTTCCCGATTCGGCGACAAATCGGGCCTGCACCTGCCACCGGCCAAGCTGGACGAGTCGGTTCGGACGCTGCCACAGAACTTGCGGTTGGTGGTTTACGTCCCGCTTGGGGACGCTTTCCTCCACAAGCTTCAGGAGCTGGTGCCATATTTCATCTTGTGTCATCACAGTATTGTCGCTCCGGTTCTGGGACAGCGCAATGGCTTTAGGCTGCAATCGCCAACGACTCCACACCAGTAGAGCCCATCAACGGCCGCTCGCAGTGAGCTTCAGGAGATTTCCGACCACTGCTTCGTCAGGAACTGCTCAATTCCCACTCCCGGGCAATAGGCTGGATACAACATTGAAAATGCCTCTTTTGCCTCTAAGAAGGATCCAGCCGGAATGACCCGGAGGCGTTTTGCCAGAAAGAGCAACGCCAAGCTGGGAGCACGTGACTCACCTTGATTGCAATGAATCAGTAGCGTGGCTCCATCCCCGTACTGGGCGGTTGCAAATGTCAGGAAACACCCGAAGCTCTCGATCTTGAACAACGGCACAGGCGGGTCGATCAAGTTCAGAAAGAGATCCTGCGGCCTTTGAAGCCAGAGGTAGCTCGCATGGTGCGGAGGCAAGCTCCCCCGATAACCAACGGCGTTCTGGTGGCAGGGGGATTTGCACGCATGCACAACCGCAAATCCAGGTGAGCCTGCTCGGCACGATTCGCCATTTCCGACATTTAGCCTCGTATGGATTTCGATCATTGGCTTCTCTCGTGGCTATTGTACTCGCCATTCCGACGGACAGGCACATCGCCGAAGGCTTTATGGTCGCTTTGGAGAGGAATCAAGTAGTCATAGACGCAGGCTTATTCAGACGTTGATAATATTTATCGCCACACCTTTTTCTGATTCTGGTGCAAGCTCCAGTTCTCAGGCGGAATTGTGAACCTTTCTTTGCCAGCGGTTTTCTCGGTGGATGCGATCACGCCTGCCCGGAATAGCATCCAGCAGATAAGCGAGTGCGCCCGGATTGTCGCGGGTGGTCTCGCGACTTTCACCCGCGACAAACTTCGTGGCTACCTCTTCAATCCTGCTACAGGCGGAGAACCGATCCTGCTCGTCCCCGTCAAATCTAAGCAGATTCCCGACAACTACGAGTATGTGGTCGGAACTGATGCGACACCTACAGGCTTGGACTTGAATTGCTCGAAGGGACGGTGGTTGCGTCACCCGTTAAAGGTGGTAGCGGGTAACGCGGCCGGCAATGAGGAAGCGATACTTCGGGTGCTGGAGTCGTGGGATGAAGCATTCTCGTACGTTCAAGAAGATCAGGCAAGAAACAGGATTGGCCTCAGGTCGCCGCAAATCGGCGCATTGCATGCGATTCATGCTCACTGGACAGTAAGCGACTCAACCGCAACGATTGTCATGCCGACCGGTACTGGAAAGACCGAGACAATGCTCTCGATCCTAATTTCCGCAAGCTGCCCTCGGCTTCTGGTCGTCGTGCCAACCGACGCGTTGCGATCGCAGATTGCGGAGAAGTTTCTGACGCTTGGAGTATTGAAGGCTGTCGGTTCCAAGGTTTTGAAGGCCTCGGCTCTCCACCCAATTGTTTGCAGGTTGGAGCATGTTCCCCTCAGTATCGACGAACTGGACGACCTGTTCAGCAGGGCGCAGGTGATCATCACCACCAGCAGTATTGCCGGGCAATGCCCGGCGGAAATTCAGGACAGGTTTGCGCATCACTGCCCGTATCTTTTCATCGATGAGGCTCATCATGCGGAAGCTCCCACTTGGAAGGAATTCAAGAGGCATTTCAAGCAGAGGCGCATCGTACAGTTCACTGCCACGCCTTTCCGTGAGGATGATCGTCCGTTAGACGGCACTATTGTTTTCAAATACCCTCTGAAGCTGGCCCAAAAGGAAGGCTACTTCAGACCGATTCACTTCGAGCCGATCATTGAATTCGACCCCAAACGTTCCGATGAAAAGATAGCTGTAAAAGCAATGGAGTGCCTCCGCAGAGACTTCAACAAGGGCCACATTGTGATGGCGCGCGTGGAAAGTGTTCCCAGAGCCAAACAGGTGTTTGAGCTCTATCGGCAGTACGAAGAATTCAACCCCGTTCAGCTTCACACAGGTATCACCTCACAGAGGCAACGCGAGGCTATAAGGGAAGAGATCATTTCCGGCGCGTCCCGCATTATCGTATGCGTGGACATGCTCGGCGAGGGATTCGACCTTCCCCAATTGAAGATAGCTGCCTTCCATGACATCCGTAAGTCACTCGCTGTGACACTGCAACTTGCTGGCCGATTCACGCGAGCACGGGCCGACCTGGGCGAGGCAACGTTCATCGCTAATGTGGGTTACGTGAACGTGCAGGAAGAACTGCGAAAATTGTACACACGTGACCCGGACTGGAACGCGCTTCTTCCCGAACTGAGCGAGAAGATGATCGGTCAGCAAGGCGCGTTACAGGAATTCGTGGCCGGGTTCACCGATCTTCCCGAAGAGATACCGCTCAAAGCCGTGGAACCGGCCACAAGTGTCGTGATTTACAAAACGCGTTGCGAAAACTGGCAGCCCGAACGATTCCGAGATGGTATCCCGGATCCGGACGGATGCGAAAGAATCTACCACTCCATCAATCATCAGGAGCAAACGCTCGTGGTCGTAACAGCGCGTCGGTCACCCCTTGTGTGGACGAATGCGGAAAACCTCTACAACTGGATGTGGGATCTTTATGTTGTCATATGGTCATCTCAGCAGGGCCTGCTTTATATCAATGGTTCGAGCAATGCGGGAGAGTTTAACGCCCTTGCCCAAGCCGTGACCAACAATCAGGCGACCATCATCAAAGGCCAGGAGGTCTTCAGGTCGTTCGCCGGAATCAATCGCCTCCGGCTCCACAACGTCGGCCTCACCGATCAGATTGGCCGAAATGTACGTTACACGGGGAGCATGGGATCGAATGTCGAACCGCGTCTGACACGAGCGGAGCTCGGGTCCTCACTCAAGACAGTGCTTGATGGCAGCGGATTCCAGAATGGAATGACTGCGACGGTCGGTGCCTCCCGCAAGGGCAGAATCTGGTCTCATCGACGTGAGCGCCTCGACAAGTTCAGCGCATGGTGCAAACAAATCGGCGGCAAGGTACTGGATGCCAATATCGATCCTGACGTCGTGCTGGAAGGGACCCTTCGCCCCAGGGTAATCCATGAGAGACCTTCAAAGATGCCCATTCGAATCGATTGGCCCGAGATCATCTGGACTGAGCTGGAGGCCATGTGGTTCTTCGAAATAGGCGACCGGGAAATTGGAATTAACGAGCTGAGCATCAACTTAGTCAGACCGAGCGTCAATGGACGCTTACTCTTCGAGATTGTCGCCGACGAGTTCGGTGTCGAACTTGAGCTGGAATTATTCACGGATGAGACAGTACACGACTACCGATTCATCCTGTTGGGCGACGATGGGGCTAGGGCAAAGCACGGACGCGCAGCGCAGGCAAAGGGCCTCGTGGATTTCTTCCACAGCAATCCCCCAACGATTTGGTTTGCCGATGGGTCATCACTTGAGGGAAACGAATACACCGAGCTCCGCAATATTCAGCCACCTTACGATGCCCGCCGTATCCAAGTCTGGGATTGGAGCGGGATCAACATAATGAAAGAGTCACAGGGTGACGAGAGACAGCAGGACAGCGTCCAGGCGCGGGCGATTAGGGAGGTGCTGGGCGGCGGCCACGACGTAGTTTTCGATGATGACAGTGCGGGAGAAGCCGCTGATATCGTCGCGATCCGGGTCCTTGGGGGAATGGACGCTCCAACCGCGATTGAGGTCACCCTTTATCACTGTAAGTATTCAAACAGCCCGCTACCCGGCCATCGAATCGATGACCTTTACGTCGTTTGCGGGCAAGCACAAAAGAGCGTCGCGTGGGTAACATCTGAAACCAAGAAATCGGATATTTTCACTCACCTCCTGCGTCGCGAAATGGATCGGGTCAACAACGGTCGCCCAACTCGATTCGAGTTAGGAAACATTGATTTGCTTCAGACGATCCGCGAGATGAGTTACATGCTTTCTGTGTCTTTTTCGATCGCTATAATCCAACCTGGTCTATCGTGCGCAGAAGTATCGCCCGAGCAGCTACAGTTGCTCGGCGTGACTGAAAACTATCTCCTGGAAACGTACCAGCTACCGTTCCAGGTGATCGCAAGTGCATGATCACCCGGTCGGCGCTATGCGCGAATTTTCATCAAGACAACGTATGTGTACCTAAGTAGATGTCAGGTTTGCAAACTCTTTCCATTATCCAGGCTCATCCGGAAGGCGTACCAGGCGTTGTGCCTCATTGACCTCGTCCATCACCGAACCGCCGCCCTTCCTGTTGAGCATCTTCGTGATGTCGGCGAGATCGGCATATTGCACCAGTGCTGGCGAGGCTCGGTTCTTTGCTTCCATCGCTGGCGAGCTGTGATATTCGACGGTCCAATCCTCGCTGAGAGCCCCGTGACTGGAATTTGCGCCTCTGGTGATTGGAACAATTCGCAGATACTCAAAGCCCTTCAACCGGGCGACTCGCCGATTCAAAATGTGATCGAGAACGAGATCCGTTAACGGGAAATCTGGAAATGCCCGCATATACGCTGGCCGATAGGCGTCAAAATCTACATGGACCCATACTTGCCTTGGAGCGTGCAAGATTGCCGCCTCCGGCAGGTCCCAGATGGGCAGACGCACATCCGGATTCTCCGGTTGGTGCGCCTCGACGAGCACAGCCCTATTGGGCGAGTTCCGCGCAAGCTGACTACAGATTCTTCCAACATAGGTTTCGATGGCATTTAGATTTCGCGCTGCAATCGGAATGTAAAGGCAAGGCAGCAAACCGGATCTCATCGGTATCCGCACCGCGTGCGGATCGATCGGTCTCAGAATCGGCTGGGATTCATTCATGGCATCCTACCTCTCAATGCGCCAATCGAATCTCTCAACGGAAGTTAGACATAATCGGATTCAGATGCTCGATCGGTTCCGATGGCAGCGTCGTTCTTAACATAATGTGCCGACGCAGCGGTGAAGGAATGTCAATTTCGAGAATGGATGCGATCCTCGAGCCATGTCGTGAGGCGACCACGCAGTTGAGCATCCATCATGGATGTATGTTCGGGGTCGGCAAACTCCGGGATTCGATCCATGTTCTGTCTTGCTTCAAACCAGTTGGCGGGAATTCCAGCCATCAGCTCAGCATGTCCTTCGGCATCGGCGGCGGAATCGAAGATGTAACGAAAGCCGAGGTCGTCGTATCGTTTGAGAACGCCGGGATCGCGGTCTTTCTGGAAGAATACCGAGGGAATGAGATGGTCGGTATGAAAGTATCCGGCATAGTGATCCGGCGAGGAGCCGCTGAACTCCGATGTTGGACGTAGCGGAGTAGGGTCGCTGGACTGTCTCGGGACGAGCATCGTAGCGGGGCAGTGAACAAATTTCATCTTCCCGTCAGAAGGGTTCTTGCACGCATTGGAGATCGTACGCATTGCCTGCTCAAGTGCGGACGCACAAGTGGCCTGGTCAAGCTGTGCCTTTTTCGTCCGCGCGTACATAAAGTGCCCAAGAGCGTTCGAGGTAATCATGATGCCCCCTGGCGTGCGATGGTCGTGCCACCAACGGCCATCTCCTTGTGCGCAGAATATGTTAGGAAGCGTCGAGAACTTCAGAATCGTATTGTCTGGCCGCCGAAGAAACACGTATTCGCGTTCGGTATGAAACGAGTCGTCCGGAATTTTGATCTGCATGTACAACTCGAGGAGACGGCGACTGATCTCCTTCAAGGCGTCGTTTGGTTCTTTAGTAACGAGATGTTTGCTGGTCAAGAGAATCAGGAAAGAGGATACTCTGCCTTCGAGGGCCAAGCGCTTCCAGACCTGGCGGTGATCCTGAATAGTGTCCAAGACATCCGCGTCACCGCGCGCCATGCGGAGAACCTCTTGCTCTTCCAGCAGGCAAATGTATACGTTCTTGTTCGTTGCTGCTGTTTTGCCGAAGACACAGGGTTGATTCTTTTCAAGCCATCCGCGATAAGCAGCGATCTTCACTTGGCGGCTATGCTTTGGATTGAATAAGACGGCTTGCACGGCCTCGATATCCGGCGAGAATGACCGCCGTGATCGGAACCTGTCGGCAGGCTGATGAAAGCGGCTTTGGAGTAAAAGCTCCGAAAGTTGGGTCTTTGTCTGCGGCATTAGTAACTCCTCGATCGCCGATGCATTTCGTCTTGTCAATTGTCGACATCAGAGACGCTATCAGCGTCTCTGACGGTGCCGGATCGTGACAGCTCTTGCGTTTGCGCGGTATCCGCTTCAATGCGTGCGAGGCACTAAAGCAGTATTTCTTTGAGCTTATCTTCCAGATACTCGTCAATCTTTCTCCGCTCGTTTGCCGCCAACAACTCAAGCATTGCAGAAATATCATTGTCGTCGAATACAAGGATTAGTCTCGTACTGTCGTTATTGACGACATCACGACATCGCTTTAGGATCAGCGCTTTGTCATCTACCTGCCTGCAGGTCAGAATCCCGACGAATCCTCGCTTTCGGTTGAGCCGTCCCATGAGTTGATCAAACTCCGGGTTGCGCGGGTCGCTTGAATAGTTCTTGCACTCGACGGAAATATATGGTGCATGATACTTGTGGACATTGACCAGGCGCGAAAAAAACCCCTTGCTTGCCGAGTTCTGAAAAAAGATGTCAATCCGCTTGCGGCCTTCATCGGCGGGCTGTTCTTTGACGGGCCGCGTGAGCTCGGGGTAGAAAATCTCGGTAAGCGCACCGATCATGAAGGAGTGATACCTTGATGCGTCGGCTGGACCTGGGGGTATAGCCCGAAGTTCAAGTGCGCTTACGGCGTGATCAATTGGCCGCCAGGCCCACTGTCTTCCTTCTATGCTCTCGTCGGCAATTGCCTCTGCTGCCTTTTCAGGTAACGTGTCCTTATAGGACTTTAGAATGGCGGGGTTTTTCTCGGAGAACTCGAACAGGAATTCCTTTGACAATGGGTATTTGGCGCGCAGATCGCTTACGTAAACTTTGGGGTTTCCATTCTTGAGGGTGTAGACAAGTGAATCGCGCGCGTGGAGGTGTTCAGCCTCCAAGAATCGCAGCACATAATGGTCGTAAAACTCTTTTGAGTCCGGCACCAGATGGCGCCGCACCGCCACTTTTGGTACGAGCAACACCCCTTCATTCTCATAAATTGGCAGATGGGCGTAATGTCCTTCCCAACGCTGTTGCTCTGGATTCCAAAAGCTTCCAGCAGCAACCAACTCTGTCGGGACGCCGTATAAGTCGCATTGTTCTTGGGTGTAGGCCGTTAGCTCGCCGCGAATCACATTGATCGCGAGATCTGAGATTTTGTCGCTTCCAATTCCGGGCACTAACAGCTCAAAGTCTCCCAAATCCTGAAGTCTTCCACTGGCTACGGCCCTGCTCTTGCTGAGCCGGTCATAGAGCTGCTTCGCTTGTACCTGTCCCCATCCCCGCCCGCGAGGCTTACCCTTGGATTGGCCCAGTCGAGTTTCATTGGGCTCGTGAAGGTTCGAGATGAGGTTCATTGCACGCGCATGGTCCTTCTCTTTAAGAGCTTGAAGAAGAACATCGAAGTAGTTTGCAACAAGATCCCCGCAATGCCGCAGCCAATCCACCGCCGAGATATGAAGAGCGTACGGATCGACATACAACTCGATATCGGTATCCATGGGAATGTCCACGAAGTCCAGTCGAGACTGTCCCTTCGATATCCCGAAGTGGTCAGAGAATCGTCGTTGACCTATCGATTTCCCCGGCATATCGCTCCATTTCAATGACGGCGTTGTTAGCGACATTGTATGGCCTGAAGTCAGCTTCCTACCAGGTTGAATCGAGTTCTCTTCGCCAACTTTGTTACGCGATTGGTGACTGGATTCTGACCGCGCCTCGGAAAGAATCCTCCAGGCGGTGTCTAGAGAATATGGATTGTGGACAAAGTATCTACAAAATTTGCTACCGCGCTGTCACGCCACTCCGAGTCCTTGGCTGACGAATGTTGCCTGACCAATTTCGAGCGCTGAGGTCTTGCTGGATTCCGTTCCGAGTTGCTGTCCGAGCTTCGCGGCATCATTAGTGAATATCGTTGCGTCGTGACTGGCACGTGAGACGGAAACATAGCCGAAGCGCGAATTGAGCAGGTCGGGATGGACGCCCGTGTCGGCGTGAATCAGAACCTGCTCGGCAGTGAGGCCCTGGGCGCTGTGGCTGGTCACGGCATAGCCGTGATCGAAGTGGCGATGTTCGGGGGCATTGAACTCGATCCGCCGGTCGTTGTCGAGCCGTGCTCCGATGTGCCTATCCGCTGCGATGGATTCGATAACACCGAGGTCGCGATTAGCGACACCGAGCTGATTGTCCGGGGCCGTAAACTGAATCCGGTCTCCAATGGAGAACTCATGGACGACTTCGCGGTAGACGTTCACGCCGGTAAGCCGGCGTGGGTCGTAGGTAACAGCTTCACCGGATTGCTTCTCGACCGTGAGCAGGTTGGTTGAGGGATTAATCGCGGCCACAGTTCCGTAGGAACCGGCCTCGATTCCTACATTCTTGCTGCCGCGCGCGTAGCGGACTACATCGCCGGTTTCGTAATGATTGGCCCAGGCGCGGTCGGCCCCCGTCATGTCCTGGCGTTGCGCGAGAACGCGAAAACTGTGATCCTCGGCGGCGACTACGCCGTTCGATTTTAGCTCCTGACGGACGGCCATATTCAGGTCGCAGCGGGAGGCGTTGTCTGGGGACACAATGAGCGTATTTTCCGGTGACGCCGCATAACTGCGCGCGATGGCGCGAATGCGCTCCTGAGGATCGACAATCTCCCGAATACGGCCCTGCTTCTGAAGCAGGTCAACGGCTGCGGCGGCCTGCCCGGAGGCGAGTAATTCGACGGCGGATTTGAGCGCCGGATCTTTCTGCCGGACGATCTCGTCCATTTTGGCGGTGAGCATTCCCGCCTCCTGCAACTGCTCGAAGGGGCGGCCCGCCTCGACGCCCTGGTGCTGCCGGATGTCGCCGATGAGCAGTACGCGGTCATTAGTGCCAAGCCGGGCCAGAAACTCGCGTATCTGGTTGGTGCTAGCAAGACTTGATTCATCGACGAAATAGAAATGTTTCTGCTTCGGCGTCGTATCGGATCGAGCCGAACGGGCAAGGAAGCTCTGCAAAGTCCCGGCCTCGATCTTGGCCTCACGGAGCTGCCGCGCGGCACGCGAAGTTGGCGCGAGCCCCTGGACTTTGTAGCCCTGTATCTCCACGGCGCTTCGCACCGCGGACAGGACCGAGGTTTTGCCTGTGCCTGCAAATCCCTGGATACCCTGAATACGGTCGGGGGAGCTGAGGACATCTTCGAGCACGCTCTTTTGTCCACGATTCAAGTGCGGGTGCCGATCTGCGGCCTGGATCGCATCGGCGCGGTTCATCGCGGGCTGGAGCACATTTTGACCTTCGCGCATCCGGCGTACGATCTCCCGTTCCGCTTCGATGGTCCTTGCGGTCGTGAATTGGCGTCCCGGCATATGCACCCGTTCCACCGTCTGAAATTCCCCTGAGGCCAGGCGGCCCGTGAGATTGCTTCGGACCTGCGCATAAGTAATCTCGCCCATGCCGCGGCGAAGGGCATCGCGCACAATGGCCCGCTCGTCCACGACGGCTTCGCGCTCGAAGTTTTTGTTGCGGGAGAAGGTCACGGATTCCCGCACTCGCTGTTGTGGGTTGATCTCCTGTGTCGGATGTTGAGCGCGCTCCCGCGCCGCGCGTACAACCGCATCGGCCTGATTGCCGTGCTCGGCAGCGAGCTTGCGATGCGCGGCCATCACCTCGCCCAGGGAGTGAATTTCTTTGCGGTCACGTGTCGAATGTGCGGCAATCTCCGCGGCCTCTTTCCCATCGCGGCCGGTGCGCTCCAGGTATTCGCGTATCTGCTGACTGCGCGGACTGGAGGCATCGAGGTACTCCTGCGTATAACCCTTGATCTCTGGGGCGCCGCTGCGTCCGGCGGTGATTTCATAACCAAGTTGTCGGAGCCGGTAGGTCAGCTCCGATTGATAGATGGCCGTGGCGAACTGTTGCGAGGCGAAGAGATTCTGTGGCTGAAGGGCGCGGTACTGGCCGTTCTCGCGCTCAGTGATGTTGAAGATAACTGCGTGGGTGTGGAGCTGCGGAGCGGCGTAGCCATTCACGGGCCGGGCGGTGTCATGCTCGAACTTCGCAGCTACGAATTTAGCCGTGGGCTCCGCCGGATGGTTCCCGCCAATGCGGGCCATCGTGTAATACTCCAGATGCTCCAGAGCAGTCCTGACACTCTCCCGGTGCGCCTCGCGGACCCGGTCGTCGCCGCCCACGAGGGCAGTTACCGATACCGACTTGGGAGCGGAAAAGGTCGCGTCCCATCCGGCTCGGTGCTCCATAGTCCTTCCTATCTTCCCGTCCGCGTCGGTGTATTCGTAGGAGGCGCGCTGACGGACAAGCTGTTCGCCGCTCTTTGGGTGTTGACCCTCGCTGAGCCGCGCGAAATCTTCAGCAGAGACCGCACCGGCAACGGCGAACTGTGCCGCGAGGCGCCCCTGCCACTCGCCGGCAATCTCCCCGCGCTGTGACCAGTAGTTTTGCTCCTTCGATACGAATTCTTTCTGGTGGTAGCTCTGCGCCTGGCCAGCGGAGAGCGGCTTTGAGATGGTCAGCATT
>Ga0182024_10004955_pt1 | contig 30213 bp, 26 predicted proteins | sample P32metaG_FD_120480 | JGI IMG/M metagenome (GOLD analysis project Ga0182024, IMG submission 120480) | Permafrost microbial communities from Stordalen Mire, Sweden - P3-2 metaG (Illumina Assembly) | ecosystem: Environmental > Terrestrial > Soil > Wetlands > Permafrost | place: Sweden: Stordalen... | reverse complement strand
CGCATCCTCAGCCAGATGGGCTATCGGCCCGACGTGGTACAAAACGGCGTCGAGGTGCTCCAGGCGCTGGAGCGGCAGAACTACGACGTGATCCTCATGGACGTGCAGATGCCGGAGATGGACGGCCTCGAGGCGACGCGCCGCATCCGCCAGCAGTACACCGGTCCGCGCCGCCCGTGGATCATTGCCATGACGGCCAACGCGATGGACATCGACCAGAAGAATTGTTTCGAGGCCGGGATGGACGGTTACCTGAGCAAGCCGGTGCGCATCGAGGCGCTCGAGGCCGAGTTGACCCGTTCCTCGGAGAACATCGGCCAGGTGGTCGATCTCGCGGTGCTCTCGCGCTTCGGCGAAATGACCGGCTCCGGCACCGACGCCGTGCGCGAGCTGGCCGAGATCTTTGCCGAGGAAACGCCGCAGACGCTGCAGCAGATCCGCGCGGACATCGAGGCGAAGCGCGCCCAGGGCCTCAGCGTCCACGCGCTGCAGCTCGGCCGCGCCTGCTCGAACTTCGGCGCGGAACGGATGCAGCAGCTTTGCACCAGCCTGCAGGCCGCGGGCAAGAGCGGCGACTTCGCGCTCGCATCGGAATTCGCCGGCCGGCTCGAGGCCGAGTTCGCGCTGGTCAAGAACGCGCTGGAAAACTTCGCCAACGCGCAATCGCAGCCCGCGTAGGGCCTCCGGCGCTGGACAAGCGCGCGCGTGCCTGCTTGGCTGCGTGTCATGGCCCGTGAAACGCACCGCTTCTGGCTGACCTTCAACGAGCAGACCAATCGTCAGCCGCTCATCTGCGAGATGGGCCGGAAGTTCGACCTCATCTTCAATATCCGCAACGCCTCGGTCACGCCCACGGTCGGCATCATCGCGCTGGAGATGGAAGGCGAGCGCGAGGTGCTGAAACAGGCCGTGGCCTGGTTTGAATCCAACGGCGTGCAGGTCGAGCCAGTCGAGATCAACACGATCGAGGGATAGGCCGCGCTTCCGGGCGCGGACTCCTCACGTCGCCGCCAGCGGCCGCAGCAGATCAAACGGCGTGCCGGGCAGGTTGCGCACGGCCATGAAAAGCAGCATCAGCGCGAACAGGCCCAGTCCGCTGCGCAATAGCCCGCGCTCGGTGAACTGAATCGCCGGCCAGCGATCCGCGCGCCATGCCCGCCCCGCGTAATGCGCGACCAGGAGCAGCGCCACGGGCAAAAGTGAAACGAACAGTACGTTGTCGTGCAGCGCCTCCAGCACGCGCCCGTGCAGAAGGGCGTGGCAGGCGCGCGTGGCGCCGCAGCCCGCGCAATAGAGGCCGGTCGTCTGATAAAGCAGGCACTGCGGATAGACGCCGTGCGCCGGATCGACCGCATACACGTAGGCGCTGGCCGCCGCACAGGCGCATGCGCCCAGCGCGATCTGCCAGCGGGGCGAGGACGCCGGGTTCATTTCGTGTCGGAATCGTTGGACGTCTGTTCGGTCGTCATCGAGACCACGGAATGCCACGACGATGTGAGCGCCGCGCCGAAGATGATGGCCCCGAGCAACAGAGCGAGCAGCGAAGCGACCAGGCCCGCGATGGCGAGTCCCCGTCCATGCTGCTCACGATGATGGTTGACCTGCACCAGGCCGACGACGCTGAACACCAGCGCCACGGGCGCGAGCAGCACGCCAATAACGCAAAGCAGGCACGGCAGGCTGGCCAGCCCGAGTCCGAAGCCCCAGACGCACCACGGATTATTTTTGCCCGGAGGCAGGCGATAGGTCGAGGGATGCGCTCCCGTGAAAACTGGTCCGCCGGGGCTGGGCGTCGCGGGCGCGGCCGAGGGAAAGAGCGGATGGGGAATGCCCATCGTTGGCGTGGACGGGACGGCGGAGCTGGCGGTGGGCAACGGCGGCAGCGCGGCGGCCGGCCCGATCACGGCAGGGAACAGCTCGCGATAGCGGCGCCATTCCTTCGGCGCGCTGCCGGCGGGCGCCTCGATCACATACGTTTCCGGCGCGATGGCGCCGGCGGCGCGCCGCGATTGCAGTTCATCCAGCGAAATCGGCCCGACCGGATTGGCGTCCGGTCCCACGTAGTACCACGACATGGGGTCATACTTAGCACGGGCGCGGGTGAATGCCAGTCCGGCTACGGAATCAGAACCATTCTTTGCGGCCGAAGTCCGCGGCGGGGGAAGTCAAAAGCGAATGAAGATTCCGGCTTTTGCTTTGCGCGGGAGGTCTTACCCTCGACCCATGGAATATCGTCGACTGGGCAAAGCAGGCGTGAAGGTCAGCGCACTTTCACTCGGATCATGGGTTACGTTCGGGCAGCAGATCGGCGATGACGTCGCCGCCGAATTGATGAAGGAAGCCTACGACGCCGGCGTGAATTTCTTCGACAACGCCGAGGCCTACGCCTCCGGCCGGTCGGAGATCGTCATGGGCAACATCCTCAAGAAGATGGGGTGGCCGCACGAGAGCTTTGTCGTCTCGAGCAAGGTCTTCTGGGGGGGCGACGCGCCGAATTCCAAGGGCCTCTCGCGCAAGCATGTCATGGAAGCGTGTCACGCCGCGATGCGCCGGCTGCAGGTGGATTACCTGGATTTCTATTTCTGTCACCGGCCCGATCCTGAAACGCCGATCGAGGAAACGGTGCGCGCGATGAGCGACCTGGTCCATCACGGCAAGGTGCTCTACTGGGGCACGTCGGAATGGAGCGCGCAGGAAATCACGCAGGCCCACGCCATCGCGCGCGAGTGCCATCTCGTGCCGCCCACGATGGAGCAGCCGCAGTACAATCTCTTTCACCGCCAGCGCGTGGAAGTGGAGTACGCGCGGCTCTTCGCCGAGTACGGCATGGGCGCGACCATCTGGTCGCCGCTCGCGTCGGGGCTGCTCACCGGCAAGCACAACAAGGGACCGCAGGAAGGCACGCGCGCCACGCTGAAGGATTACGAGTGGCTCAAGGAACAGCTCGATCAGCGGGCCCGCGAAAAGGGTGAGCAGGTGCAGCGGCTGGAGCGGATCGCACAGGAGCTCGAGTTGAGCCCGGCCGTGTTCGCCATCGCGTGGTGCCTGAAGAATCCGCACGTCAGCACGGTCATTTTGGGTGCGTCCAAGACGGCGCAGCTGAAGGAAAACCTGCAGGCCGTCGACGCGCAAGCCAAGTTCACGCCCCCGGTCATGAAGCTCATCGACGAAGTGGCCGGCGTGGCCTAGCCGTTTCGTCTCGAGGGCGCTCTCCGGCGAACACGATGAAGCGCATTCTGGGAATCGCCCTGCTGCTGGCGCTCACGTTTTCGCTCGGCCGGGCGAGGCTGGGGGAAAGCGAATACCAGTGCGTCCAACGGTACGGCGATGTGCAGCGGAAGACGTTGCGGACGCTCAATGGCGTCGATTGCGATGCGCTCTATTTTCTCAAGAACGGCTATATCGTCGTCGCCATCTTTTCGGAAGGAAATGCGGGCGTGATGCTTTTCGTGAAGGCGGATAATTCCCCGATGGATGAGGAAGGAATCCAGGCCCTGCTCGCGACGGAAGGCGAGCAGTTCAAGTGGACCGAGACGCCAGCCAGTCCCGGACAACGGACATGGCAGAGAGAAGACGGTGCCGTGGCAGTTTATCGGGACGCCGATCACTCCCTGACGATGGGAACCAAGCCGTTTGCGCAAACGGTACTGCATCCGCCGCCGGTGAACGCGAACCCGGCGACGGAGGGGTTTTAAAGGCGCAGCCGAAAATCGCGGCTAGATGTAATACCGCCAGTTGATGTTCGGGAAGATGTTGTCGCGCCACTCGCAGTTGCCGAGGAAGTCAGTGTCGATCGTGTTGCTCTTGATCTGCTCGTAGAGCCGGGTGAAGCGCAGGATGTGGTCCTGCGTCCGCTTCACCGCGTAGGGCACCATGGTGTTGGTGGTCATGATGAAGGCCCAGTCGCTCGACTGCGCCAGGAGCAGTTCGCGCGCGGCTTGCTTCATGGCGCGATCGGTCAGGCCGTAGCAATCGCGGAATTGCCGCGCCAGCTCGATCATGCGCCCGGCCGCGACGTGCAGGTGCGGATAAATCCACGCATTCTTGTCGTTGAGCCAGACCTTGTAGTGGCCTTCCGCGCCCCACGACGACGCGCTGGGCGTGGCGAGTTGCTGCGTCGGGAAACGGGAAAGATATTCGCCCGGCGTGGTGGTCTTGAACGTGTCCTGGTCGTAGTTCGCTTTGCGGAAAACGTAGTTGAGGAACTCCGGCCCCTCGTACCACCAGTGGCCGTAGAGTTCGGCGTCATAAGGCGCGAGGACGATCGGATCGATCCCGAGCGCGCCGTGCAGGTGCTCGATCTGCTTCGAGCGGTTCCAGACGAAATTACCGGCGTGATCGGACGCGCGTTGGTTCGCGACGCCGGGGCGGTACGGCTCCTTGTGGCTGGTCGGTCCGGTGATGCGGTGATACTTGAGCCCCGTGAATTTGCGCAGGCCGTTGGACTGGACGTAGGGCTTGATGTAGTCGAACTCGCGGTCGTAGCCGATATCGCGGTAGAAGTCGCGGTAGTTGGGGTCGCCCGGATAACCCTCGATCGACGACCAGACCTGCACGCTCGATTCAATGTCGCGCGCGAACGCGGCCGGCCCCGACTTGGTGAAGATGGGCGCGTAGACGCCATACCGCGGGCGTGGCTCAGCGTGCATGATGCCGTGGGTGTCGACGACGAACCACCGGATGTTTGCCTCCTGCAAAAACTTGTCGATGCCCGGCACGTAGGCGCATTCGGGCAGCCAGATGCCGCGCGGATCGCGCCCGAAGCATTCGCGATAGTGGTCGCGCGCGATCATGATCTGCGCGCGCACCGCCTCGGGATACTCGTTCATCAGCGGCAGGTAGCCGTGGGTCGCGCCGCAGGTGATGATCTCCAGCTTGCCCGCGTCCTGGAACTTGCGGAAGGCGGTGAGGAGATTGCGATGGTAGCGGTCGGCGAAGACGCGGCGGCAATTCTCCAGCCGGTGCAGATAGAACCACGCCAGCTCGTGGAACTGGTGGTCGCCCTTGGTCAGGTTGATTTCCTTGTGCGCCAGCTCGATCGTGCGGTCGAGAGTACGCAGGTAGCGGTTCTGCAGGAGCTCGTCGCCCAGCATGGCCGCGAGCGGCGGCGTGATCGACATGGTCAGGCGGAAATCGCAGCCGTCGTTGATCAGGCCGTCCATCATGTCGACGAGCGGGATATACGTCTCGGTGATCGCCTCGAAGAACCAGTCCTCCTCGAGGAATTCGTCGTATTCCGGATGACGAACGAAGGGCAGGTGAGCGTGCAGGACCAGCGCGAGGTAACCTTGTGGCATGGGGAGTATCACCAACGTAACGGGTTTACACGGGCTTGTCGCCAGCGAACTCCACGACCCGATTCGTTTTTAGGTCGAAGACCTGACAAAACGGCCATCCCCCTCGACAAGGCCGGTCGGACGTCTCTAGTCTGACACTTCCGCCGTAACCGCATGTTCAATTTCTTTCTTCCCCGCAAATCGAAAAAGGTCCTTGAAGACGCGGAACTGATCCATACCAGCCTGCGGCGCAACCGCATCTACTCACAGGACACGATTTCCAAGCGCGACCTGGAGACGCTGGACGAACTCGACGCCCGTTACGCCCCGCTGCGGAAGGCGCGCGATATCGCCGGGCTGGAGAAACTCAACGCCGAATCGATACGCATCGGCAACAAGCTCTTCCCGCCTTCCCCTTGGGACGGCTGGCGCGAAAACGTGGAGGTCTTTGTCGTCTCCGCCATCATGGCGCTGGCGGTGCGTTCCTTTTTCCTGCAGCCGTTCAAGATTCCCACCGGCTCGATGGAGCCGACGCTCTACGGCATCGAGCCGCGCGTGGCCGTCGAGGCGCCGCCCAACCTGGCCGTGCGCGCCTGGGACTTCGTCATCCACGGCAAGAGCTACAGCCGGGTCATCACCAAGCAGGGCGGCACGGTCACCGGCTTGGAGGGCAACACGATCTTTATCTGGTTCGAGTACACCGACGTGCATCTCACCGACGCACAGGGTAACCAGGAGACCGATCGCATCTGGATCCGCCCGTCTGACGTGGAGCGTCGGCTCGGCATTTATCCTGCCGGCTCATCGGACGAACGCGGCCCGATTCCCGACAAGGTCTACAAGCCGGGCGACGTGCTCGCCAATTACACGGTCCAGACCGGCGACCAGGTGCTGGTCGACAAGGTGACCTATAATTTCCGCCCGCCGCGCCGCGGCGAGGTTTTCATCTTCAAGACGGCCGGCATCTCGGGGCTGGAAAACGAGCGCGGACCCAACCAGGAGGGCAGCGAGGACTTTATCAAGCGCTGCGTGGGCTTGGCGGGCGACATCATCCAGGTCAAGCCGCCGGTGCTGATGGTCAACGGCGCTCCGGCCACAGGCGCCCCGGAATTTGCGAAGCAGTTCGCCCGCGCCGATGGCTACCCCGGCTACACGCTCGTGCCCTTCGATATGGCGAGCTATGGCGCGGAAGGCGCAAGCCCGGCATTCAGCGTCGGCACCACGGCCCATCCGGACCGGAAATTCGATCCCTACGACACGGCCAACAACCAGACTTACTATGTTCCCGCCGACTGCTACTGGGCCATGGGCGACAACAGCCCGGACAGCGAGGACAGCCGCTATTGGGGCGGAGTGCCGGACCAGAACCTGATCGGTCGCGGCTACTTCGTCTTCTGGCCGTTCACCTCGCGCTGGGGCTGGATTAAGTAGCGGCGCTGCCTAGCGACGTTTCAGAAAATTTCGAATCTCATCGTGATTGCCGAGGAGATGGAAATAGAGCGTTCCGTCATCCAGCACTTCAAAGATGAGTCGAAGGCTAAGGCCTGATCGACCTTCAAAAAAAGCACCGCGTAATTTGCGGATTCCGACGCCCGAATGTTGATGAGGCCGCCCCATGGTCAGGCCGATCCGGGTAATGGCCTCGCCGATCTCGCGCCTCTCCTCGCGGGTCAGAGCGCGGAGCTGTCGAAGAAGGTGAGGATCGAGTTCAATCCTCGAGGCTGGCTTCGATGTCGCCGGTGAAGGGGCGGGATTTTCCGGCCTTGCGGTTCTTTTGACCCTTGGCATGGAGATTGGTCAGCGCCTGTTTTAACTCGCTATCGCTGACACCATACTCGCGTTTAACATAATCGGTCGAGGCGACTTCGACAGGACGCAAGGCGATGACGCGATTGCCGAAGAGAATGCCAACATCCTCACCTTGCGCTGCCTTTTTCAACCAAGCAGTCAGGTTGGAGCGGGCCTGAGTGGGGGATAATGTGGTCATCGAGACGATATTAAGACGCTATAAAGACGTTTGCAAGACCCAAGGCTCGGAAACGGCGATTCATTTGTGCGCACTCACTTCATTGCCAGAAAGACTGTTCCACGATATGCTTTCCCTTCCTCATTATGAAAACCACGCTCTCCAAAACCAAGAAGGCCGCAGCGCCTTCGTCCCATCGAGGTCAGTTGATGAACGGGGCGGAAACGCTCGTCGCCTGTCTGGAGCGCGAGGGTGTCGATACGATCTTCGCCTATCCCGGCGGCGCCAGCCAGCTCCTGCACCAGGCGCTGACCAAGTCGAAGAAGATTCGCACCATCCTGCCGCGTCATGAGCAGGGCGGCGGTTTCATGGCCGCCGGCTACGCGCGCGCGACCGGCAAGGTGGGCGTGTGCATGGCGACCAGCGGTCCCGGCGCGACCAATCTGGTGACCGCGCTGGCCGACGCCTACATGGATTCGATCCCGCTCATTTCGGTGACCGGCCAGGTGCCGCAGGAGAACATCGGCAAGGGCGCATTCCAGGAGACGGACTTCTTCGGCCTGACCCTGCCGATCGTGAAGCACAGCTATCTCGTGCTCGATATCATGGACATCCCGCGGATCGTGAAAGAGGCGTTCTACATCGCCAATTCCGGCCGGCCGGGTCCCGTGATCATCGACATCCCGAAGTCGGTGCAGCTTTCCAAGGCGCAGCCGATCTTCCCGTCCAAGATCAACCTGCGCGGCTACAAGCCCGAAGTTGAGGCCGACGACCTCGCGCTCAACGAAGTGCTGGGCCTGATCGAGAAGGCGGAGAAGCCGGTGCTCTATGTGGGCGGCGGTATCATCTCCTCCGGCGCGTCGAAGGAACTGCTCGAGTTTGCCGAGCTGACCAACATCCCGGTGACGACGACGCTGATGGGCATCGGCTGTTTTCCCGAGACGCATCCGCTGTCGCTCAAGTGGCTCGGCATGCACGGCACCTACTACGCCAACCGCGCGGTGAACGAGGCCGACTTGCTGCTGGCCTTCGGCGTGCGCTTCGATGACCGCGTGACCGGCAAGGTGTCCGCCTTCGCCTCGCATGGAACGATCGTCCACATCGACATCGACCAGGCCGAGTTCAACAAGAACAAGCATGTGCATCTGCCGATTCTGAGCGACGTGAAATACGCGCTGGGCCGGCTCAACGCGATCATCCGCAAGGAAAACCGCGCGCGGAAGGAGTTCCCCGGCTGGAAGAAGTCGATCGATTCGTGGAAGAAGAGCTTCCCGCTCAAGTTCGAGGATTACGGCGACAAGATCGCTCCGCAGTTGGTGATCCAGAAGCTGTGCGAGATGACCAAGGGCGACGCCATCATCACGACCGGCGTGGGCCAGCACCAGATGTGGGCCGGGCAATTCTATAACTTCACCAAGCCGCGCACGTTCCTGACCTCCGGCGGTCTCGGCACGATGGGCTTCGGCTATCCGACCGCGCTCGGCGCCAAGGTGGCGTGTCCGAAAAAGCAGGTGATCGACATCGACGGTGACGGCAGCTTCCTCATGAACGTGCAGGAACTGGCCACGTCGAAGGTGGAGAAGATCCACGCCAAGGTGATCATCCTGAACAACCAGCATCTCGGCATGGTGGTGCAGTGGGAGGACCGCTTCTTCGATTCCAACCGCGGCCACACCTTTCTGGGCGATCCGTCCGACCGGGCAAAGATTTATCCCGACTACCCGACGATCTTCAAGGGCTTCGGCATCACCTGCGAGCGGGTGCTGCACAAGAAGGACCTGGAAGGCGCGCTGCAGCGTCTGATCGACGCGGAGGATTCCTACGCGCTCGACATCATGGTGCCCTTCACCGAGCACGTGCTGCCGATGATCCCGGCCGGGAAGACGTTCGACGATATCATCACGGATTGATCCTTGTAGCGACGGTCTATGACCGTCGCTGATCGAACGATTTTGACCAAATTACCAAATTACTAAATTTTTTACGAAGAAGGAGCCCGCCTCTCCCTGCCTTCTTAATTTAGAAATTTGGTAATTTGATCTTACCGCCTTTTCCCCTCTTTTTGCGGTCAATCACCCCTTTAAGCATTTCGATTATCTCGCGTCTCACGACAAGTTATGAACAAAATTAAAAGGGTCTGCGTTTACTGCGGATCGAGTTCGGGAGTCGACCCGGCTTACGAGGATGATGCGCAAGTCCTGGGGAAATTTTTGGCCAGGCGAAATATCGGCCTCGTTTATGGTGGGGGAAGGATCGGCCTGATGGGCGCACTAGCTGATGCCGTGTTGGCGGGCGATGGCGAAGTCATCGGCATCATTCCACACCATCTCGTCGCGCTGGAAGTGGGACATGGGAAACTGACATCGCTGATCGCGGTCGATTCGATGCATGCACGCAAGCAGCAGATGGCCGAATTGGCAGACGCATTTATTGCGTTGCCGGGTGGGATTGGGACGGTTGAGGAGTTGCTCGAAGTGCTGACTTGGCTGCAGTTAGAGCTTCACACCAAGCCGATCGGATTATTGAACACAAACGGATATTATGACCGTCTGCTCGGCTTCCTTGATTATATGACAATGACCGGCTTCTTGAAAAAGGAACACCGGGAGATGTTACAGGTTGAGCAAAATCCAGAGAACTTGCTCAAGCTAATTGAGGCATTTGAGCCTCCCCGTATTTCCAAAATTGCCGCTCCTGCCGATCCTGCGCAGAGATAAGCGCCTGACCGGCGCTAGGGACAGCGCCGGCTACCGGTCAGAGATCAATTTTCCGACTTGAGGACGGCGATGAAGGCCTCCTGCGGGATATCGACGTTGCCGATCGATTTCATCCGCTTCTTGCCCTCTTTCTGCTTCTCGAGCAGCTTGCGCTTGCGCGAGATGTCGCCGCCGTAGCACTTAGCGGTTACGTTCTTGCCGACCGATTTCACGTCCTCACGCGCAATAATCTTGCCGCCGATGGCCGCCTGGATCGCGATCTTGAAAAGGTGCGGCTGGATGACTTCCTTGAGCTTCGCCGCGATGTGCCGCCCGCGCGACTCGGCCTTGCTCCGCTCGACGATGCAGGAAAACGCATCGACCGGCTCCGCGTTCACCAGCATGTCCATCTTCACCATGTCGGAAACGCGATAGGGCGCGTATTCGTAGTCCATGCTGCCGTAACCGCGCGTGATCGATTTGATGCGGTCGTTGAAGTCGACCAGGATTTCGTTCAGCGGCAGGTCGCAGCGCAGCATGATACGCCGCGCGTCGAGCGACTCGGTGTGCTCGCACACGCCGCGCTTTTCCATCACGAGCTGCATGATGTCGCCGATGTTCTCGTTCGGGACCATGATGAACGCCTTCACCATCGGCTCGGCGATGTGCTCGATGATCGACGGGTCGGGCATCTGCATCGGGTTGTCGATCACCAACACTTCGCCGTTGGTCTTGATGACCTCGTAGATGACGCTCGGGTAGGTGGCGATGATGTCCATCTGGTACTCGCGCCGCAGTCGTTCCTGCACGATTTCCATGTGGAGCAGGCCGAGGAAGCCGCAGCGGAACCCGAAGCCGAGCGCGACCGAGCTTTCCGCGGAATAGGTCAGCGCCGCGTCGTTGAGCTGCAGCTTGCCCATCGCGGCGCGGAGCTGCTCGAACTCCGACGTGTCGATGGGGTAGATGCCGCTGAAGACCATCGGCTGGATGTGCTTGAAGCCGGGCAGCGGCTCGGGCGCGGGACGCTGCGAACTGGTCAGCGTGTCGCCGATCTTCACATCGACGGTGCTCTTGATGTTGGCGATGAGATAGCCGACCTGGCCGGGCAGCAGCACGGCGGTCTTGTTCATCTTGGGCGTGAAATTGCCGACCTCCTTGATGTCGTAGCGGAGATTGGAGCCCATGAGCAGGATGGGCGTTCCCGCGCGCAACTCGCCGGAAAAGACGCGGACATAGGTGACGACGCCGCGATAGGTGTCGAAGAGCGAATCGAAAACAAGCGCGCGGGTCAGGCCGTCCTTGAACTCGGGCGGGGGCGGGATGTGTGCGACGATCGCCTCGAGGATTTCCTCGATGCCGATGCCGTTCTTCGCGCTGGCCAGGATGGCCTCCTCCGCCGGGATCGCGAGCACGTCCTCGATCTGCTTCTTCACCGTCTCGATATCCGCGTTGGGCAGATCGATCTTGTTGATCACGGGGATGAGCTTGAGCCCCTGCTTGTTGGCGAGATGAACGTTGGCGACCGTCTGGGCCTCGACGCCTTGGGCCGCGTCGATAATGAGCAGGGCGCCTTCGCAGGCGGAGAGGCTGCGCGAGACCTCGTAGGCGAAGTCCACGTGGCCGGGGGTGTCGATGAGGTTGAGCAGGTACTCCGTGCCGCTCTTGGCCTTGTAGTTCATCGAGACCGGGTGCGCCTTGATCGTGATGCCGCGTTCGCGCTCGAGATCCATCGAGTCGAGATGCTGCTCGGTCAGGATTCGATCGCTGATCGTATGCGTGGCCTGGAGCAGGCGGTCGGAAAGCGTCGTCTTGCCGTGATCGACGTGGGCGATGATGCAGAAATTACGGATGTTTGACTTGTCCGACATGGGAACCGCCAATTGTACTAAATCCGGCAGCAAAGGCTACTGAAAGCGCGTGGGATTTCCGTCCCGGCAGGGAGGCAAGATTCCAACAGGAAGACATGAAGCAGATGAGGACATGAAGTTGGAAAGGGAAAACCAAACGGGGCCGCTCATCGTTCATCCATTCCATTCCTTTCCTTCATCCGCTTCATGTCTTCCTGTTGGAATTCCAGTCCCCATCAGGGGGATGCCCGACTGGCACGTCGGGTGCTTGTTTAGGTGAACCAACCAAGGAGGCAGTTTATCATCTCAGTCGAGAAGTGTTATCCCACCCTGGCGCAGCGTTGCTACGACATGGCCGAAGGCGAATCGGTCTATCTGTCGCCGGCAGAAATCCCCTACGACATCCACCGCTATCGCGACGGCTGGCACGCCTTCTGGAAGAGCCCGCCCAACGGCCAGATCGGCCGCCAACTCACCAGCCGCGAGGAGCTTGGCTTCTTCCTCAACGGCAAGTGGGCCGTGGGCCGTCCGATCCGTAATCTGGTTGGCCTACGGCGCTACCTGAGCGACGGCGCGCTGGAATAGCGAGCCCGTCCCGTTAGTTATTCTGTTGAACCCGGTCGCGCGGCGTGCGCACCTGGCAGGGTCATCCTCTCGGCGGCTCACACTTTTTCCGGGTCGCGTGACCCAAATGGCGCTGGAATTTTATTCCGCCCTGTTGCTGTGTTCCGGAGGAATTGTCCCCGCGGTGGAATCGGGGTGTGGCGTGAGATGCTGCCTTGAAAAATTGAGACTACCCGCCCGCGCCGACTTCGTTGGCGCGGGCGCGCAGCAAGCGCGTGGCCTCGCAAGCATTGGCGTGGCTGAAGATGGGGCGTCCGACGACGACCTGGTTCGCGCCGGCGGTGACGCACGGACCGATCGTTTCGTCGGTCACGCCGCCATCCACCGCGATGTTATAGGACAGATGATTCTTGTCGCGGTAGGCCTGCGCGAGCCGGACTTTTTCCAGCACCTCGATGATGAAGGGCTGGCCCATGAAGCCGGGATTGACCGACATGCAAAGCAGTTGATCGACCTCGGCCAGCAGCGGGTAGGTCTTTTCCACCAGCGTCATCGGGTTGATCGCAAGCGCGGCCTGGCAGCCCATCTCGCGGATGATGTGCAGCGTGCGTTGCGGCTGATGGTAGGCCTCGAGATGGACGATAAGCGTGTCGGCGCCCGCCTCGACGAACGCGCGAGCGTAACGGTCCGGCTGCTGGATCATCAGGTGCACCTCGATGGGCAGCCGCGTGATCTTGCGCACGGCCTGCACGACCTCCGCGCCAAGCGCGAAGTAGGGGACGAAATGGCCGTCCATCACGTCGATGTGCACCACATCGGCCAGCGCCGCCTCGATCCGCTTCACTTCCTCCTCCAGCTTTCCCAAGTCGGCGGCGAGCAGGCTGGCGGCGATGCGGACCGTTCTCATTTTTTCTTTTCGATCAACTCGACTTCGTAGCCTTCCGGCCCGTCGATGAAACCGATCTTGCTGCCCGAACTGGTCACCGTCGGGCCGTCGCTCAGCGGGTAGCCTTTGGCCGCAGCTTCCTTCGCGAAGGCCTCGAGGTCGTCCACCTCGAACGCGACGTGCGTCAGGTCCGGCTGGACCTTGACCGGCCCGCTGGCCGGGTAATGGCAAATCTCGATCGTCCCATCGCCCACAGGCGCCTTGAAGAAGGCCAGCGTGGAGCCGCGCGGCGAGGTGTGCCGCGAGATTTCCGTCATGCCGAGAACCTCAGTGTAGAACTTCGCGGTCCGGTCGAGGTCATCGACCCGGTAGCGGGTATGGAGGAGGCGCGAGATCATGGCCAACCTTCCTTGCACCGGGGCGGCGTGTCAACCTTCGAGGGGACGATTGGCGGCCCGAGTCCGACCGGCGCTACCGGAGGGGAGAGCCCATCAAGGCATCACTTCATCCGTTACGACGGTGAACTTGGTGAGCAGGTGCGAGCCGAAAACGGTGGTCAGCGCCACGTCGCTCGCATCGCGGCCGCGCGCCATGACGATCCGGCCGATGCGCTGCCGATTGTGCCGCGCGTCAAAGGTGTACCATTGATGATTGAGATAAACCTCGAACCAGGCGCTGAAATCCATCGGGTCGGGCACGGGCGGGACGCCGATGTCGCCGAGGTAGCCGGTGGCGTAACGCGCCGGGATGTTCATGCAGCGGCAGAGGGTGATGGCGAGATGCGTGAAGTCGCGGCAGACGCCCACGCCCTCCCTGAAGCCGTCCGATGCGGTGCGGTCGGCGCGCGCTTTCTGGTAATCGAAACGCAGGTGTTTGTGGACGAAATCGACGATGGCCTGCACGCGGATCCAGCCCTTGGGCGTGGTGCCGAACCGGTTCCACGCGAAGGCCAGCAGATGACTGTCGCTGTCGCAATAGCGGCTGGGCAGCACATAGGGCAATACGTCGACGGGCAGGTCTTGGACCTCGTGCTGGATGGCGTGGGGCTCGTAGGCGTCGGGCAGCCCGCTGTCGCGCACCGTGGCACTGGAGGTGAAGCGAATGGGCCCGGCGCCCGCCGTCACCCGGGCGCACTTGTTGCCGAACATGTCATGGTAGAACTCGACCGGCAGCTCGGGTGTGACGCAAAAATCTTCCGGCGCGAGCAGGTCCTTCTCCCGGTCCGGATGGACGAAAAGCGCGCAGAGCACCGCCGAGGGCACGGAGAGATTGAGCGAGATGTCGTATCCGATCTTGATCAGCATGGGTCAGCCGGGTTGGGCGAGGTTAAGTACCGCGTGGGTGAGGAGCCGGGTGCCGATGGCCAGCGCCTTTTCGTCGATGTCGAACGTGCTGGTGTGCAGTGGCGTCACTTTTTTTCCGCGCCCCCGCGTGCCCAGCAGCATCATGCAGCCGGGCACGGAGCCGAGGTAATCGGCGAAGTCCTCCGCGCCCAGGCTGGGACGGCGTTCGGTCACCACGTTCTTGTCGCCAAGAAGTTCGCACGCCGTCGCAATGCAGCGGGCGGCCAGTGCCGGATCGTTGATCACGCCCGGCAGCAGGCGATCGAATTTCGCCGTGATCGTGGCGCGGAAGGCGCGGGCGGTTCCGGCGCAAATCCGTTCCACCGCCTCGCGCGCCTGCAACGATGTTGCCTCGGCAAAGCTGCGGATTGTCCCGCGCAGGGTCACCTCGTCGGGAATGATGTTGGAGGCATGGCCGCCCTGGATCGCGCCAATCGTGATGACGAGCGGATCGCGCACATCGTTCTGGCGCGGCACGGCCTGGTAGAGAAGCGTCACGAGCTGCGCGGCGGTCGCGATGGGATCCACGGTCAGGTGCGGGCGCGCCGCGTGGCCGCCGTGGCCGCGGACGGTCACGACGAAATCCTGGCAGAACGCGGTTTGCGGGCCCGGTGTGATGCAGACCTGGCCGACGGGCAGCGTGGGGTCGACATGAAAGGCCAGGATCGACTGCACCCCATCGAGCACGCCCTGGCGCACCAGGCTGCGCGCGCCGTGCCCGGCTTCCTCTTCCGGCTGGAAGATGCTGCGCCAGCCGACGGGCAGGGGACCCGCGCGATGCAGGGCCAGCGTTGCGCCAAGCAGCATGGCAGTGTGGGCATCATGGCCGCAGGCATGCATGACGCCGGTTTGGCGCGAGCGGTAGGCGGCGCGATTTTCCTCCGCGATCGGCAGCGCATCGATGTCGGCGCGAAGCGCGATCACCGGGCCGCCTCGTTCGCGTGCCGGGGTGATGGAAGTAACGACGCCCCGTTTTCCCTTCGCCAGCCGATGCTGCACGCGGGCGCCGGTTAATTGACGGGCCACCCACGTTGTTGTGGCGAATTCGCGAGAACTCAGTTCGGGGTTTTCGTGCAAATGGCGGCGCATGGCGCTGAGCCGGGGCGCGATTTGATCGACTTCCGTGTCCACTCGCGTGAGGTCGTCTCGGAGGTGTTCGGCGGGCATGATCATCGAGGGTACCATGGGGATTCAGCTAATTCCATGCCGGGGGCGGCGTCGGCTGGACAGGATAGCGCCGATGGGCCACTTTTTGGGCATGGACCACACGCGCATTTTTCTCATTCGCCACGGCGCGACCATGCTGACCGCGGAAGACCGTTTCGCGGGATCGACTGACGTGAAGCTTTCCGACCACGGACGCGGACAGGCGGCGCGGCTGGCCGAGCGGCTGGCGCTGGAGAAGATCACGGCCGTCTACGCGTCCGACATGGGCCGCACGATGGAGACCGCGCGCATCCTCGCCGAGCCGCACAAGATCGAGGTTCAGCCGCGCCCCGGACTGCGCGAGATCTCGCATGGCCACTGGGAGGGCATGACGCGCCGCGAGGTGGACGATGCGTTTCCGGGCGAGGCGAAGGAATGGGACCACGATCCCTACACGTTCGCGCCCCCGGGCGGCGAGAGCGGCCTGGCCGTGACCGCGCGCGCCTTGCCGACGCTGCTTGATGTGGTGCGGGCGCATCCCGGCGGACAACTTATCGTCGTGTCGCATAAGGCGACCATCCGGCTGATGCTGAGTTCGCTCCTGGGCTTCGATCCGCGCCGCTATCGCGACAACCTCGATCAACAGCCCGCCGCGCTCAACATCGTCGATTTCCGCGACCCCAGCCGCGCGCGCCTGACGCTCTTCAACGACACGTCGCACTACGCAGCGAAGGGGCTTGCGATCCCGGCCATCGCGGAGAAGCGCCTCTCGAAATGGTGGAGCGTGGCCGAGCCGATTTGAGGTCCGACCTGTAGCGGGGGTCTATGACCGTCGCTGATGATCTGGTTTTGACGGAATTACCAAATTTCCACGGAATTAACGGAATTATTTGGAGGCGGACGCAGCGCAGGACATTGGGTGTGCTGCCGCCATTAACCCACGCGACTGGCGTTCTTCGATTCCAATTCCATTCCGTTAATTGGGTCGAATTTCGTTAATTCCGTCAAAAAACAAACCAGTTAGCCAGCGACGGTCATAGACCGCCGCTACATTTTAATTACGCAGGCTTGCGCGTCTTCTTCACCCACCCGATCACCGCGGCGTTGTCGCCCTTGGCCTTCCAGACCTTGCGTAGGAATTCCGCCGGATCGATTCCGTTCGTGCGGAAAAATTTCCGGTCGCCGCCGCAGTCGTACATCAGATCGGGCGGCATTTCGCCGCGCAGCTTCGCCTCGGCCTTGGGGATGATGCGCGGGAGCCAGCCGATGCCCTCCACTTCCGCATCCTTGGACGGCAGCGCCGCCATGTCGATCTGGTGCGTCGAACGCTTGCCGTGCTGCTCGTTCAGGAAGTAGTCGCGGCGCACCTCGGCGATTTCCAGCGCCGTCTCGAGCGTGGGCTCGCCGCCCTTCGCGAAGTCCTCGACGAAATCGAAAAACTCCTGCTCGGTGTAGCCGATCGAGCCAAGGAATTCCGCGCCAGCCGAATCAACGAGACCCGAGGCCTTTTGGTGCCCTGCCTGGTATTTTTTTACCGCCGGATGAAAGAGTTGCGTGAACGTCTCGCGCCACTGGGTGGAAGAATGCATATCCCATCTTTAGCGCGGGAATGCGTTCCCGCAACGGCGGCGCGAAAAAGCCTCTCGCGAAATCCGCAAGAGGCTTGATCGTTTCTGCCGTTGGGTGAAAGAATTATTTGTCGTGCTCGACCACTTTGCCGGCTGCCGCACCAATCGCGCCGCCGACCACCGTGCCCGCCGCGACTCCTGCCGCCGCGCCCACCGGTCCGCCCACCACGGCTCCAGCCGTGCCGAGCGCCGTCGCGCCAATGGCCGCACCGGCCGTCATTCCGAAAACGTCCTGGCGCACATTGCGCGTGCCGTTCGGATTGAAGTCCGACTTGTACTGGTCGAAGACGTCGATGATCGGTTTCGGATTGGTGACATTGTGGACCGCAATCAGCGTCTTGCCGACCCGGATAGCCTTGTCGTAATACTCGGCTTGCGAACGGGCAAAGCCGCGGCCCACCATGGAGTCGGTGTAGATCGCGTCGGCTTGAGCGCCTTCGAGTTGCGCCACAATTTGGATGTTTTGGTCAGGTACGCCGAGGTTACGAAACGCCGCAACGGCGCGATCCGCATCTTCGCGTTTGGAAAAGACTCCGCCGATGATCTGAAGGTCCTCTGTTCTGCTGATGGTATCTGGCATGGTGTTCCTTTGGTTGGAGATGATGTTCTCGAACTCCAATTAGCTTTGGGCATGCCATGAGTAGAAATGAATCAGTAAGTAATATGACGACAAAGGCTTAGAACGTCATGGAATGGAAAAGCATCACGCGATATCCGGCGTCATGCGCGTGGTTGTAGGACTCTCCACGCAAAATGCACGTACCGCCAAATTCTCGGAGATACTAGAAATCGAGCCGTGCGGGGTGAGGGGATCGAACCCCCGACCTTGTCCGTGTAAAGGACCTGCTCTACCGCTAAGCTAACCCCGCTTCAACTCTCTCCCGACACTGCAGAATTCCGTCGATCGTGGCGAGCATTCGCCGCCAGCCACAAGCTTGTGGCAAAAGATCGGACCGTCTATTCGCGAGCCATCGCGATCATGGCACAACTCTGATTTAAAGTCAGGGCGCTCTTTTCAGGTCTTCCCATCGCACGGTCCACGAGCCGTCGTTGGGGAAGCCGGGATTGGGCCGATCGGGGGCGCCATCCCAGCCGGCGGCCATCATGGCGACAGCGTAGAGCAGGCCGCCGTTCCCCGGCAGGTAGGGGGCTGGACCGCCCGTGCAAAGGCCGCGCTCGTCGTAGTGATTCTTCTTGGATGGATTGAACAGGGCATCGATGGCCAGATTGGGTTCGCCGACGCGCGCCGCGGCCATCGCCATCCAGGGAAAATCCCAACCCCAGCACTTGTCCCAATTCCACGTGCGTCCCACCTCGACGACCGTGCGGTGCGCGGTGTCGGGATCGAGGCCTTTGAACGGCGGGAGCATGCCGATGATGCCGAGCATGTCGATGTGGGCGACCGAACGCTTGGTGAAGGTGTCGGGACGGTCATCGCTCAGGATATAGAGACCGTCCTTCTGAGGTAGCGGGGCGAGGTGATTGATGACATCGTCCCAACGGGGGTCGCGCGCCAGCCCGAGGCGCAGGCGCCATTGCTGCGTCATCTCGAGCGCCGCGCGCCAGTAGCCGAGCTCAAAGATCGTGTTGCGGCGGAGTACGCCGCCTTCGGAAGCAGGCCAGACGGGATCGAGGTTGTACTGGCCGGTGGCATCCTGGGTTGGATAGTCGGCCATGAAGTCGGCCGTGCCGAAGACCACGTCCTTCCATTTCGCGAGCGTCGCCGCGGTGGGATGCGACCGGTAGTCGAGCTCGGCGAAGAAAATGGGATGCGGCTCCTTCCAGAGCAACGCCATCTCCGGCGGCCAGCCGTCGTTATAGCCGTTGGGCCCGGTCGTCTTGGGCCACATCAGGCCTTTGTAGTCGAAGTTCTCGGCGATGGCCCGCGCCACGGGGGTGATGTGCTGATAAATCATCAGCGCCTTGTCGGCCATCGACCACCGGTCCCACAGGGCATAATGCGCCAAATGCCACCAGATCATCTCGAAGTGCCACTTGGACGCCCACGGGTCGATCCGGGTCAGGCCGACTTCGGCGGGGGGATAATCCCCGGCTGATTGCACGGCGAGTTCGTACTGCGACAGGACGATGCGGCGTTCCAGTTCCATCCAGCGCGGGTCCTTGCTGCCGGAAAGATCGATCGCCCCGCCGCTTTTCCAGAAGGCGGGCCACCAGTCGGCGCAAGCCGTTTCGATGTCGTGTGCGCTGGCCATCGGATCCGACGCGGCGGTCGGTCCGAACCGGCAGGTCAGGTCGATGGTGTCGTTTCCGCTTTTGGCGGTGATGAGAAATTGATGCGGGGTCGCGCCGGGGGTGACGGTGAATCCCGTTCCCGCGAGTGCCACCTGGTAGTGGGCGTCATCGATCGTCCGGTTCACCTCCAGCCGGTCGTCGGTGCGGTGGATAACGTCGGTCTGATGGCCGGTGACAGTCGAGAAATCAGTCCACGTGGGGCGGCTGCTTTTTCCGGGCGACGGGAAATCGAGCATGATTTGCAGGCGGCCGTCCTTGAAAAGGTTCGAGACAGCATGAACGGCCACCGTGTCGCTCTTCGGGTCAACGCAGGATTCCACCGAGACCGGTTCTCCATTGCAGGTGAACTTGCTGGTGAGGAGCCCGCTCCAGAGGTCGAGATGGCGGCTCGTTATCTGGACGCCGGCAGGTTGAAGCCGCGCTCCTTTGCCGTCGATGAACCCGAGCCGCCCCAGGTTGACCGGCTGAGGATTGTATTTTTCCCACTCAGCAAGGGCTGCAGGCGGCGGCGTGGTTTTGCCCGTCAGCCGTCCGTGGTCCGACGTCGCCCACGGTTTGACGTCGCCCTGCGTCACGCCCGGAGGCAGGGGAAAGTTGTGCCAGCACCAATGCGACATCGTATTGCCGCCGACCGTCTCCAAACCGGTTCCGTCCGCGTTGAAGGCGAAGTTGCCGTTGCCCAGCGGAATCTGGCCGTCGAGGGAAGGCCAGTCGATATCATGCCGCGAGACGAGCGCATGCCGGTCGATCGGCGTTTGCGATGCGGATTCACCACGGGCCAGGGCACAGACCGATAGGGCCATGAGCGGGACGAGGAGCCGACGCATGCGTTTGCTTCTGCGATTCACTCGCGGGCGATCTTTCATGCGCGCCCTGCCCATCACGGCGCTGCGACGTTAACGGTGGTTGTCACGGGCGGAAGTCCATCCGCGGAGGCCGTGAGCGTAACTGATCCGGTAGTATCATAGTGCGTCTTCAACACGGCCAGGGCCACGCCGTGAAAGGCCTTGTGCTTCGGGCCTTGAAAGGACTCATGATTGATCGCATCGCCGTTATCGACCCCGGCGAGATCGGCGGCCGGACCCTGGACCGCGAACTGGATTTCGTTGTCGGCATTCGGGCACACGTTCCCATCTTTATCGAGGATCGTCGCCTTGATGAAAGAGAGGTCCTGCCCGTTGGCCGTGAGCTGCGTGCGGTCCGGTGTCAGGGTGATGCTGGCGGGCGCGCCCGCGGTGTGGATCTCGTCCGTGGCCACGAGCTGGCCATTCTTTTTCGCTACCGCCTTGAGGGTGCCGGGCGCATAGGGAACATCCCAGGCGAGGTGAAGGCCCGGCTCCGTGTTTGTGCTCACGGTCTTGTCCTTGTTGTGGTGCTGCACCGTTTGCTGCGCGCAATCCGCAGGGAAATTCTTCGACCCGAGGGATTTTCCATTCAGGAAAAGTTCGACCGAGTCGGCGTTGGTGAAAACGCGCACCGGGATGGTCTTGCCCTCGAAGCCGGGCCACGTCCAGCTCATCGGCAGGATGTGGACGAGCGGCTCGTCGCTCCACTGGCTTTTATAGAGATAGAAGCGGTCCTTGGGAATCCGCAGAGATCGGAGATGCCGAAATAGGAACTGCGCGAGGGCCATTTATAGGGCGTGGGTTCGCCCAGATAGTCGAAGCCGGTCCAGACAAACTCTCCGGCCACCCAGGGCGCGTTCTTCAAGGCGAGCAGATCGGTCTCCGCGGAGTAGGCCCAGCCAGGATGCCAGATATCGTAGGAAGCGACTTGGAAATTCGGCCTGGAATCGATCTGCACGTTGCCCTGCGCATCGAGCTTCAATCCATACTCGCCGCGTGAATCGACCTGCGAGGAAGTCTCGCTCGCAATCATGGGAAGATTGCCGGGATAGTCGCCGGGTTTGAGGTTCGCCGGATTGTTGGCGGGATTGGTCGTCTGATACCAGTAGGCGCTGTAATTGACGCCGAACACATCCAAGTCCGCGACGATGCCCGATTTCCACACCTTGGAGGGATTGGCGCAGGCGGATGTGACCGGCCGCGTGGGATCTTCGCGATGGCAGATCGCCTCCAATCGCGCGCCCAGCGGGCCGGCGCCCGGCAGGTCATGGTGCCCTTCCGGGATTTCGTTGCCGATGCTCCAGAGGATGATGCTGGGGTGATTACGATCGCGATTGATCATCGTCACGAGGTCCGGCTCGCTCCACTGGTCAAAGTAGAGTCCATAACCGTTCTTGGTCTTATGCGCCTTCCATTCGTCGAACGCCTCGTCCATGACGAGAAAACCCATTTGGTCGCACAGGTCGAGCAGTTGGGGGTCGGGCGGATTATGCGAGGTGCGAATGGCGTTGCAGCCCATCGTCTTCAAAATCTCCAGCTGCCGCTCGTAGCCCCGGCGCAGGGCAACCGCACCCAGGCAGCCGAGATCGTTGTGGTGATCGCATACGCCCTTGATCTGCAGATGCTGGCCGTTGAGGAAAAATCCCTTGTCCTTGGTGAAGACGAAACTGCGAATGCCGAACGGCGTGGTCACGCTGTCGGTGAGGACTCCGTTGACGCGGACCTCCGTGACCGCGCGATAGAGTACCGGCGTATCAGGGGACCAAAGTTTGGCCGTGGGCAGTGTCACCGTCTGGTCGAACGACGTATCGCTCTTCACCGCCACCGTTTTCGTCGCTTCCTGGTGCCCCACTTCCTTGCCATCGGCGTCCAGGATACGGACGGTAAGAGCGGCATCGCTCGGTGTGGAACCGTCGTTGTGAACCTGGGTCTGCACGCGTACATCCGCCCCGGTCGTCGTGGCCTTGGGCGTGGTGATGTAGGTGCCCCACTGGGCGAGATGCACCGGCTCCGTGGTGATGAGCCAGACATTGCGATAAAGCCCCGCACCCGAATACCAGCGGCAGCACGGCTGGTTCACGTCCAGGCGCACGGCGAGGACGTTCTTCTCGTCGCCGAAGTGCGCGTCCGGCGTCAGGTCATAATAGAAACTGCTGAACCCGTAGGGGCGATTGCCGAGAAGCTTTCCATTGAGCCAAACCTGGCTGTTCATGTACGCGCCGTCGAAAAGGATCACGACATGCTTGCCCTTGGCGGAAGCCGGAAGCGTGAAGGTCTTGCGATACCAGCCGACATCGCCATTCATATAGGCGCCGCCCGCGCCGGCCGGTGAAGCCTTGTCGAAGGGACCGTCCATCGTGGAAGGATCCGCCCCCGTGACGCCTTCGATCATCCAGTCATGGGGAATATCGAGCGCCCGCCAGGAACCATCGTCAAAGCCCGGTTGATCCGCGCCGGCGGCTTCCCCCAGATGGAATTTCCACGCCCGGTCAAAGGACGCAACATCGCGCGGCTCGGCTGACAAGCGGGCGACGGTTGTCATCCATATCAAACCTGCAAGCAGCAGTCCGAAAAAAGAGCGGGTGAGGGGAGGGGTGAACATAAAACGGAGGGAGTTGTGGCGATTGAACCCAGGGAACGCAGGGAGGGTGCGCACCTCGACATGAAAAGCTCCTCGGGAGCCTCAGCCGACTGCCTAAGCCGGTTGTCCTCTCATGGAGAAATGGTCCGCACCCGGAGATTAAAGGTCTCCTGATTCGCCTCAATCATCGTATTGGAACTTTGCCATGCCTGCTGTGAGGTCAGGTGCTTGGCAACCTGTTCGTTGACCGCGGCCAGGCTGATGTCCATGATCGCCGGTAAACCCGCGTCGGTTGGCGGCACAAGCGCACCAGTGGAATTAGTCGTGTAGCCCGTAAAGTTGAACTGATAGACATCGCGGGCGATGAGACTTTTCACCACGTTGACATTGTCCACGCTGGTAAAAATGACGCTCACGCTTTGGGCACCGGTCGGTCCATTCGTGTTAACGATGTTGTTGTAAGTCCAGTCACTGAAACCAACGTAACGGTAGAGCGACATGTTCAGCTCGGTGGAACTCGCGTCGTTCGTGGTATATTCCAGGCTGTACCCGACCGCGCAAATATCGCCCTTGTCGACCCCGGACGGTTGGGACGCATCCGGCAGCGTGGTAAGAAACGCCAGCTGGTTGGTCGCGTTCGGAGCTGAATTGGTGTTACTATAGTACCAGTCTTGATTGGTCGCGGTAATGGCCGCATTCAAGTCCCGGGACATCATATTCAGGGCCGCGCGCGTCTCCCGAAAGCTGTCCTCCTTGCCGGTCTGCGCCAGCCAAAGCTGGCTCGCCATGCTCAGGATGGTGAAAAGAAGCAGGATCAGAATGCTGAAAACTGCCGCTCCGACCAGCATTTCCACCAAGGTAAAGCTCGTGTGTTTACGCATTGACTTCATGCCCAGTGAATAGCTGTGAGCATTTTTCAAGGGATCGGGCCGGGGGAATAAGGAGTAGGCCGTCATAACTGTTCCCTAGTCATGGGGTAAAGTACGCCAGAAGATTGAAGATCGCTCCGGTAAAACAGGAGAATGGTGTTTCGTGGTGGTGCCCCAATATGAATATAAATATGGTTTTTAAACAGGCTTGTCAAGAAAGCGCATGCTTGGCCTCTCCTCGGGAACTTTTGCGAGAATGTCTTCTGGATACTTCTGGAATAGGCAGCCGTTTTTTTACCTTCGTTCCTGCCGCTATTCAGGCTTTTCGCCGCCGGAACCCTCTGAAGGCTGCTTCGCCGCGTGGAAGCCGGGTGGTTTCTCAGTTCATTGGCATGATGTGGCTGGAGCCGACCCGCCAATGCTGGGCGTAAAGTTTTCGCGCACCTCGAATCAACCGGCGGTGAGGTCGGCATGGATGCGCGCAAACTCTCCCGAAAGGTCAGTTATCCGAAGGCCATGCACACAAATTGATCCCCACCGAAAAACTCCCTCGTCCGGGCGTTTTCCACTGTAACGACCGACGATGCACTGAGCCTAAACACTTCCCAAAAGTGAAGTCGTGATCGCTTATTTCACCTCTCAAATCACATTCATTAATCAGGAGGGACGCAACATCGTTAATGTACGTTTTGGGGAGGTTACTTTTCCGTGGCGTTCGTCGCGAACTTTTAACTTGATTCGCAAGTATTTGATCATCAGCAGAAAATATCGACTTTTTGCTTCGATAAGCCAGATAAGGCTCGTTCGAGCTTCTTGACATTACTGACTGAAAACAGTATTTTTATGTGTGTAGGCATTCTAAGGCAGACGTGTCTCTAACCCTGGTGAAACGAAAAATCGCACGACAAAATTCATACACCTTGGTGAGTTATTTCGGCATAACGGCATATTTTGCCGCATAATAATTCCATAGCCAAGGCAATCGAACTTAAGGATTTCCTTTTTAGCCATGGCCCAGTGAAGCGTGGTTGATAGGGCAATAAAGACTGGAGATGCACATGCACCGGCAAACCTACTCCTTTTCCATGAAACCATTTTCCCAAAGAAGCCGAGGCTTTACTTTGGTCGAACTGCTGACCGTCATGGCGATCATGGCGCTGCTCGTGAGCGTTAGCATTCCGGCCTTGTCCGGCATGCGGAGCACTTATGCCCGCGCTGGCTCAGTTGACCTTGTGATGGACACCATTGAGCAGGCGAGGGAAGCTGCTCTCCAGAGCGGAGAGAATACGTACGTGATTCTGGCACTGAGCCAGGATTCGGGAGTCTCGCCGGATGCTCTGATGGTGGCGGGGGACCAACCCATTGGCTCGACCTCCACGGATCCGCTGGTTCTCTACACACCGTGGAAAAGATTACCGACCAATATCCGCTTCCGGAGTTCAGCCGACACTCTGGTGACGAATGCCCTGCCGGCCGCGGTTCAAAGTCAAACTTCCACCTTGCCTCGATTAAATGGCAATCCCGTCTATTACGGTTTCACCTTCAATTCGACGGGAGAGATCGTCAATCCGATATTGACGACAGTGGGGCTGGACGTCGCCCTTTATGAAGGGATCCGCGACAGCAGTGGTAATGAGACGGCTGAAGGGGCCTCCGCCAAAGCCACTCAAAATTTGCAGGATTCGGGGCTTTACGAGGTCATTCGCTTGAGCCGGTACAGTGGGCGGTCTTGGATGAACGTATCCACTCTTCTACAGAAATGACGGAATGAGGGTGTCCTTTCATCCAGCTGGAATTAGGTGCACGGAACTGGCAATCTCCCCTGAGGACGAGTTTTCCCCCACTCGTGACGGCTCCCCGCGTCAGACTGCCATGAAATCAGAACGCCACGCGGTCAACTGCCGGCAGGCCAGCTATGCGCTGGTCATTACGCTCTTGGGCGTTGTGCTTTTGACCGTGATCGTCGTCTCTTTCATGGAGGCCATGACGTTGTCGGTGGGCGCTGCCAAAAGCTACGCGGATATTCGCCGCGAGACGCTCGCCGCCCAGGCCGCGCTGGATACGGCGGTGGCCCAGATGTCTCTGGTAGCCAATGAGACTAACGCTGCGGGAGTCATCACCAATGCGTTTGTCACCGGGCTGACGAACATTCCCACAACCGGTACCCCTTTTGTCGTAACGGTGCTGGGCCAAGGTGACTTGACTAATCCGGACCAGATGATGCCCATGATTTCCGGGCCTCTGGCGTATTTGAGCAACTTTGGCACCGTGGGATGGGGGACATCTGGGTTTGCCAAATACACTGCGCCCCTCACCGCCCCTGGCAGTGCCACCAATACCGTGGATCTCAATGTCTATTCGAATAACACGACGGCACCCTATCCTTACATCGAGCAGGTCAACGATATCAACAAGTACCGGGCGCCGTGGGTGACGATGACCAACATGGTTGGCAACGAGCCCCAATACACCCGTTTCGCCTACGTTGTGCTCGATAACACGGCGCGCATCAATCCCGCGCTGATGACGGGCACCGGCACCAATGGCACGAGTGCGTTCGTGAATCCGACGAACTGGTATGCGGGTCCCCAGGACCTCAACGCGACCTATATCACGAACAACAGCGGCACCGCCAGCATTCTGACCGCAAGTCAGATGCAACAGATCGCCAATCCGGGCAGCGCGTTGGGCTCCTCCGACGCCACGTTGGGCGAAGCCTTTCCCGATCGCCCTTCATATGAAGCCGTGAAGAATTTTTTCACCTCCGACACGAACGCCTCGTTCGATGTCATCCCGACCGGGATGGCGGATGGAGGCAAGCCCAAGTACAATATCAACGACCTGGCGACCAATCCCATTTACGGCAGCGATCCCTTGATGCGTTCGACCAATATCGCCAGCATCATCGAGCGTAACCTGACCAACTTTTACAAGCGTGACCCAGTGCTGAGCGCGCCTTCAGTGAATAACACGAATCTTTATATCAACCGCGTGGCGGCGAATATTGTGGATTATATCAATACAAACGGTGCCTTCGGCATCACGGATTATACCAACGCGGCCTCAGCAGCAATAGCCCCCGGAGTATCGCCGGCGGGCCTTGGCGTTTATCCCATCGAAGTTCACGAGCAGATCTTTGCTACACAGGGTGGAGCGGGGACGGCTGCCCATTCGACGAGCCTCGTTAGTACTGCATTTTGGCTGGAATGCTGGAATCCCTATACGATTCCGGTGACGATAAAGACAGCCACGCTTTCGGTCACGGGTCGCCCCGGCTACACGCTGGGCGGCTCTCTTCAAAACAGTACACCTGATTACCTGGGTACCGTAAGTGTCATCAGCGACAGTGAGGGGACGGGGTCGGCGAACATTGTGGTGGCTCCCAATGAATTTGTGGTCCTGGGTTTCCCGGCGAACGCTACCAAGGGATCACCCTTTACGGTCACCGGTTCGACGACGACCCAGGGCCCCATCTCCGCAAATTCCGACGTAGGTAGTCTCGAACAATTTTCCCTGAACATCAATGGACAGACAGTGGCGCAAACCCAGGCCCAGGTTTTTAATTCGCCCAAAATCGCTGCCGGTGCCAACGGCGGCCTGCAACATGAATCGCAGGCGCAAATCGCAGCGACGAATATATGGGAAGGTGATTATTTTTCGACGACCGGAACCGGCGTGGGCGATCCTCGTTTCATCTCCTATTACAATCAGTCGTGGAATAACACTCATGATCTGACTACAGCCTATGTTGGAACTTCATGGTGGAAGGGACGAACGACAACTACCGGAAGCGCCACATGGTCGGTGATGACCGTACCCGCCGTCCCGCCCCTCCCAGCCCAGACCTCCACATGGACAATCCGCGATAATATAGCGCGCGCCACCTCCGCTGCGGGTAATTCCCCCACGACGGGGCAGGAGACACCCGACCAGGTTCCTTCTGCCTATAATCAGGCCAACGACTCCAACGCCGCACCGGAAGTGATGAAAAACGCTCCCATGGTTTCCATTGGGGAATTGGGGCATATCATGGATCCGGCTTATGCCAATGATGCCCTTTTGGGGACGATTCCTACCTCATTGATCGACAACTACAGTTCGCCCTATCTCAACGGAGGCGGGCGCTCGCTGCGGATTGGACGACCGGAATCCAACGGATCCGTGGTCTTTGGCGGGTCCGCCACGGCCGCCAGCTGGGATGTGGACGGGGAACGGGCCATCGACTTGCTGGATCTCTTCACGGTCAACAATACCAATGCACCCACCAGTACCACCGGCGTTAATTACACGAATCTGGTCTCCGGCGGTTCGATCGGGCGCATCAATCCTAATACGGCACCGACCAATGTGATCGCCGCGGTGCTTCAGGGAATCGAGATCACGTCCGATAGTGGCATGGGAACGGTCCAACTGGCTCAGAAGCATTTGGCCGGCATGGCGGCGCAAATTGTCGCCAACCGGCCCTACTCCCGGTTGTCCGACATGTACACGAACATGATCCTGTTCGATTCGTCAACGAACTATAATCCCCAACCTTCTGGAATTACGGGATCCAAATACATGAACGTGTACAACCGCTTTCGTCAGGAGGCATTTGGGAAGCTGGTGCAACATTTGACGGTCCAGTCCCGATCCTATCGCGTCTATGTCATTGGCCAGGTCTTGGACCAGTCTCAACATCCCAAGGGCAGCGTGGTCATGGAGGCCAACGTTTATCTCCAATACAATCCGACCGAGTCCGAGTATGAACCGGTCGTCCAATCCGTGCAGATTCTTAATGAGTAGGCCGATGTCCTGGAGATGCCGGAACCAGGCGGATTTTAATCCAGTTTTTTGAATGTCTTCAGGGGTGGTCATGAATCACGCCCCTGTTTTGCACGGGACGGTGACCACCGTGCATTCAATCACTACGGGGCGGTTGTGACGCATTTGTCGATGTGGGAGCTGCTGCGGGGATGCCCGCCGGGTTCAGTCCTTCATGATCGAGAGAGAAGGAGACTGTCTTCCCGTCGGTGATGCGAATGATATAGATGCTATCGTAGTCCTTCCCAATCCAGCGGGGAACAGAAGCGACATTGCCGCCCAAGTCTTGAACCATCTTCCGAACAAACTTATCCAGATAGAGGTGTTCCCACGCTACGAAGACCACGGCATTTTCGTATTCCGGCTGCCTTAACTTGTCCTCGAGCCCGGCGATATCTTTGTAGCCGAATTGGGTGTTCACCGGCAGCCCACAACGGACCGCAGTTGGCTCGATGGTAGCGAGCGGCCGGACATAGGAATAAACGCCTTTGTCCTCATTGATGGTCTGGGCCGGATCGGGGGCAAAGATGTACTGCGGCGTCCCGAATTTCCCGAGCAGGACCTCGGGCAGCGCCAGGGCGCGTTGCATGCCTTGTGGCGTGAGTTGACCGAGTCCTTGCGGGGGCTTTTCCCCATGGCGCACGCAGACGATGGTCTCGACGTTGGCCGCCGTGGCGAAATTCCCCGTGAACGCGAGGGCCAGTGACGCCACGCTGAAAATGGCATAGCGAAAGAATTTTAATTTCATGGATTCTTCAATAAGACGCGCGTCACGCAAAACGGGACACGACCTCATCGGGACGATTCCGTCCGTCTCTCATGTCGAACGGAACGAGGGCCGTCTCCCTTTAAAAGCGTTTCCTCTCCCGGTATCGCCAGGCGATGGCGCTGATCAGGACGGAGAGAACGGCGGAGGTGATCCAAAAAATTCCCATGGGGAGAAAATTGTAGGAACTGACGCCATGCACGACGTATTTATTGGCGCCAATCAAATAGCCGCTGAAAATATCCTGGGTTCCCGCGCCGGCGTTGCTCGCCATGCCGACAATCCCCAGTGTCGCGCCGGTGGCATGCTTGTCGGCGATATCCACCGCTATTAATCCGCCGAGGTAACAGAGCAGCGCGCCAATGGTGATTCCGAAGCCCACCATGCAGGCCAGGTCGAGGCTGAGGATATGCGGCGTTAGCACGAAAATGGTGAGGGAAAGGGCGTTCACCAGGCCGGCGAGAACAGTCGGGGCGAATCGTTCTCCTTCAAAAAATTTGTCGGAAAGCCACCCGGAGGAAACGGTGCCGACGATTCCAAAAATGGAGGCGACCGAAATGATCATGCTGGCCTCCTCGATGGAATAGCCCTTGGCATTTTCCAGGAAGAAGATGCCCCAGCTGTTGACCGAGTAGCGCGAGACATACATGAACATGCTGGCGAGGGAGATCAGCCAGACCATGGGATTTCGCAGGAGCCGCGAATGGGCCACCCGCGCCTCACGACGTTCTGTGTCGGGATCGG
>Ga0182024_10004954_pt1 | contig 30220 bp, 24 predicted proteins | sample P32metaG_FD_120480 | JGI IMG/M metagenome (GOLD analysis project Ga0182024, IMG submission 120480) | Permafrost microbial communities from Stordalen Mire, Sweden - P3-2 metaG (Illumina Assembly) | ecosystem: Environmental > Terrestrial > Soil > Wetlands > Permafrost | place: Sweden: Stordalen... | reverse complement strand
GAACTCCCTAATCGCCGCGCGGCCCTGAAACACCCCCAACCCCCCCGTCGAGAGATCCCACACGGCGTCGGGACGATAGAAGCTCATGATCCCGTCGATGTCACGACTCACCGTTGGCTGGAAGGCGCGGCGGGTCAGCTCCACCAGGTCGGGGGTCGTGGACTCCTCAGGCATCCGCGTTCAGTATCCCGCTCACGACCGTCGTGGGCCTAATCGGGTCTGCCGGAGCCGATTTTGCGTCTGAATTGCGTGGTTCGTGCATACAGCAAGGAACGTTGATGTACGAACACCGTATGATCGCGAACGCTCCGACGCGCTTTAGAAAGCGCGGTCGGGCCTCCTCTGGCTACGTTGCGGAGGGAACCCCGTCGCCGGTAGCAGCGTCCGCATCGTGAGGGGCTGAGCCCTCCGGTAGCCGCATGGGTCCTCGTTCCGGCTGAAACTTGCGGGAAAGATCTACAGCGAGGCCACATCGGGCACCAGATCGACGGACGCGATCGCCCAGGACCACTCCTTGCTGTGTTCGTCCCAAGAGTCCTTGAGATCCGGGTACGGATTCACGAGGCCGAGTTGCTTCGGGTTCGCAGGCAGCTTGACAGCGAAATCCATCGGCTTTTCTACCCGCAATTTGATCACCGGCACGTAGTAGTCTCCTCGCCGCTTGAAGCCGAGCCAGGAATAGCGCAGTGCTGGCGTCCATGGCAGGTTGTGCTCCTCAACGTAGGCGCTGAGTCTGTCGAAAAGGCATCGGGCGACAGCTAGCTGCTCCGAGGAGTATCGCGAGGCATAGGCATCCCACGTCCACTCGGTCGGCTCCTTTTTGGCTCGCTCCTCCTCTCGCCGCTTTCGCTGAACGCCGAGCCGGTTTTGCTCGGCCTCAGGGAGCGGAATTATTGTCTCGCTCGACACGACTATCCGACCTGCGATCTCGAACGGTTGAAGTCTCACGCAGCGGATATCGACTTCGTAGTTGTCGATCAGCCACAGAACCGTTGTCGTTACCTCGGGTCGAAAGTCTCCCGCGACCAAGACAATCCTCGGAGTGCTGTCGATAATCGGCGGGGTGTCTTCGTCGCCTCCAAGAAGGTCAAAGAGGGCTTCCTTTGCATGGCTTTCGTCTACGTCGTGATGCCGTGCATACATGTCAACCACATCAGCGAACTGCGAGGAGGCCACGTATGCCGCGTACTTGATGGCCTGCAGATCGACGGTCGTGCTTGACCCGTCCCGCTTTAGCTCGACCACCACCAGCCGCCCATGCCCCTCTTCGATTCGGACAAGTCCGATAACGTCCAACCGCTCCGAGGTACGGTCGAAGCGATCAAACTCAGAGGTGAGAACTGTGAAGTCGCCTCTGGCGAGATCAGGTGCTGACGCGACCCATGCCTCAAGATCCTGTCGCTCCCATAGGTTGCCGCCGCACGCACGAGAATGCACGTACGCGCAGCGAGTGAGCGAAGCCCCTGCTAATGCGCGGCATTTGGGTGCAAATGGCTGCAGGCCCGCCGCTGTCGGCTATAACGAATCGATCGCTGCCCGCGCTACCAGAAGACCGACATCCGGCCCGCTCGATGCCCACCTCGGGCGCCCGCCTGGCCGCGGCGCCGAGGCGGAGGGAAGCGGCTGATGCGCCAGGGGCCGCTGGCGGGCCGCTACCCCGCGGTCGCGGCGATGGTGCTGTTCGCGCTCGTCCCATACCTCGCGCTCTCCGCCGCGCTCGAGCCGCTCACGCCGATCATCGCGAAGGACCTCCACGCGAGCCTGCAGACGATGAGCCTCGGCTCCGGGTTGGCAAACGCCGCCTATGCGATCGGAACCGTGCTCGCAGTCCAGTTCGCACAGCACCTGCCGCAGCGTCGCATGCTCGTCGTCTACGCGACGCTGCTCCTCACCGGGTCCGTGCTCGCGGCCTCGGCCCAGAGCTCGGGCATGTACATCGCTGGGCGCGTGCTCCAGGGACTGTGCACGAGCCTGCTGCTGATCGCGGCGGTGCCGCCGCTCGCGATCGGGTATCCGGCGAGCAAGCTGCGCATCACGGCGGTGATCATGAACCTGTGCATCTTCGGGGCGGTCGCACTGGGTCCGACGCTCGGCGGGCTGCAGGCAAACTCGGGCGGCTGGCGCCCGCTCTTCTGGAGCGTCGCGGCGATCGCGGCCGTCGCGCTCATCCTCTCGCTGCTCACATTCGACGACGCTCCGCCGGCCGACCCCGACTCGCCGCGCGACCTGCCGGCGATCGCGCTCGCGACCGTCGGCTGCGTCGCCGCGTTCTTCGGCGCTTCCCAGCTCCTCACCCACCGCTTCCTCGGCCCGACGACGATCGTGCCGCTGCTCGGCGGGGTCGCGCTGATCGTCACGCTCGTCGTCTACGAGTACCGCACGAAGCACCCGCTGCTCACGATCCGCACGATGCTCACGAGCACGATGCCCGTCGCCGGAGTCACCGTCGCGCTCTTCGCCGCAGCCGCGTCGGTCTCGGCGACCGCCCTCACCGCGGCCGTGCTGCTCCGGCACTACGACCCGCTTCACGTCGGCCTCCTCTACCTGCCGGAGGTCGCGGGAGCGGTAATCACGGCGGCCCTTCTCGGCGTCGTCTTCAGGCGACGCTCGCTCCATTACCTACCGCTGGCGGGGATGATGTTCCTCGCAGCCGGGATCGCGGTCTTCGGCATGCAGATGCCGCCGAGCGGAACGCTCACGCTGATCGGCTCGGGGCTCACCGGCATCGGCCTCGGCGCGACGGTCGCGCCCGCGCTCTTCGTCGCCGGCTTCTCGCTGCCGTCGGCGAATCTCCAGCGCGTGTTCGCGATCGTCGAGCTGCTGCGCGCGGTCGCCGCGTTCATGATCGCGCCGATCTTCGCCCACTTCGCCCTGACGGTGGGCGGAGGGCTCGAACCCGGCACCGAAATCGCGCTCTGGATCGGCTTCGGCCTCGCGCTCGCTGGCGCCGCGCTCGGCGTCGTGATCTACGCACTCGGGGGGGCGCGACCGCAGACCCCGGACATCGACAGGTTCCTGGAGGGCGACGAGCCAGCCTGGTACTCGCCGCCGCTCCTGGCGCGAGTGCGTGGAGGGCCGGATCGGAGCGAGCCTGCTGCGCCGCCCGCCCCGATGATGGATGGCGCGGACGGGCTCCCGCCGCGCCCGCGCATCGGGCGCGAAGACGGACACGTGGAACCCGCCGTCGAGAGCTCCGAGCCGACATGAGCTCGAGCGCGGCGTCTGCGGGGACGACAATCGCGGGCTCGGGCTTGGTCCTGTTCGCCTACGACGGCTCCGACCTCGCGAAGCTCGCGATCGACGAGGCCGGCCGGCAGCTCCCGCGCGGGCGCGACGCGCTCGTCCTCTGCGTCTGGCAGCCGGCGGACGTCGGCTTCGTGCCCGCCGGCGAGCTGCATTTCAACGCCGCGCAGGCGAGCGAAGTGAAGAAGGCCGCGGAGGCGACCGCTGCGCACGGCGCCGAGCTCGCCGAGAAGGCCGGCTTCCGCGCGCGGAGCATGGCCGCCGAATCGGCACCGACCTGGCAGGGGATCGCGAAGGTCGCCGACGAGCGCGACGTCGACCTGATCGTGCTCGGCTCCCACGGCCGCCATGGGTTCGCCGGACGCGTCTTCGGCAGCGTCGCCGCGGCCGTCGCGGAGCACTGCAGGCAGTCCGTGCTGATCGTGCACCGAGGGGCCTGAGTGAGCCCGGACAGACGGACGTCCGACGAGGAATTCGCGAGCTCCCTCGCCACCGGTTCGGGTTTCGCCGGCCCGGGGCCAGGCTCCGGGTCCGGAAGCGTGGCAAGCGCGAGCGGTTGCCGCTGACTCTTCGTCTCGCTTGGTTCGCCGCGCGCTGGCAATGCCCGGCTAAGCATCAGCACGAGAACGGGCGCTGAAACACCAAGGCGTTTCGAAGAGCGGACACGAGGGTATCCCGTCTGCTGCGCTTCCCTCGCCGACAGCTAGGCGCGCCGCGTGTTGAACTCGTCGCCCGAAAGGTGTTAAACATGCCCGTCGAATCGCCCCTGGCGTCCACTCCGATCTCTCGCGGGCCCGTTGGCGCGCGTGTGTGTCTCGCTCGCGCTGTCGGCCGCCTTCCTGCTCGTGCTCGCGCCACTCGCCCGCGCGCAGGTCACGAAGCCGCCATCGCCGCACACGCTGCTGGTCGGCAATTTCAACGGCGTCAAAGGGGAATTCACGTCGATCCAGGCGGCCGTGAACGCGGCTAAGGAAGGCGACTGGATCCTGATCGGGCCGGGCGACTACAAAGAGTCGAGCTCCACGAAACCTGTCGGGGCCTACGGCGATGACCTGGCCGGCGCCGACGTGCTCGTCACTACCCCCAACCTGCACATACGCGGGATGAACCGCAACACGGTGGTGATCGACGGCACAAAGCCCGGCTCGCCGCCGTGCGCCTCTGCGGAAGCCGACCAGATATTCGGCCCGGCGGAAGGCGAACGCTGGGTCGGCAACAACGGCGTCGTCGTCTACAAAGCCAGCGGGGTGTGGCTGCAGAACTTCTCGACCTGCAACTTCCTCGGCTCAAACCACGGCGGGGACTCGGTCTGGTTCGACGGCGGGGGCTCCTCGGGCAAACAGGAGATCGGCTCGTGGTGGGGCGAATACCTGAGCGCCACCTCCACCTACTGGGGTGGCAAGAACAAGCCGTCGGACGAGTACGGGATCTACGCCTCCAACACCTATGGGCCAGGCATCTTCAGTCACACCTACGCGAACAACATGTCGGACTCCGGCTACTACATCGGCGCCTGCCCGGACTGTAAATCCACGATCGACTACAGCCGCAGCGAAGGCAACGACCTCGGCTACTCGGGCTCGAACTCCGGCGGTCGCCTGACGATCGAGAACTCCGAATTCAAGAACAACGAGGAGGGCGTGGCGACGCAGAGCCAGAACAACGACGACGCCCCCTCGCCCCAGGACGGCAGCTGCCCGGGCGGCGAAAAGAACCCCTCGCCGCCGCCGGGGGCACAGCGGAAGGACCTTTGCTGGGTGATGATCCACAACAGGGTGATCGAAAACAACAACGGCGACACGCCCACGAGCGGCGGGGCGCCGGGTCTCGTGGGGACCGGGATGACGATCGCCGGAGGGCGCAACGACCTCGTCGTCGGCAACACCTTCTCTGGCAATAAGGCGTGGGGGATCCTGCTTGTGCCCTACCCGGGCGTCAACGAACAACCGCCCCCGCAGGTCCCCGCCGAAGACGACTGCAAGGGCGGAATCGGCACCGGCAGCGGCGAAAACTACGTCTGCGACTACGAACCGTACGAAAACGAGATCGAGGGCAACAGGTTCGCTCAGAACGGCGGCTACAGGAACCCGTCAAACGGCGACATCGGCGAAGTGGCGAACCCCGTCCCCGGCACGCAGAACAATTGCTGGCACGGCAACGTCGAGGAAGGCGGTGGGGAACCGAGCAGCGAACCTCTGGCAATCCAGAAAACGCACGGAACCTGCGAACGCCCGAACCTCGGCGGGGAGCCCACCAGCAGCGTGCTGGGCGTGCAGGCGACCTGCGACTCGCAACTGTTGGCCGAATGCCCGTCGGTGCCCGGCGAGGAATATCCGCGTGGTGAAGTCAAACTGCTCGCTCTGCCCACGGAAGAAACGATGCCTAACCCCTGTGAAGGGGTGCCGGGCAACCGCTGGTGCACCGACGGCCGCCCGATCGGCTCGGGCAGGCGTGGTGGCTGACGACGGCTCGCGCTTGAGCTTCGCAAACCCCTCGAGGGAGAGTCCGTGAGTACTTTCGGGCGATGCGAGCGTCTGGGCGAGAGCCGCGTTCGATTCTCCCCCCGCCACTGATGTGCCGAGTTGCGTACCTCAGTGGCTCAGCACGACCGTCTCAAGCCAGGTCACCGTACGAACGTGCGGTCGAACGAACGAGGCCTTGACCGTGAGCTTGACCGACTCGCCATGACTGATGAGCCGGCGTCCCGCGCTCGTCAGGCGCAGCTTCACCGTCCTTGAGGCGGCGCCCGGAAACGACGTGGTGGACAGCGCCAACAGGAGCGGCTTGGTGTTTGTGGAGCTGTGGTGAGCGCCGGTGGTTGGAACTTCATACCAGGAGAATTCCAGCTTGCCCTGGGCCAGCGCGGCGAAGGAGAAGGCGTAGAGGCCCGTCCTTCGAACCGAGGCGAGGCTCGCGCGGTGCTGGGCGCGCGTCAGCTGGGTGCGCAGAGCGGTGAGAACCTGGGCCGCGGTGGGCGCCGCCGCGACGATGGCCGGCGGAGCGAACGTCAATTCCGGCACGCTTGCGGTCGTGACCGCCTTGCGCAGGATCGCGCTGCCGTTGCCGCTTTCCGCTTCGACGCTGCCCGCGGTGTTGGTCGCCGTGACGTCGCAGGACAGCAGGTGTCCCTCATCGGCGAGCGTCACGGTGTAGGTGCTGGCGGTCGCCGAGGGGATGCTCGTCCCGTCGCGCAGCCACTGGTATGTGAATGTCGGCGGCGGCGCCCCGTTCCATATCCCCCGCAGGCACGTGAGCACCTGGCCGACTGCGGCGGTCCCGGACACCGAGGGCGCTTCGATGTCCCCGGGCCGGATTCCCGGTACGGCGAGCCCTCTGCTGGCGGCCGATTCGGTCCCTTCGCGGTTGCTCGCCGTGACCCTGCAGGAGAGCACGAGACCGCGATCGGCGGTCCCGACCGTGTAGGTGTTCGCCGTCGCCGAGGGGATTTCGATCCCGTCCAGCAGCCATTGGTAGGTGTAGGTGGGTGCCGGCTGTCCGTTCCAGATGCCCTGCGAGCACGTCAGCGCCTGACCGACCGCGGGGGTGCCGGACACTTCGGGCGGTTCGGTGTTCTCCGGCTGGCCGCCGGGAATTTCAGGGCTGTTGCTGCTTGCTGATTCGACCGTCCCGGCGCTGTTCTGCGCGGTGACCCGGCAGGAGATCGACTCGGCACGATCTTCGTTCACCACGGTGTGGCTGCTCGCCGTCGCCGAGGGGATGCTCGTCCCGTCGCGCAGCCACTGGTAGGTGAACGTCGGCGCCGGCGCCCCGTTCCATCTCCCCCGAAGGCAGGTGAGTACCTGGCCGACCGCCGGGGAGCCGGCCACCCGAGGCGCTTCGATCGCTTCCGGCTCAAGGCCGGGTATCTGAAGAGCGTCGCCTTCTATGGAGGCCACCCCTTCTTCGTTGACCGCGGTGACCCTGCAGGTGAGCGAATGGCCCTCGTCGGCTTCCTTGACCAAATAGGTGGGCGATGTCGCCGCGGCGATCGCCGACCCGTCGCGCAGCCACTCATAGGTCACGGTGGGCGCCGGGCTCCCGCTCCAGGCGCCTTCCGAGCACGTCAGCGTCTCCCCGAGCGCCGGGGTCCCGGCCACTTCCGGAGCTGTCGTGTTTTCCGGTGCCGTGCCGCCGGTGCCCGCCGGGACGACGACCCTCTGGCTCAACTGCGTGGTGGACCCTTCGCTGTTCGACGCGGTCACCTCACAGGAGAGCGAGTGGCCGCGGTCTTCCGTCGTGGCCGTGTAGGTGCTTGAGGTCGCCGAGCCGATGGCTTCTTCGCCGGGCATCCCCTGATCGCGCACCCACAGGTATCCGTAGGCGGGCGCCGGCACGCCGGTCCAGGTGCCCTCTTCGCAGCTCAGCGTTTCCCCGACCGCCGGGGTCCCCGACACCTCCGGGGCTGCGACGTTTTCCGGCTTGCTGCCGCGGACTCTGAGGCTGTTGGCGCTGGGTGCCTCGGTGTTGCCCACGCTGTTCGTCGCGGTGACATCACAGGACAGCGAGTGGCCCTGGTCGGCGGCTTCGGCGGTGTAGATGCTGCCCGTGGCCCCTTCGACGATTGTTTGATCCGGCTGCCCGCTGTCCCGTACCCACTGGAACGTGAAGGTCGGGTTTCCGCTCCAGCTCCCCGGCGAGCAGGTCAGAGATTCACCGATCGCCGACGGTTCGATGCCCAAGACCTGTGGAGCCAGCTTCTCCTGCGGCTTTGCCCCGGGGACCAGCAGGCTGGCGCTGGGCCTCGAGGCGCTCCCCGCGCTGTTCGTCGCGGTCACCCTGCAGGAGAGCGAGTGGCCCTGGTCGGCTTCCACGACCACGTAGGTGTTCGCCGTCGCCAGAGTGATGACCGAGCCGTCGCGCAGCCACTGGTATGTGAAGGCCGGCGCGGGGCTCCCGCTCCACGTACCCGCCGAGCACCTCATGGTTTCCCCGACCGCCGGGGTCCCGGACGCTTCTGGTGAGACGATGTTCACCGGCGGTTCGGATTTGCCGCCTGGGATTGCGACGCTGTTGGCGCTTTCCGCTTCGGTGCTGCCTTCCGAGCCGTTCGCGGTCACGATGCACCACAGCGAGTGGCCCCTGTCGGCAGTCGTGACCTGGTAGTAGGCCTGACCCGAGCCGACGGGGATCGCATCGCGCAACCACTCGTAGCTGAACCCCGACACGGCGCCGCTCCAGCTGCCGACCCCGCACACGAGCTTTTCCCCGACCTGCGGAAACCCCACGACTTCGGGCGCGAGGTTGTTCACCGGAGCCCGCGCAGCCGCACTCGCCGCCGCCGGCCCGGCGAGAATGCACGTCACGGCCGCAAGCGCCATAAGCAACCGCCGCACGCCGATGCGCTCGGATCTCCGATACGGCGACGCACTCCCGCCTTGACGTCTGCTGCACTGCATGGAGCGCCGGAGGCTTTCAATCAGGACGCCGCGCCGTCAAGGCGTGCATCCCGGCACCCAGGGTCAGAGGATTTCGATCGGCGTGCCGACCTGGATCAGCGACCACAGGCGGGTGATGTCGGCGTTGCGCAGGCGGATACAGCCGTGCGAGGGATGACCGGGTATCAGCTGCGGTTCGTCGGTCCCATGGATGCCAACGATGCCCCCACCCGGCCACTCGGTGAGCGTGGGAGCGTAGGCGCTGGTCCCGATCGCGTAGGGACCGTAGAACGGCCCACCGAGCGCGGTCAGCTTCTCGGTGACGTAGAAGTGGCCCCTCGGCGTGGGCAGGCCCGGCCGCCCGATGCCCACCGGCGCGCTCCAGATCTCCCGGCCGTCGCGGAACAGCGTGGCGCGCAGCGTCGCGCTGTTGACCCGCAGATCCTCGCGAGACGTGTGCAGTTCGCCGAGAGCGCTCGCCGGCACCCACCCGGTGATCCCGTTGGGACGCTCCGGGATGGGCACCGATATCCACGTCAACCCACCGATCGTGTACTCGCGCAGGGCGAGGTACACCTCCGCCTGGCCGTCGACGGTCAGCATGCGCAGGTGGTCGGTCACGCGCGAGTGAGCCGACGGGTCCTGATGCACCGCCACCGGCGCCTGCGGATAGGCCCAGAGTGTGAGCGTCTTCAGGTTCGACAGGGTCGCGACGGCTTCGCCCGCGCGTTCGCCCGGGTCTGTGATCGCGGTGGCCTCGGCGGTCGATACGACCGGAGCGAACAGCAGGGACATGCTCGCCAGGCCCGCAGCGACAGAGCGCCAGACCGCCGGGCGCACCTCTCACCCGGTGAATTTCGGCGCGACGCGTTCCGTAAACGGATGCACGAACGTACTTGAGCGACTTGTTTTCGCGCAGGCGGAGTCGCTGCTCAACGCCTTGAACGACACCGTGTGCGCGCGGTGGGAGAGCTTGCTCGGGTCGATCCTGATCGTGAACTTTCCGCCCTTGGCCTGCGATGTCTTCAGCGTCTTGAGCTTGCGCCCGTCGAGGTAGAAGGTGATCTGCTTGATCCCGTTCGAGCTGACCTGCACGGTGAAGGGGCCGCGCTTCGGCCCGGAGGCTCCGTGCAAGCCGGGCGGCGCTACACACTGGAACCCGACGACTCCAGTGTGACCCGTCGGACCCGTCGGGCCGGAAGGTACGCCGGCTATGGTCTGAGGCAATGGCGCCGCGGGCGGGTTGACTTCAACGTTTTTCGAGGGCTGTGGAGGCGGCACTTCGGCCACCACCTGGTTGGAGGTCTGCGTCAGCGGCGGCGCGCCCTGCGCGGTGCCCGTGACACTGGCTTCGTTCGTGTAGGGGCCGATCGCAGTCAACACGTGATCGCACGTGTAGGTCGTCGACCCCCCCGCCGCGAGCGGGCTCGATCCAGGTCCGCCGGAGATCGTGCCGGCGTCACAGTGGGAGTCGGTGAATCCGCCGAACGTCTCGGACACGTTGGCTGTATTCCTCACGACAATCTCATATTCGACCGTCTGGCCGATCGCGCCCGTCAGCGGCGAGGTCTCAAAGACGCCGGCGCCGCCCGCGATCCTCTGGCTCTTTTCGATCGTGAACGATGCTTCGCCCGTGGGTTGGGGCGGCAGGATCGTGAACCCGGTGGTGAACGTCGTGAACGGTTTCGACAGCAGGTCGGCTTCAATCAGCGACGGACCTTCGGCGCACGATGCGTCGCCGATCGCGATCACGAACGCGTTGCCGTCGTTGTCGAGTTGCACGCCATTGACTTCCGCGACACCGGCTTCCGTTGTCCCGTCCATCCGGATCCAGCGCAGGTGCGGCGCCACCTGGCAGCGGTGGAACAGCTCTTCGGAGGCGATGTGGATGAACTTCTCGGAACCACCGGGGAACTCGGCCTCGATGATCGTCGCCACGGCGCTCGAGGATGAGTCCTCGACCTGGGTGGCCGGCAGCGCGAACACGCCCGGCGTCGTGGTGACTGGCGGCAGGACCGAGAACGACGTCGTGAATGATTCGAACGGTTCTTCTTCCATGTGGGCGGTGACGAGGCTTTCGCCGGCCGCGCATTCCGGGCCGGCCCGCAGCGCAACGGTGGCGTTGCCGTCGGCGTCGAGTCTCACCGTGACGCCGCGCGCATCCACCGCTTCGCTGAACGGGTTCGGCACATACCAGGTCAGTCTGCTCTGGCAGCGTGTGAAGAGCTGGCTCGCCGTGATTTTGATCTTCGACCCGGTCCCGTAGATGGTCGGGTTGCACTCGACTTCGATGACGTCGGCCACCGTCGCTTCCGTGTTTCCTGCGTCGGCGCTCTCACTGTCGCTTCCGTTGAGGTTCTCACCCTGGGCGATGAACGAGGGCAGCGAATGGACCACGCACATGGCCGCCGGTTTCACGGCTGCGCTGCGAGCAGTTGCTCGGCCAAGCCCGGGCTGCGCCCAGGCGGAGCCCGGTGCCATCGCTGCGACGGCGCCCACAGCGAGGGCCACCAGCAGAGCCAGCGCGAGAAACGGAGGTAGTGGACCCCGGAAAGCCTGTGCTTTCCGGGGTCCCTGCGTGTGCATCACTTCAACGATCCCGAATCGAGTCGCTTAGATGATCGGCTTCGGAGCTTCGATCGTGAAGTCGGTCATGAACGTCGTGAACGGTTTCGACAGCAGGTCGGCTTCGATCAGCGACGGACCTTCGTCGCACGACGCGTCGCCGATGGCGATCACGAAGCCGTTGCCGTCGTTGTCGAGTTGCACTCCGCCGACTTCTGCTGCATCTTCGACTTTTTCCCCGTCCATGCGGATCCAGCGCAGGTGCGGTGCCACCTGGCAGCGGTGGAAGAGCTCTTCAGAGGCAATCTGAACGAGCTTCTCCGAGCCACCGGGGAACTCCGCCTCGATGATCGTCGCCACGCCGCTCGAGGATCCGCCCTCGACCTCGCTGGCCGGCAGCGCGAACACACCCGGCGGCGTTATGTCAGGCGGCAGCACCGAAAACGATGTCGTGAACGATTCGAACGGTTCTTCTTCCATGTGGGCGGTGATGAGGCTTTCGCCGGCCGCGCATTCAGGACCGGCCCGCACCACAGCGGTCGCGTTGCCGTCGGCGTCGAGTCTCACCGTGATGCCTCGGGCCTGTGACATTTCGCTGAACGGGTTCGGCACATACCAGGTCAGTCTGCCCTGGCAGCGGGTGTAGAGCTGGTTTGCGGTTAGTTTGATTTTTGATCCGGTTCCGTACGTCGTCGGGTCGCAGGCGACCTGAATGACGTCGGCGACCGTCGCTTCCGTATTCACCTCGTCGGCGTTCTCACCCTGAGCGACAAACGAAGGCAGTGAGTGGACCACGCACGTGGTCGGATCTGTTGTTGTTGCTGCGCGGGCGGTATTCGCCGAAGCGGTCCCGACCAGCGAGAACAGGCTGCCGGCCAGCACGACGAGTCCCAACCCTAAATTGCGGCTTTTCATAACTCCCTCCAAGGAGGCTTGATTGCGTTGAACCCCGCCGCTTAATCGGGGAAGCCCGAAGCAGCAATTCATCCCTCCCTGGACGATGCGAAGGGGACCCCTCCCGATGTCGAGTGACATCCCCCCGTGGGTATGTGAAGTGGGCTGGGTGAATAACACAGTCCAAGCTTCCGAACAACGCAAACTTCGGCCCGCCCTCCAAAAAGTCGCAAATAGCGGCTTCTTTGCGAGCGTTTTTCGCAAATTGCAGGTTTTTTTGCAGCGGAAGGGGAACGCGATTTGGGCTCGACGCTCAGCGTCTGAGCTCGAACGTGGCCGACGTCCTCAGCGCGGTTCCCGAGCTCCCACGGACCGGGGTGAGGACGCAGGTCGCGGTCAGCCGGATCTGCCTCACGCCCTTCAACAGGCGCCTGCCCGGCCGGGTCAGACGGATCTCAAGGACAGCCGCTCCCGCCGAGCGGAACGTCCGGGCGCCGGAGGCGATCAGCACCGGTGGACGCTTCGTCCCGCGGGCGCGCTTCACAGCGGGCGGCTGGTAGTACCAGTCGATCACCGCCGTTCCGGCCTCGGGCGATGAGAACCTCGCCCGGAACACTTCGGCTCTGAGCAGCGAGCCGATCCTCGCGATCCGTCCCAGGGGCGCGAGCTGCCTCGTGATCAGCGCCGCAACCCCACCCGCGGCCGTGCCGGATCCGCTCTGCACCGCCGGGCTAGGCCCGGACGGGCCCCCTTCGTTGAAGCCCCAGGGCGCCTGTGTGCTGAACGTCTGATCGTCCCCGTAGGCGGTGCCGCCTTCGCCGACCGCGACGATGCGAAAGTGGTAGGTCGTGCCCGGGCTGAGGCCGTATATCCGCGCGAACACCGGCACCGCGGCGGTGCTGGACGGCGGAAACGCGTTGATTTCGGACACGAAGCCGCATTCGATCTGATTGCCGTAGGAGCCGCTGGTTCCGTATTCGAAGTAGCAGCCGCTCACCGAGGCGCCGCTGGGTTCGACAGACGCGTACAGCGCGGCTGAGGTTCGCGCGACTTCGGATGGCGCTTCGGTGGCGACGGTCGGCGCGATCGGTTCCACTGCGAACGTCACCGGCGGGCTGGCTCCGCTCGGGTTGCCGATGGAGCTCGGCTGCGTCGCAACGGCGGTGTATTCGCCCCACGGCAGGGAGGGTTTCGCTCTCCCGGAGACCCATTCGCCGCGATCCGCTTCCGCAACGGCGGAGGCGACGACCGGACCTTCGGCGGTTGCTCCACTGTAGATATCGACGGTGACCGGGGTTTCATCACTGGCGCTGCCGGAGAAGGATGGAGACGCGTTGCCCGACGGCGAGGGCGGTGCGTTGAGGGTCACCGTGGGTGGCGATGTGTCGATGCTGAACGTGACGGGAGTGCTCTCGCCGGTGGGGTTTTCGATGGCGCTCGGCTGAACGGCGAGCGCGGTGAACGTCCCGCTGGGAAGCGGCGGCGTGGCATCGCCCGAGGACCAGCTCCCGCCCGTCGCGGTCGCCGTGGCCGTCGCGACAACGGTTCCTTCCGCCGTCGGCCCGTGGAAGATCTCGACGGTCACCTGCGGCGCTTCGCTCGCGGTGCCCGAGAACGACGGCGTCGTGTCGTTCGACGGCGATGGCACCGGGTTGAGCGTCACCGTGGGCGGTTCCGTATCGACCACGAACGTGACAGCCGCGCTTCTCCCGGCGGCATTCCCGATTTCGCTCGTCTGGGTCGCAAACGCGGTGAAGGTCCGCCTCCCGCTCGCCAGAGCCGGCGTGGGCTGGCCCGAGGACCAGCGTCCCCCGGTGCCCTGCGCGGTGGCCGTCGCCACGATGTTGCCTTCCGGCCTCGTTCCTTCGAAGATCTCGACGGTCACCTGCGTCGTGTCGCTCGCCGTCCCCGTGAACGTCGGCGTCGTGTCGTTCGACGCGGAGGGCGGCTGGTTCAGCGCAACCGTGGGCGACTGCGTGTTGACTTCGAAGGTGACCGGGGCGCTCGCTCCCGCCGGCCCGCCCAGGGAGCTCGGCTGCGTCGCCACCGCCGTGTAGGTGCCGTTTGCCAGTGGCGGGCTCACGTTTGCCGAGGCCCAGCCGCCGCCGGTTCCCTGGACTTTGAGGGTGGCGATCGGAGTGCCTTCGGTGCTCCCCGCCGCGTACACGTTGACGGTGATGGGCGTGATATCGCTCGCCGTCCCCGAGAACGAGGGCGTCGTGTCGTTCGACGGGGAGGGCGGCTGATTCAGCGTGACGGTGGGAGCCTCCGTCGCAGGATTTCCCGTGGCCGCTGCACCCGGAAACGGTTCCGCCGGCAGGAGGGCCGCCGCGCCTGCGGCCGGGGCCGCTGCGAGCGCGAGCGCTATCGCGAGAAGCAGTCCGAGGTGGATTCTGCGCGCGCCTGATCGCGATTTCACCTGCACGACCGGCGGACGATAGTCAGACGGCGAGCGGGTTACGACCGCTGCAAGATCCCCGTCGCCGGCTGCACGCTCGGACCCTCTCTGATAGAGGTCGCGGATACAAGCGATGCGGGGAAGGGTTATGACTAAAAGGGGACGTCACACGTTTGCCATCGCGCTAGCGCTCGTGCTCGCGAGCTCGGCCGCTGCACTCGCAGGCCCGTTGAAGGGGAAGACCTACGAAGGAGGCGTCCCGTCGTCGGGCACCAACCTCGAAGGCCACCACGCGCCCATACGCGCAGGCGGAAACATCGTCCTTCGGGTCGCCCGTGGCGGTGGGTCGGTGACCGTTCGCTTCTCGTCCTCCTCCCCGGTTCTCTTCTGCAACACCCAGGAGAGGCTGCACAGTCAGTCCGGCAAGGCTGCGTCGATCTCACGCAGCGGAACGTTCAAGGCCACGATCGCCGAGAGATTCGGGACGGGGCCTGGTCCGCCGGCGATCGTCCAGGTGGTCAGCGGCCGGTTCTCCGGACGGACCGTTAGGGGCACGATCCATACCGAGCAACCTGAATGCGGCGGGGTCTCCAGCTTTTCGGCGAGTGCCCGGTAGGCCGAGCTCTCCCGCGGAGCCCTCCGCGGCAACCTCGAGAGCTACTCCTCGGCCAGGGCGGGGTGCGCGGCCGGCAGGCCTCCGGGCAGGCCGAGCTGCGTGCCGACCCGCTGCAGAAGCTCGAGCAGCTGATCGCGCTCGGCGTCGCTGAGCTCTGAGATCAGATCGAACTCGAACGCGGCGACGAGCGCAAACGCGCGCCCGAGCAGGTCCCGCCCGGCGCCGGTGAGATGGAGCTCCCGCGTGCGCCGGTCGAGGGGATTGTGGCGGCGTTCGAGCAGCGATCGCTCCTCGAGGGCGTCCACGAACGCCACCATGCGGCTGGGCGGGATCAGCAGCCGCTCTCCGATCGCCTGCTGGGACTGGCCCTCGAGCGCACCGACGGCCCGCAGCAGGGCGAACTCGCGCGGCTCGAGCTCGAGCGGCTCGAGGATCCGGCGGAAGCGCTTGGCGACGGCATAGCCGATCGAGGACAGCGTGAAGGCGACCCCGCTGAACGGGACCGTGGACTCGGGCGACGGCGCCGTGTCCTCGCGACCCTCGATCCCCATAACAGGATCATAACGGAGCGGAACGACTTTTGATATACACCGTTCTGCACGGAACCATTACGCTTTAGAAGGGACGATGAGAATGGCACAGCTCACCCGCTGGGTTCTGGCCCACAAACGCATCGTGGTCATCTTCTGGGTGGTCCTGACCCTCGTGGGGATGGCCTCGGCCGGATCGGCGACCAAAGCCCTCAAACAGAAATTCTCGGTGCCCGGCAAGGAAGGCTGGATCACTAACCAGCAGATCCAGCGCGACTTCCGCGGTACCGGGGGCAACGCCGCCCCGCTCTTGGCCGTGGTGACGCTTCCCGCCGGAGCATCGGTCGACTCCCCCGCCGCACAGCGGGGACTGCGAGCTGTTGAATCCCGGTTCGAGACCGTCCTTCCGGGGACGCGCCTTGCCGGCTACGCGAGCACCCACAGTCCCGCCTTCCTCTCCCGCGACCGGCACACCACCTTCGTGATCGCCTACCCGCCGCCCGACCGCACGCAGGCGTTTGAAGACAACCCGAAGGCGGCGGAAAAAGCCAGCGCGGCCATCGCCGGCCTCACGGTTGCGGGCGCTCCGGTCCACCTGACCGGCTTCGACGCGCTGTCGGTGCAGAGCGGCGGCGGCAACGGGCCCGGGGTGCTCCTAGAGGCCCTGCTGGGCGGTTTCGGAGCGCTGCTCGTGCTCGCCTTCGTGTTCGGGTCGTTCCTTGCGATCGTGCCGCTCCTGATGGCGATCGTCTCGATCCTCACGACGTTCCTGGTGGTGTGGGGCCTCACCACTGTCACCGAAGTCTCCCCCATCGTCCAGTTCCTGATCGCCCTGATCGGCCTGGGCGTATCGATCGACTACGCGCTTCTGATCGTGGTGCGCTGGCGCGAGGAGCGCGCGCACGGCCTGAGCGGCGATGAGGCGATCGTTCGCGCGATGCAGACCGCCGGGCGGGCGGTGGTATTCAGCGGCACGACGGTCGCGATCGGGCTGCTCGCGCTCGTTGCGCTGCCGCTGCCCTTCCTGCGCTCGGTCGGCTACGGCGGCATGCTGATCCCGCTGATCAGCGTGCTCGTCGCGATGACCCTGCTGCCGGTGGTGCTCTCGAAGCTCGGGCCCCGCCTCGACTGGCCCCACCTACGCGACGACGACATGGCCAGCCGCTCGTGGACGCGCTGGGCGAAGCTCGTCGTGCGCCGGCGCTGGGTCGCGACGCTGGGCGCGGCGATCGTGCTCGCCGCGCTCGTGCTCGCCGCCACGAACCTGCAGCTCGGCATCTCGAACGTGAACACCCTCGCCAAAAAGGGCGATGCCAAGAATGGCCTCGTCGCGCTCGAGCGATCGGGGATCGGCGCCGGCGTGCTCGTTCCCTACGAGGTGCTCGCGAACGGCTCGGCCCCGCCCGAAGGCGTGGCCAGGGAGCTGGCCGCCGTTCCCGGCGTCCTTGGCGCGGTGGCGCCCGCGCTGCCCGAGTGGCGGCGGCCCGGGGCCGCGGTGCTCGACGCCTTCTCGACCCCGGATGCCTCGACCGCGGACGGCCGCGCGACGCTCGATCGCGTTCAGTCTGCCGTTCGCTCGGCGGGCCCGGGTGTCCGCCTCGGCGGGCAGCCGGCCCAGAACCGGGACTTCATCGAAGCCGTGTACGGCAACTTCCCGCTGATGATCGCGCTGATCGCGCTGATCACCTTCGTGCTGCTGGCCCGCGCCTTCCGCTCGCTGCTGTTGCCGCTGAAGGCGGTGGTGCTGAACGTGATCAGCGTCGCCGCCGCGTGGGGCGTGCTCGAGCTGGTCTGGCAGCAGGGCCACGGCTCGAATCTGATCTGGGGCATTCCCGCAACGGGCTCGATCACCGCCTGGATCCCCCTTATGGTGTTCGCCTTCCTGTTCGGCCTCTCAATGGACTACGAGGTGTTCATCCTGGCTCGCATGCGCGAGGAGTACGACAAGACCGGCTCGACCGACACGGCGGTCGTGCGCGGGATTGGGCGCACCGGGCGCCTCGTCACGAGCGCCGCGCTGATCCTGTTCCTCGCGTTCGTGTCGCTCGCCTCAGGGCCCGAGACGGAAATCAAAGTGCTCGCGACCGGCCTCGCGGCCGGGATCTTGCTGGACGCGACGATAATCCGCGCTCTGCTCGTCCCCGCGGTGGTGTCGCTGTTCGGCCGCTGGAACTGGTGGCTACCGCCGATGCCCGCACGCCTCTTGCGCGTTGAGCCCTCTCCGCCGCCGCGGCGCCTCGCGACCGAGCTCGAGTGATTGAGGTGAGCACGGACGGGGCGCACGCCGACGCGGGCGAGAACGGGATCGAGGTCGACGGGCTCGTCCGCGACTTCAAGGGCGGCGTGCGCGCGGTCGACGGCATCGACCTCCGCGTGGCGCCGGGCGAGATCTACGGCTTCCTCGGCCCCAACGGCGCGGGCAAGTCGACGACCGTGCTCGTGCTCACGACGCTCCTTCCCCCCACCGCCGGCACCGCCCGCGTGGCGGGGCTCGACGTGGTGCGCCAGGGCGCCGAGGTCCGCCGGGCGATCGGCGCCTCGCTGCAGGAGTCGGCGCTCGATCCCTACCTGACCGGCCGCGAGCACATGCGCCTGCAGAGCGCCCTGCACGGGCTCGGCAAGACCGAGCGCGAGCAGCGGGCGGATGAGCTGCTCGAGCGGGTCGGGCTGACCGACGCCGCCGACCGCAAGGTGGGCGGCTACTCGGGCGGCATGAAGCGGAGGCTCGACCTCGGCCTCGCGCTCGTGCACCGCCCGCGGCTCCTGTTCCTCGATGAGCCGACGACCGGATTGGACGTGCAGAGCCGCACCGCCCTGTGGGATGAGGTGCGCCGGCTGGCGGCCGACGGGGTGACGGTGTTCCTCACGACGCAGTACCTCGAGGAGGCCGACGTGCTGGCCCACCGCGTGGGGATCATCGACCACGGCAGGATCGTCGCCGAGGGCACGCCGGCGGAGCTGAAGGCGGCGATCGGACGGCCGAGCGTTGAAGCGGTCCCCTCTGACCCGGGTGACCGCGACCGCCTCGTCGCGGTTCTGTCCCGCTTCGGAGAGGAGGCGGCGGCCTCGCCCAACGCGGTCGCCACGCAGCTGCCCGAGGGGGTGAGCGACCTCGCGGAGATCGTGCGCACGCTCGACGCCGAGGGCCTCGCCATAGCCGACCTGCGCCTGCACGCCCCCACGCTCGACGACGTGTTCCTGGCCAAGACCGGGCGATCGCTCGAGGGCGCCGGAGACGAGGAGGGCGATGAGGAGGAGCAGGCGAGCGGCGCGCCGGTCGCCTCATGAGGAGCGTCCACGCCATCCAGGTCGGGGTACTGGCGCGGCGCGCGATGCTGAAGACGCTCCGCCAGCCGTTCCAGCTGTTCCCGATCGTGTTCTTCCCGCTGATCCTGCTCGCGGTCAACGCCAGCGGGCTGCGCGCGGCCACGCGCCTGCCGGGGTTTCCGACCAGCTCCTACATCTCCTTCGCGATCGCGGTGGCGTTCATCCAGGGCGGGATGTTCTCGCTGATCAACACCGGCACGAACCTCGCCGAGGACATCGAGAGCGGCTTCTTCAACCGCCTCGCGCTGACCCCGCTTCGGCGGGTGTCGCTGATTGCGGGCCTGCTCGTGGGCGTGGCGGCGCTCGGGGTGCTGCAGTCGGGCGTGTACATGGTGATGGGGGCAGTCGTGGGTGCACACCTGGACGCGGGCTTGGGCGGCGTGCTCGTGATTCTCGTGCTCGGCTCGCTGACCGCGCTCGCCTTCGGCGCGCTGGGCTGCGCGGTCGCGCTGCGCACGGGATCGGGCGAGGCCGTGCAGGGCCTGTTCCCGCTGTTCTTTGTGTTCATCTTCCTGTCCTCGAGCAACCTGCCGCGCAACCTGCTGCGCACGGGCTGGTTTCACACGGTGGCCACCTGGAACCCGATCTCCTATCTGATCGAGGCCTTTCGCAGCCTGTACATCTACGGCTGGGACGGGACGGCGCTGTGGCGCGGCTTTGCCGTGGCGATCGGCCTGACGGTCATCGCTCTGTTCGGGGTGGCGGGCGCGCTGCGGGTGAGGCTTCAGCGCACATGACGGGCACGTCGGCAACGGGCGCCTCCGCAACCGGCACCTCCGCAACCGGCGGGAGTATCTGGCGCGTGGCCTACGCGATCGCCTGGCGGAGCCTTCACACCTACGTGCGGCGACCGGACCTGTTCGTCCCGTCGCTGATCTTTCCGCTCGTGTTCCTCGCGAGCTTCGCGGGCGGGCTCTCAGCCCTCGGCGAGGTGCCGGGCTTCCACTTCCCCGCCGGCTACACGGCCTTCCAGTTCGTGTTCGTGCTGTGCCAGTCGGCGGTGTTCGCGGGACTGTTCACGGGCTTCTCGCTGGCATTCGACTTCGAAACGGGGTTCGCCCGGCGGCTGATGCTGGCCGCCGAGGACCGCCGCGGGATCGCGCTCGGCTATGCGCTCGTGGCGCTGACGCGCGCGACGATCACCCTCAGCGTGGTCACGGCGGTGGCGCTGGCGGCGGGGATGCGGATAACCGGCGACGGCGTGGACGTGTTCGGGTTGTATGGCCTCGCGGCGCTGCTCGTGATGGTCGGCTACGGCTGGGCGGCCGGCGTGGCCTTCCGCTTCCGCTCGATCCAGGCCGGTCCGCTGATGCAGACACCGCTGTTTTTGATCCTGTTCCTCGCGCCCGTGTATGTGCCGTTGACCCTGCTCAAAGGCTGGATCCACGGGGTCGCGAGCATCAACCCGGCCACGGCCTTCCTCGACGCGGGGCGCGGCCTGATCTCGGGAGTGCACAACCACACGGGGCTCGCGTTCGCGTGCGCGCTGGCGCTGATCGCGGTGGCGCTGGTGTGGACGCTGAGCGAGCTGCGCAACGCGGAAGCCTCGCCGTAGGGCCGCCCAAAACCTCCCCGCAAGAGCGGCGTCAGGAGCCCTGCAGCCGCCGCGCGAGCTCCTCGGCGTCCGGGGTGCTCACGAGCACCCGTCTGAGAGCCCCCTTGTTGCGCACCGCGAAGGACAGCGCCGGGACGCCCTTGTGCACGACGAAGGCCTGGTCGAGGCGGATGGTGCGGGCCACGTAGTAGAACCAGGGCAGGCGCAGGCCGACCTTGATGCCGGCGCTCATCGCCGCCCGCACGGGATCCTCGACGACCTCGACATCGCTGACGTCGGCCCGGGGCACGCTGATGTTGCCGAGCAGGCCAAGTAGCTTCTGCCACAGGGACAGGCGAACCTCGAGCGTCTCATCGGTCAGCTGCACGCGCACGCTCGACAGCGTAGAGCCCGGCCGCGAGCGTGCGGCCGGCGCCGACGGGTAATGGGACCCGCGACGTCCGGCATCGTGCGCAGGGCAAGTATCATCAGAGACAATCCCACCGCCAGAAGGGAGTTGCGAGTATGGAGTCGTCTGAGACCCCCATTCGAGTGCTCGTGGTGGCGCACAAGACCGCCGCCACGCAACCGCTGCTGAACGCCGTGCGAGAGCGAGCAGAACGCGGGCCGGCCAGGTTCACGCTGCTGGTGCCGAACGCGACCCACGGCCTGCACAAGGTCGTGGACCCTGAGGACCAGGACGCGAGAGAGGCACAGGCCGTGGTCGATCAGGCCGTGGCGCTGCTGACCGAGGCCGCCGGCACCCCCGTCGAGGGAATCGTGGGCGCCCAAGACCCGAACACGGCGATCCACGACGCGGTCAACCAGCGGGGCTTCGACGAGATCATCATCTCGACGCTGCCGGCACGGCTGTCGCGCTGGCTGAAACTGGACCTGCCCAGCAAGGCGTCGGGCACGGGCCTGCCCGTGACGACCGTGACCCCTGTTGAGGTGCACGCTTCGTAGACGTCGCTTGACGCTGAAATCGCTGGGATTTCGATGTGGGCGGCTCCGCCGCCGGGAGCGTGCTGGCTTGTGGACAGGGCGCACGGCGCGCTACAGTCCACCCTCCGCCCAGCTAGCTCAGTTGGTAGAGCACTTCCATGGTAAGGAAGGGGTCGCCGGTTCGAGTCCGGCGCTGGGCTCTCAAGAAAAGGCCTGTAAATCAGCCTAATTGGCCCGGACGAACCGAAGGGCACACGAGGGCAATTGCCCTCCGAGGGTACTGAGAGGGCACACAACTAGGTCTGGGCCTTCGCGCGAGCGTCGCGGATCGCCTGCTCGGCGGAGACCCGCTCCTCGATGCTGAACTCGGCGAAAACCCCTGCATAGGAGCGCAGGCACATCTCCGCCGAATGCCCGAGCTGCTGGGCGACCTCAACGACCGTCTGCCCCTCCCAGATCAGCAGGGACGCGAAGCTCCCTCGCAGATCCCGCGGTCGGGTGCTCGTGTCGAGTCCGGCCTTGATCGCGGCGGGCCGGTAGATCCGGCGCACCCAGTTCCTCCACGCGCTCTGATCCCAAGCCGCGCCTGCCCTCCGAGGGCACACGAGTGTGCCCTCGGGCGGAGATCCGAGCGCCGTCCGCCACGCCTCGAGATCCTCCGCGAGAGGAGCCAGGAGTCTCACGTGGCGCTGACGCCCGGTCTTCGAGGCGTCGATGTGCAGGGAGCGCTTGCCGACCTGGCCCCAGGTGAGCGTCACGGCCTCCGATTCCGGCCGCAGGCCGGCGTAAGCGAGGAGCGAGACGAGTGTCGCATCCGATTCCCGCAGGTTGGCGCGGATACGCTCAACCCTCTCGGGGCTCACGAGGTCGGGCTCGCGCTTTCGCCTCTGGGGCGGCTTGCGAACGACCGCGACCGGGTTGCGCTCCGCCAGCCCCTCGATGACGGCACGGTTGAAGATCGACTGCAGGACGGTAGCCGTCTTCACGATCGAGGCGTCGCCGACGCCCTCGCGACCGAGCCTTCCGAGGAACTCCTGCACGAGGCCCGGCGTGATCTCCCTCAGGCGGTACCCGCCGAGCATGGGCGTGATCCGGAGATCCAGCTGAGATGCGTACACCTCTAGCGTTCGTGGCGCGAGGTGCTGTTCGGCGTAGTCCTCCCACCACTTCGCTGCATACTCGCCGAGCGTCTGGCTACCGGCCGTCAGCAGAACGAGATCTCCCGACTGGCGCCGGCGACGAACTTCCGTGTCCCAGGTCCGGGCGTCTTCAAGGCGGCCGAAATGGCGCGCGCGATGGGAGCCGCCCTCTCTCCAGCGGACCTTGTAGGTCTTGGAACCATCCTTGTGGATAACGGTCTGCACGCTCAACGGGATTTCCTTTGTAGGCGGGCGCGAAACGAATCCTCGCGCCCCGATCTGGATCGTACGCCGCCCATGGGAGGCAGCGGTTCCCTCGCGGGCACGACATCGGGCTCCACCCGCGTCAGCTTCAGCCAGTCCTCGATCGCCTGCTCGCTGATCCGGATCCGCCCGGCGGGCTTGCTCGCGTCGAGCTGGCCCCGACTGATCGCCCGCCGAAGCGCCCACGGGGACAGGCGCACGCGCTGGCTTGCCTCCTGCAGCGTCAGCAGTTCAGCGGTCTCGCTCACACTCAAAAGCCGAGCTAGGGAGGTTGCACGCAAGTCGATTGGGCGCGGGCGCATGGCTAGAACCAAGCGCAGTTCGGATAGCTGCGGCGCTCGATCGCGTTCCCGGCAACGTCATAGCCGCGCAGCTCGTAGATCGTGGGGATCGCTTGCAACTGCTTGCGCCCGGCGCGCGCTTCATCCTGCCAGCGCTCGCGCTGGTCCTGCACGAACCGATGAAACGCGGCTCCGAGGTCTTGCTCGGGCACGTCCTCGAGCGGGATCTCATCCACTCGCAGGATCGAGCACGCGACGCGCCGGGCATAGCCCTCGGCCGTCAGGCCCTCGCGCTCGGCGTGCCGGTAGTCATCGCTCCAGCCGCCGGGCAGGCCGCGCGCCGCGCGGTAGAAGTAGAGAGCGTTGGCCTCCGCGTGCATCGGCTCACCCGTCTCTGAGTCGGCCAGGTGGAGGTCGACGAGCAGCGCGAGCTCGGGGAACGCGAGCAGCGCGGCGTCGTGCAGGCACCCGCAAGAGTCGGGGTCACGCTCGCGGCGATGGCGCCACTTGCCGCTGCGGGTTCCATGCGGCTCATAGCGGTCGGTGGTCACCGAGAACACAGGCGAGAGCTCGCCTGGGTCTCCCCTCTCTCTCAGCTGCAGGTGGACGACGACACGCGAGCGGTCGGGAAGATCGCGTATCAGGGTGCGAGAAACCATGACTTCCTCCAGTCGGGTTCGAGCTCATCAGGTCAGTTGGGCCCTGCCCAACTGATTGCTCGCCGTTGCAGGTCGTGGAGGAGCCGTCAAGCAAGTTCACGAGTAACGGCAGTACCCCGCCGCAGGCGGGGGCCCCGAACTTGCTTTACGGCGGGGGAGCGACCTGCTAGCCGCCACCGGCGCAATTAGCGGCGGGCTGAGGTACTTCGATCGGCGTGTGGGCCGAGTGGAACTACCGACTCACGTCTGTTGACTGGTCGGCGCTGAGAGAGCGCGAGATGGACTGTGGCCCATCACCCCTCAGACCACACCGGACGCGTCCGCAGCCGACGCGTCGGCTGAGCGTCTTCACGCCTGAGTCGGAGTCTAAGATTCTGAACTCACGCATGTCCTTACAGTCATCCCCAGCCGCCTCGGCATCCGGCGAGCCGCGCAGCTTCCTCGAGGCGAGCTTCCCGTTCGCGAAGGTCTCTGAGCTCGCCCGCGCCGACCGGTACACCAACGACGCGGTCTACAGCGTGCATAAGTGGTGGGCTAGGCGACCGGCGGCCGTGATCCGTGCGCTGCTGCTCGCCGCCACCCTGCCCGCGGACACCCCCCCCGAGGTGTTCTGGGAGCGCTACCGCACGAGCGAGGACGCGCTCAGCGGCATGCACGTCGGAGACGCGTTCGTCGGCGGCGCGACCTCGTTGGTCGAGGGCGCGCGCCTCGGCGCGAACGTCACCGGTGTCGACGTCGACCCGCTCGCCGTGCGGATCGCTCGTGAGGAGCTCTCGAGCCCCTCCCCGGAGAAGCTGAGGGACGCCTCGGCCAGGCTGCTCGAGCACCTGGGAAAGACACTGAAGACGCTCTACCCGGTGATCGACGGCGCGGTGGCGCTGCATTACTTCTACCTGCGGCGCGTGTCCTGCCCGGAGTGTGAGACGCAGAGCCTGCTCTACCGCAACCTGCTGATCGCCCGGGACCTCGCCCGTGCGGGCGCGGTCGTGCGCGACACGCCGATCGTCGCGTTCTGCCCGGACTGCAGCGCCGTGCACCAGCTGCCGAACGGTCGAAAGACACTCCAGTGCTGCGATCGCCGGCACCGTCTCGATGAGGGGACCTACTCCGGCGCACGGTTCACCTGCCCGCACTGTCGAACGAGAAGCTCACACGAGCAGCTCGCCACAGCGGGTGCGGAGCGCGTCCTGATCGCGGTCGAGTGCACGCGTGGCGAGGAGCGGCGCAGCATCCGCGCCCCGTTGCCCCGCGAGCGGAAGCTCGACGATCGCGCCCGTAGGCTGCTCGAGCAGAACGACTGGGACGTTCCCGAGGTGGCGCTGGACGACGCCGACAGCGGGCGCGCCAGCGTCTACGGCTTCAAGGCGATCGCCGAGCTGTTCTCGACCCGCCAGCAGGCGCTGTTCGCCGCCGCATTCGCGTGGGCCCGCGAGAGCGAGCTCGACGAGACCGTCCGCGCCAGCTTGATGCTCGGGATCTCAAACGCCTTGACCGCGAACAACCAGCTCTGCGGCTACGCGGTGGACTACGGGCGGATCTCGCCGCTGTTCAGCGTGATCCGCGCCTACGCGCTCCCGGCGCTGTCGGTCGAGCTGAACCCCTTGCACCCGACCGCGGGCCGCGGCACGCTCGCCGCGACGTTGCGGCGGATGTACGTCACGCCACGCGAGAAAGTGCGCCGCAACGCCCTTGATGAGGACGGCGAGGTCGTCCGGCAGAGCTTCCTGGGGCGCCAGGACACCGACTCCCACGTCGAGTGCCGCTCCGCCGACCGGCCGTTCCCGGAGGAGCTCGGCAAGGTGGACGTGATGCTGACCGACCCGCCCTACTACGACTTCATCGCCTACTCGGACTTCTCGCTGCTACACCGCACATGGATGGGAGCGGACGGAGAGGCCGAGCAGCTCGGGGACGCGCCGATCTTCCCCGTCGGTGAGGACCCCGCGAAGACGTTCTCGCGGCGGCTGGGGAGCGCGTTTCGCCGCATGAGCTCGGCGCTCACACCGACCGGCGTGCTGATCTTCACCTTCCACGCCTCCAAGGACGAGGCCTGGACGGCGCTCGGCACAGCACTCGGCTCCTCAGACCTCAAAGTCACGTCCCTTTACCCGGTGTGGGCCGACGCACGAGCTGCGGGCGCACACGGGCACCCCGGCAACTGCGAACTCGACCTCGTGTTCGTCTGCCGACCTGCCCGCCAGATGCCCGAGAGCACGATCCAAACGAGCGTCGAGTCCTGGATCGCCGAGCTCGGCGCGGAGACCGTAGGCCAGGCTGACCGGCGCAGCATGCACGCAGGACTGAAGATCGCGCGCTCGCCGGTTGCGGAGACGGCATGAGCGACCCAGGTGAGGAGGGCGAGGAGAACGAGGCGCCCGTGCCGCGCACAGAGCGGCTCTGGGCGAAGGGCGATTTCCGGAACTTCTCCGTGCAGCGGATCGCCACGACCAGCCTCGAGCTGAACCTCGAGAATCGTCGCTTCCGCGCCGATCGTGAGGCACTCGAGGCGGAACTCGACCGGGAGCTCACGCTGCCCGAGGACGAAGAGATCGTCATCGCGCTGCTGCTCGACCGAAACTGTCGCGTCGAGCAGGGCCGAGTCGTTTGCTCGCCGAGCAAGGACACCACCGCGCTCGTCGCCGACTGGAACGAGCGTGGACAGGAGCGCCCCCTGTGGATCGAGCCCGGTGGTCTCGTGCGCAACGGCAACCGGCGCCTGGCGATGATCAAGCGCGAGCTCGCCGACGGAGATGCTGAGCACTTCAGCGAGGTCGACGTCGTCGTGCTCGACCCGGAGGAGTTCGACGACCCATCGATGTTCGCGATGGAGGCACGCGAGCAGCTCACAGAAGGGCTGAAGGTCAACTACACCGAGATCAACCTGCTGCTGACCCTGCAGGAGGCGGCCAACCGTCTCGACGTCGACTGGAACAGCCCTCGCTCGATCACACAGGCCGCCACCACGATCGCACCGCTGGTTGGCAACGACCCCAACTACGCACGGGTCCAGCTGAACGCCGTGAAATACATGGACGCCTACCTCGCCTACATCGACAGGCGCGAGCACTACGGCCTGCTGCGAGGCACCGTCGAGGTGTTCCGCGACATCGGCAGGAACATGAAATGGATCGAAGAGAACGACCCCGAGCGCAGCCTCGAGATGCTCGAGATCTGCTTCGCGGCCGTCACCGCAGGCGCCACCTACGGGCACCTGCGCGAGATCCGGACGATCGCCCGCGAAGAGCCCGAGCGCTTCATGGAGCTGGCGGCCGAGATCCGCGATGTTCGCGAGAACGCGCCCGCAGAGCCCGAACCCGAGCAGCCGCCGCCCACAGACGAGCAGGACGACGAAGACGAGGACGACACGGACACCGCCCCTACGGGCGCGCCGGTTCCGGGGTACCCGCGAGGCGCTGTCAAGCGCGTGATCGATCTGGCCGCCCAGATGTCACGAGCCAGGCGGAGCTCCGAGCCCGACCGCGATCTTCGCCTCGCCGAGGACCATCTCGCCAGAGTTCCCCCGGAGCTGCTCGCGGAGCTGCTCGCGGGCCTCAACGGCGAGCGGGCCGCAAAAGCTCGTGACGGCGTATTCGACTGGACCGACGCTGTCCGCGCCGCCGAAGCAGGCGCTCCCGAGGCGTGAACGCGACACCACGCGTCGAGCTGCGCCTCGAGGGTGACGTCCTCACGGTCAGCGACTCGCTGGACGGCGAGCGCGACCGGCTGTTCTTCGGAGTGCTGCTCGGCGGCGAGCGGACAGCTGAGGGCTGGCGCTGCCCGGTTCGAGACCGAGACGGCGACGAGCTCGTGCTGCAGGTCACCCGCCACCTACAGGGAGCCGGACGACAGGTCAACGCAACGAGCGACCGGGCGCAGCAGGCGCTCGATCGAGGCCTCGAACGTCAGCGCAGCTACGACCGCGCCCTTGCGGCCGGCCGCGCTTGGCGCGAGCAGGTCGAGCAAGCCGTCACGCCCGACACCACCGCCGTGCTCGCCACCCTTCGGGAGGCAGGCTGGGACAGCGTCGCGCGTGACCTGCGCCCACACCAGCTCGCCGGAGCGCTACACGCCCTCAGCGCCTCGAACACAGCGAACTTCTCGGTGCCGGGCGCCGGGAAGACCGCGACCACGCTCGCGGTAGTGGCAACGCACCTTCAGGAGGGCACCGTGGACTGCGCGGTCGTCGTCGGGCCCCTCTCGGCGTTCGCCCCGTGGGAGAAAGAGACGCAGATCGCAATGCCAGGCCGGCTGCGGGTCAGGCGCGTGCGCGGCACTCCCGACGCACGACGAGCAATCCTCGAGGAGGTCGAGCGCGGCGACGTGTTCCTGCTGACCTATCCCACCGCGGCGAGCGATCGCGCCGAGCTCGAACGTCTCTGCACACGCATGAAAGTCATGCTTGTCGTCGACGAGTCCCATCGCGTGAAGCGGTTCAACGGCGGCCTCTGGGCGCCGGCGCTGATCGAGGTGGCCCGCCGCTCTCGAGTGCGGATGATCCTCTCCGGCACGCCGATGCCACAGAGTGCGCTCGACCTGTGGAGCCAGTTCATGATCCTCTGGCCCGGCGGCGAGCTGACCGGCCCGCCGGCTCGCTACCGGGCCCGCGCACGAGGCAACTTCGACAGTCTGCGGACCAGCCTGCTCCCGTTCTTCATGCGAACGCCCAAGGAGGCTCTGGGCCTGCCGCCCTATGGGCTTGAGCGCCCGCCGGTGCAGCTGGCACCGATCCAGGCGGAGATCTACGCGGCGATCGCCGACGACCTGCGCCAGATAGCCGCCGCCCCGGGGCCGATCCAGACCAGGGTCGAAACGCTGCGCCGCGCTCGCCCGATCCGTCTGCTCCAAGTAGCGTCCAACCCCGACCTTCTGAACGACGAGGACGGCTTCTACGGCCTGCCCGCGCTCGATGAGGCTCCGCAGGCACTCCTCGATCGGCTGCAAAGCTACCGCGAGCTGGGCGAGCTGCCGGCCAAGTTCACATGGGGCCTTGACTACCTCCGCGGCCTTCGCGATCAGGATCCTCCGCAGAAGTGCGTGGTGTGGACATCGTTCGTGCGAAACATCGAGCAGTTCGCCGAGCGCATCGAGGCGGATCTCGGCGGCCGCGTGTTCAAGATTCACGGCGGCGTCCCCGCGGCGGAGGAGGGCGCGCCCGGCGACCCTGACGAAGACGAGACCCGCGAGCAACTGATCGCCCAGTTCCTGGCAGCCGACGGATTCGCCGTCCTGGTCGCGAACCCCGCCGCGTGCGCCGAGTCGATCTCCCTTCACTCTCACTGCCACCGCGCCCTGTACCTGGACCGGACCTACGACTGCGCACGCTGGCTGCAGTCGATCGACCGGATCCACCGCCTCGGCCTGCCCGAGGGCGTTCGCGTCGAGATACAGGTGCCGCTGGCCGAGCTCGACGGCGCCCGCGCGATCGACGGGCTCGTCGACCAGTCCCTCGCGCGCAAGGCCCAGCGGATGGAAGCCCTGCTCGCCGGCGCCGACCTCGTGCCCGAGGCCCTTGCCGACCGAGACACCCTCGCCGCCGCCCAAGGAAACGCCGAGGACCTCGAAGAGGTCCTGCGCTACCTGCTCGGAGAGAACATCGACCCGCCCGTGGGCTAGAGCGGATCGTCCAGCGGCTCGTCGAACGGAGCCGGCGCTCCCGGCCCGGACCCCTGCCGACGATCGGAGAGCGAGATGCGCAGCAGCTGGTCCAGCAGCCACAGCACCCACGCCAACCGCGTGAGGACGAGCGCCAGAACGCCGGCGGCGAGAGCCTCGAGGAACCAGGCGCCGACCTGCCCGGTGTCGATCACGATCAACGCGGTGAAGACGACCGTCGCGAGAGCGAGCGCATAGATCGCGTACATGAACACCACCCTCGTCTTCTGGAACTCCGGCTGATCGCGCAGCCACGTCATGCGCGGGCCGGCACCGAGCACCAGCAGGATCGACGTCGCGGTGATCGCGAAGCCCAAAAGCGCCGCGCACGAGGCCGAGATCGAGATGTAGAGCGCCGAGCGCGCGCCCGTGCTGACGTGGGCAAGTAGGGAGCGGCCTTCGGCGAAGTGCACGCGGTCGATGACCACGAACACCGCGGCGGCCGCTGCGGCGCCGATCAGCTCTCGACCGATAGATGGGTCGCCCCCGGAGGCCGGTTGGGGGCCTGGGTCGCTCACCCTGCTTGCGCGTCGCTCGGCAGATCCTTCTTGACGTCGTTGTAGGCGTCGAGTATGGCCCTGAACGCAGCGGGCGAGTCCAGTGCACGGGAGCGCTTGCTCTCTCGGGGGATCAGCACGACTCGCTGGAGTGCGTCGTTGAGCAGGTTCAGCGGCTCGACGCGATCGGACTGCGGGTTCACACCCTCGATTTCCAGGACGTCGAGGAGGTCTCCGGGATCGCGTTTTTCTTTGCGGAACTGCGTGAGCATGCCCTTGACCTTGCCCGTGAAGCCGTCGT
>Ga0182024_10004953_pt1 | contig 30221 bp, 23 predicted proteins | sample P32metaG_FD_120480 | JGI IMG/M metagenome (GOLD analysis project Ga0182024, IMG submission 120480) | Permafrost microbial communities from Stordalen Mire, Sweden - P3-2 metaG (Illumina Assembly) | ecosystem: Environmental > Terrestrial > Soil > Wetlands > Permafrost | place: Sweden: Stordalen... | reverse complement strand
TAAAGACACTCGCATTAAACCACGCAGTCCAATCACCGGGCGCGACCATGAACACATTGTTTCCAGATGCATGCAGGAAGTGCTCATAAAGATCGGCACTCAAGGCAGCCAAAAAGAAAATTATCGAGACCAAACCAATAAGCTTGTCGCTGATCTTCCACAACGCAATCGATACGCCTCCATGTAGTAAGGTCAACAGAACTACTGCCAGCCAGCTAACGCGGTTGTTTGGGGCTGGAAGAACGCTCGCGGCAAGAAACAGGTGCCAGATCGCAACGATCCAATGTGCAACAACAATTAATAGGGTGAGAGTCCGTAGCCTTGTCATAGTTTGGTAGTCTCTTCCTGATGGAGTTTGTCCCCGTCCTGCGTTAAATTCTACACTCGGTTTCTCGCCGGGTTCAGGATTTCGCCAGTGGGCCAGCGGATGTGTGGGCCGGAAGAATCGTGGCTCTTACCTTCCTCAAGCTCGCGATCCAAAAATGATGGATTTCGCAGAGTCGCTCACAGAACTGATGTTGTCTCTCAGACAACGAGCCGATTCTGGGTGTCGGCTAGCTCCACGGGAGCGGAACATTCTGCGTCGTCGTTCGCCACGCGATTGATCCGCGTGCTGATCGGATAGCACCGCATCTGCCGAGCGTCGTAGGGCTCTTGCTTGGAATCACAAAAGGACGACGGAAATGCCGGGATTGTAGTTACACAAATCTTTGTCTTTGCTCAACTCCGGGCATCGTTCCAACATCGACTGGGCTATGGAATCGAAGATGCTCCATTTTTCTCCGAAGACGACTGCCCTGATACTGTCCTCTTTCCTCCGGCTAATCAGGGACTTTCGGATGCCTTGACGTAAAGCGCCCCCAACACCGCTCGAACCATAGCCGTGTATGACTTTGATTGCGGCAACTTTCCGATTTCGACATTTTTCCAACTCAGCCTTGAGCATTTGCCGCGCCTCTTCAACGGTCGGATGCCCCATTTCTAGGTTGATAGTCACCATCGACGCAGGCATCAGAATCGCTCCCAACAAATCGAAATCACTGCAAGCCTCACTCCTAAGCGCCGGAGCCTAAGCAAGGAGTGTTTGTTTCGCAGTGCGCAAAAAGATCGCCTCGATTGCAATTCACCTGCATTCGCTGCAACTGTTCAGGCTAGACCCGAGCGATCCTTGATCCGAACAGGAATCCAATCAGTCCGCCGATTGCCGCGCCCGGAATAGTACCAGCAATTGCGCCTATCGGTCCGAGCGCAACCCCAATGCCGCTGCCGACCCAAGCGCCACTCGCCAAACCTGCTACCAAACCCGTTGCGCCTGCCTTCACTCCAGTAGATTCGGAACCGCTTGCAGCATCTCGCGGTTTACAAAATGTCGCAACGTTCGTTCCGCCAAGCCAGCCTATCAGTCCCCCCAGCAACGCGCCCGGTAAAGTGCCAGCTATTGCTCCCAAAGGTCCAAGGGCGAGTCCGACGTGGCTTCCAATTAATGAACCGCTGAGTGCCCCACCGACGAATCCGCCACCGCCCAGAACCAACTCGGCATCAAAACAATCTTGTAGCTGTATTACTTCTGGTCGCGGAATTCGAGTCGTAGCACCCGACAGCATCCACAAAGAAAATAAAAGTGCCGGAACAATCGACAGAGCGACATGCGTAACGCCGATTAAGGTCAGAATTCGAACAAACAGAAACCAAATAAACATTCCACAAGTTCCTGCGAGAAGGACTTCGAACAACAGTCGAAACTTCCATTTCGAGTGATTGCTGCGGTTCAGATTATTGATAGTTTTCTTTCGTTTCCTTTTGCTGGGTCTGACTAGTATTTCCCACCATTTGATTTCAATTTCCTTTGGGGCGTTCTCGCACAAAGCGGCAAGTAATTCCAAGTTGCCGTATACGATCCGGAGGAACGCATCACGTATACCTGTACAGAGGCTCCACAAAAACTCTGAGGTCACGCCGTCTTCAGTCGCTCCTGTAGCTTGCCTGTAGGTCTTGGTCAGATTGGACTGTCCCAATCCCAGTTGACCAGATTTGACTGACGTGCTGAGAAGCAACGCGGCCGCCCCCGCCGGACTGCTTTCCGTATTTGCTCCACGGCAGTTGTCGCAATAGATCACGCCCCGCACCGGGCGTGTGCAATTCGCGCACAGTGCCTTTGCACAGATGCGACAGTAGGCAACTGCTCGACCATCTAGATGATTGGCGCAGGTCATACAAAATCCCGGTTCGTGGTGACTCTCGCCGCAGGTGGATCACAGAAAATGTTGCGTGATGTGCGGAAATTCATCTTTTTCGGAAGAACTCCCGCAGGTGAGTTTTGCAGGTGAAGTGCTCAAGAGGTGGTATGGACTCGAACGCCGGACAGGACGTGGAAAACGAAAGCGCCCCACACAAAATGATCACTGGACGCTTTCGGAACAGCGATCAAAAGTTGCTCACAAGCAGCCTATGTTCTGGTCCTCACCGTGGGTATGGCTCTGACGTGCATGTGGCTGCACTGCTGGGCTACCGACGTGTTCGTCGAAGCCTCATGACGAGGCGTAGGATGAGCGCTATGGGCATCATCAAGGATACGAAGGCATCGCTCGAACGTATTCCCCGCTACGTTAACCAGATCAAGAATCTGTTGTCTCGGCATGGTGTCCATAACATCGACGATCTGAGACGAGTGGCAAGAGACCCCTCGTTCAAGTGCGAAGTAACCGCGCTTTGGGAAGACATTCTTAAGGCCGAGGGCGGAAAGTTGACAGGGACTCTTGTTTTCAGCACGCTTGCATTGGCGATGGGAGGCGTCGGCATCGCCGCAGGGGGCGGTGCAATAGGGCTCCCCTTGCTCGCCATCTTGGCTCCAGCAGGATTCATCGGCGGTCAGGAACTTGATTCTGAAGGGTACTCAAGGGTAATTGTTGAGAGACTCAAGAAGCTCTTTTGAAGCTACGAGCCGAGATTGTGGATACTAGAGGTGGAGTGCTGTGATGCCCCGAACTGCGAAGAAAATTGCCCTAGCCGTTTCCGCCTTCGTACTGATTGTATTCGCTATTTTCCTGTTCAACCAGACGATGCAGATCGTTCAGTCGGCGCGAGGGGTCAATGTCATTTTCGGCAATGGCGTGATGTGGGCTCTCATTTTCAGCTACTGCATCCTGCTAACGACTCCGCTGGTGCTTTGGTTCCGGTTGCCCAAGCGGATGCTGCCGCCAGAAACGACCGAGGGCGCTGCGTATGACCGATTTCTCGCTGATTTCAAGAAACGCCTGTCTCGCCATCCTCGCCTCCGTGGACATGTGCTGAATTCGTCTGCGGACATCGAAACCGCCCTGCAGAAACTCGATAAGCACGCTGACGATGTGGTCACGTCCACGGCGTCAGCGGTATTTTTGAGCACAGCGGTTTTGCAAAGTGGTCGATTGGATGTTCTGGTAGTATTTGCCGCTCAAACACGCCTCATTTGGCAGGTTGCCCATGTGTACTACCAAAGACCGTCTCTTCGGGATTTTGTGCAGCTATATGCGAACGTGGCATCGACCGCCTTCATCGCTGCTGGCATTGAAGACATCGATGTCGATGTGCTAGTTGGAACGATTTTCGGTTCGACTGTGGCTGCAATTCCGGGAATGCATCTTCTTGCCAGTTCCATCCTCTCTGGTTCAGCGAACGCCTTCCTTACACTTCGAGTGGGAATGATCACGAAGGAATACTGCCGCTGTTCGGTGCGGGTTGAGAAGGCGGGTCTCCGGAGAGCCGCCACCGTGAAAGCCGCGAAGCTGCTGGGCTCGATTGTTCGGGAGGGAACGGTGAAGTTGTCGAAGGCTACGGTGAAAGCATCGACAATGAAACTGAGCCAAGCGTTCCGAATCGTAACCGGACGACGTGAAAAGGTTGAATCTTCCTAACGAATCTTAAGTCATTGTCCCGTGACATCTGAAGAGAGCGGCCGTCTCGGCAGAAATGCAAGTGAACAAGCCAAGAGTCAATACCAGTAGTTCCGACCGAGGTTAATCACTCGGGGTAATAACCTCTTTTTTGAGCCCAGTCCAAATGCCAAGCTCGGGTTCTTTATTTGTATCCACACCCAGAAACTGAGCCTTTGACGGATTGTCCAAAAGAGGAGAAGTATTTACGGCTGTGTCAATCACGGACTGGACAATCTGCCCTTGCGCCATGATGATGATGCCGGATATCCAACCACCGCCCCCAACGATAATCGCACTGACTACGCCGATGCCGCACAGAAACCAGTTGTCACCAATGATCCCCGTGATCAACGAGACCAACAGAATGAGAGCCGCCAATCCCGCTGCAATTTGCTGCACAAGCTTGCCAAAGGAGACAATGCTACCGGCGACCGAGTAGGCTTCTCGATACCGCTTCCAGAGTCCATCACGTATTTCAGTCGGTGCCAACGCTGCTGACGCCAAGCCACACCTCCACTACAAGCTATGACGTTACGCCATTAACGAGAACCACCACTATTCCCAATTGATCGTCCTGCACCTTTGGTAATGTCTCGCAGTGCGGAGTCGACCAGCCTTTCCCAAGTCTGCCGATTGTTGCTCATTGCTGCGTTTTTCTGCCCGCCTTCCGTCCGAGTACTTGGCGCATCGTCCTCTTTCGTAACTATGGTGGCCTTCCGGGCAGGAGTACCGTTAACTTGGGATAAAACGCTCAAGAGTGGTACTAGCTTGTAGTCTTATCTCATCACCACAGTCCGTCGAAAGAGGCGGTCTTAAGAGATTCTTCATTCCATACTTTCACGCGACGAAGATGGCACGGGCAGGAGTTTAAGTTGAAAACCAAACACGTAGGACTGAGATTGGGCGTGGCATTTGCCATCCTCATTGCCCTCTTAGTAGGCATCGGAAAGTTCGGGCTTCGCCGAATGCAAACGATCGACAAGTCCCTTTCCGACATCACCGGGAGTAAGTCAACCGACCTAGATTTGGCACGAAGAGCGTTGACAATTTCCAATGACAATAACCGCATCGTGATGGAGATAGTCCTCGTGGAGAACAGGCGACTCGTCGAGCCGCTGTTGGCAGCCCGTTCTCAGAATAGCAAGGAAATCACGGAACTAATCGAGGAGAGCGAAAACCGTTGTACGTCAGTGAAAGAAAAGCAGTTGCTGTCTGAGGTAAGAAGGACACGACAACCGTATCTGGAAAGCTGCCAGCGAGCCATCCATCTGCTTGTTGAAGAACGGAAACACGACGAGGCAGAAACGGTTTTGGTCAATGAAACCCTACCAGCGTTACACACATATCATGCTGCTTGGCAACAGTTCGTGAAGTTTCAGAAGGACGAGTTGGCGGCGGCGGTCAAACAAGCTCAAGATGATCACGCTAAGGCCCAGCGCGTGGTTTCGTTACTGATTGTGTTGGCAGTAGTCCTAGCTGTAGTGATCGCGCTATTCGCAACTCGCGGAACGGCACACGAAATGGCAGCACGAATTGACGCAGAGAAAGAAGTGAGTAAGCTTAATGCGGGTCTCGAAGAAAGAGTGATCCAACGTACCAGCGAGCTAAGCGAAACAATCAAGCATCTCGTCTCACGTAAATTATTGACCCATCGAAGTCGAGATCCTTCCACATCAGGCCCAACAGTTCCGACGAATAATGCACCGGCGCTCGGGCAGGAACTCAGCCGCGACGTGTCCCATTCTCCCGCGATCCAGCAGGAGCCAGTGGCGCAGAAGATCGGGCAACAGCCCGCGCACACGAATGAGATCGTTCAGGGTTTCGGCCTTGGTCTGTGATGTTGCATTTCCGAAAGACATTCCCCGGATAGCCAGAGCCTAGCCGAGGGCCGGCCAGTGTCAAGGCCGCGCTGCGCGCGCCGCGTTCGCGGTCGAAGAGCCTTGACACTGGCCTTTGCGCCTCGGCTTATTATTCGGCTATCCGGGGGATGTCAGATTTCTAGTTCTACCAATCGGGCTCCGCTACCCATCCAACTGTTCCCAGACCGGAACACGCATCCAGCGTCTTTTCCCTTTTTCGGCTTTTCCAGGAAGTACCCCGTTCGGAGCAACTCCTCGGGAAGCGATTTTTTCCGACCAGCCGTTTCTCGATTTTCCATTTCAAGACTGCGTTGCAGCGTCCATAGGCTATGCGTCGAATGCCCGCAAAGGTGCGATCAGCGCCTGTTTGCATGGCTGGTGAAGAAATTTGCTTCGGCGTTCCGAATCGCCACGACCCTTCGTGACTCTCTGCCTGCGCCAAGTTTCAAACCAAACTCGATGTCTGGAAGCTTTGTTGCTTACTTCCTTTCCGTGTGAGCGACTTTCCTAAGAACGTTCTCAGCCCGCAAAAAAACATTCGTCCGGAGTCGAGGTAGAGCGAACCATGTCCAAAGCAACAACCGCTGTTGTATGTCTGCTGATCGTTGCGACCGTCGGTGTCCTCCCGGTTTCCCTGCACGCGCAAACCGCGCACTTTAGCGGCGCGCAAAGTCCGCTGGGCAGCGGGCTGTCGTCGCCCGGTGGTGTGGCGGTGGATGGTAGCGGCAACGTCTACGTTGCCAATACCAATCTCGGCCAGGTGTTGCTCGAAACGCTTTCGTTTGGAACCTATACCCAGAGCACGGTAGCCAGCGGGCTGTTCGGCGCACAGGGCGTGGCGGTGGATGGCAGCGGCAACGTCTATATCGCAGACGGCGGCGGCCCCCCCAGCAAGTTGTTTGTCGAAACGCCTTCGTCGTTGGGCGATGGGGACGGTTCTTCTGAGAATTTTCTCATTCTCAAAAAGTCTTTCGAATCACGATCTCGTTATGGAGCAGGTGCGCACAACTATGTCCAGAGCTAAGACTTTCGCCGCTGTTTTGACTTTCTTCGCTTGTGTATTGGGGCCCGCACTGTTGTGGGGCGGTGGCGGGGGATTTGTGACTGCATTTGTGGACGTGACGACCGCAGTCTCCACCGGTGGAATCACGTTGTCTGGCCCCGAGCTGATGGCCGTGGACAGCCTCGGAAATGTCTACATCGCGGATACCAGCAACAATCAGATTGTTGAAGTGACGGCTACCGGGGTTGCATCGGTGGTGAGCTTCCCCGGGCTGAGCCCGGCGCTGGCTAGTCCCAGCGCGGTGGCGGTGGATGGATCCGGCAACCTTTACGTTGCCGACAGCGCGAACTCCCGGGTGGTCAAGCTTTCCGCAGGCGTCGCTTCGGTGGTCAACACGGCGTCGCTGCTGAGCGATCCGGTTGGAGTGGCGGTGGACGCGGCAGGGGACCTTTATATTTCCGACGCGACGAATAACGACATCGTGAAGGTTCCGGCCGGAGGGTCAGCCGCGGTGCTGAGCATCAGCGGCCTGGGCACGCCCCTGGCCCAGCCATTCGGCCTGGCGCTCGACCTCGCGGGGAACCTCTATATCGTAGACACCGGCAATATCCGGATCGTGAAGGTGACGCCGGGCGGCGTGGGATCGACGTATTTCACCACCGGCCTGGTCCAGCCCAAAGGCGTGGCGGTCGATGCATTGGGAAATCTCTACATCGCGGACACTAATGAGACTCTCATCATTACAGCCAGTCCCACAGGCAATTTCGGGGTGGTGAGAATGCCGGGTTTCGCCCTTTCCGGCCCGGAAGGAGTGGCGGTGGGCGTCTGGGGGGCCGTCTTCATTGCCGATACCGGCAACAACCGGATCTTGGAAGCTCAGCCGGCGGCGGTGGGCTTTGGGCACCTGCAGTATGGAGCTGTCTCGGGCACGAGCCTGACTTTGAATGTCACCATTGGAAATGGGGTGACCTTTGGCAGCGTACAGGCCTTTACGCAGGGCACTCCGGTCCTGGACTTCACTGTGACCGCGACCACCTGCGTCGCCGGGACGACGACGAATGCGGCCTGCACGGTGAACATACAATTTCTGCCCACCGCTGCGGGGCTCCGCAAGGGGACGATGGTGCTGTACAACAACGCGACCCCGGCCGCCCCGATTCTTAGCGTTCCCTTATATGGAATGGCCGATGCGCCTCTGGCAACCCTTTCGCCGGGAGTGGCCCGCGTAATCAGCACGGGAGAAGTGAGCACGGAGACTCCGTTTCAGATTACGGAGGATGGCGCCGGCAACCTGTATGTGGCCGATTACGAAGGCAACAATGTACTGAAGATTCCGCCCGGCGGGGGCAGCGCCATCGTGATGAGCCTGGGCGAGTTGACCACGAACGAGATCGCGGGCGTGGCGCTCGACGGCGCCGGCAATCTTTTCATTTGCGACCATTTCGACAACCGCATTCTGGAGATTCTCGCCGGAGGTACGGCATCCGTGTTGAGCATCACCGGCCTGAGCACGGGATTGGATATACCCACGGGGCTCGCGGTAGACGCGGCCAACAATCTTTACATCTCCGATTATGGCAACAGCCGCGTGGTGAAGGTGACGCCGGCCGGGGCTGGTTCAGTGGTGGCGACACCCGGCTTTACTCCCGGCGAAGACAGCGTCCTGGGGGTTGCAGTGGACGCAGCTGGAACCGTCTATTTCCCGGAAGCGGAAAACAATCGCGTCATAAAAGTGACGGCCGCTGGCGCGGCCTCGCTGGTGGTTACGGAGGGCCTTACGCCGGCTCTGAGTTCCCCGCAGGGCGTGGCAGTGGACGGTTTTGGAAACCTCTACATCGCCGACGCGGGGAACGATCGCTTGGTGGGGGTAACGTCAGCGGGAGTGGCGTCGGTTATTCCGACGCCGGGCCTGACGGACCCGTCCACACTCGGCTCATTTTATGCGATTGCCGCCGATGCCTCCGGCAACGTGCTGGTTCCGGACTTCGGTTTCAACCGCCTCGTGGAGGTGAACCTTTCGGCAGCCGCGCTCGCGTTTCCTAACACCGTGGTTGGTGCGACCAGCAGCCCGCAGACGGCAACCGTGACCAACATCGGCGATCTGCCTCTGGTCTTTGCCACCAACCCAGCATACACGGCAAACTTCTCGGAAAACTCAGGGGACACGAACCTGTGCGCGCTTGGCACATCGCTCGCGGCCGGTGAGGTGTGCGACGTTTCTGTGGAGTTCACGCCGCAATCGGTGGGCAGTCTCAGCGCCAGCATCACGGTGACCAATAACAATCTCAACGGCAGCAACGCGGCTGAAAACGTCGCGGTCAGCGGAACCGGCCCGCTTACAACGACCAGCACCGCGCTGGCGGCGGGGCCCAACCCCGCCATTGCGGGGCAGTCCGTGCTGCTCACGGCTTCAGTTTCTCCCGAGCCGACCGGCCTCTCAACTGGGCACGGTCAGCTTCTACAACGGCGCGACGCTTCTGGGCAGCGGCAATGTGAACTCGTCCGGCGTGGCCACCTTGGCTACCACGAATCTGCTCGTAGGGGCCGACAGTCTGACGGCTGTCTATTCCGGCAATGCCGATTTTGGCACCTCAACCTCGAACGTATTCGGCGAAACGGTCAACGCCCTGACCAGCACCACGACAACGCTAGCCGCCGCTCCGAATCCGGCAGTGACGGGGCAGACGGTTATGCTCACCGCGACCGTAAGCCCCGCTCCCACGGGATCGACGCTTGGGACGGTCCGCTTCTACAACGGCGCGACGCTTCTCGGCAGCGGCAATGTGAACTCGTCCGGCGTGGCCACCTTGGCTACCACGAATCTGCCCGTAGGGGCCGACAGTCTGACGGCGGTCTATTCCGGCAACGCCGATTTTGGCACCTCAACCTCGAACGTATTCGGCGAAACGGTCAACCCCCTGACCAGCACCACGACAACGCTAGCCGCCGCTCCGAATCCGGCTGTAACGGGGCAGACGGTTATGCTCACCGCGACCGTAAGCCCCGCTCCCACGGGATCGACGCTTGGGACGGTCAGCTTCTACAACGGCGCAACACTGCTTGGCGCGATCACGGTCAACTCGTCCGGTCTCGCGGTTTTCACCTCCAGCAGCCTCCCGGTCGGGGCGTTGAGCATTACCGCGGTATACTCCGGCAACGCGGGATTCAGCGGCTCGACATCGAGTGCACTCACTGAGACGGTGGTGGCGGCAACGGTCACAACCAGCACCACGCTCACGGCCTCGCCCAATCCGGCGTTCGACGGCCAGCCTGCGACGCTTACCGCGACCGTCAGTCCTGCCCCAACCGGCAGCCCTGCCGGCACGGTCAGTTTCTATAGTGGAACCACTTTGCTGGGGGCGGGCACCCTCAACGCCTCTGGGGTGGCAACGTTTACCACCAGCAGCCTGGTGGTTGGCGCCGACAGCCTCACGGCGGTGTATGCGGGCAATGCCGGATTCGCGGCATCCGGTTCTTCTGCCCTCAGCCTGACGGTGAACACTTCCTTCACCGTTACTGCCCCCACGACAGCGGTTCCGGTCGCGCCCGGAGGGGCCGCAACCGTCGACATTACCGTGCCGCCATTAGGAGGCGCCTTTAACGGCGTAGTTACTCTGTCGGCATCGGGCCTTCCCGCAGGTGCAACCGCCGCCTTCAATCCTGCCACGGTTACGCCGGGGAGCGCCGGTGCTCCAACCGTGATGACGATACAACTCGCAACTCTTGCGGCCGGGATTCGCGCCCGCAACCTTCCCGCCAACCACCCGAGGCTTCCGGCCGGGCCATTCGCCCTGGTGTTCGGTATGTTCGGCAGTATGTTTGGCATGGTGCGCGGACGAAAACACCTGTCAAGACGGCTCGCGCTGGTTCTCGTGCTCGCGAGTCTCGGAGTTACAGCCTCCGTCCTCACGAGTTGCGGTGGCGGATTCGAGAATACTCCGCAGACACCGGCCGGAAACTACACGATTACGGTCACGGGGACCAGCGGATCGTTCCAGGCCTCGACCACGGTAACGCTGGCGGTGCAGTGAGAGGACCGTTCACTCTGCAATCGCATTCTGCGCCCCAGACACTCTGCCCAAAAACAAGGACAAGGACTATTCCAATGCGGAAGTTACTATTAATGAAAACACTGACTGTCTCTTTGCTGCTTTTCGGATTCGCCGCTGTCACCACTTCGCAGAGCGGTGGCTTAGTGGATGTGGGCGTCGACTATAACTATGTCCGGACAAATGGTGCGGCCCGAGACTGCGGATGTTTCGCCCTGAACGGCGGAAGCGGCTGGGTAGCATTTAACTTCAGCCACTCCGTCGGCGTCGTCGGTGAAATCGCCAGTCAGCATGCTTCGAACATCTCTGGCAGCGGTGGTGACCTTACTCTTACATCGTACTTGGTGGGTCCCCGCTACACATGGGCACACACGCGCCACTTCGCGCCCTTCGCTCAGGTACTGCTCGGCGGAGCCCATGCGAGTGGAGGTCTGGCTCCGGGCAGCTCTGGATTGCCAGGATCAGCCGACGCCTTCGCCATGACCGCGGGCGGCGGATTGGATATCAGCCTCACCCGGCGCATCGCTCTGCGAGCCTTGGAAGCCGACTATTATTTGACGCGGTTCGATAACGGGGTGAACGATCACCAAAACAATCTTCGTATCGCGGCGGGGGTGATCGTTCGGTTTGGCGGAAGCAAGTAGTCGCGGCCAGTGGCGGACGACAGTAAACAGCCATGGCAAAAGCTAATGGCTCGGCGACTCACCTCCAGTCTTGGTCTTTGCATACGCGGAATTGCTCGCGCCCCCAGTTCGTTTTTCAGGTTTGCCCGAACGATGTTTTCCGCATCCGCCTCGACAGACCAGCATTACCTATTGGTAGTGGGCTAATTTAAATTAACCCCACGTTCACCATAGCCGCGGGACTTTCTTGCGATTGTTTTTTCGACTCAAGGCTTTCGGGCAACGATATCAGCTCGGACCACTTTCAAGTAGTCGCCGGCAAATTCGAGAGCTTGCTCGGCATAATGGCGAGAAACAAATCCGGTGTCATCATAAAGGGCTGTATTGCGCTTCCGGCGGAGACGATCAAAGACGACCAGGAGCCCAGCATGTTTCTTGTCGATGCGCGACCGCACAAAATCGATGATGTCGATGTGGTGCCCAGGCTTACTTCTCGCACGAAATCCATGACTGAACATGAATCCAAGGAAAGATTTGAGCATTGCTTCGTAGGCTTGCTGGAGGCAAGCCTCCTCATCAAAAGTCAGAATTTTGTGAGCCGAGGCGAGTTTCTTGTCCGCGCTCGTGAGCTCGCGTCTACACAACTGCGGTATTGCTTTCCGCGCTGGCGAGGCCTCGACGTGAGAACGGCGTCCTTGCCGAATTCGTCAAACGCGAGCACTGGCTTCGCCGATATCCGCGAGCGCGGGATCAACTTTTTTTACTTCTCCTCTCGCGCGGGTCGCGCTCGCAGCATGGCCAACTGCGAAGAGCTGGCCCTAGCCGTACGCGGAGTCAACAAGTCTTAAGGAGAGACAAAATGGCATTTGAGTTAAGAGGCATGATCGAACTCAGTGACATCACCGCTGTCGAGTTCCGCTGCAGCGAGTGCGGTTACGCCCGCATTCGCAATCTGGACGAGCTCCGCCTCGGCCCCCCTGGGAATCCGGACTTCTTCCCTGGGACTGCCTGGCCGTGTCCCAAGTGCAAGTCGAAGTGGGAATTCGACAATTCCCTGTACGACTTCCTTGCCCAGATCAGATCCCACGCGGCAAAGAAGCGCAACTACTCTGTTCACCTCGTCGGGGAAATAGTGGGCCGCCCCCGCGGAGACGCAGAGCAAAACTGCGCGTGCGGCGCTCCCATGAAAGACGGCGTGTGCTCCGATCCCAATTGCAGATTGAACGTGCCGACAGTTCCCTAGGCAGAAGGGCCCCCTCTCGGCAGGTGGGGGGATATCCGCACAGAGTGTGAGCGACTCCCTCAGTAGAAATCAGCTCAAGAACCCTCCGCTCGCCTGTGATCGAAGGATCGGGGGCGCAGATCATTACCGACATCATGAACTGCGATCTTGCGAACGTGAGCTGGGTAATCCCCACTGGCAACAATTCGGATCATGCTGGCAATCCCAAGGACAATGGGCCATCATGGGTGGCATCCGACTAAGGGAAGTGTCGGTCTTGACGAGAAATCGTCCTCGACGGTTCGCCAGAGACCGGAAACTAAGACCTTTATTTCTCACTCGGGGCTCTTGGTGTCGGTCCGCTGGTCGTTGGGCTGCCGCGCCGTCTCGAATTCAGATGGCGCAGGACTACCCAGACACGCTCCGGAAGGTGAGAGCGCAACCACTCCTTGCTGTCTCGCGCTGTGTTCGTGATCCCGAGATAAAGGCTGCCGAGGCTGCGCGGCTTCGCAAAGTGGATATCCCGGTAGTGCTGCAATTGGGGCACCCAGATACTCTTGCCTTCACTTTGCCCGAACAGGAAATCATAGTGTCGCACGCCTGCAGCTGTCAGTTGTTCGAGAACGTGTCCCCGCAAAATGAATCCCACGCGATCAGCAGCATGATCGGGGTCAAACCCTTCCTGCAAGAGAAAGACCGTATCTCTATATCGGAAGCAGAACTGAGCGGCGGCTGTCTTGCCATCGAGGCTTATCAACCAAAATTCCAGGCACTGGTGTGCCAGCAAAGCGCGGCTTAGCTCATGGTAAAACGCTCGGCGCTCCGAAGAAGCAAAGGTGCCAGGTTCCCCTCGCAATAGCCAGCGCTTCTGATGCAAGCGAAACAGATCGTCGAGACAGCGGTTCAGATCGCTTTCTTCCGTACACTTGTAAATTTGCACTTGATAATGGCGGCTAAGGCGGCGGGTGTAGCGCTTAAGATTATTTCTATTCTCGCTGGAAAGTTGGGTAATGTATGTTTCCCAATCGGGGGGTAGATTGGTTACCAACTGGGGCCGGTTGAAAGTGAAAGAGTGCCAGCCGCGCTGTTCGAGACCGTCTATTAATGCCGCCGCCGCTGGAGAAGTGTCGGGAAGCGTATTGAGCTTACAGAAATCCCAATCAACATCACCCCGGGTAAGGGAGTCGAGCAAGGCGTTGACAAACGCCGATTCGTATCCAGGCCGCACGGGCATGTCGAGATTATCGGAATCTCCGCTGCCATCACCCATCAGGCGAAGCAGCTTAAGTTTGATACCGGAGGGCGTGGAATGAGGGGTAACACTCAGCGGGGCGAGGGCTACGAGTCGCTGTGTGGAATCGTAAAACCTCAGGACCTTAAGTTGCTGAGCCTTGCCGAAGGCATGCCACCACGGCAATAGCCAATCCAGGGTAGAAAATGTCGTCGCGGTTGGAAACTCCGAAAGCAGTTGATCCCACTCGACTTGCAGGTTTGACAGCGCCTCCACGCTGTCCACAACGCGAACTTCCAATGCGGGCTGCTGCGTCATTCAGTCTGGCTTGAGAGATTTCCAAATCCGGTATAATTGAGTGCTTGTAATCATAACATCCTGTTTAGGATGCGCGACTTGGCGAACAATGTTCGGTGAACAATGTTCGGCGAACAATGTTCAATGGTACCTATGTCGAAACCCAAAAATTGGATCAAGAAAACCCTGGTGCAGTCTGGATCACTTCGCCTTGCGGCGCATCTTGCGAAGCCGAGCGCGGTAATGTTGATGTATCACTCCGTGGTCGAAAACCCTCAGCTTACCGAAAACTCCATTGGCACGTCGAAATCCAGTGCCGTTTTTGAAGCTCATATCCGCATGCTGGTGCAGCGCTTTACACCGGTCTCGCTAGACCAAGTTGTTGAATTTGCTGGCGGCGGAAAGGAACTTCCGCCCAGGTCTGTCGCCGTTACCTTTGATGACGGATTTCTGGACAACCTCGAGTTCGCGTTGCCCATTCTGAACCGCTACAGTGTACCGGCGACGTTCTACATCATGGTTGATGCGGTGGAGACCGGAACTACGCCGTGGTATTGCCGCATAAATTTCGCATTCCGAACCACTCGGAAGCGAACCTGGACCGATCCAGAGGATAGTCATGTGTATAAACTCGAGAATCCGCAGGATCGCAAGTCGGCTCTTACCGTAGCGTGGGGGGCAGGGGCACGGAAAACCGGAGCGGTGCAAGCGGAACTCGTTCGGCAGATCGAGGAATCGCTAGAGGTTGAGCCAATCCCGAACCGCCTGATGTTGAGCTGGGACCAAGTGCGAGCCCTGAAAAAGGCCGGTCACATAATTGGTGGCCACACCTTGTCCCATCCGAATCTCGCTCACGTGACCGAGCAGGAGGCACGGGCGGAGATTGTAGGATGCAAGCAACGGCTTGAACAAGAACTTGGTGCTCCCGTTGAGCATTTTTCCTATCCCCATCCGGCACTCAATCCTCAATGCACGGAGCAGACTGTAGAGATCACTCGCCAGGCAGGTTTCAAATCGGCCGTTTTGACGACGTGCGGACCCGTCCGAAGGGGCGACGAACCGTTTCGTCTAAAACGAATCTATGCAGCCAACGACCTGGATCAGTGGCTGTGGAATCTGAACTTAACATTTCTGGGTCGATCGATCTAAGACTGATCGTTATGGTGTGATCATCATGGTGTAATCATCGCCGAGTGCTGCTGAAGATTTCGAGGGAGCCGCAATCTCTCGCTACCAAAGAAGATTGCGTGCTCAATTCATAGCCTAGATGCCGCATCAATGTTCCCCAAGCGGCCTCGATTCTGGCGGCCAACGGGGTGGGCAATTCGGAGCGCCATCCGCCTGAACCGGCAGCGCGAACAAATGAAAGATCCTTTCGCGATCCTTTCATGAGTCCATTCTGGTTGGTTTGCTTCTTCTCAAGTTCCCGCATGCGATCGGCCGAGCTTTGCTCTACGGCTGCAGCAATCTCGAGCGGACCGGAAGATAAGTGCAGAAAGACAACTACTTTTTGTAGTTCACGAGCGGTGTCCGCAACCAGATCCTCGTAGCGCAGCAAGAGGAAGCGAGGATCCCCTTCGCTGGCGGAGAGCCAAGTGCCGATGTTTTGCCCCCACGACCCGTGTGGGCAAGTTTCGCCGGCGAGGAAGCGTGTGACAAACTTCTCAATCGGCGAATCGTCCTCAATTCTCCTGATCTTGCGATGATAGTGATATTGCGACAAGACGACGTCGCGGGGGTCGCGCACTATGTAGATGACGCGCGGATAGCGCGGATCGAAGCACTCATGGCTTTTGATAATGCGCGGCCTGGGCATCCGGTCGAAGTCTCTTTTCGCGGTACCCGTCGGATCGGGAACCAACCGATCGATGTTCGCCCAGTTCGCGGGCTGATCGGGGAATCTCAGATTAGCCAGAAGAAACCGGGTCCAAGTGTTGCCGGATTTGGGAAACGAAACCAGAAAAACATCATCCGGAAGAATAAGCAGGCTGCGGCCCGGGCGATGTAACCCGAGCCCGCGTTGTATCCCGGCAATTAAGTGCTTCAGCATCTTCGTAGTCTTACCCTGTTCCCCAGCTGCGAAGGCTCACCCGCTGAGCTATCCTCTTTCCGTACTGGCATGAACCAGGCTAGACACAGCCAATTCGTATCCAATCTCATGCATTAGCCCGCCCCAAGCTGCTTCGATTTCCGCTACGCTCGATTCCGTTAGTTCAATCTTCCAGCCGCCTGCCTTGGCGGAGCGGACAAAGGGCTTATCCTGGCGAGTTTCTCGAGTGGAGGACCATAAGTGCCCTTGTTTCTTTTCCATTTCGCGCATCCGATCCGCGGAACTCTGCTCAATCGCAAAGGCTAGCCGTTCAGGATCAGGCGAAATTCCCATGAAACTCGCGATCCTTCTCATTTCTTCCGTTGGCCGCGTCTGCAGCGCTTCGTATGTCACGAGTAGGAAACGGGAATCCTGACGGCGAGTGTAGAACCAGGACGCTACGTTTTCACCCCAGGTTCCATAGGGATGGTTCAGTTCGCCGCGCGAAAAACGCGAAACAAACTGTTGCAACGGAAAATCGTCGGCAATGGCACGCCGTTTTATATCAAAGTAATACTCCGAGAGCACCACGTCGCGCGGATCCCGAACAACGTAGATGACCTTCGGAAAACGAGGATCGAAGTATTGATGGCTCTTGAGAATGCGCGGCCGTGACACGCGCTCTAGATCTCGCTTCCACATTCCTTCCACGTCCGGCAGTAGCTCATTGATATTCGAGAAATCCGGATTCTTTTCCGGATATACGAGGTTGGCGATCAGAAACCGTGTCCAGGTATTACCAGACTTTGGGTAAGAAACAAGAAACATATCATCAGGAAGAACCGCCAAGCGGCGCCCCGGGGGATACAGGCCCCAAAAATATTTCCAACCAGCAATAAGACGCTTAACCATTAACGCTTAAGACTCCGAGATGCCGAACTCCGAATCGTGCTGCACTAATAAGTCTCTCTCGCAGTCGCTCAAGCTGAGGCCGCGGTTCGAATCTTTGCCCAGAAAGGCATGAGTTTCGCGGTCGCGTGGGGCGCGATACTCAAACCCAGCAACGCAAGACTCAATAACGACTTTTGAAAATGCTTGTTCGCCTCAGAGATCAACTGGCGGGCCTCTTCGAATTGGCACGCGGCCATTTTGCATTTGCCTTCTTCCAACAGATACCTGGCTCTGATCTCCGCTGCCCTCGCATCGACGGTTACTCGATCGGCGTCCTTGAGGGGCAGGGTACGCTTGAATTTCTCCAGAATATTCCAATAACCCTCAATCATTCTAGCTCTCGACTGGCTAAGGGACCCGGGGCGATCGGCAGCAAGGTTAGCTCCCAGGTTGCGACTGTATGCAATCTTGGCACCGCTGAAAGCGGTGCGAACCCACATATCATAGTCGTCGCAGCGCGGCAGCTTTTCGTCGAACAACCCCGCGTCCACCAATGCCTTCTTGCGTGCAACCACCGTTGAAATTGGGATCTGGCAGCGTTCGACGATCAAGGCTTCGAATGTCACCTCTCCATTGGAGGGGTTCCTTTCCATGAATTTACATTCATCCCCCAATTGGTACACGAGCATAGCGTCGCAATAAACTAAGTCGAGCGAAGGGTTTTCCGCGAATAATTGCATTTGTGACGACAAGTGATCCGGCATCCAGGTATCGTCACTGTCCAGGAAGGCAACAAACTCACTCTGGGCCTGCCGAATAGCGTTATTTCGAGCTCCAGCGGCCCGCTTGTTTTCCTGTTTGATGTAGACGATCCGATCCATATACGGCTGCAGCACTCGTTCCAGTTCGGGTGTGTCCGGGGAGCCGTCGTTAACGACCATTGCTACGAAATCGGAGTAAGTCTGCGCGAAGACGGAGTCGAGGCATGTCGCGATCAAATCGGCGGTCTTATAGGTGGGAATGATTACGCTGACTTTCGGTGCTCGATTCGTCTGGCTTGCTCGCATAATCTGACCGTCACTACGCAGTGAATCATGTCGGCCCGTTGGAATAAATTCCTCTTCCGACATGCGGCTGCTGGCGCTTGAGTGTTGACCGTCGGGATCGGATACCGGTACAACTACCCGATAATAACAGGAAACCGCCGCGCTTCCGGTCCGCAGTCTCCGAGCTTCTTTGACCCGAATCAGTCCCGCCGTCAGGCTATCTAGCACCTTCTCCGGGCCGGTGGACATTCCCCGCGGGTCATCCCTCTGGAGCGTGAGTCGCCAGATTAACCCCAAGTTTGTCGCCGATGAGGGAATCGATCAAACCAACCGATGCGAGGTGGAATATAGCATCAAATTGCCGACAAATACTAAGTTTAACGACGTATGTCGTTACCACAGTGCAAGATCGGCGCTGCGGCGGAGCCCGAATCGAGTGTGCTAGTATTTGGCTGTCAATCCGTGAGAATCGCCTCTAATCAGGCCCACGGGGGCGTGCGGTTAGGAGAATCTAACATCGTGTCCTTACCTTCGAACGGCCCTAACTGTGCGCATCCAGGCATTTTTCGCTTGCCGCTGGGTCTGCTTTTCTTTATTGCGATTGCCTGCCCGATATCCTCGGTCGCGGCAGGACCTCCTATTGGAGAAAATGCCTATTGCGGGGTCGGCGACGTAGCCAAGTTCGGGCAAAAGGACGGTGTCGCCCAGCTTCCATTGTCGTGCTACTACACGGGGCTGGATGGCACTTTGTCTCCGGGAAAACAAATCCGTTTGGGGGCAAGTTCCGACTTGTCTGCGGCGTTGGACTCGGCCAAATGTGGAGACACGATTCTGCTCGCCGCAGGCGCTTCATTCGACATAAAAGAACTGCCGGCGAAGAAGTGCGACGACCGGCACTACATTACCATCAGAACCGACACGCCCGATTCGAAGCTTCCTCCGGAAGGAACACGCATTTCGCCGGCGTGGGCCGGAGTTGCAAGTTTGCCCGGGAGGCCCGCATATGCCCAGCCGCCCGGCGGTCCAGCGAAGCTGGTGGCAACCTTGCTAGTCAAGACACCTTCCGGGGTCACACTTGGGGACCACTACCGCTTTATCGGACTAGAGTGGGTCGGCGAGCCGAACCCTCGCGCCACCCGCCTCGCTACGACCGAGGGCGCAGACCACATAATTTTCGACCGCAACTGGATCCATCCCGCGGAAGGCGTCGAGATGCGGAATGGGATCCGGATGATCCACGGTACGCGATTTATCGCTGTGATCAATTCGTACCTCGGCGGGTTCTACTGTGTGGCACGTACTGGCGCCTGCACCGACGCTTCCGCACTGGGCGGCGGAAATGGGGAACTCCCCGTCAGCACCTTGAAGATTTACAACAACTTTATCGAGGCCTCCGGAGAGAATATTCTGTTTGGTGGTGCTGCATCGGAGGTCAATCCAACCGACATCGAGATCCGCCGCAATCATCTTTTCAAGCCCCTGCTTTGGAAAGAGGGCGAACCTGGATACACGCCAGCCGGCTCCGGCAATCCAGTTGTTGTCAAAAACCATTTCGAATTGAAAAGCGGGATCCGGGTGCTATTCGAGGCGAATCTGCTGGAGAACTGCTGGGGTGGTTTTACGCAAACCGGTTTTTCGATCCTTCTAACGCCGAAGAGCCAGAGCGACATGTGCCCAAAATGCGAGGTTACGGATGTCACGGTTCGTTACAACCGGATACGAAACGTAGCGGGCGTGATTCAGGTCGGAAACGGCCTCTCGAAAGCCGGCGGGGCCACCACGGACGGAGGCCGGGACAGCATTCATGATCTGCTGGCCGATGCGATTCACGATCAGGACTGGAAGGGATTGGGCGCTTTTGCGATCGTGGGCTCGATCGCACCCGTGCTGCACGATATCGCTTTCGATCACATCACGGTGTTTGGCACCGGCCCAATCTTTTACATTGGGAATCGCAATGCAAAGGTTCCGAATTTCAGCGTGACCAACAGCCTGTTTATGGCCGGAGGGAGACAGGCGGAATTTGCCTCCAGCGGCGGCGGCGAGGCCAACTGCGCTCACAAGACGCAGTGGGCGGGCGCGGCAGCGGTGCTCGATGCCTGCTTCGTTAACTACAAATTCGAGAAGAACCTCATCATTGGCAGCAAGGGAGGATGGCCGCCTGGAACGATTACTGTCTCATCGCCCGAGGCGGCGGGCGTGCGCGATTTCAAGGACGGCGCAAGCAAGGACGCGCGGCTCTGCCACGCCAAGACACCCGGCTGCCGCAAGGCCTCGCCCGGAGCCTCTGCAGCCACGGATGGCAAGGACATCGGTGCAGATGTGGACGCTATTGAGGCGGCCATAGCTGGGGTCGAGTAGGCAGAGACTCACTTTCGTAACCGGACGAACTTTCATTCGGCTGTAACTTCCCGGTCCGGCATAGTGATAAACTTTTGTCAGTTTGGCAACCGAAGATCCCAGCAAACGCAAAGGCTCGCATTCAGAACTGAACGACCAACTCAGCACTCCGGTAGCCGAAACGCGTTCCGGCCAGCGCGTTCAACAACCGCATGGGCAGGCCCACAAAATAGCCAAGAAGATAATCAAATTATTGCTGCCGCCCCGCGTGGTTCAGGAAGTGAACCAATATCGCAAGTACAAGCGCATTGAGCGGCCCATATACTTGAAAATCAGAATGCTCGATGGACTCGGTCTGCATGTTAATAAGAAGCCCAAGAATCTGTCGGACGCCCGCTCATTCCTGTTTGTCTGCTTCGGCAACATCATGCGAAGCCCTATGTGCGAAGCCTTGATGAGGCAAGAGTTAACCAGATTTCCCCATATTCAGGTGAAGGTGACTTCGGCGGGCTTAAACGCCACTCCCGGCAAACAGGCGCATCCCTGGGCTTTAGCTACAGCACCACAATTTGGCGTTTCTCTGGAACATCACGGCGCGCGGCTTTTGACGGCTGAGATGGTGAATCAGGCGGATGCCATTTTCGCAATGGACTATCAAAACCAAGTCGAACTCTTCTGCCGGTACCCTAGCGCGAGAGAGAAAGTATGCATGTTCAGCGTTTACGCGGGGCCCGACTATCGCTTGGTCGAGATCCGCGATCCTTTTTACGGTAGCGAAATAGAGACCAGACGTTGCTACAGTATTCTCCAGACGTGCGTTCATAATCTCGTTTCCACTCTTGCGTCGCTGACGCCACCGAACCCTGAGGCTCGGGGGCGTAGCACGGCGCAAGTGTCGCGATAAAGATAGCTGAACCAGCAGAGGGTAAACGAGCGCTGCCCCGTAATCGGTCGTGAATAACCGTATGGATACGCAAAAGCAACCCGCACTGATAATCGGTGTGGAACCGCGCATTACAGTGCCAGTCGCGCGCTCCCTTCGGCGGATTGGCGTGCCAGTCGCGGTGGCTAGTTTGTCGGCGCACGATCCGACGCTACATTCCCGCGCCATTTTCCGTTTCCTGCGCCTGCCGGACTATGAAGACTCTCCTTCGGACTTTGTGAATGCGCTTTCTGCATTCATACGCGAACAAGGTGTCGATATGTTGATACCCACGACCGATGGCGCATTAAGTGCTATTTCTCGGCATTACGACAGCCTGGCGGCGTTGTCGCACGTGGCCTGTCCTCCAGCGCGGATCATCGACCGCGTTTTGAACAAAGAATCCACGCTGGCGATAGCGGCCAAGTGCGGAATTCCGGTTCCCCGTGAGTTCACCGTTGATGCTCTGACGAACGTCGCCGAGCTGACTTTCCCCGTGGTGGCCAAGCCGCGCAAAAAGAGCTCGGCGGAAACTTTCAAAGTACGCTATTTCCAATCCGAACGAGGTCTTGGCGATGCGTTAAGTAGCGGCGTTTTGGATGGGGCAATTCTGCAAGAATACTGTCACGGCCAGGGAGTGGGGGTTGAGGTGCTTTTTCACCAGGGGGAGTTCATCGCGAGTTTCCAACATCGGCGCCTAAAAGAGGTGCCCCGCGATGGAGGCGCAGCGGCTGTGGCTGTCGCTGAACCGGTGGATCCAGAGCTAAAGAACATGGCACTCAAGCTTCTCCGCGGATTGGAGTGGGAAGGAGTCGCCATGGTCGAATTCCGCCACGACCCGCGCACCGGCGCTGCCACTTTAATGGAAGTAAATGGGCGCTACTGGGGCACCGTGGCGCTTGCCATTCAGGCGGGAATAGATTTTCCCGTCTACGAGTGGCAGCTCGCTCACGGCGAAACCCCCACCGTGCCATCCGGGTACGCTCCTGGATTGCGTTGGCATTGGAATGCCGGACTGCTCAAGCGGTGGCATGGCGTAGTGAAAAGTTCGAGAAGTCCCGTGCCTAGCGAGAACTCCCTGTCCAACCGCGCAGCAAGTTCGGACGAGTCTGGCTCAGGATCGGCGTGCGATGCGCTCTGGTCCATCCGTGATCCTCTACCAGCCATTTTGGAATTGCTAAACACGGGAAGAAACCTTGCCGTGATGGATGGGAAAGCGGTACTTAAGAAACTTCTTCCACGACGAGCACCTAAAAGCGTTACGAGGACGCCGTGAACCTCGTCCGAGATAGTTCTTGCGGGACGCGGGTTTACTGCGGGACTCTGCTTAGTAACTCCCCTTGATTACTTTTGTTTCTGCTCCCAGTTGTCATTTTGTTTTATTCCTCGCATCTGCAATATCTTCCTGACAGTGCAAATCGCCTGTCCCGCGACTATTTTGCCTGTTCCACATCGGGAACACCAGCGGTCACTAGACGGCACGAATCTGTACATCCTGCGATCAAGTGCACGAATGGGCGCTCAATGCACTTCTGGTATCTGTGAACCCCACATCGATGTCGATAGATTCAGCATGAGGACAATCGACTAGTCCCCCACTTCGTACGGTCGAGGGCTCAAAATGTTTGAAACAGAACATGCTCTGCTAGAGACTCATTCCAAACTTTCTCTCGCCCAAGCCCAACGCCTGGGCTTAGCGCTACTCCTGCTGGCACTCGTATTGATGACAATTTCCTGCGGAACCATCGCTCAAGCCGCGGGAACGCAGAACCAGCTCGGCCTTTACGGAAATCTTCCCCAAGGCACAGTCAATCAGTCTTACAACGCCGTGTTGACCGTCACCGGCGGAAAATCACCCTACTCCTTCTCCTTAAAATCCGGCACGCTGCCCCCGGGCATCAGCCTGAACACCACCACCGGCGGACTCTATGGCAAGCCGAATACTCCCGGTACATTTGCGTTTGAAGTAGGCGTCAGCGACGCTTGGCTTCATGAGCAAGGCAGCCGGTCTTTTGCCGTTTCCGTCGCCAATGGAACTAGTGGCGGAAACGTGAAAGTCAGCGTCTCGCCAACCAGTGGCACTCTGCTTCCGAAGCAGACCGAGCAGTTCACCGCCAGCGTCAGCGGAACTTCCGATACAGCCGTTACCTGGTCGGCAACCACCGGCTCAGTCAGTAGCAATGGTCTTTACACCGCGCCGACCGTCAGCAAGCAAACCGACGTAGTCGTCATCGCGACCAGTGTTGTCGACCCGTCGAAGTCCGCGAGCGCATCCGTCACAGTCGACCCGGCGAGTCAGCAACCTCTGCAAATCACCACCAGCGGAACACTTCCGCAGGGTCAGCAAGGCACCGCTTATAGCGACGCTTTCACCGCGAGCGGAGGCACTACGCCTTATAGTTGGAGCGTTTCCGCGGGCACTCCTCCTCCTGGAGTCATGCTGAATGGGAACGGAAACTTTGCCGGGATGCCCACCACAACGGGGACATTCAACTTCGCGGTGACGGTAACAGATGCTACCAGCAAAACCGCGTCCGGCAATTTCAGTGTCAACGTGGCGGGCGGCAGCGGTTACGACGGCCCGGCGCAACTGCCGATCGCAACGGTTCCGAGTGCGATGGCGGACACTCCCGCTCCTGGGTCTGTGATCAATGTAAGCGCTGGCGGCAATCTGCAGACAGCCTTGAACAATGCCCAGTGTGGCGACGTAATTCAGCTCCAGGCGGGCGCGACTTTCAGCGGACAGTTTACCGTCCCAGCCAAAAATTGCGACATCAACCATTGGATCTGGGTGCGCACCAGTTCTCCAGATAGCGCTCTGCCAGCTGAGGGGCAGCGCGCCACTCCTTGCTATGCCGGGGTCGCTTCTCTTGAGGGCCGTCCGCAATACACTTGCACCAATCCGCAGAACGTAATGGCAAAAGTGCAGATGCCAAACCGCGCCGATGGACCATTCCAGTTCGCGGCGGGCGCCAACTATTACCGTTTCATCGGCCTCGAAGTAACTCGTCCTAACGGAACGGCAGGCACGGCACAGCTTTTCTCGATCGTCGAAGGCGGCACTGCGAACCATCTTGTTTTCGATCGCTCATGGTTACACGGAAACGCGCAGGATGAAACCAATGGTGGCGTGGACCTGAATGGCATGACCAACGTGGCGGTCGTTGACTCTTATTTCAGCGATTTCCACTGTATCGCGAAAACGGGCGCTTGTACCGATGCTCATGCGATCGCGGGAGGCTCGGGCGACAACCAGAGCGGTCCTTTCAAGATCCAAGACAACTTCCTGGAAGCGTCCGGTGAAGCCGTCATGTTCGGCGGCGGAGAAGCCACCACAACACCCACTGACATCACCATTACCGGCAATCACTTCTGGAAGCCGTGGCAGTGGATGAAGGGCAATAGTCCCTTTGTCGGCGGAGCGGACGGCAATCCGTTCATAGTCAAGAATCACCTCGAACTAAAAAATGCGGTTCGCGTTCTGGTCGAGGCGAATCTGATGGAAAACAGCTGGGGAGGCTTCAGCCAAACCGGCTATGGCATTCTGCTCACTCCCAAGAACCAACATACGCCCAGCGGCTCGAACGTTTGTCCGATATGTCAGGTGACCGACGTCACAATCCGCTATGTACGCATCTCGCATGCCGGTGGCGGACTTCAAATGGCGACGTCCATGTCCGGAAACGGGGAGGGCGGGGCGGCGGCGCTAGCCGGCACTCGCTGGAGCGTTCATGACGTGGTTCTCGACGATCTCAACACCAAGTACCTGGGTCCGGGCACTCCCTTTCAAGTCGGGAACGGATGGCCCAAGAATCCACTCAACACAGTCACCATTAATCATGTCACGGCTTTCCCGGATTCCTCCAGCCACGTGATCATCATGGGAAACACCGTCTCAACTGCACCTATGTATGGATTGGTTTTTACCAATAACCTCGTAGTGACCGGTCGATACCCGGTGTGGAACTCTGGAGGCGGACAAGCAAATTGTGCCTACAAAGACGTGCCGATCACGAGCATTACCAACTGCTTCACGAGCTATACGTTCGGCAACAACGGCTTGATTGCGAGTCCACCGCAATTTCCCCAGTCATCGTGGCCATCGAATAACATGTTCCCGCAGACCGTCGATGACGTTCAATTCGTCAACTACAACTATGGCAATGGAGGAAACTACGAACTTCAGTCGAGCAGCCCCTATAAGAACAAGGGCACGGACGGCAAGGATCTCGGAGCCGACATTGTTGGGCTGAACGAAATGCTAGCGAACGTTCAGTAACAGACTTAACTTTTCAACCGGGATCCGCGGCTCGCCGCGGACCTCTTCTTCTTCTGCGCGGCTCTCCGCTTGGGCGATTGCCGCCAGCCAATTCCAACGGGCAGAAACTGGCCATATTCGGACCCGTCTTGATCGGGAAGAACCCGGTTGAACTCAAGCCCAGATTGTTGGCAAAAAGCGCGCGATTTTAGTCCTCTGAGGGAGGATTGCCTACTTGGAGATCGATTTTACGAGGCCAAGTTAACCGGTTCTAGTGTGCGCTGAAGATGAACGAGTCCGGGTTAACATATGATTTACTTGCGGTCCATGGTGCTCTACCGCCTTCGGCCAAGCTGATCGAACCATCGTCCGAAACCCCTAGTGTGTCAGTCCATAGCGAGATATAGTTAGTTGGCAGCCCTCCATAAGTCGCGTCGGCAAAGTTCAGGTATTGTGTCCGCGTGAAGGTGTCGCTCGCCGTCGAACTGCACACCGCATCCGAATATCCCTTACGGCAGACAACAAGCCGGTTGACGACTAGCCCGCCACCAGTTAGTTCATAAATGACATTCTCCTCACCTGACACCCGGGAGAATACTTCCGAACCGCTACTGTCAACGACGCAGCAATTGGCCGTGCAATTGTAATTAGTAGGACTTCCGGAAGATCCGGCACCTGGAAGGACACAAGCTACCGCCTCATTGTTTTGCACATGCTCCTTCATTTGTCGCCAGTTGAAATGCGCGCGCATTTCCAAGTCACCTCGTAGCTCTCGAAAGCAAGGTTGGCAGGAAAGCGCCTGTTCCCGCGCAACCAGCAGCGCCCACGCTACACTTACTCCTTGCGGCTCTCCATCGAAAAACTGATTTATGGCGGCGACGGTCTGGCGCGCACACCCGCCGGCCCAGATGGCCGATCCATGGCCGTGTTCGTACCCTTCGTGCTGCCCGGCGAAAAAATCGAGGCCGAGATCCGGCAAGAGAAGCCAGGCTTCGCGCGCGGCTCCCTGACGCAGTTGATCGATGCATCGCCCGATCGCGTCGAAGCCCGCTGTCCGTACTTCCGCCAATGCGGCGGATGCCATTATCAACACATTCCCTACGAGCGCCAGCTCGGTTTCAAAGCTGACATTTTGCGCGAGACGCTGCAGCGGATCGCAAAAATCGAACTGCCATCCGAGCTCCGCCTGCATGCCTCTCCTCCGTGGCACTATCGCAATCGTGCGCGCCTCCACCTGCGGACTGTGCCCGAATTCGCGCTGGGATACTTTCGCTTCAGCTCACATGAATTTCTTCCCATTCGTGAATGTCCCATCAGTTCACCGCTGCTTAATCGCGTAATCGCTCGATTGCTAGAACTCGACGGACTGGATTGCCCGACCGCGGTGGAAGAGATCGAACTGTTCGCCGACGTTGCCGATGAGCACTTATTGGCGTGGGCATTCTGCGGACATGACGCCAACCCGAAAGATTTGTTGCGCTGGGCCGAGACACTGCAGCGCGAGCTCGCGGAAATCCGCGGCATGACGTTCTTCTCTTCGCGTCGCTCTTCAGAGCAGCGATCAACGGAGCGACGATCATCGGAGCAACGCTCCGACGATGATGAGCCAACCGACTCGCAGGTCCTGGCGCAGTCCGGCGCTAAGTCAATTCGCTATAAGACGAAGGACCACGGATATCAGGTCAGCGCCGGAGCGTTCTTTCAGGTGAACCGCTATCTGATCGACGAACTGATCTCTGTCGTAACCGGGAATGCGAGTGGCGAATTGGCGCTCGACCTCTATGCCGGGGTGGGCTTGTTTTCCGTCCCTTTGGCGGAAAAGTTTCGTCACATATTGAGTGTAGAGGCATCACATACATTCCACACCGATTTTGTGCAGAATGTCCCTGCGAACGTGAAAGCGGTCGTCGCGCGAACCTCGGATTTTCTGAGGAGAGATTATCCGAAGAGCGACTACCGGGGCAGCGACTATCCGAAAAACCGCCCGGTGCGACAAAGGCCCGACTTGGTCGTCTTAGACCCTCCCCGCACCGGTGCCGGCACGGCGGTAATTGCTTCTCTGGTGGAACTTGGAGCCCCGCGCGTGCGCTATGTTTCATGTGATCCGGCGACGCTGGCCCGGGATATCGCGCTTTTGCTGGCAGCCGGATATCGAATCGAGGAAGCACACTTGTTCGATCTCTTTCCGGAGACGTTTCACATCGAATCGGTGATGCTGCTCGGGCGCTGACCGCTTTCATCTTCGCCCAGTTCCTCCTGGAAGACGAGTGGGGAAGGGCTCTGGTGCGCGATGTATCCCCAGAGCCCGCTCGTCATTCTGCGCCGACTTTTCCGGAAAATGATGCGCGACTCTAGACCGCCGCGGCAGCCCCTCTTCTGGGCCGCGTTGGCATTTTCGCTCGGCCTCTGGGCAGGCGAGCGTGCATGGCGCCCTCCATTGTGGTGGGCCATCGCGGTCGTCGTTTTTTTTCTTTCCTCCTCATGGTTTCTCACGAGGCGCGCCTGGCTTGCGAAAGCGCTTTCCTTGGGCGTGTGGGTTCTTCTGGGCGCTCTTTTTATTCAGATTCGCTCTCAACCGCCCGCTGCAGATCAGCCCAGTCCCGTTTCCCTGCTTAGCCTCGCTGATGGTCATCTAGTCACGCTAACGGCGCACGTACTCCGTGAAGGATATGCCCGCGCAGCAGGCCCACGATCGGTGCGTTCGATCGATGTCGAGACTGAAGCGATCGGGATTGCGGACGGAAATTGGCCCATAAAATCCGGGGTCCGCCTTACGATTTATGACAAGGTGAAGTTAGAAGATCGTCAGGCGACCTCAGAGAACCCGATCATCCGATTGCCCGATCATCTGAGCCAGTATGGCTCGCGCCTACATATCCGCGCCAAACTCCATCCCGCGCGTAACTATCGCAATCCCGGAGCCTTCGACTACGAAGGCTACCTGCGCGACAACGGCATCAGCCTGCTCGGCTCGGCCGAGGCTGCCGACATCGAGCCGCTTGCCGGATTCTCCGGCAGCCGCATTCAACTTTGGCGCACCCGCGTTCACGCCAGCATCGTCGCCAAGATTCACCAGCTCTGGCCCGCGCCGCAGGCCTCACTCATGGATGCCATGGTCCTCGGCGAAGAATCATTTCTGCGCAATGCCACGCGTACCGAGTATCAGCGCTCCGGTACCTATCACGTGCTGGTTGTGTCCGGCATGAATCTGAGCATTCTGGCGTTCGCCATTTTCTGGGTGCTGCGTCAGTTTCGCGTCGACCCGGCAATCGCAGCCATCGCCACGGTTGTCGTGTCGTTCGCCTACGCCTTCGTCGTCGGAGTAGGTCCGCCAGTATGGCGCGCCGCTCTCATGCTGGCAACCTACCTGGGTGCGCGCCTGCTCTATCGTGGGCGCAACATGATGAACGCTATCGGCGCCGCAGCACTGGGAATTCTGATTGTCAATACGCGCGCCTTGTTTGGCGCCAGCTTTCAGCTGACATTTCTCGCCGTCTTCATCATCGCGGGCATCGGCTCGCCCATTCTAGAGCGCACGACGCTCCCCTATGCCCGCGGCCTTCGCCTGCTCGCGTTAGCCAGCTACGATCTGCACGTTCCTCCCAAAGTCGCGCAGTTTCGACTCGATCTTCGCCTCATCGCCGACCGGCTAAAGAGATTCATTGGCGCTCGCCTTAGCGTGGCTGTGCCTGCCATTTTTATGCGGGTAGCAATTGGCCTTACCGAGTTGATCTTCATTTCGGCACTGATGCAGGCCGGCCTCGCGTTGCTCATGGCCTACCACTTTCATCGCGCAACCACCATGGGGATGCCGGCGAATCTCGCCGTGATCCCGCTGACTCAAGTTCTGATGCCCTCGGCCGCCGCCGCCATTGGCCTAGGATACCTTTCAATCACACTCGCCAAGCCCGCAATTTGGATCTCAGGCTGGGCGCTCGAAGGCATCGCCGGGACGGTGCACTGGCTCGGCGGCACACATCTGGCTGGCACGTCCCTCGCCGACCTGCGTGTAGCCTTGCCCTCGCTCGCCATGATTCTGCCCTCGATCGCGGTTCTGATGCTTGCGATGCTGGCAGCACAAGGCTTCCGCAAACGCTGGCTGACCATCGCATCTGTTGCGTTAGTATTCGCCGTCGCCATCTGGATCGCCTTCATTCCCTCGCGCCCGCATCTTCGCCCCGGCCTGATGGAGATGACGACCATCGACGTCGGCCAGGGCGATTCCATCCTGCTGGTCACGCCCGAAGGCCGCTCCCTGCTGATCGATGCTGGAGGCTTGCCGCAATGGATGCACTCCGATTTCGATCTCGGCGAACAGGTGGTCTCGTCCTATCTATGGAATCGCGGCATCGATCATCTCGACGTCGTCGTGATTACGCATCCTCACGCCGATCACCTCGGCGGAATGCCCGCAGTAATTGATTCCATGACAATGTCGGCTCCTGTAGCCGAGTAGACTTTGGTGGCTACCAAACCAACCAAGAGCGCTCGGGAGAAAGGAGCCGAACATGATGATTATAGGTTGTGATTATCACCC
>Ga0182024_10004952_pt1 | contig 30227 bp, 26 predicted proteins | sample P32metaG_FD_120480 | JGI IMG/M metagenome (GOLD analysis project Ga0182024, IMG submission 120480) | Permafrost microbial communities from Stordalen Mire, Sweden - P3-2 metaG (Illumina Assembly) | ecosystem: Environmental > Terrestrial > Soil > Wetlands > Permafrost | place: Sweden: Stordalen... | reverse complement strand
TTGCAGCGCATCCATCACCGGATCGGGATGCTGCCAGAGATGGCTGAAACCTTCGGGGTCGTAGCCGAGCAGATGCTCGCGCATCTCCGGCAGCTCCAGCAGCAGTGAGCCCGGAGGCACCAGGAGGCGAATGCTCAGCTGGACCGGGTCGACGCTGTCGATGAGGTCGTTGCCGGCGATCATGTCGAGGAGATCGAGCTGGTCGCGGAGCGTGCTCCACGGAGTGAAGGGCAGCAGGGATGGACGGAGCTCAATCCCCAATGCCCGGCAGATGCCGAGCGCGGTGAGGACATCCGCGGCCGAGTGTCCCTTGTCGAGAAGCCCGAGCACGCGGGGACTGGTGGACTCCACCGCCGAGACGATGAAGAGCAGTCCGAGGTCACGCAGCTCGGCGATGACCTCGGGGTGCTCATGGATGTGCTCCACCTTGGTGGTGATATCGAAGGTGAGCTCCGGGCAGCGTGCGTGCACCGCGCGGACAACCGCGAGCGCATGCGGCACGGCGTTGAGAAAATCCGGGTCGCCGAAGGTGAGGTGGCGCATGCCGTCATCCCAGAGCCGGGCGACGTCATCCACGAGTACCTCGCGCTGCCACACGCGGATCCGCCCGTCGTACACCGCCGGGACCGGACAGTGGCGGCACCGATGCACGCACCCACGCGTCGCCTCCACGTAGCCCGTGACCCGCTCTTCGCCATCCACACGAAGTCGCGTATACCGATCGAGCGGGGGGAGAAGGTCACGAGCCGGCAGCGGGAAGTGGAGCCGGTCGAGCACGATGGTCCGAGGATCGGGGCTGCCGTTCGCCACGCTAACCAGCGCCTGTTCGTATTCGCCTCCGAGCAACGCGTCAACGAGGCCCGGTTCGAGCGACGGCCCGCAGAGTGGGGCATAGAGGCCGAAGAGCACGAGGCGCACGTGTGTCCCCCGTCGGGCGCGAATCGCTCGGGCGACGGGAACGGCCATGCGCATCGCCGTGTGCATCGGGACCGCGATGGCCACGAGCTCCGGCGCGTCGAGATCCGCCTCATCCAAGGTCTGCACCGAGAGGTCCACGGCGCTGATCTGATGGCCCGCCGCGCGCAGGAAGGCAGCGGCCGAGGCAACGTGGAGGGGCTGATGGCCGAGCTCGTAGCACGAGACGAGCAGAACCCTCACCTGGGGTTATCCATACCTACCGGTCATCATGGCACCCGCGGGTAGCGCCAAGGCTCACGCGAGGAGGTTGAGACCAGTGTCCGATTCAGCACCCGAAGGGGGAGGACTCCCGGTAGAAACCATCCTCGAGCGCCTGCAAAACCTCCAGGGCTGGACGCTCGATGACGGGAAGCTGGTCAAGTCGTACCGTTTTCCGGACTTCGTCATCGCGGTCGGATTTGTCGACCGGGTGACCGTCGTGGCCGAGGAACAGAACCACCACCCTGACCTCGCAATCACATGGGGAAAGGTGACAGTGCATCTGCGGAGCCATGATGTCGCCGGGATCACCGGCCGCGATTTCCGGCTTGCCGCGGCCATCGATGCCATCTCTGACGCCGGGAGCGCCAAGCAGGAGAGCGAGTAGCCGTCAGGCGGCCGACGCGCGGCCGTGATCCCCGCCGCATGGCAGGGATCAGGACCGCCGCGACGGCGATGTGCATGAGGACAAGGGTGACCTTGGTCGACGTCGAGACACCCGCGCTCAGCGGAAGGCTGACGGAGACGAGCACGGCGACAACCGCCACTGCGGTCCAGATCGAGCGAGCACGGGCGGTTCGGCGCTCCAGCCGTGCGAGAAGCCCCCAACCGGCGAGCGAGCCAATCACGGTCGCGCCGATCACATAATCGATCCCGACGCTCTGGGGAGCCGATGCCCCGAATCGCACCAGGAGGTGAACGCCGAGCAGCGGGACGGCGATCGCCCAGATCACGGCAGAAGCGATCGCGGCTCCGACGACGGCCATTGCGCGGATCCGGGTCGGCCGAGCAACGGACGGGGCAGCAGATTTCATGGTGGTTGTCATGGCCATAGCGGTGCTCCTTGTTCGTCGGTTGATGTCACCGCGTGGCCACCAGGGGTCGCCGCGCGGTAAACTTAGTTAGGCGTCTAAGGTTAGGCGCCTAACTATCCGGGAGTCAAGGGGTCAAGGACTCACCCGGTTCCAGGACCCAGGAGGTCGAGGAGTCAAGAGGTCACCGATGAACTTCGGTCAAGCAGACGCACTCAACGAGGCGATCCGTGCGATCGGCATCCGCCACCGTGCTCTCTCGGTCGCGGCGCTGGCTCCGTTTGGCATCCACCCGGGCCACAAGCTCATCCTTCTCGAGCTCGAGACCGCAGGGCTGAGCACGCAGGCGCAGCTGGCCGCGGCCAGCGGGTACGAGCCCCCAACCATCACCCTCAGTGTCCGGCAGCTCGAGGAGGCGGGCCTGGTGATGCGCCGTCCGTCGAGCACGGATCGGCGCGCAACCGTCGTGGAGTTGAGCGAGCAGGGACGCGCCCTCCTACCGAAGCTCAAGGCGGTATGGCGCCGAGTTGCCGAGCAAACGGTCGCAGGGCTCAAGTCGACACCGGTCGACGAGCTCACCGAGGTGCTGGCCGACTTGGCGTCGAGCCTCTCAGCGGTTGACGTTCCGGCTACTGATCTCCCGCGCTACGTCCCCAGAAAGCGTTGATGCGCAGGGGTCTGTGCGTCGCCTGACGACTGGCTCTGAGACACACCGGTCGTCGCTCGATTAGGCAACGTCTGGTACGGATGCATCAGTGAAATTGAGTGTGTCCGCATCTGGCCGAGGATCAGCCAGGTGGGTGACCATGTGAAGACGCCCAGTTGGGCACAACTCACACGCGGAGACACGACCTCATGATCACCGACACAACGCCGCAGACGAGCGGTCGTCGCATCGTCGCCATTGCCGGCGTTATCGTCGTATCAGGCGGCATGCTCATCTTCGGCTCCAGCCCGGCTGCCGCTGCCGGTGGCACACAGGTCGTCACCGGCGCAACGATGGGTGGCGTCTTGAGCATCACAGCACCCGGAGCGCTGGCGTTGCCAACGCTGGTTGGCGGCAGCCCCACCGCTGCGACGAATCTCGGTAGTGTGAGTTGGACCGACACTCTGAACGACTCTGTTGTTTCGAGTGTCACGCTAGCGTCGACGAACCTATGGCACGCCGCGGGTGCCGGGCTCTATATCCCCTGGGCTGACTTCACCATCAGCGTGGATCCAGCTCCCACCGCCGGTCCCAATAACACGGGCTCCGCTGTGGTGGTGCCGCCTGGGAGTCCCTACGTGCTCGCCGGCACCGCGACGACGGACTTTGCCACGTACTCGACGCCGATCACGCTTGCGACCGCATCGGCGACAAGCGAAGGCACGTGGACGCAGGCCAACAACCAGATTGTCGTGAATGTGCCCGCAAACACGACCCCAGGCACAGCCTTTTCCGCGACGATCCAGTACACCGTCACCGGATAACGCGCGTCGGCGTGACTCACGTCACGTGGCGGGTCATCGACGGCGCTAAGTCGCTGGTGCCGTCACAAGTCGACATAATCGATGCCTTCCTGTGACGGCGCGGGCGGTGTGAGGCGCATAGGCTTGAGCTGAAGGAAGAGTTGAAGATTGGGTCGATCGCGCGCCTTTCAGCCGTAGGTATCCGAACGATCGCTGTGGTTGGTTGCCTCGTGCTACCAGGCGCGGGCATCCTCTTGGCGCCCGCTGCCATGGCTGCCACGGCGTCCCCGACTCCGGCCCATGGTCAACTGTTCGGCATCCACCCCGTCGAAGAGGGAAGCACGACGCTTCCAGGAGGCCATTTCAATTTCGCAGTACTGCCAGGCCAGGGCATCGCTGACGGAGTCGTTGTCGAGAACCTCTCGAGCCGGATGCTCAAGTTCCACGTATATGGTGCGGATCTGATCACGGCGACGGGTGGTGGACTGGCCCCTGCGCAGTCCACCGACACGATGCGCAGCGTTGGCGCCTGGATCACGGTTTCGAGACCGATGGTGAGCGTGGCCGCCCATGACCACGTCACGGACACCTTCACCATGAGGGTTCCGGCAGGCGTCACGCCCGGCCAGCACCTGGGTGCTGTCGTGGTTGCGGCCGACGTTGGCACGACTTCTGGAGGGAGTCCGATCGAGGCGCGTGCTGCATTGATCACTGTCGTCTCGACACCAGGCGTCTCGCATCCATCAGCCGAACTGAGCTCGCTCATCGGGTCGACAGCGATTGCAGGACAGGTCCGCTTCGCAATCACCATATCCAATCACGGCAATGTCCTGCTGACGTACTCGGGGGCGATCAGTATCGTGGACGGCGATGGTCATCACGTGGCGAAGCTGCCGTTGACACCCGCGAATGCCTATGTGGTGCCAGGCGGGCATGCGCTGCTTGCTGCAGTGTGGGAAAAGGCTCCCACGTCGGGGCAGTATCGCGCTCAGGCCGCGGTCATCATCGTGGTGAACGGAGTTGCGGTGGAAACACTGCGATCGCAAACATTTGCGGTGCAGTTCGCGCCGGCACCGCCGGCGCCGATCGTGGTGGGAGCAGGTATCGCGAGTGTGCTGATTCTTGTTCTTGCGACGTGGTCGGCTCGTCGAGGCGCTCACCGCATGCGGGTTCAGAGACGTGCGGTGCGAGCCGGTGCGCACCGTCCGGTTGGTTGAGATGACGCAAACAATCGAGCACGAGCATCGCATGGTCGCGATGCGGCTGGCTTCCGTTGGCGACGCAGTCCTGCCGATTGAAGCAGCTCGTCGCGCGACTGTTCTGATCGTGGATGACGATCCGATGATTCGTGAGAGCACTGAACGCGTCCTCAATAGCGCCAATTATTTCGTTGTTCAAGCGGGCAGCACGGACGAGGCACGGCAGCTCTGGATGCGACACCGTCCCGACGTAGCGCTCGTCGATCTTGAGCTCGGAGGAGAACCAGGGTCCGCGCTCCTCAGGGAGAGCTGGGTTCGTGACCATGCCACCGCGATCGTGGTGTTGACAGGTTCCGACGACGTCAACATCGCGGAGACATCGTTCGCACAGGGCGCATCTGGATACGTGGTCAAGCCGTTCACCCCCAATGAATTGCTCATGCAGGTGAGCAGCGCGCTCCGCCGGATGCGCCTCGAACGATCGCGTGCTGACCAGGTTCTCGAACTCGAACGCAAGGTTGTCGAGAGTACGACCGGCATCAGTGATCTCAAGCTGCGCCTGGAGGAGATAAGCCTCGGATCGTCACTTGCCGACGAGCAAATCGTCGCGCACCTCAGTTCGGCGGTGTGTCTCCGCGACGATGACACCGGTCGTCACATCCTACGCGTGAGCATCACCGCAGCCGCCCTGGCCGACTGGTGCGGATTTGTTGTCGATCCGACGGCTGCCATCCGCCTTGCCGCTGCCATGCATGACGTCGGCAAGATCGGCATCCCTGATTGGGTCCTGCTGAAGCCTGGGCGCCTCTCTCCGGACGAACGGGCGATCATCGAGCGGCACTGCGAGCTGGGTCACGCGCTTTTGAGCGGCTCGAACAGCCCGGTGCTCAAGCTCGCGGCGTCGGTCGCGCTCAACCATCACGAGCGATGGGATGGCAACGGGTACCCCAACCGCCGCAGCGGCGAGGACATTCCCATGGAAGCACGCATCACGTCGGTGGCGGACGTCTTTGACGCTCTCACTCGGGACCGCGTGTATCGGGCGGCGATGCCCTTGGAGACGGCCGTGGACGTGATGGTCCGCGATCGCGCGGGGCTCTTCGACCCACAGTTGCTCGACCTTTTCCTTGATCACCTCGACGAGGTGCTCGACCTCACCAAGTCGCTTCCGGACCCTGCGGTACCTCGAACCACGCGCATCGTGATCGCGGGTGATGAGCCACTCCTGGTGGATGGACTGATGCGACTCATGAATCGACGAGGGGAGATGCGCGTCGTCGGGGGCGGCCAGACGAGCCACGAGGCGCTGGACGCGGTGAGAACCCTTCGGCCCGACGTGCTCCTGGCGGACTACCGGATGCCCGACGGTGAGGCTGCGAGCCTCGTTCATGCAGTGCTCGCTGAGCTTCCTGAGACGAAGGTGATTGTGCTGATCGACACCGCTGCGTCGGATGCTGCTGTGCGATGCGTGTCTGCAGGGTGTTCCGGGGTGATTGCCAAGACCGCAACGGTGGATGAGGTCGCGAGCGCGATACGGCGCGTGCACGATGGCGAGGTCGTCATTACCGCCGAGTTGCTCGCGCACGTGGTTTCGGGCCTGCGCCGTGGAGCCTCACACGTTGGGGAGGACATCACTCGTCGAGAGCTCGAATTGCTGCGATATCTCGCCCGTGGTCTCTCGCTCCCGGACATCGCTCAGGCGATGTCGATCAGCATGAACACAGCCCGCAACCACACGCAGCGCGTGATCGAGAAGTTGGGCGCGCACTCCAAACTCGAAGCGGTGATCATCGCCATGCGGGAAGGGCTCGAGGTGGCGCCAGGATGACCTCCGGTCGTCAAGTCGACGGCGGACCGTTCGCCGCCTTTGTGGAGGAGATGCCAGACGCGATCGTCGGGGTCGATCAGGACGGCGCCATCGTGCTGGTGAACGCACGCGCAGCATCTCTTTTTGGCTTCGAGCGCGCCCAGATCATCGACAAGCCGCTTGAACTCCTGCTCCCCGGCTATTCTCGCGACACCACGAGGCCGCAATCGGCTGCTCAAGGCGGCGACCCGCCAACCTGCCAGGTAGCGACGGTGACGAAGCTGGCGGCACGCCGCAAGGATCGGTCTCTGTTTCCCGCGGAGGTCGTGTTCTCGTCGACTCGTCGATACGGTCACGCCATTCTTCTGGCGGCGGTCAGGGACACGACCGAACGGGCTAGGGATCCGGTCAGGTTCCATGGTGTCGTCGAGGCAGTCGACGATGCTGCGGTCGGTGTCGACCGCAGCGGTTTGATCGCGCTCGTCAATCCGCAGGCGGAAGAGCTCTTCGGCTACACCCGCGGTGAGCTCATTGATCAACCATTCGATCTGCTCGTGCCGCTGGCCGTGATCGACGGTTCTGCTCTCCCCGCGCCGAACAGGCTGAAGGGGAAGGCCAACGTCCAACTGACGATCGGAACGCCGCTCGAGGGCAGGCGAAAGGACGGGTCCGAGTTTCCAGTTGAGATCTCACTTTCAGCCGTCGAGACCGAAGAGGGCCCGCTCCTCTCCGCGGCGATCCGCGATGCCTCGGATCGACCCGAGACCCGGCGTGAGCAGGACCGAGCCGAGGTTCAAGGCGCTCGGGATCTTCTGGAGTCGCGTCTTCACCAATCGCACCGGCTGGAAAGTCTTGGCCAGCTGGCGGGCGGCGTCGCGCACGATTTCAACAACCTGCTCGCCGCGATCCTGAATTATGTCGGGTTCGTGTCCGACGAGATCAGCAAGGAGATCGACCTTCGACCAGCGAGCACGGCCGGCCGCCTGACCGCGGTCCTTCGGGACGTCGGGCAGATAGGAGCGGCGGCCGAGCGGGCCGCCGGCCTCACGCATCAGTTACTGGCGTTCGCCCGGAGAGAGGTGCGGAACCTCGAAGTGCTCGATCTCAATGGCATCGTTGGGGAGGTCGAGACCCTCCTGCGCCGCACCATCGGTGAACATGTGCTGCTGACCACGGATGGCGCATCCGACCTGAAGGCCATTCGCGCGGACCGCGGGCAGATTGAGCAGATTCTCCTCAACCTGGCTGTCAACGCACGCGATGCGATGCCGAACGGCGGGACGTTGAGCGTCGCGACCGAGAACTTCACAGTCGATGACGCGTACGCCACCCTGCACCCTGTCATCGAAGCCGGGCCCTACGTTCGTCTGAGCGTCACCGACACCGGCGAGGGGATGGATCGGGAGACCCTTGATCGCGCGTTCGAGCCCTTCTTCAGCACGAAGCCGAAGGACAAGGGCACCGGACTCGGGCTGGCGACCGTCTACGGAATTGTGAGCCAGACCGGCGGGATGATCGAACTCCGTTCGGAAGTGGAGGAGGGGACGACGGTGACGATTCTTCTCCCAAGCGTGACTGCCGTCGCCACGCGGAACGCGTCCCCTAAAGTCGTGCGCACACACCCCACTGGGGAAACCATCCTGGTCGTCGAGGACGAGGAGCTGGTTCGCGACGTCGCCAGGAGGATTCTCACCCAGCACGGGTATCAGGTCCTTGTCGCCGCCAGCGGCGCGGACGCGTTCGTGCTCACTGACGCTCATGCGGGCGTGATCGATCTGTTGCTGACCGATGTCGTAATGCCCGGCGTGACCGGACGCGAAGTTGCTGCGAGGATGTCCGACGCGCGTCCGGAGATCCGCGTGCTCTACATGTCCGGATACCCGGACTCCCTGATCGCATCGCGCGGCGTTATCGAGCAGGGGATCAACCTGTTATCCAAGCCATTCAAGGCGGTGGATCTGGTGGAACGCGTTCGCGCCGTGCTTGACGCATGACCGACTAGGCTATTGACATTAGCGTTCAGGCTAAGTAGAGTAGCCGACATGCAAACACCCACAGCCGCCCGAAGCACAGCGACCCGATATCTCAACCGGACCGATGGCCGGATCGCCTACGACGTCGACGGCGATGGACCTCTCATCGTGCTGATTCCGGGCATGGGCGACCTTCGTGGGACCTACCGGTTCCTGACTCCGGTGCTTCGCAGAGCCCGGTATCGCGTCGCGGCCACCGACCTTCGTGGCCACGGCGACAGTGACGCAACGTTCGCGACCTACGGCGATGCCGAGACCGCCGGCGACGTTCACGCGTTGATCGAGGAACTCGGCGGACCCGCGGTCATCGTCGGGAATTCGATGGGCGCGGCCGCGGCTGTCATGGTCGCCGCGGACCATCCCGATCTCGTCAGGGGCCTCGTCCTGGTCGGCCCGTTTGTGAGGAACGGCAAGATGAGCACGATGCAGCGGGTGCTTCTTCGGGTCGCCATGGCACCGATCTGGGCGGCGAGCGCTTGGAAGTCCTACCTGCCGAAGCTCTACGCCGGGCAGCGTCCCGCTGACTTCGACGCCTATCGCGCCGAGGTGATCGCCGGGTTGCATCGGCCCGGGCACGCGAAGGCTTTCTCGCGCACGACGCACAGCAGCCACGATGCAGCCGAGGCGCGCCTCGCCGACGTCGCGGCGCCGGTGCTGGTGATTATGGGAGACCGGGATCCCGACTTTCCTGATCCAAAAGCGGAGGCGAGCTGGATCGCCGGCACCCTGCATGGCGAGGCGGTGATGGTGAGCGAGGCCGGCCATTACCCCCAGTCGCAGCAGCCCGATGCCACATCGAGCGCTGTGCTCGGATTCCTCCAGGCGGTCGGCGCTCATGCCTAGAGCGGGACTCACCGAGATCCGGGTGGTCGAGGAGGGGGAGCGGATCGCCGACGAGGTGGGGCTCTCGGGTCTCACGCTCGCGGCGCTGGCCGAGCGGCTGGGGGTCCGGCAGCCGTCGCTCTACAAGCACGTCGCCGGCACCGATGGGCTGCGGCGGAGTATTGCGATCCGGGCCAAGATCGAGCTGGCGGCGGTGCTGCGCCGCGCGACCGTGGGTCGGGCTCGCGGCGATGCCATCACTTCGATGGCCCGGGCGTATCGGGTCTGGGCAAAGCAACATCCGGGTCGGTACGCGGCCGCGCAACGCGCGCCGGTGCCCGGGGATGTTGACGACGAGTTTGCGAGCGCTGAGGCGGTGCAGGTCGCGTTCGATGTCATGGCCGGATACAACCTGCGCGACGACGACGCAGTCGACGCGATCCGCGGGCTGCGTGCTGCGCTCCACGGCTTTGTGACCCTCGAGTCCGGAGGCGACTTCGGGTTGCCGGTGGACATCGATCGCAGTTTCGAGCGCCTCGTCGCCGGTCTTGCGACAGCGTTCGAAGCCGGGAGCGATGACCCTGCCGTCTCGGCTCAAATCTGACGGCGTGACCCAGGCCCGGACACGGGTTTAATGACGCGGATGTCCCACCGCCGGCTCCCGAAGTGGTCCGAGATCAGGCCACTGCTCCACACGCGACCGTTCGAGCTCAACTCGACCAGGCGTCGATTGGCGAAGGCCGCGACCATCGCCGATCTCCGGAGCGCTGCGAGGCGGCGTGTTCCGCGGGCCGCGTTCGATTACACGGACGGTGCAGCCGAGGGCGAGATCGGCCTGCGCCGCGCGCGCCGGATGTTTCAGACGCTGGAATTCTCGCCGTCAGTGCTGCACGACGTGTCCGCTCCCGACACGAGCACAACCGTCCTCGGGCGCCCGACCGCGGCGCCGTTTGCCTTCGCGCCCACCGGATTCACGCGATTGATGCACCACGAGGGGGAGCGCGCGGTGGTGCGCGTCGCCGAGCGGTACGGGATTGCGTATGCGCTCTCAACGATGGCAACGACGTCGATCGAGGACGTGGCGGCCGCCGGCGCGGCAGCGAGGAAATGGTTTCAGCTCTACGTGTGGAAGGACCGCGCTGCCGGCGAGGAGCTGATGTCGCGCGCACGGGCGGCAGGGTTCGAAGCGCTCATGCTGACCGTCGACGTTCCGGTCGCGGGGAATCGCCTACGCGATGTTCGCAACGGGTTCTCGATACCGCCGACCCTCACCGTCAAGACGCTCGCCGACATCGCGACGCACCCCGCGTGGTGGGCGAACCTGCTCACGACCGCGCCGCTGAGGTTCGCATCGCTCGACGGGTGGGACCGCACCATCGCTGAGTTGATCGACGAGCTGTTCGATCCCACCATGACCATGGCGGACCTCGAGTGGGTACGGAACCGCTGGAAGGGCCCGCTGATCATCAAGGGCATCCAGTCGGCTGCGGACGCAGCCAGGATGGCGGATGCAGGTGCCGACGCGATCGTGCTGTCCAACCACGGAGGGCGTCAGCTGGATCGAGCGCCGGTGCCCCTGAGCCTCGTGGCAGAAGCCGTCGACGCAGTCGGAGATCGAACCGAGGTCTGGATGGACACCGGGGTGATGAGTGGAGCCGACATCGTCGCTGCGGTCGCGCTCGGGGCGCGAAACGTGCTGGTCGGCCGAGCGTACCTGTATGGGCTCATGGCCGGAGGAGAGGCGGGCGTGGACCGTGCGACGGCCATTCTCTTACGCGAGATGCGCCGGACCATGCAGCTCCTCGGCGTCCGGAGCATTGGGGAGCTCGACCGTCGCCACGTGAAACTCAGCGCCGGGTAGGGCCTCGCCGTCAGGATTTCGCAGCAGGAGGATCCGGCAGTGCGTCCAGGAAATCCTGTGAGGGCACGAAGAACAGCGTTCCGGTGACCGCCGTGGAGAAATCGAGAATTCGGTCGTAATTGCCCGGTGGGTCACCGATGAACATGTTGGTGAGCAGCCGTTCGGTGACGCGCGGGGTGCTGGCATAGGCGATGTAATAGGTGCCGAACTCGCGGCGACCGACGCTGCCGAATGGCATGTTGTCGCGGAGGATCTTGAGCTCCGCCCCGTCCGGCCCGGTGATCACGTTGAGGGCCACGTGCGAGTTGCTCGGTTTCACGTTGTCGGGGAGCTCGATGTCCGAGAGCTTGGTGCGTCCGACCACCCGCTCCTGTGCTTCGACCGGCAGCGCGTTCCAGGCGTCGAGGTCGTGCACGTATTTCTGAACCGCGACATAGCTCCCTCCGGCAAAGCGGGCGTCGGAGTCGCCGATGATCACCGCGTTGTGTGCGACCCGCCCGGTCGGGTTCTCGGTTCCATCAACGAAACCCAGGAGGTCGCGCTCATCGAAATACTTGAATCCGTGGACCTCGTCGACGACCGTCACCGCGCCGCGCAGCCGCTCCATGATCTGTCCGGCGAGCTCGAAGCAGAGATCCATCTGCGTGGCCCGGATGTGAAAGAGCAGGTCACCCGGCGTGGAGACGGCGCGGTGCCTGTCCCCGACGAGTGCGGGGAACGGATGCAACTCCGCCGGCCGCGGTCCGCTGAACAAACGATCCCATGCCTCGGATCCCACGCCGGCCACACACGTGAGCTCGCCGTCGGGGAGGCGGAAGGCGACCGCTCGTTGCAGGCCGGCGCAGTCACCGAGCAGCTCGCGGACCGTTACCTCCGCACCGGCGTCAATGGTCGCCACAAGAAAGATCGCCGCGCCGGTCAACGGGCTGAGGACGGGTTGGGCGAGCGCACCCGTCTCGGGGTCGGGGGATCCTGGCAAGGCGTCCTCCTCGCAAGGCTTTCTGCTTCATGAGCGCAGGCTGATCGTGGGAGGAAGTGTAGGGCGCGGATGACGGTGGAAGAGGAGCCGCCCGAAGGCGGCTCCTCTCACCACATCACGTCATGCAGGGCAGGGATTGCCCGCCAGGTTGTTCTGATAATCCTCGTAGGAGTACGTCGCCGTGCCTCCTGAGCCTGTGTACGCCACCTTCAGCAAGTGCCCGTACTGATTGTGGGCGCCGTAGTTGTTGGTGCTGAAGCCGGGGTAATTCTGACCCACGGTCCAGGCACATCCGCCAAGCGCGGTGCCGGTGGAGTAGTACGGGTAGAACTGCGCGGGCGACCCGTCGTCAGTCGGCGGAATGATCGTGCAACCAGCACCGGTGCTGTTGTTGCACGTCCCCAGGTCACCTTCGATCGCGGGAAGGTCGGTGTTGAACCCGACCGACGCATAGTTCGTGTTGTACCCGGTTCCTGTGAGCGGGCTGGTGAAGATGAAGTCCGTCGGGCGCGACGAGCTTCCGTTCGGCCAGTCCGAAAGATACGAGGTGCCGTCGTATCCAACGTTGGATCCTTCGCACCCGCCGATCTTGATCAGCGTGGACGCCGAGGCCGGGAAGCAGCCCGCGTCGTCGTAATCCCACACCTCTGTGTTGCTACCCACGCCTTCGTTGGCGCTGCAGGTCGCGGTCGTCGTGTCCACGTTGCTGCAGTAATCGAAGTGCCCGATCTCGGTGTCGAACGCGACGTTGTACGTTGCTGCCGCCCAGGGAACGGTGGTCTGGGTGCTGGAGGTGGCGTACATCGGGTGGAAGTCGTAGGGGATGTTCTTGCACTGGGTCGAGGGGCTGGGTGCGTACTTCACCTGGCCGAAGCCGTTGGCCGCGCTCGCGGTCATCGACCCCGAGGTGCCATTGGTGGTGTCCGTCACCACCGCCTGCAGGCCGTGCGGCGTGTCATGGAGTTGCACGGCGAAGCTGTCGCCCTGGTTGAGGTACTCGACCTTGTGCGGATCGGGGGTTCCGGATGCGAGCGCCTGGAACTGGACGGGGTTCGGCGGTCCCTGGGGCTTGCCGCTGTGGGTGAGATAGGCGAAGTTCACGTACTCCTCACCAACAGTGCTCTCGCACACCGAGTTGAGCTGCTGTCCGGTCACCGGGTTCAGCGCGAGGCTGTCGATGGTGAGTGCGACGCACCATTGAGTCCCGGAGCAGCTGAACCCGTTCCACTGCTGCACGTATCCGGGCGGGTAGAACTGCAGCTCCATGTATGCGGCGCCGGGATGGTAGGGGCTCTTTGCCGGGTTGACGATGTTGAGATTGCTGTCCGGCTCGCACGTGTTGACCAGCTCTGGATACGACTGCGTATCGCACATCGCCATGCCGAACCAGAATGCCGGGGCGTACTGGAACGTGTAGTTGTGCTTACCGGGGACGTTGGTCGGGGATGGTTCCGTCGGCAGGGTGCCGCTGTACGCCATCTCGTTTCCGGAGCCGTTCTTGTTGGAGTAGAAGAGCACGCTCGGCTCGTCGTGACCGACGTAGTGACCGAAGACGGCTTCGGAGTCCCGCACCTCAGTGCAGATGAACCGGTTGCTATTGCTGCAGTCGATATGCGTCGGTGCCTTGGCTGCCGAAGACGAGGCGGACGACGTCAGTCCCCCGCCAGCCAGCGCTGCCGGGACAGCCAGGACCGCCACGAAGAGTGAGGCTGAATATCTCCATCGGAGACCCATGTCGTCCTCCTCGAGTGGAGGTTTTTTGGACAGACCGGAAGCCAGCCCACCTCAGGAAACGTCCACCCTGCCGCACCTGAGCGTTCGCAGGCTAGCAGCCCTGTACCAGCAGTAGCAATCCCCCCGCCGCGCATGGGCGGGGCCGCGAACGTATCAGCCTTCGCGGCCCCGAATCTGGATGCGGCCGCGCATCTTTCGCGCTTCGAGTTGCGGCTGTGGAAAGGTCGCCGGCCCACCGAGCACGGCGCCGTCGCTCAACCGGAAACGCGAGCTGTGCCAGGGGCAGACCACCTCGCCGTCGTCGACCGTGCCTTCATTGAGTGGACCGCCGGCATGCGTGCAGGTGTTCTCGAGTGCGCATACCCTGCCGGCCACGCGAGTGAGCAGGACCTTGCGCGCGTCGACGTCCACCGCCGTGAGTGCTCCTTCGGTCACATCGGAGTCGGCGGCGACATCGGTCCACTCGCCCGGGCCCGACAGAAACGCGGTGTGGTTGACCATGAGCGCCCGATCGAGCACCAGGTCGCCGCCGAGATACGCGGCCGTTCCTCCAACGGCGAGACCGGCAACGGACAGCAACCGTCCGCGCCCGGTCCGGCCACGCAATCGCGCGGTCAACGAACCGAGTTGCAGCGCCAGGGCGGCCGCGTTGGCAAGTCCATGCACCAGGGCGAGGCGCCGATCGCGTCCGTAGGTGACCGACCAGTCAGCGGAGCCGGTGGCGGCGGTCGCACCCGCCGCGACGCATCCGACGGCGGTCAGCATGGTGGCGCCGCGCCTGTCGCCGACCAGGTCGAGCAAAGGGACGCTGGCCCACATCCCCACCGGCAGATCGCTCAGCGCCGGGTGCAGGGCGTGTCCGAGCAGGCGGCCATGAAGAAGGTCCATGAGCGTCTTTTGCTTGGTGATCGGAGCGAGTGCGTTGACCAGCCACTCGCTGAGGGTCTCGAGGCCAGGGAGGTCCTCGATCGCCGCCACGATCTGTGCGTACGGGGGCTGCGTTGGTGCCTGTTGCTTGGCCACTTTGATCACACTCGAAAGCCTCTCGGCGCTGGTCCGATGGTGCCGTGGCAGAAAGCCTACATTCCGTGTACCGCGGGCCGTGGGTCCCCATCATCGGAGGATCACGGTGATAGGCTGACTGTCAAGAAATCTGATTGTCCTCATGGCGAGGGTGCGGAGCGTCAGTCTGCCTAATTCAAGGAGGAGCGTCAATGCCGGTCAAAGCATGGTCGCCAAAACGTGAGCGGCAATACGAGCACATCAAAGAGGGACTTGAATCCCGAGGCACCGATGACGACACCGCCGAGGAGGTTGCTGCCCGCACCGTGAACAAAGAGCGAGCCCGCGCAGGTGAGTCAATGGAAGCAAGCCGGACGTCCATCCAAGACATCTCATCCGCGCGGCGCGGTGGGTTGCGGTCCCACAGCGGTCCTGGTGGCCGCACGTACGCGCAGCTTCGCCATGAGGCGGGCGATCGCAATATCCGGGGTCGCTCGAAGATGAGCAAGGAGCAGCTGGAGCGCGCGCTCGAGCGCTGACGTCTCGGGGCCCGCTCGGCGACCGCGGTCAGTCGCACCGGGCTCGTGCGACACTCGCGCCGATGAACGCTCGGAACCGGCTTCTGCTGTGCATGGCGCTTGGGATCGTCGCCTTCATCGTCGCGTTCGTCCTCACCGAATGGCAGGTGGCGGTTCTGGCCGGTTGGGATGTCACCTCCGCGGCGTTCATCGCGATCGTCTATATCGGGATCCATGGGAAGGATGCCGCGGCAACCCAGCGGCACGCGGTCAGTGAGGATGATTCCCGCACCGCGTCAGAGGCGATCCTCGTGGGTGCGAATATCGCGAGCCTGGTGAGCGTCGCGTTCGCATTGGTCGCCGCGGGTGCCACGCACGGGGCTGTCAAATCCCTGATCACGACGCTCGTGGTGGTCAGCGTCGTACTTTCCTGGGCGGCGGTTCACGTCGTGTTCATGTTGCGGTACGCCCGTCTGTACTACGCGCACAACGGAGGCATCAACTTCCATGCCGATGAGCTCCCGGACTTCAGGGATTTCCTGTACGTGGCGCTGACCATCGGGATGACCTTCCAGGTCTCCGACACCGACCTGAACGCGAAGGCGATACGCATGACCGCGATACGCCATGCGCTTCTGTCGTACCTGTTCGGGGTTGTCGTCATTGCTACCACCATCAACGTCATCGCGACCCTGCTGACCAAGTAGAGCCCCGCAGATTTCACGACGTGCGGGGGTGCTGCCACCTCTGGAGCCTCGGGTGCTGGCTCCATCGACGTGCCCAGCGAACGCCGATATGGTGGCGCACATGATGCAGGTGTCCGCGACCGCCGGTGCCGCGGCAGTGCGCCCAGGTCGCGGGGCTCCACGGTCACCCGCGGACCGTCCGTCAAACAACGCCGCCACACATCGGACGCTCCAGCGCCACCAGGCGATCGTCGTCGGTGCCGGGTCAGCGGGGCTGGCCGCCGCTGTAGCACTGCAGAGCCGCGGATTCGAGACCGTCGTCCTGGAAAAGGGCGATGGTGTCGGCATGAGCTGGCGCTCGCGCTACGCCGAACTCCGGCTCAACTCCTGGCGGCCGATGTCGAAGCTCCAGGGTCGGGGAATGCCGCGGAGCTGCGGGCGCTATCCAAGCCGGGACGACGTGGTCGCGTACCTGGAATGGTTTGCGCGGTGCCATGAGGTCTCGGTGCATTTCGCGACGCAGCTGCTGGGGGTCCATCACGACGGCGACCTGTGGCGACTCGAGACCTCGACGCGCTCCATGCTCTGCCGGTATCTCGTCATCGCCACGGGTTGGGACACGGTTCCTGACATGCCGTCGTGGCCTGGCGCCGGCGGGTACCGGAAGGAGCTGATGCACTCATCGCAGTTTGCGAACGCCAGCGCGTATACGGGGCGAGCCGTCCTGGTCGTGGGCGCCGGCAACTCGGGCTTCGATATTGCGAGTCATCTGGTCAGGGCCGGCGCACGGGTCACGATGGCAATGCGGACACCACCGAACATCGCGGCGCGAGACCTCAAGGGCATTCCCGGGCAGCCGCTGCTCGTCTACCTTGGCGATCGCCTGCCCGAGAAGCTGGCCAACACGATATTCCGCATCGCGCAGCGGGTGACCTTCGGCGACCTGAGCCGCTATGGCATCCCCCGCGCACCCGGTGGTGTGTACGCCAACCATCGACTGCAAGGCCGAAGCCCCGCGGTCGATGACGGGTTTGTCAGCGCGATCAAGCGGGGTGAGGCACGCGTGGTCGGGCCGGTGGAACGGTTCGACGGCGATGGTGTCGTGCTCGCCGATGGTGCGCGTCTGCATCCGGACTCGGTCATCTGCGCGACCGGGTATCGCCGAGGCCTCGAATCGTTGGTCGGCCATCTTGGGGTTCTCGGCGATGACGGTGTGCCGATCCATCACTCGGGCGCGCCCGACCACCCGTACGCAGCGCGCCTGTATTTCTGCGGCATGTGGGCCCCGTTCAGCGGTCAGATCCGGCTCGGCCCCATCCATGCGCGGCGCATCGCGCGAGCCGCGGCCATTGACAGGAGAATGCGCTACCGAGTGTTCTCAGGCGTCTGAACCGTTCGATCGCAGACGCCCGCAGCCCAAGGTCCGGCAGTATCATCGAACGAATGTTCGCCTGGCTGGACGATCTGACGGATGCTCAGCGCCGCGCGGCGACCCATGACGGCGGTCCGCTGCGGATCCTCGCAGGTGCCGGCACGGGGAAGACCGCCACGCTGTCGGCCCGGGTCGCATGGTTGCTGGCCACCGGAGCGGCCCCGGAGCGGTTGCTGCTGCTGACGTTCACACGGCGAGCTGCCCGCCAGATGCTCGCGCGGACGGCATCGCTGATGGCCGCGGCCGGCCTCGACCGGGCCTCGGGCTCGCCCTCGGGCCGGGTGTCCGGCGGCACCTTTCATGCGATCGCTCATCGGACGCTCCGCCGGTACGCCGCCACGCTGGGGATTCCGGAGGGGTTCTCGGTCCTGGATGCCGCCGACGCCGCTGACGTGATGGACATGGTCCGTGACGAGCAGGGACATGCAGCGTCGACCCGCCGGCGATTTCCGCGCAAGAGCCTCCTCGTCGACCTGTACTCGGCCGCGGTCAACACCGGACGCCCGCTGTCGTCGGTCGTCCCCGAGATGGCGCCCTGGGCGGAGGACAGTGTCGACGAGATCGCCGAGATCTGCCGGAGCTATGTCCGCCGGAAGCGCTCGGCAGGACTGGTCGATCTCGATGACCTCCTGCTCTTCTGGCGCGCAGCGGTACAGGACGATCGCCTCGGGCCGCGTCTCGCTGGCTCCCTGGACCACGTGCTCGTCGATGAGTACCAGGACGTCAACGAGCTCCAGGTCGACATCCTCACCGGCCTCCGTCGCGCCGATCCGCGCATCACCGTGGTCGGCGACGATGCGCAGGCCCTGTATTCCTTCAGAGCAGCGGAGCCGCGGCACATCCTCGAGTTCGATCGCGTGTTTCCGGGAGCGACGACGGTCGTCCTCGAAACCAACTACCGGTCGAGCCAGCAGATTCTCGACGTTGCCAATGCCGTCGGCGCCGACGCGACAGTCGGTTTCTCGGCGGTGCTCCAGGCCGCTCGGACGGCTCCGGGCGTCGGTCCGCAGCTGGTGCGTTGCGCCGACGAGGACGCGCAGACGGACGCCGTGTGCGACCGCATCCTCTCACACCGTGAAGCGGGCACCGCGTTGCACGAGCAGGCGGTGCTGGTCCGCGCGTCACACCACTCCGCGCTGCTCGAGCTCGAGCTGGGCGCGCGACGCATTCCGTTCCTTAAATACGGCGGCCTGCGGTTCATCGAGGCGGCACACGTGAAGGACATGCTTGCCGCCTTTCGCCTCGCCGACAACCCGAGCGATGTCGTCGCCTGGTTCCGGCTGCTGCAGCTTCTGGTCGGTGTCGGGCCGGCGACGGCCCATCGCGTGGTCCAGGAGCTCGGACTGCTCGGCTCGCGGGAGACGCCGCCTTCGGATGTTCTCGGAGCATGGCCGCAGGCGGCGGCCCACCTGCCTGACGCCGCACGGCCGGCTGCCGGCGCCCTCGCGGCGGCGCTGGCTGCACGACCCGGGGAATCGATTCCGACCCACGCGGAGCGTCTCCGGATTGCGGTCGCGCCGCTGATCGAAGCCACCTACCCTGATGTGTCTGCGCGGCTGACCGACCTGGACACGCTGGTCGCCGCCAGCAGCAAGGTCGCGCGGCTGTCGGACGTGGCCGCGGACCACGTCCTGGAGCCGCCGCGCTCGACCGGAAACCTCGCGGGGCCGCCGGTGATCGACGAGGACTGGCTGGTCATCTCGACGGTGCACTCCGCCAAGGGACTGGAGTGGGACGTCGTGCACCTGCTCCAGGTGACCGACGGAAACATCCCCTCCGACATGGCGCTCAGCTCGGCGGCCGGGCTCGAGGAGGAACGCCGCGTGTTCTACGTGGCCTTGACTCGCGCTCGTCATGCGCTCCACCTCTACATGCCGGAGCGCTATCACCACCACCCGAACGGAAGAGACGATCGCCACGGGTGGGCTCAGCCGTCGCGGTTTCTCTCCGACCGCGTTCGGTCTCGATGCGACGAGGTGACCGAACGGAACCACCGGCCGGATGCGGCGGGGAACCTCTCGGCTGTCAACGCGGGCGAGCGCATCAGCGTTGCGCTGGAAGGACTCTGGGTCTAGGGAGCGCATGCGCGGGCCGGTCCGGCAAGGGCGCTTGAAGCGGCTATGCTGATTCGACGATGAGTGATCAGGAGCACGATCCCAAGCCGGAAGACGAGGCCACCAAGGAGCAGGATCAGGCGGACGACCGGCGACGAAAGGACCAGAGCGAGAAGGTCGAGCGCGATCGTGCCGACGAAGCCGGCCGGCGTGCCCGCGAAGGGACCTGAACAGCTCCGACCCTGATCGCTCAGGTTGATGCCGCCGGCGTGCTCGCCTGGTCGCTCGCGCGCGATGGTGGAGCGCTGCCCCGTGCGAGGAGGAGCGATCCGATCGTCGCCGGAATGAGGGTCAGACATCCCCCCGCGACCAGGGCGGCTGCCTCGGCCGGACCGAGGAGACCGGAGCTCAGACCCAGGCTGGCGGCTGCCGCCGGCATCCCCAGCTGCGCCGAGGCGGCGAGACCCGTCGCGATGAACTTCTCGTGACCGGCGACGCGAGCCGCGATGACGTGCGTGACCACAGCTGCCAGTACGAGCCCGATCGCCAGCACGATCCTCGATGGTGAGGTGAGCAGCGCTCGAAGGTTGAGCTCCGCGCCGAGCAGGACAAAGAAGAGCGGTACGAAGAAGCCGTTGGCGACCCCGGAGAACTGGACGACGAGCCGGTCCGACTCATGAAGGCGCACCAGGACCATCCCGGCGAGGAACCCGGCCACGAGCGTGCTCGCACCCGTCTCCTGGGCGATCGCGGACAGCCCCAGGAGGAGCACCAGCGAGATGCGTACCTGCCGGGACCAGCCGCGCTGGAGTGACTCGGTGCGCATCTCTCTGACGAAGCCGCGACCGCGCGCCCGGCGGGCGGCGAGGAGCACGATCACGCCGGCGCCGATGATCGCCAGGTCGCCGCCGACCGCCTCCAACGGGTTTCCCGATTTGGCGAGCGTCAGCGGCATGATGATGACGGTCACCGAGTCGGCCAGCGCAACCCACGCGACCAGGAAGGCAACGTTGGGGCCCGCGAGCTTGCGCTCCTCGATGATCGGGAAGGCGATCGCGGCCGAGCTTCCGGTCACGATCACCGCGATCAACGCCGGGTGGCCGCCGCCAAGCGCGTGGTCCAGAAGCAGGCCGATCGGGACAGCCGTCACCGCAACCACCGCCAGCGCGAGCACACCACGCGCGAACCCCTGGCGGATCGCCGGCGACGCGATGTCGACGTGCGTCCCGGCGCCGAACATGAGCATCGCGAAGCCGATGGCGCTCAGGACCGGGAGCGGCTGGCTGGCCGAATCCACCACGCCGAACCCGGTGCGTCCCAGAACGAAGCCCGCGATGAGCTCGCCGATCACCACTGGGATGAGCCCCCGACGCCCGAACGCGAGCAGGGGGCCGGCCAGTCCGGCGAGCACCAGGATGGTCAGCTGCGCGAACATCGCGAGATCATGCCCCGAAAATCGCCGCTCGAGTCCGTGATCGCGGCCACGCGGAGCTACGAATCGTGGGTGGGCCGGCAGGTGCCGCTGGCGCGCGCCGACGTTGCCTTCAAGCACGAGCAGATGGCGCTCGCGCCATTCCCGTTCCTGCGCTCGACGTTCTATCGATGGGTGCAGGTCTGGGGCGTGACCTGTCCCGAGCTCGCCAAAGCGCCCCAGGTCCTCGCGGTCGGCGACCTGCACACCGAGAACTTCGGAACCTGGCGCGACACCGAGGGGCGGCTCGTCTGGGGGATCAACGACTTTGACGAGGCCTTCCCGATGGCGTACACGAATGACCTGGTCCGGCTGGCGACGTCGGCCCGGCTCTCGATCTCGGCAGGAACGCTGGTGCTCACCCCCCGCGCCGCATGCAACGCGATCCTCGAGGGCTACCGGACATCGCTCGAGCGCGGTGGCCGCCCGTTTGTCCTCGCCGAGGAGCACCACGTCCTCCGCCGTGATGCGAACTCGGAGCTGCGCGACCCGGTTCGTTTCTGGACAGCGATGAACGACCTCCCGAAGGCTCGCCGGCCGCTCCCCGCGGCGGTGTCGCTCCTGCGTCGCCAGTTCCGCTCCGTCGAGACCCCGCGCTACGTGACGCGGCGGGCCGGGCTCGGCAGCCTCGGGCACCCGCGCGTCGTCGCGATGGCCGAGCAGTCCGGCGGCTGGATCGCCCGCGAAGCGAAGGAGCTGGTCGCATCGGGCGTGGCCTGGGCGGCCGGAGACAGTCCAAAGGTACCGATTCACTATCCGGCGATCGTGCGCCGGGCGGTACGCTGCGCCGACCCGTTCCTCGAGCTACGCGGGCGGTGGGTGCTGCGCCGGCTCGCGCCTGACTGCAGCCGGATCGAGTTCACGGTCGCTCGCCTCGCCGCCGAGCAGACCGACCTGCTCCGAGCCATGGGTGCCGAGACCGCCAACGTCCACGTGGGCTCCGGACCGCGCCGGCTCGCCGCGGTGAAGAGTGATCTCGCCGCGCGAGCCCCGGACTGGCTGAAGGTCGCCTCGCGATCCATGGAGCGCGCGACGACCTCCGACTACGTCGCCTGGCAGCGCGCCCGGCGCGGCTGAGCGTCAGACCCGGAGGAGCGCCAGCAGCGACCGTCCCGTGACGGTGATCACCTCGCCCGCGTGGTGGTGGCGGGTCGACGGGGTCACGCCCCGCTCGGCGGTGTCGGCGAAGACCGACCACAGGTCGCCCCAGCCACTCGGGACGGTCCAGTCGATCTGCTCCTTCCCGGCGTGGAGCAGCACCATCAGCGTGCCACCGCGGATGCGCCGGCCCCGCGGATCGCGGTCGGGAATCTCATCGCCGTTGAGGATCATCCCCAGCGATCGCTGGCCGTCATCGAACCATTCCTGATCGCCGACCTCGCGACCCGACGGCAGGAACCAGGCGATGTCCTTGCGCCCGGATCCGTGCACCGCCTGGCCCGAGAAGAAATTTCGCCGGCGCAGCACGGGATCGCTCCGCCGCAGCGCCACCAGCCGAGCCACGAAGTCGAGCATCGACTCGTCGACGTGCTCCCAGTCGAACCACGAGATCTCGCTGTCCTGGCAGTACGCATTGTTGTTGCCCTGTTGCTCCCGCCCGATCTCATCGCCGCCGAGAAGCATCGGACATCCCTCGGAGAGGAGGACCGTGGCGATGAGATTGCGCCGCTGGCGCGCACGGAATTCGAGGATGGCGGGGTCGTCGGTGTCTCCTTCGACGCCGCAGTTCCAGGAGCGGTTGTCATCCGTCCCGTCCCGGTTGTTCTCGCCGTTCGCCTGGTTGTGCTTCTCGTCGTATGAGACGAGATCTCGCAGCGTGAAACCGTCGTGCGCGGTGACGAAATTGATGCTCGCCGACGGTTGGCGGCCGTCACCCTGGTACAGGTCGCTCGAACCGGTGAGCCGGTAGGCGAGATCCCGGATGCCGGTCGCGCCCCGCCAGAAGTCGCGCACCGTGTCGCGAAACGCCCCGTTCCACTCCGCCCAGCGTACCGGGAAGTTGCCGACCTGGTAACCACCCGCACCGACGTCCCAGGGTTCCGCCACCAGCTTGACGCGCGATAGCACCGGATCCTGGTGGATGATGTCGAAGAAGGCCGACAACCGGTCGACGTCGTAGAACTGGCGCGCGAGCGCGGAGGCGAGATCGAAGCGAAACCCGTCCACGTGCATCTCGATGACCCAGTAGCGAAGGCTGTCCATGATCAGCTGCAGCGTGTGCGGATTGCGGACGTTGAGGCTGTTGCCCGTGCCGGTGACATCGAAGTAGAAGCGTGGGTCATCGTCGCGGAGCCGGTAGTACGAGGGATTGTCAATGCCGCGAAAGCTCAGCGTCGGACCCAGGTGGTTGCCCTCGCCGGTATGGTTGTAGACGACGTCGAGGATCACCTCGAGTCCTGCAGCGTGCAGCGCGCGCACCATCGCCTTGAATTCACGAACCTGCTCACCGTTGGTGCCCGACGACGAGTACCGCCCCTCCGGGGCGAAGTACCCGATCGAGTCGTAGCCCCAGTAGTTCACGAGGTTGCGTTCCACGAGCTGTTGCGAATCGAACCAGTGATGCACCGGCATCAGCTCGACCGCGGTCACGCCGACTCGCGTGAGGTGCTCGATGGCGGCCGGATGCGCAAGGCCCGCATATGTGCCTCGGAGCGCATCGGGAATGCCGGGGTGGCGCTTGGTGAATCCCTTGACGTGCAGCTCGTAGATGATGGTGTCGGACCACGGCGTGTTGGGGCGGCGGTCGTCACCCCACGGAAACGACTGATCCACCACCACACAACGCGGCATTGCCGGCGCGGAGTCGACGCCGCTGATGCGCATGTCGTCGCTGCCGAGCCGATATCCGAAAAGCGCACGACCGTGCCGGAAGCGACCCGCAATCGCGCGTGCGTATGGGTCGAGCAGAAGCTTGGCGGCGTTGTGACGGAGCCCCTCATGAGGCGCGTAGCGACCGTGAACGCGAAACCCGTAGCGCTGGCCGGGTCCGATGTTGGCGATGTATCCGTGCCACACGAGATCAGTGCGCTCAACCAGCGGATGCGTGGCAAGTTCGGCACCGCGCTCGTCGAACAGCACCAGGTCGACAGCCTCGGCGCTCTCGGAAAAGATCGCGAAATTCGTGCCCGATCCGTCCCAGGTCGCACCGAGCGGGGCGTCGGTTCCGGGCCATGCAGCACGGCTCCCGGGCGCGCGTCCGGCGGTGGAAGGCTCTGGAACTGTCATGACTCCACTCAGCTCGCTGATTTCGGGTTCCCGAGATGACCGGCGCCGCGCGACGCGACCGCCAGCCCACGTGGGGAGTCCAGAGAGAGTACGTGGATGCATCGGGCGCTCGCCGGAGGGTGAGCGCTGAGCGTGTGCGCGCGGTCGAGGCCTGCATGCGTCCTGCCGACCCCGGCGGTGCGCCGCCCGTGTTCTTGCGCCCGGGGGCACGATTGCCAAGGGGGGTGCGGAGCATCGAGCTGGAAAACGGTGGCGAGCGCCCCGGCGGGTCGCTGCTCGCCGGCGACGCCCCGTACGGCTATCACCACCTGGTGATGCGTGACGGGAGGCGCGTGCCCATGGTCACGAGCCCCGGCAGGTGCGCACTTCCCGATACGCTGCGGGGATGGGGCTGGGCCGCACAGCTCTACGCCGTCCGGTCGCGCGAGGGATGGGGGATCGGCGACCTCGGTGACCTTCGCTCGCTCGGATCCTGGTCGCGCAAGCAGGGGGCCGCCATGCTCCTGGTGAATCCGCTGCATGCGGTGCGCCCAGGGATACCGCAGGAACCGAGCCCCTACTTCCCGTCGAGCCGGCTCTTTCGCAACCCGATCTATCTGCGGATTCAGGACCTCCCCGGTGCTCGCGATGACCCCGAGGTGGCCGCGCTCGTCCGCAAGGCCGGGGAGCTGCGCGACGCTTCGATCATCGAGCGCGACCGGGTGATGCCACTCAAGCTGCGCGCGCTCGAGTCGCTCTGGGCGCGCTTCCGGGGCGATACCGATTTCGATGCCTACGTCGCCCGCGAAGGGATCCTCCTCGAGCGGTACGCGTGCTTCTGTGTCCTCGCCGAACGTCATCTCGGCACCTGGGCCCGATGGCCGTCTCGGTACCGGCATTCTGGCGACCCTGCGGTTCAAGCGCTGATGACCACGGATCGATCCCGGGTCGACTTCCACCGCTGGTTGCAGTGGTCGCTCGACACGCAACTCGGCCGCGCAAGCCGGGAGCTTCCCCTGGTCCACGATCTCGCCGTCGGCTTTGCGCCGAACGGTGCCGACGCGTGGCTCTGGCAGGACGTGGTTGCGTCCGATGCCCGGATCGGTGCGCCGCCGGACGATTTCAACCCCGCCGGCCAGGACTGGGGAGTCCCCCCGTTTGACCCAGCCCGGCTGCGCGCGGCCGGCTACGGGCCGCTGATCGCCACCATGCGCCGGATGATGGGCGCCGGCATCGGGGTGCGAATCGACCACGTCATGGGCCTGTTCCGCCTCTGGTGGGTGCCGCTCGGCGCCCGCGATCCGTCGGCCGGCGCCTACGTCCGCTATCCGGCGCGGGAGATGCTCGACATCCTCGCGCTCGAGAGCGTGCGTGCCGGCTGCGGCGTGGTGGGCGAGGACCTGGGCACCGTCGAATCAGGCGTCCGCTCGGAATTGCACCGGCGCGGGCTGCTCTCGTACCGGCTCGCGTGGTTTGAGTCGCGGCCTCCGGACCGCTACCCGACCCAGGCGCTCGCGGCTTTGACGACTCACGATCTGCCGACCGCAGCGGGGCTCTGGACCGGGGCCGACCTCGCCGAGATGGAAGCCACCGGTCGCCCGGTCAGCCGCCGAGCCGAGCTCGGCGTTCGCCGCAAGCTGCGCCGGCTCGCCGGTGTCAGCGACGGCGACCGGGTGCCGCTCGTCGTCGAGCGCGCATACGCCGCGCTCGCTCGCGCGCCGAGCAGGCTGGTGGTGGCGACACTCGACGATGCCTGCCTTGCTGAGCGGCGGCCGAACATGCCGGGCGAGGTGGCGAGACCGAACTGGTCGATCCCCCTTCCCCGGACGCTCGAGCAGCTCCGGCGCGACCAGCTCCCGACGCGGATCGCCGCCGTGCTCACCCACCGAAGCTGAGTCCAGCGTCAGCCCTCGGTGCCGACCTGACCCGCGGGGACCGACAGGGCGGCGGCTCGAGCGGCGGTGACGGCCTGGCTCGGGTCGTCCCCGATCAGGGCAACGCCGGCGGTCAGCGTGAGGTCGAGGGCAAGCCGGCGCATCTGCACGAAGACGCGCTCGGCGAGGGACTTGCCCGAGGCGATCCCACCATCGCGAACCAGCACCAGCGCGGCACCGCCGTCGAGCACGCAGACCGGCTCGTCTGCCCGGGAGTACGCCATCACCAGCGACGCGTAGCCGCCGCGCGCAGCCTGGGGGATGGAGGGATCGACGATGAAGGCGCAGCACGCACCGTCCTCCTTCACCTCACCGGCCTTCTGGATGAACTCGGCGAGCGTGACCTGCCAGGGCAGGAGCGACAGCGTGCGGGGTTCACTCATGTGCCGATGGTCCCGTGCGCGTGATGCCCGCGCTCACGCGCCGACAAGGAAGATGTGCTCGAGCTCGGCGAGGGCAGCCTGGCGCTCGGCCAGGGGGCTGCTCCCGGCGTTTCGCCAGCGCATCAGGATCTCGACGGCGTCGACGAGGTCGCGCGCCCGGAGTGGCTTGCTGAGCGCGCCGACTCCCGCTCGCGCGGGGCGGCCGTCGCGGATCGCACCGGTGACGAAGCTGATCGCCACCGGCTCGATGTCCGGGTCCGCGAGAATCGCTCGGGCGAGACGGATGCCGTGCATGTCGGGGAGGATGCCGTCGATGAGGATCACCGCTGCCGGGGTGTCCCGCATCACCGCCATCGCCTCCTCGCCGGTGCGCACCCCGAAGGCCGCGTGGCCGGCCCTCTCCAGCGCGAAGGTCAGGAATCCGCGGACGGCGTCATCGTCCTCGACGACGAGCACAGCAGGGAAACCGATTTCGACCACGGCTGGATCATAACCGGCGATTTCGCCTGCGACGCCCTATTTGCGCATCCCTTTCATCGACCCGTCACGCTCTGTGTCCGGCGATGGGCACAGTCGTTGGTGTTGTGGTGGCAGCCGCAGGTGTCCATGGTATCGAGGAGCACCAGGTCGCCATTGGGGTAGTGGAGGACCGGGACACCGTCATTGGATGCGCCGTCGGCGACGCGGGCCGCCTTGACGTAGACCGCGCGGCCGTCGCGCATCACCCAGGGGAGCATGTTCGGCGCGCCGGCGCGGACCATGCGCTCGGCTTCCTCGGCAGACCCCGCTTCCTCGAGGGACCGGTGGCCGATCGAGGTTCGGTAGGACGAGTTGGACATGTCGACGTCGATCCCCGGTGAGTTGTTGAGCAGCCCCTCGACAGCCTGGGGAAGCAGGGGCATCCCAGCCTCGACCAGGCGCCTGGTGAGGGTGCCGGCGGTGTCATCGGGAAGGATGGGCACCCTCGTTCGCGCGAGGATCGGTCCGGCATCGACCTTGGGTGCTGCCTTGTGCATGGTGATGCCGGTGATGGGCGCCCCGTCGGCGATGGCCCAGTACACGGGTTCCGGGCCGCGATATGCGGGAAGCAGGCTGGGGTGGACGTTGAGCCATCCGTGCTTCGGGATGGCCAGCGCCCGCGCGCCGATGATCTGGTCGAAGCTTGCCATCACGACACCGTCAAGACCGAGCTCGTCGAGCTCGAAACGCGAGTGCTCGTCATTGATGCGCCATGCGCGGATGAGCGGGATGCCGAGATGGTCGGCGATGCGGCTCAGGGCGTTGTCGCCGAGGATGGACGGATGCGCGCCGGGCGAGGTGATGATGCCGACCGGCTGGACGTCGAGCTGAAGCAGGCGGAGGAGGAACGCCAGGCTGAAGTCAGACGGAAACCCGGCGAACGCGACGCGGGGGCCGTTGCCCGGCGTGATCGTTTCGGGCGGCGGCGGCAGGTCCCGATCGGGGATGAATGTGAAGACGTCGCGAGCCCAGAGGTCGCGGCCGACCTGGTCGAGGTACGCGGAGGAGGTGGACACGTCAATTGATCCTAACCATGCGAGCGGTCGTGGTCACCAATCCCTCGTGAACCAGGGCGTCGAGGATCAGCGCGACATCGGTCGCGGTACGCCCGGCGGCGGGCGCGCCGGCTCGCTGCTGGAGCTCCGCGATGCTCGCCGGGACGGGGTCCGCGAGCATGGCGCGAAGCACGGCGCCCCGGAGCTCGCGCGTGCTCCCGTGGTACCGAGGCGCCCGCTGTCCTCGGTCCGGAGGTGCCGACGCGAGGCGGCTTCGCGAAGCGCAGGTTGCGGTCAGCGGGCATCCATGGCACAGCGGTCTCGCTCTGCAGTGGAGCGCGCCGGCGTCGAAGAGCGCGTACGTGAAGGCTCGCGCACTCAGCGACCGCGGCCGCCCGGCAGCGAGCTGCTCTTCGATGGACGGCTGACGAACGTCCTGAGGTTCCTTGCCGAGTGCCGCTCGGGCGGTGATCCGCGCGATGTTGACGTCCTGGGGCGGGATCGTCGATGCGCCGAAGGCGAGGACCCGCAGCGCTCGCGCGGTGTAGGCGCCCACGCCCGGCAGAGCCCGTAGCCCCGCTTCGGTGCCGGGCCAGCCATCGGCGGCGACAGCTCTCGCCGTGTGGTGGAGGCCCCGAGCGCGGCGTGGGTAGCCGAGGCCCTGCCATTCACGCAGCACCGCCGCGAGCGGCACGGCCGCGCAGGCCTCCGGTGTCGGCCAGAGGGCCATGAAGGACTCCCATCGGCCGGCGACGCGCGCCACCTGGGTCTGCTGGAGCATCACCTCGCTCACCAGGATGGCCCAGGGCTCGCCGGTTGCGCGCCACGGCAGCTCATGCCGCCCGTGCACTTCGTACCAGCGCGCGAGCCCGCGGGTCCACACGCGGCTCAGTTTGTCAGACTTCCCGCTTCACACACGTTGAGGAGAGCATGAGCATGGCGCGACACACGATCACGTTGATTCCCGGCGACGGCGTCGGCCCGGAGGTGAGCGCCGCCGCCCGCCGTGTCATCGACGCGACCGGTGTCGACATCGATTGGGAGGTGCACGACGCGGGGCTCGGGGTGATGGAGCAGTACGGCGACCCGCTGCCGGCGCACGTGCTCGAGTCGATCCGTCGCAACAAGGTGGCGATCAAAGGACCGCTGACGACGCCAATCGGCAAAGGGATTCGATCGGTCAACGTGGCATTGCGCCGCGAGCTGGACCTCTTCGCATTGATTCGACCGTGCAAGTCATATCCCGGCGTGCGCAGCCGCTACCAGGACGTCGACCTCGTGGTCATCCGCGAGAACACCGAGGATCTCTACGCCGGCATCGAGTTTGCGGAAGGCGATCCCGCAACGCTCGAATTGATCGCGGACATCGAGCGGCTGGGCGGACGGAAGATCCGCCCCGACTCCGGGATCAGCATCAAGCCTGCGTCCATCTTTGGCTCGCGGCGGGTCTTTCGCTTCGGGTTCCAGTGGGCGATGGACAACGCACGTCACAAGGTGACCGCCGTCCACAAGGCAAACATCATGAAGCACACCGAGGGGCTCTGGCTGCGGGTTGCCGAGGAGGTGAGTCGCGAGTTTCCGCAGATCGAGTTCGAGGATCGCATCGTCGACAACATGGCGATGCAGCTGGTGCAGAACCCCCAGCTCTACGACGTGATGGTGATGCCGAATCTCTTCGGCGACATCCTCAGCGACCTGTGCGCCGGCCTGACCGGAGGCCTCGGTCTCGCTCCCGGAGCCAACATCGGCGACGAGGTTGCCGTCTTCGAGGCGACGCACGGGAGCGCTCCCAAGTACGCGGGCCAGAACAAGGCCAATCCGATGGCGATGATGCTGAGCGGCATGCTCATGCTGCGACACATCGGCGAGGGTGACGCGGGTGACCGCCTCGAGAACGCGATCGCGCGAGTGATCGCCGAGGGTCGCAACGTCACCTATGACATGAAGCCCGATCGGGACGATCCCACCGCTGTGGGCACGTCCCAGGTCGCCGATGCCGTCGTCGAGGCGCTGGCGACGTCCGGCTGATCTCGTTTCCTGACTTCACAAAACGGTGAAGTCGGGGCAATTCGCGGATTCGGGCTGATACTGGCAGTGCCTTGAGCACTGCGACCCTTGTGCTGTCGTGGGCTTTGGGGGGTGCCTGCACGCTGCTGG
>Ga0182024_10004951_pt1 | contig 30231 bp, 21 predicted proteins | sample P32metaG_FD_120480 | JGI IMG/M metagenome (GOLD analysis project Ga0182024, IMG submission 120480) | Permafrost microbial communities from Stordalen Mire, Sweden - P3-2 metaG (Illumina Assembly) | ecosystem: Environmental > Terrestrial > Soil > Wetlands > Permafrost | place: Sweden: Stordalen... | reverse complement strand
AGGACGAAAAGAGAAATGAATGTTGTTTGCATGCTCCCTTATTTCACCTCCGCCGCGCGCGCATTGGCTTTTTTCAGGGCTTCATTTCTCCAGTGCTTCCATAGCGTGAGATCCTCGGCGCAGACGTGGATGTCCATTTCGATATCGCTCTTCTTGTAATAGCGCGTGTAGGTGTAGGCCGAAGTGAGCGCCTTCCGGTCTTCCACTACGGCGGCCACTTCGATATAGGTGTTGCCGTTGTGCTGGATCTGCCGCATCCGCTCGATTAAGCGGGTTTCCTCGGTGTGCGGCGCCATATTGCCGCTTAGCCAGGACTTGTCGTTGAACCCGATCGTATCGACCACCAGCGTGTCTCCCTCCCAATGTCCAATCGAGTCCCCGTTCCAGGTCGGCAGCAGATCCTTGGGATGCGGGCGGTTCAGGTAAATCCTCCGCACGCGCGAGCCGCTCAATTCCCAGTAGGGCAAAACGATTTTGTCAGGCGAGGGAAACACGGAAAACGCGCTCGAAAAAGGCGCAGCGGGCGCGCGCAAAATGCCCGGCTGCATGCATACCGCGCCGGTGTCGTCCGCGTCGCCGTCGGAGCTTTCCATCTTCAGCTTCGCCCAGGGTTGCAGGTGGTCCACCACGGTCTTGCCCAGATTGGGGCTCACCACATTGAGACCGTCCAAATCATGACCAGTCGCGAGCATGTAGAACCCGGTCCAGTCCGGCGGGGCTGCCACCGCGATGTTCACTATCGCAGCCAGAAGCAAGCAGGCCTTCATGTGCGTATCTCCAGCACCTAGTTTAGAAGAAATACTTGAACGCGAATTGCATGATCCGCGGATCGTAGGCGGCCGTGATCTGGCCGAAGGTCGCCGTCCCGAACACCGTACTTGGGTCCATCTTTCGAAGTGTATTGCTAACGTTGAACGCTTCGGCGCGAAACTCCAGGCGCTGGGTCTCTCTGATCTGGAATCTTCTCGACAGCGCCATATCCAATTGGTAGAAGCCCGGTCCAAGAACGGTGGCGACACCCATATTTCCGAGCGTGCCCGTCGCGGGCAGGGCGAATGCGGCACGATTCAGATAGTTATTCAAGGTTCCGTTCCCATACTCATTGGGCAGGATCTGATTGAGACGTTGGAATGGCTGTCCATCCAACGCGATGTCGGAACTGGTAACAACGGTCGAATAATCGCCGGTGCGCAGTTGAAGGATCGGCGACAGGCTCCAGCCGCTAGCTACGGCTTTGACGAGGCGATTTGAAAAGCTGGGGCTAATCGCGACGGCCGTCAAAGTGAAGACCTGGCGGCGGTCGGTCGCCGAGGATAAGCAATTGCCACGGTCCGCTCTGCGATCGTTCACATACAAATATTCCTGGCCACCGGTGGCTCCGGTGCCACCGGCGCTGGCGATCGACACGTCAAACGGATCGCTGATGCAATGCGACCACGTATAATTGGCATTCACCGTCACGCCTTTGCTGAAGCGGCGCTCCACGTTGAGCAGCAGTCCCTCATAGCTGGCAGTACCGCCGGCGTCGACAGAATCAACTTTTCCGAAGTATTGCCCGTTGGTCGCACTGAACAGCGACAAGACTCTGCGCTGCTGGGTATTGCCGGTCGTTGAACAGGGGTTAAACGTTACGCCGCCAAGGACACAGGCGCCGCCAGGAATGTAGACCGCCGGGTTGAGATTTTGCTCGGTCCAGACGTGCGTGGATTCGCTTCCCAGATAGGTGGCCGATACCAGCCAATCGGTTCCCAGTTGCCGCTGGATGCTGACGTTCCACTGCGAAGTGGAGGTGTTTTTCGCATCGTACGGGATGGTCGTATACTCGCCGCCTTGCACAAACAAGGCATTCTTACCAAAGACCGTTGGGAACGGATCGCCGCCCGGATAATTCTGCCACGGATTATCGAAGCTCACGTTGTTGAGCGTAATCTTGGGCGTCCAGGGGGAAACGGTGCTGATGTTGTTGTAATACTGGTACGGCAAGAAATCGTAGAACAATCCGTAAGCGGCGCGGATGGATGTGCGGCCGCTTCCGGTGGGATCCCACGCGATTCCAGCCCGCGGAGCGAAGTTTTTCCACTGCGAACTGATTCCAGATTTATCGGGAAAACCAGGATCGCCGGGGAAGAAGACGCCCGGAGGCGCATTGGTGAACTGCGTGGTCTTGATGCCTTGCTCATAGGCGCTCAGATCAAAGTGGGTCACCTCGCCAAATACCCGCGAAAACGGCAGGAACGGCTCCCATCGAAGGCCTACATTCAGGGTCAGCCGGGACGATAGCTTCCAGGTATCGCGCCCATACAGACTGAAAATCTTCTCGCGTCCATCCTGGCTGTTGGGCGGCGCCTGAGCCCATGAAAACAGGTTTCCGGTAAGGAAGTCGGCTAGGCCTAGTCCCGTGGTCTGCCCGTTAAACGTCAACTGCCCGCGGGAAAACGATTGGGACAGGTAGTCGTACTCCGTGTATTCGTAGCTAAAGCCGAAGCCCATCTGGTGAGCGCCGCGAATGACATTTAAATCGTCGCCGAGAGCGAGGAAGCTGGGATCGCTGAACCCGTTGCTCGACGTGTTGCCGCCTAGAGTGAATCCGCCGGTCACGGTAACGATCCCCGACGTGCCTCCGTACGGATACATCTTCACGCCCAGGCTATCGAAGGAGCAGCACAACGGTCCGATGAAGGTGGTGGCGACCCGATTCCCGACGATGCGGAATGAGTTGACGATGCTGGCACTGACGACGTAGGTGTCGCCTAAGACTAGCGATTGACCCAAAACATTCAGGCCTGCGCCGCTAGTGAGCAGAACATGCGACAAACTGTACGGTTCCGGCGCTGAGATGGTGGAGGCGATGTAGCGGGCGAAGATGGAATGATTGTCGCGAAGTTGATAGTCCACCCGTCCCACCACTTGGTTGTCGTCTTCAGCGGTTTGGCCTCCCCAAACGGTTCTGCCGCAGTCGTTCTGGGAGGGCGAGAGCTTGGCGGTTAAGGCCAGAGCGGCCGGACTGAGTAAAGACGGGCTGATCTGATTATTGACAAATGGGGCTTTTAGATTGACCTGGGTGCCTTGACACGCGGCGGACGCAAAGGCCGTAAAGTTTCCAGCGACCATTGCGGGGGTTGGAACGAAGCTCACGTTCTGAGCGGCGTCCTGGCGGATCTCGGTGCCTTGAAAGCCGGCGAAGAAGAAGAGCTTGTTCTTCCTGATGGGGCCGCCCACGGTTCCGCCGAATTGGTTTCGCTTGAGCGAATCCCGTTTCAGAGCGAAGAAGTTGCGGGCGTTGAACAGGTAGTTGCGCACAAACTCGAACAGGTCGCCATGGATCTGGTTGGTTCCCGCTTTGGTAACCGCCTGGACGGCGCCGGCCGCGTGCATTCCCGACTCAGCGGACAGAGCGCTGGTTTCCACCTTAAATTCCTGGAGGGAATCCGGGAAAGGCATTGGCAGCTCCAAATTATTGGCCGGATTGCTGTGCGAAACCCCGTCCAGCATGTAGTTTACGCCACCGGCTAATCCGCCGCCGATGGAGACGTTGGTGGTGGTCCGATTGAATGGATTGGCGGTTGAGATTGCCAGGCCGCCTGCGTTGCCGGGAATAGCCGCGCCCTCCAGAAGAACCAGGTCGGTGACATTGCGTCCATTCAGGGGCAGGTCGAGAATACGTTCATTATCAACAACTTGACCGATTGCCGTGGTACGGGTTTCCACTAGTGCGGCGTTCGCTTCGACATTGACGGTTTCGGCCACGGTTCCCACCTTGAGCGAGATAGGGACGGCTGGGTCGCTACCGACTTGCAAGACAATGCCGGTTTGAACGGCGGCGCTGAAGCCCTCCTTGGTTACCTCCAGGCGGTAAGGTCCAAGTGGCAGATTCGCCAACACATAGCTGCCATCCGCCTCGGTGGCGGCGGTCCGGACCACGCCCGTGTCCGTCTGTGTCGCTTTGACGGCCGCATCGCCCACCGCAGCACCGCTGGTATCCTGAACTGTTCCGTGGATTTGCGCTGTGCCTTGCGCCCACATTGCAAAACACGAAAACGAACCCAGGAACGCGATCTTAATGATAGATGTCTTCATCGGCCGGACTCTCCCCCGTTAGCGACAATAAGGATTAAGATCTATGAGGCCACAGGTACGGGATTGAGTCAAATGTTAGGGCGTGACTCGTCAATTTCTAACTTAAAGATAATACTCAGGTTACTTGAAGAGTAACCCTCAGTAACCCCAGTGAGTTCGATAGGGGACACGCAAAAGGGCTAATCGCATGAGGGGAGTGCTGTAATCGGTAAGCGATCGCGCGTGAACGAGCACTGAGAAGGTTGCGAACCGGGCGTCGGCGCGCAGGGTGTCGTAGATCGGGTCCGCCATGACCCTGATATTGCTATCTCGGACTTCGTATGCCTTCTGGAGCAACTCGAAAGCGGCGTTCCTATCTCCGAGGCCTATATAAATCTGTGCGATCGGGAAAGCGCCCCGATCCCGGCGGCCAATGAGCTCAGACAGAACGTGACGGGCCATGGCGGTTTCTCCGGCCAGTGCGTAAGCATAGCCGAGCTGCCCGGTGCTTACAAGATCGGAGTCCATCAAGTTATAGGCAATCTTACTTTCGGCGAGGCCGTCCTCGTATCGGCCCATGGCGAGATATGTGAGACCGAGTCCCTGATGTGCGGTTCCCCAATTGGCATCCAGAGCGAGGGCTTTCTGATACTGGGCGACAGCCATCTCGTAACGGCGCTGGAGATAGAAAGGCAAGGCCGCTGCCTGGGCGATTTCCGCCGACACAGGGTCTAAGTGAGAAGCAACGGCGTACTGGTCCACGGCCCGCTCCAACTGACCGACCTCGAGGAGATGACGGGCATACCATCGCCGCGTGGAGGCGTCGTTGGAACCTGCTTGCAACGCTTTTCTGAATTCTGCTTCCGCGGTGTTCCGGTCAAATTCCAAATCGGCGGCTCGAGCCAGCGCGACGTGTGCTTGAGCTACGGCGCCGTTGAATCCGATGGCCTGATTCGCGGCCACCCGGATTACGGGCAGAACCTCATGCAGCGGGGTTCCACAAAAAACGGGAAGCATCGTGTAGGATTCAGCCAAGCCGGCGTAGGCGGGGCCGAAGTCCGGTTTTGCGCTAATCGCTCGCTGAAAAGAGCGAATCGCTTGCGGGATAGCGCCTCGCGTATGTTTAGCCAAGAAAAAGCGCCCTTTGAGGAAATCCTCGTAGGCGGGCGACTCGTCAGGCGTCCAGGTGCGATCGGCTCTGGTTATGCGCGCGGCGGAGGCTGCGAAATTCACGGCCGGCCCGAACTTCCAGCAAATTCCCGCAAGCGCGACTATCGCCAAAATTGCCGCCAATCGCTGGTAATAGCTGCTCAACCGGGATGGGAGCCAAGGCGATTGCTTCAGGGAGCGGATAGTCATCGTTTCTGAAGGCGCCGGCAACGGGGGGCCGCACTCAAAGTGGAATACAGGGACATAACCACCCTTGGGGATTTCAATGCGGACGGGATCATTTTGACCTTCGCCCTCATAGTATTTGGCGAGATTTGCCCGGAGGCGGCGCGCTTCGATACGGACGATGCTGTCGCGGCGCTGGTCGAAGGATTCGTCCCGGCCGAAGACGTCCATGGCGATGCAGTATTCTTTTAAATTCTGCCGGCCTTGCAGGGTCCGCTCAATTACGAAGCGGAGGAAATTCCGCTGTGCGGGCGCCGATTGGAAGGCTCGACTGGTCATGATCCGTTCCAAACACGCCGCAACTTGCTCGTTGGAAGCGGTTCCCAAAGCCGCGGCTTCTAGCGGGGAGCGAAGAACGCTGCAGCTGCGCGTGTTCAACTGTTCCGCGGGACCGGCATCTGCGGCAAGCGGTTTTGGCGTCGGCCGGCGCTTTACGGTTCTGCGCCTTATGGTAAATTTCCGGAACCGAGCCTCCATGGTGCAATCATTTTATATGAGCAATGGATCTCTCGCAACTAAACTTAGATCAATTAGGATGAGCGCAGCGCAATAGATATGGCGCGAGGCGCTGTTCGAGGGCGGTCATAAACAGGCCGGTGAAATCGGATAGAATCGTTCCTGATCGCGAGAGGTTTTATGAACAAACCAAGTTGGATCGCAGGCTTTGCGGTCCTGACAATTTTTCAGGCGTCAGCCTGGCAGCAGCAAAGCGGCAAAGATCTTTCTTGGGCTTTTCAAGTTCCGGACAAAAATCCGCCGCCCAGCTCGGGTAACAACGGCCCTATGCACGTCCCAGGCAGCGCGAAGAGCTACATGCCGGCGCAGATCGACGATTTGTACGCTCCCCCAGATTGGTTTCCTGACGAACATCCGGTGGCGCCGTCCATCGTGCTTGCCGGCAAGAAACCAGGGGGCATGGCTTGCGGGTCGTGTCACCTCATGTCCGGGCGCGGTCATCCGGAATCCGCGGATCTGGCCGGCCTGGCGCCCGGTTACATCATGCGGCAGATGGCCGATTTCAGAAGCGAGGCCCGGCGAGGCTCGGGTATGAACAACATTGCGAAAGCCATCTCCGAGGATGACATGCGTCAGGCCAGCGAATGGTTTGCTGCGTTGAAGCCCGCCACAGTTTGGACCAAGGTGGTGGAGGCGGACACGGCGCCGAAGACCTGGGTGAATCGAGGGCGGATGCGTTTTCCTCTATCCGGCGGCGAGACGGAACCACTGGGGAACCGCATCATCACCGTGCCGCAAGATCCTGAGAGAATCGAGAACCGCGATCCGCACATCGGGTTCATCGCGTATGTGCCGTTTGGGAGCATGAAGCAGGGCGAGGCGCTCGTAAAGACAGGGGGCTCAGGTAAGACGGTTCAGTGTGGGATTTGCCATGGTCCCGATCTGAAAGGGTTAGGTGAAGTGCCCAGAATTGCCGGTATGCACCCCATTTATATCGCCCGGCAACTATACAATTTCAAATCCGGCGCAAATGCAGGCGTGCAGGACGTTCTGATGAAGCAGGTGGTCACACAGTTGACCGACCAAGACATTATTGCGCTGGCCGCATACGTCGGTTCGCTGGCTCCGTAACCAGAAGAACATTGCGACATGTGCCCGCACAGCGTGGACACTTTGGCACAGAAATTAGCACGGTGAGCGAAAACAACCCTACCAAAGATTCATCGAACAATGGTGGCAATCTATTGCAGTGAAGCCAAATTTGAGGAAGTTCGTAATTGACAGCCGTTGTAAAGCGATTTCGGACCATATAATCGCTCGGGCCATAATCGCGAGCGAAATCGTTCAGCACTTGAGCGCAGCCGGTGCACGCCGACGGTGTGATCGACGGCCAGCCTCGCAAGCTGGTGGCGCAGGCGGCTCGCAATGGTTTCTACTTCTTGCCGGACCGGACTAACGGGAAGAATCTTATCTCGAAACCCTTCGCGGAATCGCCCAATTGGTACAAAGGCGTGGACGCCAAAGGCTCGCCCATCCCGAATCCCGACAAAGATCCAAAGCTCGACGGCACTCTAGTCTCGCCGACTTCGACAGGAATCACCAACTGGCCCGCACCGTCGTTCAGCCCGGGCACGGGTCTGCTCTATGTCGGGACGGAACAGACCTACAGCATCTACTATCTGACCGACACTACGAACCGCCCTCAGGGCTACGGCGCCATTGAGCGTCGGCTCGCGACCGCGGGCAACTATCTTCGCGCATTGGATTATAAGACTGGAGAGCTCAAGTGGAAGGTGCCCACGACAGGAGGTCCGCAGGGCTTGCTCAGTACCGCAGGCGGCCTGCTCTTTGGCAGCGATGGAGCCGGAAACTTCATCGCCTTCGATGCTGAAAACGGAAAACCGCTCTGGCACGCTGGCATCGGAACCACAAGCAACGCACCAGAGACCTACATGCTCGATGGCAAGCAGTATGTGGTGGTGGCGTCGGGAGATACTTTGTACGCCTTCTATCTGCAGTAAAGGAGTGGATATGTTCACGCGGAGAGAGTTCGGAAAGTTGACTTTGGTGGGGCTCCCGCTCACTTCGGCGCTCACTTCAAAACTCGATTCAACCATCGACGGCGTCCGCTTAGGTGTGCAGACGTGACGAGTTTTGGGTCAGCCGCGGATCCGAAAACACTAGGGAGTGGGGCCGACAGCGGGCCCTATCAGGACGAACTTCGTGCAAAGGCGAAGCGCGCGGAAATCGTGAAGGCGCGGGAGGATCTGCGCAAGTGGCGTCTGGAAGTACCGTTGGATCATTTCCGAAATGTACGGAAGAAGTTCGACTCCGCGGGCATCAATGTCCACGTATACAACCTCAGCTTTAACGACAGCTTTACCGACGATGAAATCGACCGCGGATTCCAACTCGCCAATGCACTCGGGGTCAATATTATTAGTGCGTCGACGACTCTACCGGTAGCAAAGCGAGTCGCGCCCTTTGCTGAAAAGCACAAAATATGTCTGACCGTGCATAATCATGCGAACCTGAAAGATTGGAATGAATTCGCGACGCCAGCGAGCCTGAAAGCCGCAGTGGCGCTGTCGAAATACATTAAGATCAACCTGGATATCGGGCACTTCACCGCCGCTAACTTCGACGCCGTCTCTTTCATTCGCGAAAACCATGGCCAGATAACGAACCTGCATTTGAAGGATCGAAAGAAAAATGGCGGCGAGAACGTCGAGTGGGGCCAAGGCGATACTCCGATCAAAGCTGTTCTTCAACTGCTGAAGACCGACAAGTACGCAATCCCCGCCTACATTGAGTACGAGTATCCAGGCAGGGATGACTGCATCGCGGAAGTAAAGAAATGCTTCTCATTCGCGAAGCGAGCTTTGGCGTAGTCTAAGTCACGGCAGCCACTCCTTGGTGTGAAGGATAAAGTGGCCGCACCACCTCAAAGTTCGATGGCCACTTATGCGTTGTGATGCCTGTTCGATCTTCATGTCGCCATCCCACAGACGATCGAAGAAAACACGTTCTGTTTAATTTAGTCGAAGATCCTTTGGCACGGGCCAATCTGAAAAATAGAAGCCGGAAATGTATGCCCCACTGGCCGTGGGAAGGCCCCAGGATCAGGCGGAATCGCTACGGCTCAAGAATAGTTACTTTCGAGAACAGCCGAAGGAAGCGTTAGACTGCAAGTTTATAGCAAGTATTCATCAGATCGTGAAGGCCCACATGGAGGAGTACAATTCCAGGTACAAGAAGGACTTCGAATCTCCGGGCTTCCACGCACCGGCCGCACGCCCGCATCTACCTAGAAGCTGCGGATCGGGAACTCGGGAAGGACTCCCCCATCATGAAATCTAGCTCGTTCTATCAGGTTTTTTGTAACGGAGGAGTTTCTCGTATCGTCATGCGAGAGTTAGCGCCAGCATTCAACGATTGTTCGTGGGGAGGCAACTTGCGGTTGTTACTTCGGTTCAATGCCCTATTTGTGATGATCGGAGTCGCCGCGGCGCAGATGCCCCAAGCCACCAGCCCGCCCAGCATGATCTCGATGGACGACGCGGTCCGAATCGCGCTCGCCTACAACCAGTCCTTGCGAGCACAGCGGCTCAATATCGACCAAAATAAAGCCGAGGAGATCACCGCGGCGCTCAAGCCAAACCCAACTTTCACCACTCTGGTCGACACTATCCCGTTGTTTTCGCCGCAAATGATTCGCTTCAACACGCAGATATATTCCGAATCGCTCGCCTACACCTATGAGCGAGGCGGCAAGCGCGAAAAACGCCTGTCGGTGGCGAAAGACAATACCGACGTGTCAGCCAAAACAGTGACCGACAACGAGCGCCAGTTGCGATTCCAGGTCGTTCAGGCGTTTATCAACGTTTTGCTCGCGAAGTCCGTACTCCAGTTCGCGAAGGAGGATTTGGCTAATTTTTCGCGCGAGGTCGATCTGAATCATGCGCGTGTGCAGGCCGGAGACCTGGGTGAAGGCGACTATCTGAAAATATCGCTGCAAAAGCTTCAGTTCGAGCAGGATGTTTCCTCTGGCGAGCTGAGCCTGGTGCAGGCCAAGGCGGCCCTGCGGCAGTTGCTCGGATATCAATCGGTAGCTGACGAGTTCGACGTCACCGGGACGCTGGCCCATAAGAAGCAGGTTGTCCAGCTGGCTGATTTGAAGAGACAAGCGGTGGCGGCGCGGCCGGATTTGCAAGCCGCGCGCGGCGGAGTGAAGCTGGCGAACGATACGGTCTCGCTGGCCTTTGGCAACCGTGCGAAGGACTGGACCTGGGCCGGCGATTACACCTACCAGAGCATTGGGACCAGCGGCACCGGCAACGCGGTCGGTTTTTCGTTGTCCTTCGATCTTCCTATTCACGACCGGAATCAAGGCGAGATCGCGCGCAGCCAGGCGGCCGTGCGCCAGGCCATCGAAACCGAATCATCCACCGAGGTTGGCGTCGAGACCGACGTGGTGAATGCGTATTACGGTTTCCAGACCAATGAACAGATCGTCTCGCTGTACGAATCGGGTTATCTGGATCAAGCCACGCAGTCGCGCGACATTACCACCTATGCTTACGGGCGCGGCGCGGCAACCGTGCTCGACGTGCTCGATGCCGAACGCAGCTATCGCGCCACGCAACTCGGCTACCGGCAAGCCATGGCGGCGTACATGACCGCCGCGGAACAGGTGAATCAGGCGGTGGGAGCGCAGGTGATTCGATGAGACTCGGGGATAGGAGACTGCCGGGGTGGGCGGCCCTGGCTGTTCTCATCGCGATGCTAGCGGCGTCCTCCTGTTCATCGAAGCAGGCGGCCGGGGCTCCACCCGAGACGGCGTCGCAGGCGGGCGCGAATTTATTTCAGGTGCCGCAGAACCAGATGGCGCAGCTCAAGATCGTCCAAGTACACGCGGCCGTGTGGTCTCCCGCGGTGCGAACCACGGGCACCGTGGATTGGGACGCCGACCACACCACGCAGGCGATCACGCAGGTGAACGGACCCATTTCGCGCCTGCTGGTGGACACCGGTGCGGCGGTGACGGCGGATCAGCCGCTGCTGTACGTATCCAGTCCCGACGTCGCCAACGCCGTCGCCACCTACAAGAAAGCGCGCAACCGGCTGGATTATTCCAGGAAAACACTGGCCCGCAGCAAGGATCTGCTGGATCACAAAGTGATTGCCCAAAAAGACCTGGAGGCCGCGGAGCAGGATTACAATGACGCGAGCGCTGAGGTAGAGAACGACCTGCAGGCGCTGAAGATTTTCGGGGTAACGCAGCAGGAGATCGACCAGGCACAGAATCAAGGCGTCGCCATCAATCCGCAACTAGCGGTCCGGTCGCCCATCGCCGGAGTGGTGGTCCAGAAGCTGGTGACGCCGGGTCTGGTGATCCAGGCCGGCACTACGGCGTGCTTCACTATCAGCGATATATCGACCGTCTGGGTATGGGGACATATCTATGATCGGGACCTCGAAGCGGTGCGCACCGGCGACGCAGTCGAGCTGACCAACGCGGCATTCCGCGGGACGTTTAGCGGCACCGTGAACTACATCGGGGCGCTCCTCGATCCGGCCACGCGCACCACCCCGGTCCGCATCGTCACGAAAAATCCGGCGGGCCTGCTCAAGAAAGACATGTTCGTGGATGCGGTGATCCACACCAAGTCCGGCCGCGGCGTGCTGGCCGTGCCGACTTCTGCCATTCTTCGCACGGACGACAATCTTCCTTTTGTTTATGTGGAAGTCGAGCCCCGCAGATTCGCTCAGCGGCTGGTGACCATCGGCGTGGAGCAAGGCGCTGAGACGGCGCTGGAAAGCGGAGTCAAGGAGGGCGAAAAACTTGTCGCGGAGGGCGCCGTGTTTCTCCAGTTCGCCATCGGTATTCAATAAAACGCCATGATCTCCCGTATCGTTTCCTTCGCGCTCTCCCAGCGGTTCATCGTGCTCATGGCGGCGCTGATGCTGATGCTGTGGGGGGCTTACTCGTTTTCCAAGCTCCCGATCGACGCCTATCCCGATCTTTCTCCTCCGCATGTGGAAATCATCACGCAGTGGCCCGGCCACGCGTCCGAGGAAGTGGAGCGCCTCATCTCGATTCCGCTCGAAGTCGAGATGAACGGGATTCCGAAGATCGAAAGTCTGCGCTCGATTTCGCTCTATGGGCTTTCCGCGTTGGAGATGAATTTCCAGTACGACATCGACCCGTATTTCGTACGCGAGCAGGCCTTCGAGCGGATGGCCGACGCCACCCTGCCCGACGGCGTCACGCCCGGCGTTTCTCCGCTGTTCAGCCCCAGCGGCCTCATTTATCGATACGTCCTGGTGAGCCCGGACCGCACGCCGCAGCAGCTCAAGACGCTCGAAGCCTGGGTCCTCGAACGCAAGTACCGCTCCATTCCCGGAGTGGCCGACGATTCCGGTTTGGGCGGCACCACCATGCAGTATCAAGTGCTGCTGAATCCTTACCGGCTGTTCTCGCTCGGAGTCACGGTTCCGCAGGTGTTTCAACAACTGGCCAGCAACAACTCCAACGCCGGGGGCGGATTCTATTCGCAAGGCGGGCAGTTTTACTACATTCGCGGGCTCGGATTGGTGAAGACGCTGGAAGACATTGGCAACGTGGTCGTCTCGACCAACAACGGCATCCCCACCTACGTCCACGACGTCGGCAAAGTTGAGATCGGGTACGCGCCGCGACTGGGCCAGTTCGGATTCATGAACCAGGACGACGCGGTCGAGGGCGTCATCCTGATGCGTGTAGGCGAGCAGGCCCAAGTGGTGCTGAATCAGGTCCAGCAGATGACCAAGGATTTGAACGATCACCTGCTACCGCCGGACGTCAAGATCCTGCCCTACTACGACCGGAGCGACTTGATCGAAGAAACCACCCGAACCGTGGAACGGAACCTGATCCGCGGCATGGTGCTGGTACTAATCGTCCTGGGCATTTTTTTGTTGAGCGTGCGCGCGGCGTTGATCGTTTCCCTCACCATTCCGTTTGCGCTGCTGTTCGCGTTCATCTGCCTGGATTGGCGGCACATCCCGGCCAACCTGCTCTCCATCGGAGCGATCGACTTCGGCATTCTCGTGGACGGCGCCGTAGTGATGGTGGAAAATATATTTCGCGAGCTGGCCGCGCGCCACGGCGAGGATTACAATCTGCTCGAAGTGATTCGCTCCGCCGCGCACGACGTGGAGCGGCCCATTTTCTACGCGGTCGCCGTGATTATTGCCGGCTACCTTCCGATCTACGCGCTGCAAGGGCCCTCCGGCCGCTTGTTCCAGCCGATGGCGGACACCATGTCGTTCGCGCTGATCGGATCGCTGCTCTGCGCACTTACTGTGTTGCCGGTTCTGTGCGCGTACCTGCTGCGGGGCAAGATGAAGGAGCCGCGAGCGGTGGTTTTCGAGCGCATCCGCTCCGGTTACGGCATGCTGTTGGGATGGTGCCTCCGGAATCGTGCCATCTCGATTTTAGTTCTGCTGGGGATTTTTGCGGCATCGTTGCTGCTGATTCCCTTGATTGGCGCGGAGTTCATGCCGCATTTGGATGAAGGCGCCTTGTGGATGCGCGCTACCGCTCCCTACACCATCTCGTTTGAAGAGGCCACCAAGCTATCGCCGCAGATCCGGACCATTTTGCGGAGTTTCCCGCAGGTTACCACGGTTGCAAACGAACTCGGGCGCCCGGACGACGGCACGGACTCCACCGGCTTTTTCAACAATGAATTTTACATCGGGCTGAAACCTTATGACGATCGAGTTTGGCAAGGATCGATTCACAACAAGAAGGAGCTGACCGATGCGATTCAGCAGAAAATGTCGGCATTTCCGGGAGTGATTTTCAACTATACACAGCCGGCGGAAGACGCGGTCGATGAGGCCGAAACCGGCCTCAAGAGCCTGCTCGCGGTGAAGATCTTCGGTGGAGACCTGGCCGCTCTGGAAGCCAAGGCCAAGCAAGTGAGAGACATCATCGCGAAGGTGCCCGGGATCGCCGATATCACGGTGGTGCATGAACTGGGGCAGCCCAGCCTGACCGTGGTTCCCGATCGTGAAAAGATCGCGCGCTACGGCCTGAACGTGGACGATATCAACACTCTGGTCGAAACGGCGCTGGGGGGCAAAGCGGCGTCCGAGGTGATCCAGGGCGAGCGTCAGTTCGACCTGCTGGTCCGCATGCAGGAGCCCTATCGCAGAGACATGGACGCGATCAAGAATCTGCTGATCGCTACCCCCGGCGGCCAGCATCTTCCGCTCAGCCAGTTCGCCGATATCCGCGTGAATAGCGGCGCGTCTTTCATTTATCGCGAATCCAATTCGCGCTTCATCGGGGTCCAGTTCAGCGTGCGGAACCGCGATCTGGCCGGCGCCGTCGAGGAAGCGCGCCGCGCCGTCGATCAACAGGTAAAACTGCCGGTGGGATTCACGTTCGACTGGGGCGGCGAGTATAAAGATTATCTGGCCGCGCGCGAACAGATGAAGATCATCGCACCGATTACCGTCCTTTTGATCCTTCTGATTCTGTTCGCGCTGTACGGGAACCTGAAATTCCCACTCATCATTCTGTTCAGCGTGTTAGTAACCGAGCCTGTCGGCGGATTGTTGGCGCTGTGGATTACGAAAACGAACTTCAGCGTATCTTCGGGACTCGGCTTCGTGGCGCTGATGGGCGTCGCCGTGCTTACCAGTGTGATCCTCTATTCGTTCATCAATAAGCTGCGCTTGGAGGGGAACGACATCATCACGGCGACCTACCAGGCTTCCCTGCTCCGGCTACGGCCCATCATGATGACCGCGCTGGTGGCCTGCATCGGTATGCTACCGGCCGCCACCTCCACCGGCATAGGAAGCGATTCACAGAAACCGTTCGCGATCGTGATTGTGGGCGGCCTGCTTTCCCGGCTTCTGTTATCGATTTTCCTATCGCCCATTCTATACGCGGTGGTCGCGCGGGAAGACGATGTACTGAAGGTCTGAAGGTCAGCCCGCCGGCGAGCCGGGCTGCTTCAGGATCGCGAGATAGCCGACGCGCACGCGGAGGTATAGGCTCGACGCAGGCGCCGCGCTCGGGCAGTCGAATGCTTCGCCCAGAACATGCCGGCGCTGGCCGCGGCCCTCAAAATCGGAATAAACGCTGCCCAGCTGGCATTGGACGTGAATCGCATATTGGCCATCGGCTACGTCAGCCTCATAAAGGAACGCCTTCGCGCCTCCGCTCAGCCGCGCAGCGATATCGTGATCAGCTACCGCATCCAGGGCCTCGCGCCTCGAAACTGATCATCGATCACAATAGCAGGGAGTGAACGCCTCCAATATGAGCGGCGATATTCATGCCACGGCTATCAATGGAGATATCACGCTCGGCCCTGGGACCATGCGCATCGGAGCCTGATCAGAACGTGAATTTCAGCGCGGCTTGCATCAGCCGAGGCGACGCGGCCTGCACCACTTGGCCGAACAAGGGGCTGTCGATGTTGCCGTTCACAGCCGCTGGTCCGAAGAACTGGGTGTGGTTGAAGGTGTTGAAAGTTTCCAGGCGAAACTGCAGTACCTTCGATTCCGAGAAATTGATTGATTTGAGCAGCGCCAAATCGAAGTTGAACATTCCCGGCCCAAAAAAAGAGCGCCGGGAGGCGTTGCCGGGCGTGCCCAGCGCGTTCTCGCTGAACGCCGCCACATTGAAGTATGGCAGCCCGTTGCGCGGGTTGCCGTTCAGGTTCAGGGGCAATCCATTGTAATCGGGCAGGTCCAGACTATAATTGTTGACGCCATTCGGTATGCTTCCGATCAGCGAATTGTCACCCTCGCTCTTGAAAGTCACCGGGAAACCGGAACTAACGCGCGTAATTCCGGAAATGGACCAGCCACCGGTCAGGCCCTTGATGTGACGAACGTACCGCTCGAAGGGAAGCTGATATTGATAGCTCGCAACCAAATTGTGCGTAATATCGAACGCAGAGAGGGCCCGCGTCGCGCTGAAATTATACGGGTTCCCGGGATCGGACAGACTGGACGCCTGATCGATGGATTTGCTGAGCGTGTATCCGATTAAAAAGTTTAGGTCCCTTCCAGAGTGTCGAAGGGTTACTTCGAACGCGTTGTAGTTGGAATTAGCGATGCTCGCATCATAGTCATCATTGCTGAAGGCCGGACCTAAGCCCACGCGAGTGCCCTGGATCACCCGTCCGGTGGCGGTGATATATTGCGTATCCTCCCCGAACGGTCCGCAAGTGGTTGAGCCAGGGGCGACCGCAGCGGGATTACTCAGCGCCAGGCAGAGCGCGGGATTTCCAGGATTAGCCGAATACACTAACAACAGGTGATGTGCCTCGGAGCCGACATAGCTGAAAGTCAGCAGCGTATTTTGGCCAACTTGGCGCTCGATCGAAAAGAAGTAGTTTTCCGTGTACGGATATGTATTCCACGGTGGGGGCGCCGTCATTCCGGCTTGCGGTTCAAATTGAGTGAAATTGATGCTCGGATCCGGATGGCTCGGCGAAGTGTTCAACGATGGAAAGCTCAGTGGAAACGGATTGCCTGTGAATGAGCCGTTCGCAGCAGTAATAAAAGGCGTGGCAAACAAAGGCGGCCCGGGACTGGTGTAGCTCAGCCCGTAAGGAGGCTGCGGCTCATCGAACGCCATCACGTTGCCTTGGACAACAGAATAATAAATCCCGTAGCCCGCGCGAATGCTCGTCTTTCCGGGCCCGCCGAAGAGCTTGCCCAATAAGCCATCCGACTTAGACGGCGACCACGCGATGCCCAGCCGCGGCGAAAAGCGGCTTCGCTCAGGAACCAACGTGCTGGGAACTCCTTTATCGCCAGGGTAAACAAGACCGACCGGGGCCTGGGGAAACACGACGGACTGCTCGCCGGGGAGGAAGGTAGGAATCTGATTGTACTTTTCCGACCAGTACTGCATCAGCTCCCATCGAAGCCCGAAGTTCAGCGTTAGATTGGATCGGAAGCGCCAGCTATCCTGTACAAAACCGCCGGCATACTTGTGGCGCAGGTAGTAAGCTTGCGAATCCGCTTGGTTGTAATTGCTGGCGACGCCTATGAGATAGTCGGCAAAGTCCAGACCGGTTTCAGAACCGGTAAACAGGAACGATCCATTAAACGTGGGGTTGGGGTTGACATTGACCTGCTCGTAACTTCCATCGAAGCCGAGCTTCAGAGTGTGGGCGCCCATGACCCTGGAGAAAATATCGTTGGCCAAAAACGTATTGTTAGACTGTTTCAAATTGGTGATGGGCGTCCCCATGACGAAATCATTGAAGCGGGTGTTCTCGACACCCTCGATGGAGGGAGCCAGCGGCACGATACCCGGCGTGCCCACTCCGGTCACGAACCCCTGGGAAGCGAGGCTGGGGCCAACGCCGCCGGCGGGTTGACCGACGTTGTTCGAATTTCGCATGAAACTTAAACGGAGCTCATTCACCGTCGTGGCGCCAAAGCTCTTTGTGTCGCCTAGAGTAATAAGCTGGCCGCGGCCCAGATTGAGGCCGTTAAAGCCGGGCACGGTGGCGCCGCCTTGTCCGGTCGGATAGGGATTGTTCAGAAAATAATCGTCGAAGTAGTAGTAAGCCGACAGCAGGCCCCAGCGCGTGCTGTTGCCATCCAAACGCAGACTGGTCTTGTCGTCTCTCAGTGTTTGGCCGTCTGCGCCGGTGCTGAATGTGGATGGCCCAACATTGGGCAGCGGGATGTACTGGAGTAAATTTTTCGAAGGCGCCGACCAGGCGCTTTGCGGGATCATCGCGTTCGGAAAAACGCATTGCGCGTTCGTCATGCAGCCGGGCGTGTAGTAGGGTTCGTTGGCGGAAACCGTGTAGTTCAATCGGCTAGAGAGCAAGTTGGCAAGATAGGGGCCGCTTACCGAACCTGTGAGAGAGGCTGCCTGATCGCTTAGATTACCTGTCCGGTCGGCCAGCGACGGGACCGAGATCAGTCCGGTGTCAATGCCCTGGGCCGTGCGAGTTCCTTGATAATCGGCGAAGAAGAAGACTTTGTCCTTTACAATCGGTCCTCCCACGGTTCCGCCAAATTGGTTCTGCCGGTAGAAGGTGCGCTCGGGCGAAAAGAAATTGCGCGCGTCGAGATCGGTATTTCGCAGAAACTCGAAAGCGCTGCCATGCAGTTGATTGGATCCGGATTTGGTCACGACATTGACCACTCCACCGCTGTAATTGCCGTACTCGGCATCGAAATTGTTGGTCAATACCCGGAACTCGGCGATCGCATCCAGGTTGGGCACAATCGAGGTGCCGCCATTCATGAGCTCCTTTACGTCGCCGCCGTTGACCATGAAGCCGTTGGCGTCTTCTCGTTGCCCACCGATGGACTGATTGCCAGGGTTCAACGCACCCGAAGGCTGCATGGCCACCGTCGCGCCCGCCATCACGATCGAGTCGCCCGTCTGGGTACTCATGGGAACGATCCCCGGCTGCAATGCGAGGAGGTCGGTGTAACTACGGCCATTGAGGGCCACCGAAGTCATTTGCGTTCCCGTCACCACTTCGCCCACTTGGGTGCTCGAAGTCTCCACTTGAACGGCGCTGGCTGCTTCGGAGACGGTGACTTGTTCTGCCTGCTGAGAGACTTGCAGAGTTGCATTTTCTGTAAGAGCGCTATCGGCGTCAATGACGATGCCGGTGAGTGAGAGCGGAGTGAAGCCCGAATTTTCGAACTTCAGGTCGTAGCGTCCTACCGCCAGGCGAGGGAACGTGTAGACTCCGTTGCTGTCGGTAACTGCCTTTGTTTCGATGCCTTGAGCCTCGTTGGTGGCTGTCACCATGGCGCCCACGATGACCAAGCCGTCCGGGTCCTTGACCGTGCCAGTGATACTGCCGGTTACCGCGGCCCAAAGGCCCAGACCAAATAAGACGACCAGACAAACCGGGCTTGCGTAACGTAACCTCTGGTAGCTAAACGCAATCACGAATCAGTTCTCCTTCGGACCGCCGTCATAAGGGGAACCGGCAGACAGTTTTTTTCCATTCTTCAAGACCACTGCACGCGCCGATGCGATGCTCAATCCGGAGCGCGAACGGTAACCGAAGATGGTCACTTGATCTCCGGCCCGAACCGAATCTCGCGTCCATCCATTGTGGGCGAGGCCAAGCGGCCCTGCGGTCTCAAAAGTCCAGTCCGCCGGGTTGCCACTCCTATCCTTAACCTCCACATAAAGATAGGTGTGAGGGTTTCGCCATTCCACCCGGGTCACGATTCCTTTGACTTGGACGGGCTCGCCGGTGTCAAACTCCGAGGTAATGGCGTGGTGCCCGAAGATGGGCGACGAGAAGAATAGACCAACGATGGCAACTGGATAGATAGCTGTCACGAGTGCCTCCCAGAAATGCGGCAGTCAGGAGACTAACATGGCTTGTGTAGAAATGCCCCCTCCCGGGGGTCAAGTGAAGGTAAGTGACTGCCGAGTGACCGGAAATGTTGTTGGCATGAAAAGGGTTATCTAGATCAGTCGGGGAAGCGTTCGGTCCAGATGGCACAAAGGGAACGATCCTGAGGTTGGACATATAGGCTCTGTTTGACGGGGCCCAGAGGGATGCCCAGCTCCGACGGACCCTCGTAGTAGCCGATCATTCGGCCCATGCTGACTACTCCAATCCAGAGCGCCAGAGACAGTCCAGCTGCCAGCTTCGCCCTGGGCGGTATGACGGGGGCGCGGTCCAGTTCCTGCGTATTCAGATATACGCTGGGACGAAATACGAGACCATGGACGCCGATCAAGACCAGCAGCGTCAGCTTAACTAAGAAATAGGGATTGTAGTAATACTTGTTGGCTTCTGAACCCGCCAGCAGAAGGCCGCAGGTAACCATAATAACGAACCCGATCCGCTTCCAGATACGAAACCTTCCAATCACATCCGAAATTGAGAAGCTTTTTAAGGTCCACCCGAGTAGACGCAAGTTGGTCAGCAAGATCAGGCCCCCGAATACTGCAATGCAAGCCAGATGTGTCGCCAGCACAATCGGGTAAACCTGGGCAGATCCCGCGAAATCCATGGCCCAATCGCGCTCGGATAGCCATTGCGAAAACGCAGCGATGGAGTTCATGCGGTCACAAATGCGATAAACAAACCGCCCGCGACGACACTCACCCAAAGGATGAGCGAAACGGACCCGACCAGGATGCCTAGCGGAGGTGAAATGTTCTCCGACGAGGCGACTTTGCGATGGATCGTGTAGTTAAAAGCAATCGCAAAGATGAGGGCAATAATCTTGAACCGGAAGGAGTCGTTGCGAAGGTAGTCGAGCGGCATGGTAAGAAAGAGGACCAGGCCGGCGAGGATCACTATAGTTAAAGCCGTCAATGTCCAGGGTGCCGTATCCCGGAGCAATCGCGGCGCGGCTTTCCGCCGTAATCCTCCGCCTAACAGGCTAAAGTCGACTGCAGCGATTGTGCCTATCGAAATACCGAATCCGACAATGTGAAAGATTTCGGCCGTCGGAAAAACCCACTCCGCGCTATTGAGGGCCTGTGCAACTGGATTAGCCTGTAAGAACAGCAATCGCTTCCTCCTTACGGATCGAATGGATTCCAGAGTATATCACCTCGGGCGGCGGAAACAGCTCCTAGGAACTCAAGACACGGTCACAAGTGGGTATGTGACAGGCGGAACAATCTCTCTCACCTTCGCCGAATTGACGAGATGAGGGACGGGGCGAGTGGGTCATGCGTTTCCGTCAAGCTACCATGCGCGACGCTGCTGCGCTCGTGTAAACTGAACGATGGATGCGTTCGGTCGCGGCCCTACAGACATGCTTCGCGCTCTTGCTGGCATTTCTGGTAGCTCCGTTTGAACACGTTCATCCTGGTTCCTCGTCTGACCACGATCATTCGGCAATCATTCACGCCCATTTGTTTAGCATCCACGGGGCACGAGCCGAGCACCATGGAAAGGAACTTTGCGATTCCGATGACGACGATCATGATGCGGTATGGTCGGTCGATACGTTCACGCTGGTAGTAACGCATATCTTCTCGCCCTTCATTCCGGCTCGCGCTCCGGTTTTGCTCTTTGCCCGATCAGAAACTTTTGCTCCCATCGAAGCGGTCGAAGAGCGCGGGCATGATCCGCCAGTAGTCGATCGTTCAATCCCTCGAGCCCCTCCTTCCTAGCCTTATCCATATCAACTATTTGTGTGTTCAGACTCGGCGTGTTTTTGCGCTGAGGCTTTCATCTTTTGATTCATATGTTAGGAAGGATCTCCGTGCGAAGATTGTCCGTTTATTTGGTTGTCATTTTCTGGATCAGTTCAATTAATCTGTGCCGGGCACAGCCACAACTCACGCTGACAGAAGCGGTCCAGCGAGCGCTTCGAACGCGGGCCTCGCTGAAAGCGGAAAGTGAGCGCGTCGCGGCGGCCGAGGGCCTGACCAATCAAGCCCGGCTTTTTCAAAACCCCGAATTCCAGTTTCAGAATGAAAACCTCCGGCCACGCCAGACTTACGGCCGTGATGTCGATACGCTCGCTATGATCAGCCAGCCGCTCGATGTGCTGGGAAAGCGGAGGCTGCGAATTGCACTGGCGGGCGAGGGAGTGGTGCGCGCTCAGGCAGAACAGAAATTGGCCCGTTGGCAGGTCATACAGGGCGTGAAGCTCGCCTACTGGGCGGCCCGGGGGGCTCAGGAAATCCATGACGTACTGAAGACTACCGTCGGCAATTTTCAGAAAATCGTCGAGTATCATTCCGCGCAACTCAGCGTGGGCGCCATTGCCGAACAGGATTTACTCCGGGTCCGTCTGGAAGCGGAACGGCTCAAGATCTCCCAGGATTTGGCTGCTATCGAGTTTAACCGGGCACGCGTCCAGCTTCTCAAAGAAATGGGCGAAACCGAGTTAACCGCAATCGTGCTCACCGAGCCGATGAATGTGGGTAGCGCCATGCCGCCGCTGGACGTGGATCAGGCTTTGGCAAATCGGGTAGAAGTTGAGGTGGCGCGAGCAGCACTTGAACAGGCCCGGGCCAATGCGCGTTTGCAAGATGTGGCAGCCCGGCCGGATCTGAATCTCACTGCGGGCTACAAGCGGACACAGTTGCCCGACACGACCACCGGCGTGAATACCGCCATGGTGTCGGTCCGGATCACTTTGCCTTTCGCCGATAAGAACCAGGGGAATCGGATTGCCGCGGAAGCGGAGGTTCGCCGGCAACAACAATTGGTCGCCGCGACGGAGGCACAGGTCCGCGCGGACTATTACGGCGCTCTCGAGGAGTTTGAGTCGAGGCGGACTGAGTTTATAGACGGCCTACAGCCGCTTCGTGAACACGCCGCCGACATTTCCTCGATCGCCTCGGCGGCATATGCGGCGGGGGGCACGGATCTGTTGCGTTTGTTGGATGCCGAGCGAGCGCGTCTGGATGCCGAACTCGCATGGGCCAGAGGGATGGTCGACTATCACCAAAGCATCGTGAAACTCGAAGCAGCGGAAGGGGTGGAGTAATGAAAAAACATCATCTTTTACTACTGGTTCTTGCATGTTTGTGGCTGGCAGGCTGCGAACATCCTCAGACCTCGACAACGCCGTCAACGGCGCCCGAGAGCAAGCCAGCCAAGGACGTCGTTACTCTCTCCCCTGAGCAACAAGCCGCGGCGCTCATCGAGACTAAGACAGCAATGCTCTCAGAAGAGTCCGACCTGCTCCGCGCCAAGGGCAGGATCGCTCTCGATGAAGACCGGATATGGAGAGTAGGCGTACGCACCGTCGGATCCGTGATTGCCGTATATGTCGGTTTGGGCGACCACGTCCGCAAGGGGCAGATCCTGGCGCGGTATCACGCCGACGAGGTCCGAGATTCCCGGGCACAGTACCGCAGTGCCCTGGCTGAATTGGATCACGCCAAGGCTACTGCTACCCAAGCGCAGCGCAATCTAGACCGGGCCGAAAAACTGCTGGAGCTGAGGGCCGGCTCCATGCAGCAAGTGGAACAGTGCCGGCAGGATCTTGTCACTGCCCAGACAGCCGTCAAGAAGGCTCAGATCGAGGTGGATCGCGGCCGCGATTTGCTGGAGGATGATCTCCGTGTACCCGCCGATCCACCAGCCAACCGGCAAGATGAAACCGAAGATGAAGTGCCTATCCTGGCGCCCGGCGATGGCTACATTCTCGAGCGGAATGTCACGCCCGGCAAAACGGTCGAACTTTCCGCGGTGACCTTCGTCATCGGCGATCTTTCCCGCGTGTGGATGCTGGCTTCGATACGACAGGAAGATCTCGGCAAGCTGCGTATCAACCAGCCCGCTCGGGTTAGTCTGCCAGGGCAGGACAAAATGGCGGTGGCTGGCAAGATTACAAACCTTGGTCAGGAATTCGATCCCAGCACCAGAGTCATGCAGGTTCGTATTGAGTTAGCCAATCCGAACGGGCGTCTGCGCCCTGAGATGCTGGCCGATGCGGAAATTCCTGTTGGCGGCCGCAAACCTGAAATGCTCTTGCCGTCCGATGCCGTACAGCAAGTGAACGGTCAAGACGTCGTCTTCGTCCAGTTGCCTGCGGGACAATTCGCGGTTCGTGCCGTCCGCGTGGGCGAAGCCAGGGACAGCGGCACGCCCATTCTCGAAGGCGTGAAAGCCGGCGATCAGGTGGTGATCCGCGGCAGCTTCATTCTCAAATCGCAACTATTGAAATCGACGCTGGAGAGCGAATAGAAAATGCTCAATCGGATTATCGATACCACATTGGCGCACCGCTGGCTCGTTCTGGTTGGTATCCTCGCGCTTTTAGGCGCGGGCGGCTATGCTCTTTACACCATTCCGGTCGAAGCCTTTCCCGACCTCACCAACAATCAGGTGGTCGTAGTCACGGACGCTCCCTCGCTGCCTCCGACGGAAGTGGAGCAGCTGATCACCTATCCCATCGAGCGCGCGATGCTCGGGCTGCCAAACAAAGAGGAGGTGCGGTCGCTCTCGAAACTCGGTTTATCGATGGTCACCATCGTCTTCGACGACTCGGTGGCGATGTATTTCGCACGGCAACAGGTGGCCGAAAGACTGCAGCAGATCTCCTCCATCCTGCCTAAAGGAATTCAGCCGACCTTGGGTCTGCCCGCCACAGCCTTTGGGGAACTATATCAATACACACTTTCCGGACCCATGAGCGCGATGGATCTCAAGGATCTGCATGAATGGGTCATCAAACCGCAGCTGCGCACTCTTCCGGGTGTCAGCGAAATCAATGCCTGGGGCGGCCAAACCAAGCAGTATCAAATCGTGGTCGATCCGGCTCTACTCGATCAATACGGGCTGACGCTCCACGATGTGGCATCGCGCGTTGCGGACAATAACACCAACTTCGGAGGCGGTTACATTGAACATGCCGCCGAGCAATACACGCTGCTCGGCTCCGGCCGCGCGGTGAGCCCACAAGAATTCGGCAGTATCGTCTTAACCGCGAAGAATGGCACTCCGGTCTTGTTGCGCGATGTCGCCGACGTTCGCATCGGTTCGGCTCCGCCCGAAGGCGCAACACTTCGAAATGGCGAGACTGTGTCCGGCATGGTGATCATGCTCAAAGGCGGAAATGGCAAGAAGTTAATTGAACGAGTGAAAGAGAGGATCGCCAGCTTGCGGCTTCCTCCCGGCGTCAAGATTGTTCCCTTCTATGACCAGGCGTTCGTGATTGACGGCACCATTCACACCGTGGAGAAGAACCTGTTTGAAGGTTTTATTCTGGTGACCATCGTACTGCTCCTGTTTCTCGGTAACCTGCGCGCCGCATTGATCACCGCCGCGATTATCCCCTTTTCCATGCTGATCAGCTTTTTGGGGATGCGCGCCTTCGGCATCAGCGCGAACCTGATGAGCTTGGGGGCCATCGACTTCGGAATGATCGTGGATGGCGCCGTCGTAATGATGGAAAATTCCGTACATCGCATGGAAGATAAGCATGGCGACGAGCCGCCGATCGAATCGGTGCGGCAAGCCACGCACGAAGTAGCCCGTCCAATGGCCTTCGCGGTTGTGATCATCATCGCCGTTTACCTGCCGATTTTGTTTCTGCAGGGGCTAGAAGGCCGCATGTTCCGTCCCATGGCGATCACGGTATGCACGGCCCTGGGGGGTTCCCTGCTGCTGGCCCTCACCATGGTGCCGTTGTTGACGTCCTTTGGCTTTCGCAAAGGTCTTCGCCGCGGTGAATCTGCGGTCAGAGCGAAAAAGGACTGGCTTACGCGGCTCACCAACGTTTATGTTCAGGTGCTGAAGTTCGCGATCCGTTTTCGCATTGTGACCGTAGCCGCTTCGGTCATTGTCCTGGGCGTCGCGCTGGCATCACTTTACTTCATCGGAACGGAATTTATGCCCAAGCTGGACGAGGGATCCATACTGGTCGAGACCCGCAAGCTGCCGGGGGTGTCGTTGACGGAGTCGGTCGCGATCAGCAAGCGGATCGAGCAGCGCCTGCGGCGGTTCCCTGAAATTGCCGACGTGGTCATCAAGATCGGCAGGCCCGATTTCGCCACCGAGGCTATGGGTATCAACGAAGGCGATACCTATCTTCTTCTTCGGCCGATCGAAACGTGGAAGAGGTTTCACACCAAGGAAGAGCTGATTTCAGCCGTGGCTAAGGATCTCGAAACCATTCCCGGCGTCGCTTACAGTTTCACTCAGCCCATGGCGATGCGGATCGACGAAACCATCTCGGGCGTGAAGGCGGACCTCGCAGTGAAGATATTCGGCTCTGACTTCGCCACTCTAGATTCGCTTGGTCAACAGGTGCTTCGGGCCGTATCGAGCGTTCGGGGCGCAGCCGACGCGCAGATGGAGGTCACGTCGGGAGTCGCCGAACTCTCGATTGCGATCGATCGCGGCGCTCTGGCACGTTATGGGCTGAATGTTACCGATGTGGAGGAAGCGGTATCGAGCGCGGGATCGGGGGATCTCATCTCTGAGGTAATTGATGGCCAGAAGCGCTACACCGTCGCGCTGCGTCTTCCAGACCGTTTCCGAATCGCTCCCGACGCCATGCGCAGAATTCTTCTTCGGGCGCCAGGAGGCGAACAAGTTGCGCTCGAACAGGTGGCGCACGTGGAGGTGCATCGCGGTCCGGAACTGATCAATCGCGAGGAGGGCCAGCGCAGGATCGTGGTGATGTCCAACGTACGGGGCCGCGATCTGGGCAGTTTCGTCGCCGAAGTCCGCTCCAAGATCGAACGTGACCTCACCTTGCCCCCTGGATATTTCATTGAATACGGAGGGCAGTTCGAGAATCAGGAGCGAGCCACCCGCCGCTTAATGCTCATCGTTCCTGTCGCGATCACGCTGATCTTTGTGCTGCTCTATCTCACGTTCTCCTCTGTGAAACTGGCCGCACTGGTGGTTGGGAATGTACCCTTTGCATTGGTCGGCGGTATCGCGGCGCTCTGGATTCGCGGCATGAATCTGAACCTTTCGGCATCGGTTGGTTTTATAGCGCTTTTCGGTGTTGCAATGCTGAATGGAGTGGTGCTGGTAAGTTCGATCAACCAATTGCGGACCGGAGGCGTTCCGTCATGGGAAGCGGTGATCGAGGGGGCACGGCGCAGACTGCGGCCCGTCCTGATGACGGCCTTCGTCGCAACCTTCGGCTTTATTCCAATGGCTATCTCTACCTCGACTGGCGCCGAAGTGCAGCGCCCCCTCGCTAGCGTTGTGATCGGCGGCCTCGTCAGCTCGACAATGCTAACTTTATTTTTGTTGCCGGTGCTGTATGGGTGGGTTTTCGAACGACGCAACGTGGCGAGTCCAACCCGATAAATCGACCGGACGAGACTCGGGCCAATATTTCTTGTGGGTCATAACACCCAATCGAGTGATCTGCAAGGCGGTCGGGGTCGTTTCGCCCAATCCGCCAACGAGAATGCTCACAAAACGCGGAGCTTAGCCGCATAGTAGCACTGGTAACGGAAGTGCAATAGGCCGAAAAGCGAGGTACGAAGGGGGATATCACGTACCCCGGATCTAGATCGAAGAGAAAAGAGAGGATAAACCAGATGAAGTTATCAGATACCGAATTTGTGAAGCTCGCGAAGTCCCACCAAACAGCCGGCGATCACCTTAAGCTGGCGGAACACTTCACGGAGCATGCCGCCGAACACGAGAGCGACGCCAAGTTGCATGAAGAATTGGCCGGGCCGTATGAAAAAACGGAACCCAGGCTCGCCGGAGAAGCTCGTCATTACGCGGCGCATTCGCGCGAGGCCGCCGAGGCCATGCGAAGTCTGGCCAAGATCCATCAGGAGCTCGCCAAGGAACACGGGCAGCACGGACACCAGCCGGAGCACGCACACGCGCACTAGTAGCTAACCTGGAATTGTCAGGCAAGGGGGGCCGAGCCATGCCAGAGGGACACGTGCACACGGTCGCTGAACTGACCGCGGGAGAAACACCCGCCGCCGAACATTTGGCCGGCGCGGTGCATCGCGACGAAAGCGACTCTCATCACGAAGAACACGGGCGCGACTGGCTGCGGGTGGGATTCGTTGCCCTGGTGATCGCCTTGGTTTGGTGGGGCGTAGTCCCACGCTTTCACGGAATCGACTTCCTGGCCCTGGCGGGAATCCTGATTGGAGGCTTCCCCATCTTCAAGGAAGCCTTCGCCGACCTGTTTAAGGGGCGCATGACCATGGAATTGTCCATGACCATCGCCCTGGTGGCCGCTTCCGCCATCGGCGAGTTCTTCACTGCGTTGCTCATCACCGTCTTCGTGCTGGTCGCCGAGATCATCGAAGGCATGACGGTGGGCCGCGGTAGAGGCGCGATCCGGCAATTGCTGGATCTGCTGCCGCAGAGCGTGGAAGTGCGCTCGGATGGCCAGGTGGCGCCGCGCTATATGTCGGAGGTGCATGTCGGCGACATCGTGCTGGTCCGGCCCGGCGGTCACGTGCCCGTCGATGGCGTGGTCGTCGGCGGCCATTCTTTCGTCGATCAGGCCAATATCACAGGCGAGTCGATGCCGGTGGAAAAGATTCCCGGCTCCCGCGTCTTCGCCGGAACCATCAACCAATCCGGTGTTCTGGAGATCCGCACCGACAAAATCGGCCACGACACCGCCTTCGGGCGCATCATCGAGTTAGTAGAACGGGCGGAGCGTTCTCGCGCACCGATCGAAAAAATTGCCGACCGGCTCGCGGGCTATCTGGTCTATTTCGCGCTGGCCTGCGCGGCCTTGACGTTCTGGATCACGCGCGATGCACGCTCCACCATTTCGGTCATCGTAGTTGCGGGCGCTTGCGGGATCGCGGCCGGCACGCCGCTTGCAATTCTGGGCGCCATCGGACGAGCGGCTCAAAAGGGCGTAATCATCAAGGGCGGGCGATATCTAGAAGGGCTCAGTAACGTCGATATCGTCGTGCTGGACAAGACCGGCACACTGACGCTGGGCACTCCGGAGGTCGTGGAGGTGCGAGCGGCAGAGGGCGTCACCCCCCAAGAGGTGGTGCGTATCGCGGCGTCGGCCGAGCGCTTTTCCGAGCATCCGCTGGCCAAAGCGATCGCCAAGAAAGCCGCGGAGTGGTCGTTGCCGGTTGGGGAGCCGGAGGATTTTCAATATTTTCCGGGCAAAGGCATCGTGTGCTGCGTGGACGGCACGCGCACGACGGTGGGAACCGGTGCGCTGATGGAAGCCGAAGGGGTTTCCGTCCCGCCGTTCAAAGCAGCCGAACAAAAGGCTTCCGAGGTGATCGTCGCGTCAGGCGGAAGGTTTCTCGGCTCGATTCATATACTCGACATTCCGCGCAAGGAAGCTGCCGCGGCTATGCGTGAGTTCAAGAAGATGCGATGCCGTACCGTACTGCTCACCGGAGACCGGAAAGAGATTGGCGAGGCCATCGCGAAGGAACTCGGAGTCGACGAGGTCCGGACTCAACTGCTTCCGGAAGAAAAAGTGGAGTGGGTACGCGACCTTCGCCTCGGTAGCAACTATGTTGTAATGCTGGGCGACGGCGTCAACGACGCTCCCGCACTGCTGGAAGCCGACGTGGGCGTCGCCATGGGATCGGGTACAGACGTGGCTCGCGAAAGCGCCGACGTCGTGCTTCTCGGTAACGATCTTTTGCGGTTCGCGGAAGTTCTGAAAATCGCGCGCCGCTGCCGCAACATCATTTACGCCAATTTCGCCGGCACGCTGCTGGTGGATGGCGCCGGAGTACTGCTCGCCGCCCTGGGCATGCTCAACCCCGTCTTCGCGGCCCTGATTCACGTTTCATCGGAGTTAATATTTATCGGCAACTCAGCTCGCCTGTTGCCGAGTCTCGCGCGACGCGGAGATTAACCGCATGCATATTTCCGAGGGATTCCTCCCTATCACGCACTGCATCGGCTGGGGCGTTGCCGCGCTTCCCCCAACTCTGCTGAGCGTGCGCGCGGTTGCTAAACAGATGGAGGCCAAGCGCGAGAACCGCGTGCTTCTGGCCGCATCCGCCGCGTTCCTGTTCACCCTCAGTTCCCTGCGGATGCCCTCCATCACCGGCAGTTCCTCCCATCCCACCGGAACCGCCGTCGGGACATATCTGTTCGGGCCCGAGGCCATGCCGGCGCTGGCTTTGATTACGCTGGTCTTCCAAGCCTTGCTGCTCGCGCACGGCGGATTAACCACTCTCGGAGCCAATCTGTTTTCTCTCGGCGTGGTCGGACCGTGGGTCACCTGGCTGTTCCTGCGCCTCACCATGCGCCGCAACAAACCGGGTCCCGGAATCTTTATCGCCACCGTCGCGGGCGACCTCGCCACGTACCTCACCACCGCGGTGCAACTGGCTACGGCTTACCCGTCAGCGCACGGCGGATTTCTGGCTTCGTTTCTCAAATTCACCAGCATATTCTTCATCACCCAGATCCCCATCTCGATCGCCGAAGGCATGCTCACGGTTGCGCTTCTCAGTGCTCTCTCCGCCACCCAAATGGCCGCCCTGCAAGGCCCGGCCCACGCTAAAGAAAAAGAGCGCAGGGTCGGATTGCGAGCCACTACTGCGATTGGACTCCTGGCGGGTCTGGTCCTGGCCATCGGCTTCGCGAATCGCAATTCCGCTCCGGTAGGCAGTGACGACCAGGCCGAAGGAGCCATCAAGTTTCTCCGCCCCGGTATCCAGCCGATCGCCACGCCATTCTACACGCCCGGACCCATTGCCGAGTCGGTTCTTTTCGTCGCCCAGGGCGCCGGCGGCGTAGCGATTCTCTGCTGGGCGCTCTACAGTCTCAGAAAAGCGCGCCGTCAAACCGGCGAGCGCATAAAGCGCCACCTCCACCTTCACCCCCACTTGAGCGACATCGCGTTCACCAATCATTGGAGGCACCGCAATCCTTGGGAGAAGGTCCT
>Ga0182024_10004950_pt1 | contig 30231 bp, 24 predicted proteins | sample P32metaG_FD_120480 | JGI IMG/M metagenome (GOLD analysis project Ga0182024, IMG submission 120480) | Permafrost microbial communities from Stordalen Mire, Sweden - P3-2 metaG (Illumina Assembly) | ecosystem: Environmental > Terrestrial > Soil > Wetlands > Permafrost | place: Sweden: Stordalen... | reverse complement strand
GCGCCGCGCACCACGATCGCGTCATTGCCGGTGAGCTTGCCGGAGATCGCGAAATGACTCGAAGCGAGCGCGTCGTTCAGCATGCCGGTCAGCGGGGACTTGGCGACGACGGCGAATTTGGCGCTGGTGGTCAGCGGTGTGCCGACGAACGGGGAGAACACGAAGGCCAGCGGCGCCTCCGGCGCGAGCGGGTCGACACCGGGCGGGGCCAGGCGGTGCATCAGCCAGGCGCCCAGCCCGGCGCCGCCCAGGTAGGCCCGCAGGAGTTCATCGGGCAGCGGCAGCACGCTCGCAGATCCGTCGCTGACGTCCGCGATGAGCGCCCGGCCGAAGTAGCCAGCTGCCGCCATGGCGGTCAGCCGCCCGCATCGGCGGAGAGAAAGGACACGCTGTCGCCGGTCGCCAGCGGCGTCTCGCCGTCGCGGGTGATCTGGTCGCCGTTCAGCGCGGCGACCACATGCCTGCCGAGGACCAGCCCGGCGGCCGCCGCGGCGCCGGCCATGGTGGCGGCACGGATCGCCTGCGGGCCACGATGGCCATCCGCCAGGGCGCCGAATCGCTGGATCGTCACCTCGGGTGCCGGACGCGAGCGGGCCGCCTCGTAGTCGGCTGGCTCGTTGATATTGACCACCGAGTCCAGATCTGGGTCAAGCGCCGCCAGCACCGGGTCCGCCCGCAAGGCCGCCTCGTCCAGCCGGGTGACCACGCACTCGTCGAACAGGAACGCCGGACGCAGGCGCCCCTCCTTCACCAGCCGCTCGGCGACCGGGGCCAGCGTCGTGCGGTAGGCGGCTGCTAGCGGCTGCGGATAGCCCCGGGCGATGGGCAGGCCCACGTCCGCTCCCTCAGCCGCCGCCCGCAGCACCCGCCGCACGAACGCGGGGTGCAGGAACGGCATGTCGGTGGAGCAGACGAACGCGATCTCGGCCCGGCCGGCGATCGCGGCCAGCCCGGCGGCGAGCCCTTGCACCGGGCCCATGCCCTCGCGCGGATCATCGACGACCTCAACATGGGCGGGCAGTGCGGGCAGGGCCTGCCCCTGGGCGCGGACCACCACGACCGGCCCGTCGGTCGCCCGCGAGGCAATGCCCGCCGTGCGGCGCAGCAGCGTCGAGCCGTGCCACTCCAGCGCTGCCTTGGGCGTTCCCATCCGGGACGACCGCCCGCCAGCGAGCACGATCCCAGCGAAGGTCGACATACTCCGATGCTAGAGCCTGCACGGGCCAGCAGGGACTGGCCGCGTGCCCGCGCTGCCGCGCCGCTACCCGGTGCGGCCGGCCTCGAGCAGGCCGCGGCGGCGGCGGACGGCCCTGTCCGCCGTGGTGAACAGCGTGTCCACCGCGATCCCGATGATCAGGATGATGATGAGTATCGAGGTGGCGCCGGCGAAGAAGTCCTGATCCTGGTAGGTGCTCTCCAGCACGCCGATCGACGGCTGGCCGATGATGAGCACGAGCAGTTCGCCCGCCATCAGGCCACGGAAGGCAAACGCCCAGCCCTGCTTCATGCCGGCTACGTAGGCGGGCAGCGACGCGGGCAGGATCAGGTACCGGTACAGGTTAATGCCGCGCAGCCCCATGGTCTTGCCTGCCTTCAGCAGCAGCGGCGGCGTGTAGTCCACTCCGGTGATCAGGCCGTTGGCGATCGATGGCGCGGCGCCGAGCACCATCACGAAGAGGATGGCCGGCGTGTTGAGCCCGAAGAGAATGATCGCGAACGGGAACCAGACGATCGATGGCATGACCTGCAGGCCGGTGATGATCGAGCCCACTCCCGCGCGCAGCGGCGGGATCCTGGCCACGAAGGCCCCGAGAACCGTGCCGATCACCAGCGCGAGCCCGTAGCCTTCCGCCGCCCGGCGCAGGGTGATCCCGACTGCCTGCCACAGCAGCTGGGTATGCATCAGCTGCCAGAGGGTCGGGAAAACCACCGTGGGGCCCTTGAGCACGTACGGCTTCCAGCCGGTGGCGACCACGAGCTGCCACAGCACGAGGACGATAGCCACGGCGAGCAGCTTCGGCCAGGTTGCCGCCCAGACCGACCTGGCGGCCCGGCCGGGACCCCGCTGCGGCAGCGCGCCGCCGAGTTCCAGCTGGTCGAGGCCCTCGATGGCGGACGGCTGCGTCTTAGTCACCATGTCGTCTCATCTCCTCGCGCAGCCGCTCGGTCATGGTGCTGGCAAGCTCGGCGACCTCGCGGGAGTCCATCCCGCGCTCGCCGCCCTTCGGCACGTCGTACTCCTCGATGACCCGGCCTGGCCGGCTGGACAGGACCACCACGCGATCGCCGAGCCTGGCGGCCTCGCGCACGTTGTGCGTCACGAAGATCACGGTCAGGGTCCGCTCGCTGCAGATCCGCTCAAGCTCGTCGTGCAGCAGGTCGCGGGTCATCGCGTCCAGCGCGCCGAAAGGCTCGTCCATCAGCAGCACGTCCGCGTCCTGGGAGAGCGCGCGGGCCATCGCGACCCGCTGCCGCATGCCGCCGGAAAGCTCATGCGGGCGCTTGTCGCCGAAGCCGCCCAGGTGCACGGCCTCGAGCAGTTCCCTGGCCCGGGCGCGCCGCTGCGCCTTCGGCACGCCGCGGGCGTGCAGCGCAAGCTCCACGTTCCTGGCCGCCGTCAGCCACGGGAACAGGGCAGGCTCCTGGAACATCAGCGTGACCTTCTGCCCGGCCGTGTCGATCTGGCCGGATGTCGGCGAGTCCAGCCCCGCTATCAGCGAGAGCAGCGTGCTCTTGCCGCAGCCGGACGCGCCGATGACGCAGACGAACTCCCCGGGGGCGACGGAGAGCGACACCTTGTCCAGCGCCAGCAGCGCCCCGCGTCCCTGGCCGTAGACCTTGGATACCCCAGTCAGCCGGACCGCGGCGGGCGCCTGCTCCGCCGGGCGATCGGCCACCATGGTCAGGTTCGGGAAGGCTGACGCCCCCGGAGGTGACTCCGGGGGCGTCAGCCGGCCGCTGCGCATGCTCATGAATTCACCGCGGATCCCCCTGCCGCCTGCAGCAGCTTGTTGAGCGGACCGAGATCGTAGATGCCCGTCAGGTTGCTGACCGGCTTGAGCAGGCCGACGGCGACTGCGTGCTGCGCGTCGGCGAGCAGCGACGACGCGATGGGGTCGTCAGTGAACTTGATCTGGGCGAACGCCGCCGCGAGGATGGCCGGCTTCAGTCCCTTGCCGAGTATCGAGGTCAGCTCGGCGTTGGCGGCCGTCTCGGCGGCCGTCTTGTGCTGATTGATGAAGTTGTTCGCGTCGATCTGGCCCTTGAGCAGCCCGTTGACGGCGCTCGGGTGCGCGGCGAGGAAGGCCTGCGTCACGACCAGGTTGGTGGTGACGAACTGGCCCTTCGGCCACAGGCTGGCCTCGTTGACCAGGACGTGACCGCCTGCCGCGACCATCTCGGCGTCGTAGGGAGCGGGCTCCCAGCCGCCGGCCAGCTGGCCGGACTGGAACGCGAGCACGGCGGCCGAGTTCGGCGTGGTCGGCTTGATCGGCACGTCACCGCCGCCGGTCTGGGTGCTCGTCAGGCCGTGCTTCTTCAGCCAGTAGCGCAGTGCCACGTCCTGGGTGTTGCCGAGCGACGGGGTGGCCAGCGACTGGCCCTTGAGCTGGGCTGCGCTGGTAATGCTCTTCTTGACCACCAGCTCGGCCCCGCCGGAGGCGACGCCAGAGATGATCTTGATGAGCTTCCCGCCGGACGTCTGCCATGCCTTGATCGCCGGGTTCGGGCCGACGTAAGCCGCGTCCAGCTGGCCCGCCAGCAGCGCGGTAGCCTCCAGCGTGCCGGTGCTGAACGGCACCAGCTTGAGGGTCACGCCGCTGCCGAGGTCTTTGGTGAAGAGGCCCTCCTTCACCCCGACCAGCGCGGTGGCGTGCGTGATGTTGGTGAGGAATCCGAGTGTCAGGGTGACCGGCGCCGCGGCAGCGGGACTGCTGGAGCCGCCGGAGCCCGACGGACTGGCTGCCGAGGAACCGCATCCTGCTGCCAGCAGGGCGACGGCAGCAACCCCTGCAGCGACTATCGATCGCTTCATCGTCCACCTTTTCCGATCAAGTTAATAGGTAAATAGGTTTATACCACAGCTCCGTCCGCATTGCACATCCAGGTGATAGGAAATGCCTGCCAGCATGGGCACGCCCGCGGGCAAGGGCCGGGGTACCGTACCGCCAGGAGCTGGCCTCGGCCGGAGCTGGACAGGATGCCGGCCAGGCCGGCCGCGAGGAGGACGCACGGTGGCAGGCCTCATCGAGGACTACGCGATCATCGGCGACATGCAGACGGCAGCGCTGATCCGCCTGGACGGCTCGGCCGAGTGGCTCTGCCTGCCCCGTTTCGACTCGCCGGCCTGCTTCGCCGCGCTACTGGGCGATGAGCGCAACGGCCACTGGCTGATCGCGCCGACCTCCACCCAGGGGCCGCCATCCCGGCGGGGCGAGGTGAGCAGGCGCTACCGGGGCGACACCCTGATCCTGGAGACCGAGTGGCAGACCGCGGGCGGGACCGTCCGCCTGATCGATTTCATGCCCCCCAGGGGAAACGAGCCACCGGTGCTAGTGCGGATCGTCGAGGGCATCGAGGGTGCGGTCGAGATGGAATGCGTCTTCCGGCTGCGGTTCGGCTACGGCAAGGTCCTCCCCTGGGTCCGCCGCCTCGACGGGGCCATCGTCGCCGTCGCCGGGCCCGACTCGGCCTGGCTGCGCACCCCGGTGCGGCTGGCCGGCCACGAGATGGCCCATCAGGCGAGCTTCACGGTCCGCGCAGGCGAGCGGGTCCCGTTCGTGATGTCCTGGCGGCAGTCGCACCTCCCCGCGCCCGAGCCGGTCGACGCCGACGAGGCACTGGCCGCGACCACCGACTTCTGGGCCGGCTGGGTGGCCCGTTGCACGTACCACGGGCAGTACCGGGAAGCCGTCATCCGCTCGCTGATCACCCTCAAGGCGCTGACCTACGCGCCCACCGGCGGCATCGTGGCGGCGCCGACCACCTCGCTGCCCGAGGATCTCGGCGGCGTGCGCAACTGGGACTACCGGTACTGCTGGCTGCGCGACGCCACGATCACCCTGGAGGCGCTGCTGCGCACCGGCTACACCGCGGAGGCCGCGGCCTGGCGGGACTGGCTGGGCCGGGCGATCGCGGGTGACCCGCGCGACGTCCAGATCATGTACGGCGTGGCCGGCGAGCGCCGGCTGACCGAGTGGGAGGCCGACTGGCTGCCCGGATACGAGGGCTCGGGCCCGGTCCGGATAGGGAACGCCGCGGTCAACCAGCGCCAGCTGGATGTCTACGGCGAGGTGGTCGACGCGATGGCGCTCGGCGGCCAGGCCGGGCTGACGTTCGACCGGCACACCTGGAGCCTGGTCCGGCACCTGCTGCTGTTCCTGGAGAAGAACTGGCAGCTGCCGGACGAGGGAATCTGGGAGGTCCGCGGTCCGCGGCAGCACTTCGTGCACTCCAAGGTGATGGCCTGGGTCGCCTTCGACCGTGCCGTCCGGCTGACTGAACTCGGCCAGCCGGGCCCCACCCAGCGCTGGCGGGAAGTCCGCGATCGCATTCACGCCGAGGTGTGCGAGAAGGGGTACGACGGCGGGCGCGGCACGTTCACGCAGTACTACGGAAGTACCGAGCTCGACGCCGCGGTGCTGCTGATCCCGGAAGTCGGGTTCCTGCCGGCCGATGACGAGCGGGTTGAGTCGACCGTGCTGACGATCCAGCGTGAGCTGGTCAGGGACGGGCTGGTACTGCGGTATTCCCAGCCCGCCGCGACGTCCGGCGCCCCGGCGCTCGCCGCGACGTCCGGCGGGCCGGCCGCAGGCCCACCGCAGGCTGCCGCCGCGGCCGCCGGGGCGCCGCTGGTGGATGGCCTGGCCGGCGGCGAGGGGGCCTTCCTCGCCTGCAGCTTCTGGCTGGTGAACGCGCTGCACATGACCGGCAGGTACGACGAGGCGGTGCACCTATTCGAGCGGCTGCTGTCGCTGCGCAGCGACGTCGGCCTGCTGAGCGAGGAATACGACCCCCGGTACGGCCGGCAGGTCGGCAACATGCCGCAGGCGTTCAGCCACATGCCGCTGATCCTGTCCGCGCTCAACCTGGCGAGCCATTCCGCGCATCACTGCCGCCGGCCCTCCGGGCGGAAGAAACACCCGCGATCATGACCGTCCTTTTCCAGAACGCAGATCCCGGCCCAGGTCCCGTCACCTACGTCATCCGCGCGGCGGAGATTGCCAGGTCCCGCCGCGGCGGGTTCGGGCAATGTCAGACTTACCGATAGCCATGCCTGCCCGTCCGCACATCCTGGTCGTCAACGGCCGCAAGGTCCGTCAGCCGGTCTTCGTGATCGGCGCGCCGCACTCGGGCACGGACCTGCTCGCCCGCGCCCTGAAGCAGTCGGATGGCTTCCACGTCACCATGGGGCAGCGCGCGATCGTGAGCGTGGTGCACGCGTTCGCGCGGAGCCCGTCCATCCAGCGTGGCCGCGGCGAGGCCGCGGCGACCGTGCTGCGCGATGCCTTCGCGCAGGCGTGGCAGGTCTCCCCGTACGGCTGCATGGCCTGCTCGCCGCGGTGCCGGGAGGCGGGTCAGGTCGCCGGCCCGGGCGTCTGCGTGGCCGAGCGCGACATCGTCAGGTACGGCGACGCCAGTCCCGACCTGATCTACTGCGCCGACGCGCTGGTGGACGCCTTTCCCGACGCCCGGATCGTGCAGATCATCAGGGACGGCCGGGACGTGGTCGCCGGGATGCTCGGGGACTCCGGCGCGCTCTCCTGGTTCAGCCCGGCCGTGGCGAACGTGGAAAGCGAGTTCCCCAACCCCTTCTTCGGCATCGAGACCGAGGCTGACCTGGCCGCCTGGCCGGCCCTGTCACTGGCGGCCAAGTGCGCGCTGCGCTGGCGCGGCGCGGTGCGGCAGATGGCCAGGCTGCGCAGCAGCATGGGGGCCGAGCAGCTCACCACGCTCCGCTACGAGCACGTGGTCCGCCATCCCGCCGCGGCGGCCAGCGCCGTATCGGACTTCATCGGCGCGAGGATCTCGGCGATCCCGGCACGGGTCAACGGCATCGGCGGGCCCGGGCGGGCCATCGAGGCGGGCGGCTGGCGCCGGGTGCTGACTCCCCTGCAGGCCAGCGAGGTAGAGAAGGTGGCGGGCACCGACCTGCGCCGGGTGGGCTACGGCGGCTGAGCGGCCGGTGGTCGACGACCTGGCGATGGCTACCGCGCACGACGAACTCGCGTGCTGGGCCACGAGGCGGAGCACTGAGCGGGGAGCGGCTCCTACTATCACGATTCGAAGACGAGGCTAGTGAGTGTTTCCCAGGCTCCGCTGACGTCGAGGCTGCGGACCGCGTAGGCGACGGTGAGCAGCTCGTCGTCCAGCAACTCGTCGTACTTCTCGACGAGCTTGTTCTTGACGCGGGCAGCCAGCTCAACCGGATCGGGCGTGCTGGCGGCGAGATCCTGCAGCCGGGCCACAGCTGCCGGCCGGCCGGTGCCGGTCAGCGTCAGGCAAACTCCGTCCTGCGCGACCTCGACGGCGGCGTCGGTGAGGGCGGCAGCCAGCGTGGACATGATCCGGTCGCCGCGCCACGGGAAGATCAGCGTATCCGCTCCCCACCCCAGCACCGGGCTCACGCCGAGCCCGAACCGTGCGAAGTTCGCGCGGCCTTCCGCAAGCAGGCGGGCAGCCGTGCCGTTGAGGTAAGCCGGCACCTCGCCGGCCCTGTACACCCGCAGCATCTCCTGGCGCACCCGGTCAGCGACCAGGCCGCCCGATCCGGTGAAGATGGGCGGGCGCCCGCCGGAGGAGCGGGCGAGCTCGATGACCTTTGCCTGGGTGTCGACGGCCACGACCCTCCACCGCCGGCCGCCGAAGATGAGCAGCGAGCCGGGCATCAGCGGGTAATCGACTGGCAGGGTTCCGAGGGTGCGCCCGCTGGCAATAAGCCGGTACTCCGGCGCCGTGCGAAACGCGGTATAGAAGCTGTAGTGGTTGACGATCCGCTCCCCGGCTGTGCCGAGCAGCAGGAGCCCGTCGGCTGCCTGAGTGAGCAGGCCGGCGCCACCGAGTACGTGTAGCAGCCTGGCGAACAGGGTGCTCGTCACCCGGCCGAACGGGCCTTGTCCGCACAGGGCCTGGTATGCCTGAGCGGGGCTCACCCCGCCATGCTGGGCAATGAGGGACAGCAGCTGCTGGATCAGGGTGGACAGGTGCAGCCCGCCCGAGTCCGGTGCTTCGTTCCACCTGCCCAGCAGGAGGTTCACGATCGCGACGCTCTGTACCAGCTGACTGCGCAGTGCGTCTGATGGCGGGGTGTGCGCGGTGATCTGCTGCTCGGTGATGTAGATCCGCAGGGTGGCGGCTTCGCCCCGGCGGCCGGACCGGCCGAGGCGCTGCCGCAGGCTCGACACTGTACGCGGAGCCCCGACCTGCGCGATCGAGGTGACGGAACCGATGTCGATGCCCATTTCCAGGGTGGACGTGCACACGGCCGTCGTCGGCATGGTCCGGTCCTTGAGCCGGCCCTCGGCATGCTCGCGCAGGTCCTTGGACAAGCTGCCGTGGTGCGGGATGAACTCGTTCGGCACCACGGCGCGGGCACTGCGGCGGCGCAGCAGGTCGGCGTAGATTTCCACCTCGCGACGCGAGTCCGCGAAGATCAGGTTATCCGTGCCCCGCAGCGTCATGAACAGGTGATCGGCGACGGCGAGCCGGTCGCCGGGTGTCACGTCCTCCGCTGCCGGCTCGCCGCCGCCGCCGCCGTCGTCGGCCGCGTCCGCTTGCGCCGGGGGCAAGTTCCTGGCCGCGGCCTCGTAGCCGAGCAGCTGCAAGCGCACTTCCTGCCCGTCGTCGGCCGCGACGATGACGGTGACCTCGCCGCCGGCCGGCCGCAGGAACGCCGCTGCCGCGGCCATGTCGCCGAGCGTGGCGGACAAGCCGATGCGCGGCACGTGACGGCGGATCGCGAGCTCTGTCCGGTGCAGCAGCGACTGAAGCTGCGCGCCCCGCTCCATGCCAATAAAGGAGTGCAGCTCATCGATGACAACGTAGCGCAGCCCGCCGAACAATCGGCCGATCCTGGGCCCATGAATGACCATGAGCGCCTCGAGGGACTCGGGGGTGATGAGCAGCAGTCCGTCCGGATTGGTGAGGAACCTGGCCTTCCGGGAGCCGGCGACATCCCCGTGCCAGCGGTGCACGGGCAGGTCCAGGTGCTCGCACAGTGCGTCCAGGCGGCGGTACTGGTCATTGATCAGTGCCTTGAGCGGGCTCACGTACAGCACCTTCACGCCGCGCTGGGACACGGCGGAATCTGGCGGGGCGGCCTCGCCGTCCGGGCCGTCTGGGCGGGCTCGCGGACGGGCATCCATCAGTGCGGAGCAGATCGGCAGGAACGCTGCCTCCTGTCTTACCCGACGCGGTCGCCGCAGCGATGATGACGTCCAGGCGGCCGTCCAGGATGGGATCGACGGCCCGCGCCTGCGCGTCGCGCAATTCCGACCATTCCTGGTCCCAGATCCAGCGCTGGATCCGCGGGTGAAGCCGTCCGAATGGGGACTGGCCATTGTCGGGCAGCGACCCGGGCGCGGGCCCGGACCCGGGCGCAGCCTCGGCAGCGGCTGCCCGCTCAGAGCCTGAAGGTGGCCAGGTCATCGGTCTCGCCCCTGGCGCCTGGGTCGTCTCCCGGAACACCGCCGAGGTCAGGGTTGCAATCGGGCGCGATCTCGACACCGCCGACGAGCGAGGCCCAGTTCGTCCCCGGGTTCTGCTCGAGAACGGCGAGGAGGTTCACGAACTCCTTGATGGTGGTACGCGGGGTGCGGAAATAAGCGTCGCCGATGCGGGCAGAGCAGTGCGTCATGAACGCCGCGAGTCCCTGGTCAGTGACTGCGTAGGCAGCTGAATTGCCCGCGGCGGCGACGTGCCGCAGCCGGGTCAGCAGCAGGTAGAAGTCCTCTTTGCTGAGGTTAGCCAGCCGCAGCACGGGCCCGGTGTAGTCAACGAGGCCGTTCGTGGCATACGTGTTCTCCGCGAGCCGCGACTGCAGGGCCGGATAGCTGTACAGGCCGCGGCGCGTGTCGAGCAGGAAGTCGGGCGTGCCGCTGAGCACGAAACCGAGGTGCTCGGCGCTGCCCTGGAGGCTGTCGTTGAGTATGCGCAGGACCTGCTCGTAGTTCGCGTTCCGGGCTTGCGTGTTCGCGAGCTTGTACAGGTTCACCATCTCGTCGAGGCAGATGAGGAGCCCGCCGTAGCCCGCCATGCACGCGAACCGGGACATCAGCTTGATCTGGCCGTACAGGTTCGCGTCGTCAATGATGGTTCGGACGCCCAGCGCGGCACGGGCATCGCCGCGGGCGGAGAACTCGCCGCGCAGCCAGCGCACCGCATCGCTCTTGAGCTTCTCGTCGCCGGTGTCGTGTCCGCGCCAGTAGCCGGCGATGACCTCGGCGAAGTCGTACCCGCCTACCAGCTCGCAGAGGCCGGCCAGGCGCCGGCTGATAATGACTTCCGGCGGGCTGCCCGCCTCCCTGGCCTCGGCGAGGGCCAGGCTGATGAACCGCTCGACGATACTGCTCATCGCCCCGCCGTCTGGCTTTGCGCGGGTGGATATGTTGCGCATCAGCTCCGCGAAGAGGGCACGGGCCTGACCGCCGGTGGCCTGCAGCCGGCGATCCGGCGAAAGGTCAGCGTGCGCGGTGACGAGCCTGCGCTCCATCGCCATGGATCGGACCAGGTGGAGGAAGAATGTCTTTCCCGAGCCATACTCGCCGATGACGAAGCGAACACCAGAGCCACCGTCGGCGATCCTGTCGATGTCGCCGAGCAGTGCCCGGACCTCGCTGGCGCGCCCGACCTGGATATGCTGCTGGCCGATGCGGGGCACCACGCCTGCCCGCAGCGCCTGCAGGATGGCGTCGCGCTCCCGGGGCCGGATCGTGGCTGAGTTCACGCCAGCATCTCCCTGGCTACTTCCTGGTTGATGTCGATCGGGTCATCGCCCTCAGTGAGGGGATCGCCTGCCGTTTCGTATGCGGCATCATTGAGGGTATCCAGCGCACCGTCGGGCAGCAGGGCAACGGCGGCGCACTCGGCTTCCAGCCGGGCCCGAGTCCACCGGGCCTGGCCAGCGAGCGTACGCAGCAGCGCGGAGTGCGGGACATCAAGGCAGCCCACGGAGGTTTCGCCGGCCCGCGGCTCATCGCGGCGGGTACCTGGGGTCGCGGGTTCTGCGAGCCCGGCGGGCGCCGCGGCCTGCCCGGCGTGGTCTGCGCCCCCGGCGGCCTCAGCAAAGATCGAGCTGAGCAGTGCGGACACTGCATCGGTCTCGGCGAGCTTGACGGCGATGGCCGCCTCGTCCAGCTGCAGCGGGCTGTTGCCGTTGGGCACGCTGGCGGTGCCGGCCGCCGCGCCGCCAGGCGGCGGTGGGACGGGGTAACCGGGCGCTGCCGCGGCCGCGGGCCGCACGATGACAGGCTCGGTGGCCGGCGGCAGGCTGGTCGTCGCGGCATGGATGCGGCTGTACAGGGCGGCCGAGTCGAAGCCGAGCAACCGGAAGATCCTGGTCAGGGCGGTGATCGTCGCCGGGGAGACGGCGCGCTCCGCGGCTGCGAGCATGACCAGGTAGTTGGCCATGGCCGCACGCTGGACCTGATCGGGCGCGGCGAGGCGCGCCGTCAGCCCGGTCAGCCCGGCTAGCCCGATCTGGCTGGCCAGCAGCCACTCCGTGTGCGCACGCAGCCGGGCCTGCTCAGGCTCGGGCAGGTCCGTCGCCGACCCGAGGCGGGCGTGCAGCAGTGCCCGCCCGTCATCGGAGACGTGCGCGTCGGCGGCCAGGACAGCGGCCGCCAGCTGGGACAGCATCGCAGCGGCCGGGTAGGCGGCCCGCCGCGGGTCCGGCCGCACCGGTGCGATCCGGAACAGGACGGCCGGGCCGGCGGTCAGCGTCGGGCCGCCGAGGCGCACGTCCGGCTCGATCCCCACGCCGCGTGCTCCCAGCAGCCGCGCGAGGGCGACTGCCTCGGCCCGGGCAAGTCGGTCCGGTTCGGCGCCCGGCCACAAGGCGATGAGGTCGCCGCCGTCCACGACGGCCTGTGCTGCCTGCCCGAGCTGTCCGTCGACCCAGGCTGTGAGGCGCGACAGGTCACCCTGAGTGTTGTCAGCGAGCTCGGGAGGCAGCCGCGCGACTGCCTCCAGCGTGCCCTTCGCGTTCGGATACCGCCCGAGGTAGCGGCTGTAGGCGTTGAGCGCATCGGCGCACTCCTCGGCCAGCAGCCTGAGCTGCCTGGTCGGCGCGGCTAGCTCCAGCACATCCGGAAGGCTCAGCGGAATCGCGATGTGGCCGATGCCCGGGTTGGCCGCCATATACGTGTGCCAGAGCATCGTCTTGCCGGGCCGCACCCGCAGTCCTTCGCCGTGGCGTGCCAGGTACCGGGCGCGGAAGAGCTGCTCGAACTCGCCGGGGCAGCGCTGTGCAGGTGTCCGCGGGTAAATGCCGGGGTGGAAGTGCGCCCAGGACAGTGCCCAGTCTGCGGGCACCGGCCTGCCCTCAGCCGCGAGCCTGCCCAGCCCCGCGCGCAGCTGGTGCGGAACGAGCCTTCTGCTGGCGGTGCGTGGCGGCGCGCCTCCGGCCAGGTCAGGTGGTGAGCTGAGGACGTCGAGCAGGGCCAGGAACTGCGTGGCGTAGGAATCGAAGGAGCTGCGGCCCCGGTGCAGGTCGAGCAGCCGGCGGACCTCGGTGGCGATCAGTGGCCAGTCCCGCAGCGCTGGCTCCTGGTCGGCGTCCACGATGAGGCGGCGCTCCAGTCCGTAGAAGAACAGGAACACCCAGCTGATCGCCGCATCCGGGTCGGACCGGCCGCCAGCGAGCCAGTTCAGGTATGAGCCGCGGCCCTGCGGAGGCATCATGGCGTACGACGGCCAGTCATGCGTCCTGGCGTCCGCCGGCGAATCATCGACCGGGAAGTAGCAGCTGGGATGGCGCAGGTCCACCGGCAGGCGCGGGTCGATCAGGGCCGGGTCCGGGCCGCCGCCCGCCTGCGCGGGTAGCTCGGTGCCGACGTACAGCATCCCGCCCGGCAGGGTGAGCCCGGCGACCTCGACTCCTGTGCCGGCGGGAATCCAGCCGGTATGTGGGCCGCCGTCGTTCGGGCGGCCGCCGTGCAGGGCGCCGCCCGGTGGGTCCGTCAACTGAAGGGATGCCGGGCGGGCTGGGGTTCGCGGCGTGCTGAGCGCATGACCGGGCCTGAGAATCTCCTGCAGGCCCACAGCCGTCCTCCTTGCCCCGTCTTGTCCGTCGGTCTGGTCGTTCCGGCCCGCGCGGTCGCGCTGGGGTGCCTTAGTCGCGGAACCTAAGGTGGAGGTTACCGACCGCCTGGGACATTCGCGGCGGATAGTGGTCCGCGTCGGCGAGTTACCATGCCTGCGAGTTCGATGACCGCCGGGCATTGGCGGCTCCAACAGTCGCAGCCGTTGCCCACGCGCCACACTAGATCAGCGATCCGGTACAGTGCCGTGACCATTACGAGCCTGCGTCGTGGGTGTCGTGACGGGGAAACTCGCCGTATTCGTCGTGCCAGTTCCACCACGCGTACGGCGGGGTCTGGGGATAGCCCTCGGGCGAGTCCTCCCACTCCTCCTGCCGTCCGAGCGCGGTGAGGTCGAGGTAGCTCCAGGTGCTCCCCATTGCCTCGTCGCCGCGGTTGTTGATGAAGTAGGTGCGGAACACGGTGTCGCCGTCGCGGATGAACGCGTTCGTGCCGTGCCATTCGTCCACGCCGAAGTCGGTGCCGAAGCCGTCGGTCATGGTGTACCAGGGGATCTTCCAGCCCATCCGCGCCTTCACGCGCTCGATGTCTGGCTGCGGCGCGCGCGAGGCGAAGGCGAGAGTGGTGTCGCGGGCGTTCAGATGGGCGACGTGGGCGACCTGGTCGGCTACCAGGGAGCAGCCGGGGCAGGCATGGTCGGGCCAGCCGGACACGCCGGGTTCGAAGAAGGCGCGGTAGACGATCAGCTGACGGCGCCCCTCGAACAGGTCGAGCAGGCTCGCCTTACCCTCAGGTCCGTCGAACTCATACTCCTTCTCCACCGCCAGCCACGGCATCCGCCGGCGATCTGCGGCCAGCGCGTCACGGGCGCGGGTCAGCTGCTTCTCCTTCACGAGCAGCTGCTGGCGCGCAGCCTCCCACTCCTGCGGTGACACGATCGGGGGTGTCTTCATTGTGATGTCCGCCTTCCAGTTTCATATTTGGGTGAGAATTGCTCCGGCCGCATGTTGCGTGAGAATTGGTGGTCAGGCCTTCACCGAGGTCGTCGGAGCGTCCGGCTTCTAGGCGGGACCACCGGGCGGTGGGACGTCCGTTGGTGCGGGCCTGCTCGCCGGTGATTTCCCGCCTTTGCGGCCAGCCGGCGGCGAGCTCACCGACTGAGGTGGTCCCTCAACGCGTCGAGCGGGCCGTCCCAGTCGCGGGCCAGCACGGCCAGGAACTGTTGCGCCACTTGCATCGGGGCGGAGCGGAGCCGGTATCGCACCCGGCGCCGCTCCCCCGGTTCGGCCGTCACCAGGCCCGCCTCAGCGAGCAGGGCCAGGTGTTTGGCGATTGCCTGCCGCGTGATCGGCAGGCGACCGGCCAGGTCCGTGGCCGTATCGGGACCACCCGACGCCAGCGCGGCCAGGATGGCGCGCCGGCTCGGGTCGGCCAGTGCGACGAATACCTGTTCGGCGATCGCCTCGATGTCTCGCAGCCATCGCGCTCCACTGGCTGCGCGAGGCTCTGCTCAAGCCGCTGCGGCCCGGCAGCAGGGTGGTCGTCGCGCGTGCGGCGTCCGTCAGGTCAGGGCGAACGGTCGTGTGGTCAACGCCAGCGCCCTGAGTGCCCGCTGCCTCCAGGGCTTAGCCGTCACGCGTCTCGCCCTCCAGCGGGTAGCCCTCGGACGTGTCGCCGAGTGCCTCATCCTCGCGGTAGTCGCTGATGATCTCGACGGCCTCGGTGTGCGGACGGTATTCCGGGTCGATCCGGATCAGATCCCACTCGTTGATCCAGGCCCGCACATACTGGCGCATCCGGGTCGCGCCCAGCCGCTCCAGGCCGGCCACGTCCGGCGGGTCCCAGCCGAAGGCGTCCGCGTGCAGCTGCTTGAGCGTGGTGTAGGCACGGTTGAGCTCGGCGTCATCTGGCGGCTCGAGCAGGAGCACGTCATGCTCGATGTGACGCATGCCGGCCTCGGCGAGCGTCGCCGTCTCGTCCCACTCGGGCGCCTGCTTGGCACGCAGCCTGGCCGGGATCTGCGTCCTGTCGTCCTTGCCCGACAGCACTGCGGCCTCAAAGTCGTCGGTCATCGCCAGCACCGAGACGATCGGCGTCCCGCGGACGGCCGTGTCGGCGCCGAGCCATCTCGCCAGCTCCGCGTAGGAACGGCCACGCTGGAGCGGCGAGTAACGGCCGATGAGCTCGACCTCGTCGAACAGGATGACCCAGCCCGGGTAACCGGCGGCGCGCAGCAGCCGGGCCGCGAAGCGGAATCGCTGCCGCGCCAGGTCGCGCAGGCTCACGGCAGTGAAGCTGTACAGGCCAGCCGCACCGACAGAGCGCAGCGAGCGGCGCAGGTCGGCCATCCGCAGCGGGTCACCGGACCAGAACCTGACCAGCGCGTCGACCGTCTCGTCGCTGCCCGGCGCCTCGCCGCCGCGCAGCCGCTCGTGCAGCAGCAGCGTAGCGGCGAAGCGTTCATCGAGCCCGCTGGCCGGGGAACTGACCCACCGGCTCAGCTCGCTGTAGGCCGCAGTGCCGGGGTCCAGGGCCGCGGCGGCGGCCGCGAGCATGCCATGCGCGCGGCCGGGGCCAACGGCGCCATGAGCCGCCGCCCGGAAGACCTTCACCGGGTCATGCAGGGGCGTTTCCTTGCTGATCACGACGGTGCTGACGACGAAGCCGGCGGACATTGCCAGATGGGCTAGATGGGTGAGCAGGTGGCTCTTGCCCTCGCCGAACCCACCGCCGAGGAGCAGGCCCGACGCCGCGGCCGGCTCGGTGCCTGATGCGCTCACCCGCTCGAGCAGCGAGGTGAACCTGTCCTCTACCTCCGGCTGCCCGGAGCCGAGGAACCCGACCGCGTCCCAGCTCGGCACGCCCGACCGCAGCGCCTCCACGGCCCGGCGGCGGGCAACCTGCTCCTCGGTCACGGTCACGGTCACGACACCGCCTCCAGTCGTACCTCCAGGCGGACCAGCGCGGCGAACGGGTTGGCCCGGCGCCGGTCCCGGACCTCGTCCGCCACCCGCAGTTGCAGCGCCGTGTAGGTGGGCAGGCCGCGCGCCTCGTCGGTCATCAGCTCCGGCGGCATGACCGCGATCAGCAGCACGCCCCGCAGCTCGTCAGTCGCGTCGATGAACTGGCGGAGTACCTCGTACGCGTCTACCGTCGCTGCCTTCGAGTAGTAGAAGCCGGACCGGGCCGGCGCCGGGGGCCGGCGCACTTCGGCGAGCCGGCCGTAGTCGATGTGCACCGTCAGGCCGCCGTAGCCGGCGGCCAGCAGCAGCACCGCTGCCGACGCCAGCATCGCCCGTGCGCTGTGTCGGCCAACCCGGCTGTAGATGAGCGCCGGCCGCAATGTCGTGATCGATCGCACGTCCCCGCGCAGCCAGCCGAGCACGGCATCGCGCTCGGCCGCATCGACGTCGCCGGGGCCGAGGTGGGCCTGCGCCAGCCGAAGGATCGCCCGGCCCATCTCCGGGACGAGCGCGGGGTTGCCGAGCAGGCTGCGCTCCAGCAGGCGGCGGACGCTGCGGTAGAGCTCGCGCGCGTCAATGTCGTGGTGGCGGGCGACCTCTGCCACGCTGAGCATGCCGCCGGCCGGAACAGGGAAGGCGGCGTCATGGTAGGCGGCGCGCACGCTCGCCGCGGCCAGCTCCTCCCAGTCGATCGCGCCGGAGACGGCGAAGAAGATCTGGTCGACCATGTGCACGCGGGTGGACTCCGCGGACAGGCTGACGTGCAGGCCGCCATGGCCGGCCGCCGCGGCGGCCAGTGCCGCGTCCAGCCGGTCCGCGGTGCCGCCGTCACCGACCACCACGACCTTGACCGCCGAGCCGCCGCCCGGCAGGTAGCTCGCCAGGTACTCGGTCGCGAGGAACGCCGCGTAGTCGTCCGCCTTCAGGACGCCGCCGCCCAGCACTCCGCTCGGTGGCACCACCTGACCCGAGGTTGTCATTTACGGCTCCGGTGACGTGAAGGAGATGCCCCAGTAGCGCTGCTGCTGCCCGGTGCGGGCCACGGTGGTGAGCAGCCCGGCGGTCCGGGTCCCGCTACTCGCGTGCCAGCGCAGCGCCCGGCCGCTCTTCGTCTGCGCAGCGCCGCTCTGGTCGAGCAGGTACAGGTCGCGGGCGAACTCTGGGCGGGTGTAGTCCTTCCCCTGACCCGGCCGCAGGGTCAGCACAGCCCAGATATCCGCTAGCCGCGCCACCGCGTCCGGCTTCTTGCCATCGCGCGCGATCACCAGCTCGTAGCCGCTGGCCAGGCTTTCGAGGAATGGCTCCGCGCGCGATAGCGGCGGTCGCTGCTGTGCCGCGGCGAGCAGGTCCGCCACGACCGAGGGCCGCAGCCGCCGTTCCCGCCGCCGGTCGATTTCGATTACGGCGTCACCAGGGATGATCTTCACCAGCGACGGGTAGCACAGCAGCCGTTCGTCTTCCTCGAACATCGCCACCCCGCGCTCGGCGGCGACGGCGAGCAGCTCCTTGGCGTAATCGCCTGACGCCAGGTAGGCCGCCTCGTCGATGTCGTACAAGCCCCGGAGCTTAGTGACCGCTTCGGCCAGCTCGGCGGCGAGGCCCGCCGCAGCATCCAGGGCGCGGCGCATCTCGCGCACCTGGCCGCCCGCCGCGGCCGCCTTCACCTTGCGCAGTTCCCTGGTCACCCCAGCGGCGGCCTTGAGCGTCCCAGCCGCGCCGTCCTGCGTCGCGCCCAGCGCGGATTCCAGCCTGGCTTCTGACTCCACTACCGATCCCCTCATACCTGACAGCGCACGATGCTAGCGCAGCTACCGACAATATCCACGGTCTGGAGGGGGCGCGCACAGCATTGTGGCGGCAAGTGTCGGGCACTGACAACATGTGCAGCGGAACGCACCGGTGAACCTGCGATTTGGCGGACAACCGGAGCTCAGTCCGACCGGACCGGGCCGCGACCGCGACACGAGGACTGCCGATGAATGAGCAGGAAGAGGACTGACGGCGCAAAGGCGCGACGCTGAGCGACAAGACGGCTCGTGCGGAGTACGGGCTGACGCAGGACGAGATCGTCGAGGCGATCAACGCGGGCAACCTCCAGTACCGCATCAGCTCGATACACGGGAACCCTTGGCTGAGACTCCTGCGCCGGGAGGTCGAGAACCTGGTGACGGCCAGGCACGGGGACCAGCACCTGAAGGAACGGCAGGCAAGGGCCGAGCTGGCTCGCGTTAACCGCGAGCTGAAGCGGCTCCGGACTGAGCTGGCTGCGCTGGAGCAGCGACGATCGGAGCTTACCTCCGGCCTTAGCGGGTGACGGTCGGCCCGCTCGGCGCGAACCGTCGTATTAGTACCGGCGCACCCTGACCGGCGGGTTATCACGATGATCCGATGGCAGGATGTCAGACCTGCATTGTAATCTTCGCGGACGGAGCTGCCTTCGCCGAGATCCCCCCGCCGTCGGCGCCGAGGTCCTGGTCCGCGATCCTGCGGGAACATGCGGCCTCCCGGCTATCCGCTGATGGCCAGTGAGCCGGGATCCGTCCCCCCTGCACAGGCCGCCGGCACAGGATCCGTCCCCCTGCTCACGCGGTCGGCAGCGGCTCCTGGCTGGCGAACTGGGTCTGGTACAGCTCGGCATACAGGCCGCCGGCCACCAGCAGCTCCTGGTGCCTGCCGCGCTCGCGGACCTGGCCTTCGTCGATGACGAGGATCTGGTCCGCCTCGCGGATGGTGGACAGCCGGTGCGCGATCACCAGTGACGTTCGCCCCGCCAGCGCGGTCTTCAGCGCCCGCTGCACCGCCGCCTCCGACTCCGAGTTGAGGTGCGCTGTCGCCTCATCCAGCACGACCACGGAAGGCGCCTTCAGCAGCAGCCTCACGAGCGCGATCCGCTGCTTCTCACCGCCGGACAGCCGGTAGCCGCGGTCGCCGACGATGGTGTCCAGGCCGTCCGGCAGCGCCGAGACAAGGTCCCAGATCTGGGCGGACCGGCAGGCCTGCTCCAGTTCCTGGCCGGACGCGCCCGGCTTCGCGTACGCCAGGTTGGCCCGGATCGTATCGTGGAACATGTGGGCATCCTGGGTGACGACGCCCACCACGTCATGCAGCGAGTCCTGGGTGACATCCCTGATGTCGTGGCCGCCGATCCGCACGGTCCCCTCGCCCGGGTCGTACAGGCGTGACACCAGGTGGGTGATGGTGGTCTTGCCCGCGCCCGACGGCCCGACCAGCGCCGTGAGCTGACCCGGCGGCGCGCGGAATGTCACGTCCCTGAGTACCTCCTGATTCGCGCCCGCGTGCTCGGGCACGGGCAGCGCGATCGACTCCAGGGACGCCAGCGAGACCTCGGATGCGGCCGGGTAGCGGAACGATACGTGGTCGAACTCGATCTCCGGCGCTAGCGCGGCGGGGGCGGCCGGCCTGCCCGGAGTCCCCGCGGCCGCCGCGGCCGGGCTGGTCCTCGGCAGCGCGGTGGCGCCTGGCCGGTCCTGGATCAGCGGCTTCAGGTCCAGCACCTCGAACACCCGGTCAAAGCTGACCAGCGCCGTCATGACGTCCACCTGCACGTTCGACAGCGCGGTAATCGGGCCGTACATCCGGCTGAGCAGGGCGGCCAGGGCGACCAGCGCGCCGAGGCTGATGCTGCCGTCGATCACTAGGCTGCCGCCGAGGCCGTAGACCAGGGCGGTCGCCATCGAGGCGAGCAGCACGAGCGCGATGAAGAACACCCGGCCGTACATGGCGGTGACCACGCCGATGTCGCGGACCCTCGCGGCCCGGCCGGAGAAGACCTCGGACTCCTCGTCCTGGCGGCCGAACAGCTTGACCAGCATCGCGCCTGCCACGTTGAACCGCTCGGTCATCGTGGAGCCCATTGCCGCGTCGAGCTGCATCGCCTCCCTGGTCAGCCGCTGCATCCGGCGGCCGAGCGATCTCGCGGGCAGGATGAATACCGGGAGCAGCACCAGCGCCGCCACGGTCACCAGCGGGGACAGGTACAACATCACGGCAAGCACCAGGATCAGCGACAGGATGTTCGACACCACCCCGGACAAGGTCGAGGTGATCGCCTGCTGCGCGCCGATCACGTCGCTGTTCAGCCTGCTCACCAGGGATCCTGTCTGCGTCCTGGTAAAGAACGCGATCGGCTGCTGTTGCACGTGCCGGAAGACCTCGGTGCGCAGGTCGTAGATCAGGCCCTCGCCGACCCTGGCCGAGTACCAGCGCTGGCCGATGGACAGGATCGCGTCGAACAGGGCCAGGCCAGCCACGACGCCGGCAATCGTCAGCACGGCCGTGGTGTCCTTCGCCTCGATCTTGTTGACGCTGAGCCCGAGCAGCAAGGGCACGGCCACGGTCACCACCGCGTCCAGCGCGGTGGCGATCATGAAGACGATCAGGTCGCCCCGGTAGGGCCTCGCGTAGGACGCCACCCGCCGGACGGTGCCGGGTTTCAGCCGCTGGCGGGTGACGGAGCTGTCGCGGCTGAAAGACCGCATCGCCTGCCAGCTGGCCGGATTCATGGTCGCAGCAACCTCCTGGCGGCCGGGGATCTTCCCGGATCAGCTACGGGCGAACTGCCGGATCAGCTACGGGCGAAGTGGCGGCCCGCGGGAGTGCTAGCGGCGTAGCCGGGCTCGCTGCAGAGCGGACTGGGCGCGGCGCTCAGCCGCGGCCTGCTGATCCAGCGTATGGCCCTGCGCCTGGGTGAGCAGTTCCTTGGTGGCGCGGGCCGCGTCAGCATCAGCGGTCAGCAGCCCGGCCACCAGGTCGTCCACCGCGCCGTCGAGTTCGGTGACGGATACCACGAGCTCGGCAAGCCCCAGCTGCCCGGCCTCGCGCGCATCCATGCTGCGCCCGGTAAGGCACAGCTCAAGCGCACGCGGCAGCCCGAGGATATCGACAAGTGGCTTTGTCCCGGTGAGATCGGGCACCAGGCCGAGCGCGGGCTCCTTGATGCACAGCCGGGCATCGTCGGCAAGCAGGCGCAGGTCGCAGGAGAGGGCGAGCTGGCAGCCCGCGCCGATGGCGTGACCGCGGACCACGGCAACGGACACGATCCGCGGGTCGCGCAGCCAGGTGAAGCCTTCCTGGCAGGCGGCGATCCAGTGCTCGAAGCCAGGATCATCGGCGCTGGGCAGCGGATCCTCTCCGGGGACCCCCTCCGCGGAGAACATGCGCAGGTCGATCCCCGCCGAGAACGAAGTGCCGGCCCCGCGCACCACGACCACCCGCACCCGGCTGGGCAGGCTGGCGCCGATCGCGGCAAGGCCCCGCCACATCGCCGGGGTCATGGCGTTGCGGCGCTGCGGGCGGTTGAGCGTTACGGTCGCGACGCAGCCGGCCGGGAGCGAATCGTCAATGTCGAGGCGGAGCCCGCTGCGGTCGAGGTCAGCCGGGTCGATGGACAAGCATCCTCCAGGCTGGAGACCGGGGCGGGGGAGCGCGGCCGGGGGCGGGAAGCTGGGACTGGAAGCGGGATAGCGAAAGGCAGCGATTGAACGAGGAATGAACGGTCACCAAAATGGGCGCCCAGGGCGGCAATGGCCGCGGTGCTATGGAATTAGCTGGCCGGGAGGGAACCGGCCGGGCCCGCGGCGATGCCTGATTCGCGCGCCGTGACTCAGCGCTTAGCCTTGCCCTTGCCCCGGGTGGCCCCGCCGCGGCCGCGCAGGGATACCCCCGTCTCGGTCAGGATTCGGTGCACGAAGCCATACGACCTGCCCGTCGCTCCGGCCAGCGAGCGGATGCTCTCGCCCGCGTCGTATCTCTTCTTGAGGTCAGTTGCCAGCTTGGTTCGATCGGCCCCGGTCACTCGGGTGCCTTTCTTGAGAGTTTCGGCCACACGTACCTCCCGGTGAGCTGAAGTGACCGCTGCGTTACCGTATCCCGCCATGATCACGCATTAGATCGTGATCGGCTACCCACACGACAGCAAAAGATCCTTTCTTTTTCGCTAGGCGTCCGGTCCCTTTCCGGCCGGGCTTCGCGCCTTGCCGCCAGCCGGGCCGGTCTGTCAGGCGAGCGCCACCAGGTCGGCGAGATCGTCGCTCCACGCGTCCTCCACGCCGTCGGGAAGCAGCACGACTCGCTCGGGCTGCAGCGCCTCGACGGCACCCTCGTCGTGGGTCACCAGGACAATCGCGCCCTGATAGCGCCGGAACGCGGCCAGGATCTCGGCCCTGCTGCCGGGATCGAGGTTGTTGGTCGGCTCGTCGAGCAGCAGCACGTTCGCGCCGGATACCACGAGCAGCGCCAGGGCAAGCCTGGTCTTCTCGCCGCCGGACAGCACGCCGGCCGGCTTGGCCACGTCATCGCCGGAGAACAGGAACGAGCCAAGGATGCTGCGGTGGTCCGCCTCGCTCAGCTCGGGCGCTGCCGAGCGCATGTTCTCCAGCACGGTCCTGTCGTTGTCGAGCGTCTCATGCTCCTGCGCGTAATAGCCCAGCCGCAGGCCGTGCCCTGGCAGCACCTCGCCGGCATCCGCCTCCTCCACGCCGGCCAGCAGCCGCAGCAGCGTCGTCTTGCCGGCCCCGTTGAGCCCCAGGATCACGACCCGGGCTCCCCTGTCGACCGCCATGTCGACACTGGCGAAGACCTCGAGCGACCCGTAGGACTTGGTGAGCCCCTGGGCGGTCAGCGGGGTCTTGCCGCAGTGCGCGGGCACCGGGAAGCGCAGCCTGGCGACCTTGTCCGCCCGGCGGTCGGCACTGACCCCGGCGAGCAGCTTCTCCGCGCGCTTCTGCATGCTCTGCGCTGCCCGTGCCTTGGTCGCCTTGGCCCGCATCTTGTCCGCCTGCGACTGGAGCGTCGTTGCCAGGCGTTCCGCGTTGACCCGCTCCCGCCGGCGCCGCCGGGCGTCTGTCTCGCGCTGCTCGAGATATGCCTTCCAGCCCAGGCTGTAAATGTCGAGCACAGAGCGATCAGCATCGAGCTGGAAGACCTTGTTGACCACGTTCTCCAGCAGCGCCGTGTCGTGGCTGATGACCACCAGCCCGCCGCGGAAAGCTCGCAGGTGATCTCGCAGCCAGGACACCGAGTCGGCGTCCAGGTGGTTGGTTGGCTCGTCGAGCAGCAGCGTCTCGGAGCCGCCGAACAGGATCCTGGCCAGCTCTATCCGCCGTCGCTGGCCGCCGGACAGCGTGCGCAGCGACTGCCTGAGCACTTTCTGCGGCAGGCCGAGGCTGGAGGCAAGCGACGCAGCCTCCGACTCGGCCGCGTACCCGCCGAGCACGGTGAGGCGTTCCTCCAGGTGACCGTACCTGCGCACGGCAGCGTCCCGCTTGCCGGGGTCGGCGTCGGACATGGCGACCTCGGCCTCGCGCATGCCGGTCATCAGCGCGTCCAGGCCGCGCGCCGAGAGCACCCGGTCCATCGCCAGCGCCTCGAGGTTGCCGACCCTGGTGTCCTGCGGCAGGTACCCGACGGACCCGCCGATGCTGACCTCGCCCGCGGCGGGCAGGCCCTCCCCCGCCAGGACCCGGGCCAGCGTCGTCTTGCCAGCCCCGTTCCGGCCGACCAGGCCGATCTTGTCGCCTGCCGAGACCTGGAAGGTAGCGGCGTCAAGCAGCAGCCGGGCACCCGCGCGCAGCTCTAGCGCAGTCGCGGAAATCATGAAAAAACCACTCCCCATAACGGAACAAAACGGACTCAATAAGGCCCATGGCACCCCGATGCCGGGGTGTTCCGTCACGACAAGAGCGGTTGCATGCCGCCAGTTTATCCGAGCCGCCGGGCGGGGCGGCAACGCCATTTGCTGGCCCGGCTTGACTCGTGCCCGGCCCTGCCCTGGCCCAGGCCCAGGGCCTGGACGCGGCCTCTGAGCCGGGATCGGTCAGCCGGGATCGGTCAGCCGGATCCGGATGGCCCGGAACAGCCGCGGCGCCCCCCGCAGCACGGTGAGCCGGGGATCCGGCACCGTGAGGAACCGCTCGACGGCCAGCCCGAAATACGGAGCCAGCCGCGTGTCGGTGCGAAGCGTGGCCATCGCCCGCCGGTCTCCGCCGAGCACCACCGCATCGATCCGCTCCGCATAGGGCCCGAAGACCGCCGCCGCCGTGGCCGCCGCCGCGCCGAGCGCCTCGGCGGCCTGCTTTTCCCGGCGCCTGGCGAAACGGTGCTGCGAGGTGCCGCCGGCCGCGCTGCGCCCGTGCACCAGCCTGGCGCCGACCTTCGAGGTCGCGAGCTGGGGCGCCGGGCCGGTGAATATCCCGGCCGCGTACCCGCCGAGCCGCACGAGGAAGACGGCGACCGTGCGGTCCGCGCAGGCATGCGCGGCGATCTGCCCGGCGTAGTGCGCGCAGGCGGCCGCGGCGGCCTGCGCGGTGCTGGCATCGGCCGGGCTGGCCTCGGCCGGGCTGGCCTCGGCCGGGCTGGCCTCGGCCGGGCTGGCCTCCGCCGGGCTGGCCTCGGTCAGGCTGGCCTCCGCCGGGCTGGCCTCCGTGGCGCGGGTCTCCGGCCGGCCGGCCGGCAGCGGCGGGAACGGTACATGACACTCGGCTATCGCCCCGTCCGCTGCCCGGAATGTCACCGTCTCAGGGCCAGGATCAGTGCTGACGGCCCCATGGCGCTGCGCGAACGACTCCAGCCATCCGGCCAGCCGCTCCGGGGCCACGTCGATCCATCGGCCGCCGCCGGGTTCCTCGTTTGCCACTACGCACAGCCTCTCAGAGCTTACTATCCGTCACATGAATTCCAGGCTGGTGCCGGCGCCGCGCCGGCCACCAGCGGGGCCGCCTGCAGCTCCGTCGCGGGCAGCCATGACGGCGAGGATGCCCAGATGAAGATCGTCACGTATGACAACACTGCCGCTCCGGCAGACCGCGGGGCCGATGTTAGCGCGGTCGAGCGCGCCCTGGCGGCAGCGGTGCAGGACAGCACCCGGGTCGGCGAACTGCTCGATGAACTGAGCCGCGGCAGGCTCTGGTTACCACTTCCCGACGATGGCCTGCCGGTCACGGACGGCTCAGCCGTGACGCTGCCGACCGTGACCTACCTGGGCAGCGACTTCATCCCCGCGTTTACCTCAGCCGACCGGCTGCGGGGTGCCGCGGCCGGGCCGGGGACGGCCGGGCCGGGGACGGCGGAGCCGCCGCATATCGTGCCGCACGTCGTCGTTCCGGCCGCGGAACTGGCCAGGAGGCTGCCAGCCACGCTGGGCATCGCGCTGAATCCTGGCGCTGGCGAGAGCGTGCCCGTTTACCCGGAGGGCGTTGCCTACCTGGCCGCGGCGCACTACCCGGGGCCGGCCAGCCGGATCCGGGTAGGGCCTCCGCCGGCCGAGCCCGGAGCGCTGCTCAGCGAGATCAAGTCCCTGCTGCGCTCTGTGCCGGCCGTTCGTGCCGCCGCGACCGCATGGCTTTCCGTCGATTCGGCCGGCGAGGGACTGGTCATCTCGGTCACGCTGGACGATCCGGCGGACGAGGCCGCTCAGGACGCGGTGGTCGGCGCGATCGAGCGGGCCGCTGCCGCGGCCCCCCAGGACACCGCATTCCCCATCGACGTGACCTTCCCCGGCGAGGGCGAGCCCGATCAGGTGGACGAGTGGACATCGGCCTGCGCCAGCCCGTTCTACGTACGGGCCTGACAGGGGCGGTCGCCCCGCGCCAGTCCGGCGTCGTCGGCAGCCTGCTGCGACCGGCCCAGGCCCCGCCGCGCTATCCTCAGCTTATTCTTGATAGTTACCTCTGACTGGTAGCTCTGTGCTTGAGAATCGGCGCGCCGCGGGAGGACAGCCGAGTGACTCTGAACCAGCTGCGCACCTTCCGCGCGGTGGCCGACCGGGGATCGGTGCGCGCGGCCGCGGAGGAGCTCGTCGTGACCCAGGCGGCGGTATCCGCCGCGCTGGGCGCACTGCAGAAATCGCTGGGCCTGCAGCTGCTGCGCCCCGACGGCCGCGGGCTGCGGCTGACGGACGCGGGCGAGGCGTACGCCGGCTATGTCCGCCGCATCCTCGGCCTCCTTGACGAGGCAGGCCGGGCCGCCGCCGCGGCGGCTGACCCGGACCGGGGCGAGCTCCGCATCGCCGCGGTGACGACCGCGGCGGAGCAGCTCGTGCCGGGGCTGCTCCGCGGATACCGGCGCGATTTCCCGCAGACGGGCGTCCTGCTCGAGGCGGGAAACCGGGATCGGGTGCGTGACCTGCTCGACCGCCACCAGGTCGACGTGGTGGTCGGCGGGCGGCCCGAGCCAGGCCGCGACGTGCGCGTGCATGCCGTCCGCGCGCACCAGCTGGCCGTCGTCGCGGCGCCGGGCCTCGCCGCCGGGGCAGGCCTCGCCGCCGCGGCAGCCGGGGGCGCTGGCCTGCTGCCGTGGCTCGCGAGGCAGACCTGGCTGCTGCGCGAGCCCGGATCCAGTACCCGCAGCAGCGCCGAGGCGCTGCTGGCCGAGCTGGACATCGCTCCGCTGACCCTGACCGTCGGCTCGAATGGCGCGATCCGCGAGTCGGCCAGCGTAGGGCTGGGCGTCACGCTGATCTCGCGGGACACCGTCGCCCAGGAGCTGGCCGCCGGGCGGCTGACCGAGCTGCCGGTGCCAGGCACGCCGCTGCGCCGTGACTGGTACCTCATCGCGCACCCCGGGCCGCTGCCGCCCCCCGCTGCCCGGCTGGTCGCTCACGTCCTCGCCCAGGGCGACTTCCGGCCCGCCGGCCCGCTGGCTCATCCCGGGCCGGCTCCTCCCGCGCCAGTCCTCGGCTAGCCAGCCTGCCCGCGGACCGGATTCAAACAGCACGGAGGATCCGGCCGGTCACGGGCGTGCGGATCCTCCGTGCCGATGAAACTGCCCCGGCAGAGCTCCTGATTATCAAGCTTGACATTGATGGTCATCGGCAAACTATCAATAGACGCCGGGGCAATGCACTGCGATCGTGGGTGCAGGAGCGCAACCCACGGAGGAGATCATGGCTACCGGGCCGAATCGCTGGAGCGCGGGCGTCCTCCCGTACGCGGAGATGGGCTACTACGACGCCGACTACGTGCCGAAGGACACCGACATCCTGGCGGCCTTCCGGATCACGCCGCAGCCGGGCGTGCCGCCCGAGGAGGCCGGCGCCGCAGTGGCCGGCGAATCATCGACGGCGACCTGGACCGTCGTGTGGACCGACCGGCTCACCGCCCATGAGCACTATCAGGCCAAGTGCTACCAGGTCGACCCGGTCCCCGGCCGGGACGGCGAGTACATCGCCTACATCGCCTACGACATCGACCTCTTCGAAGAGGGCTCGATCCCGAACCTGACCTCCTCGATTATCGGCAACGTCTTCGGCTTCAAGGCCCTGCGCGCGCTCCGGCTCGAGGACATGCGGATCCCGCTGCACTACGTCAAGACGTTCCGCGGCCCGCCGCACGGCATCGTGATGGAGCGCGAGTACCTGAACAAGTACGGCAGGCCGCTGCTCGGCGCCACGACCAAGCCCAAGCTCGGCCTGTCCGCGCGCAACTACGGGCGGGTGGTTTACGAGGCGCTCCGCGGCGGGCTGGACTTCACCAAGGACGACGAGAACATCAACTCGCAGCCGTTCATGCGCTGGCGCGACCGCTACCTCTTCGCGATGGAGGGCGTCAACCGCGCCGCGCAGCAGACCGGCGAGATCAAGGGTCACTACCTCAACGTCACCGCGGCGTCGATGGAGGACATGTACGAGCGGGCCGAATTCGCCAGGGAACTCGGCAGCATCGTCATCATGGTCGACCTGACCGTCGGCTACACGGCGCTGCACTCGATGTCCAACTGGGCGCGGGCCAACGGCGTGCTGCTGCACTTGCACCGCGCCGGGCACGGCACCTACACCCGGCAGAAATCGCATGGTGTCAGCTTCCGGGTCATCGCGAAGTGGTGCCGCCTGATCGGCGTCGATCACATCCATGCCGGGACCGTGGTGGGAAAGCTGGAAGGCGACCCGGCCATGGTCCGCGGGTACTACGACACGCTGCGCGAGTCGCTGACCCCGCGCGACCTGGGCCACGGCATGTACTTCGAGCAGGACTGGGGCTCCATGCCCGCCGTCATGCCGGTCGCGTCCGGCGGCATCCACGCGGGCCAGATGCACCAGCTGCTCGACTACCTGGGCGAGGACGTCATCCTGCAGTTCGGCGGCGGCACCATCGGCCACCCGATGGGCATCGCCGCCGGGGCCACCGCCAACCGGGTAGCCGTCGAGGCGATGATCAAGGCCCGCAACGAGGGCAGAGACTTTGCCGGTGAGGGCGCCGACATCCTGGCCCAGGCGGCGAGGCACTGCCGTGAGCTCCAGGCCGCGCTGGATACCTGGGGAGACATCAGCTTCAACTACGAGTCGACGGATACCCCCGACGTCGTGGCCACGCCGACAGCCTGACGGCACTCCCCAGCCCGGCGCCAGCCAAGGAGGCACCATGCGCATCACCCAGGGCACGTTCTCGTACCTGCCCGACCTCACCGATGACGAGATCAGCGCCCAGATCCAGTACGCCATCGACCAGGGCTGGGCAGTGGCGGTCGAGTTCACCGACGACCCGCACCCGCGCAACGTGATCTGGGACATGTGGGGCCTGCCCATGTTCGAGATCGCCGACGCGTCGGCCGGCCTGCATGAGGTGACCGCGTGCCGGGTGGCGTACCCGGATCACTACATCAAGGTCTCGGCGTACGACGCGCGGCTCGGCCGGCAGACCACCGCGCTGAGCTTCATCGCCGCCCGCCCGGCTGACGAGCCGGGCTTCCGGCTGGACCGGCAGGAGATGGCCGACCGGCAGATCAGGTACAGCCTGCATGCCTACGCCAGTGATCGTCCGGCTGCCGCGAGGGGCAGCGGCCGCAGCGGGCAACGCGGCAGCTGATGAGCACGCCAGCCGGGGGCAGCCCGCGCGGCTTCACGATGCCCAGGCCGGGTACCGGCCGGGAAGCCGGCCCCGGGGCAACCGCGGAAGCCGGCGGGCCGGGGCCTGCTCCCCCACTGCCCGCGGACGCGACGCTGGAGCTAGCCGACGATGAGCAGGCCCGGCTGATCGCCAGGATCCTGGCTGAGCTGGACCGGGATTTTATCGGGCTCGCCCCGGTCAAGGACCGGGTGCGCGAGATCGGCGCGCTGCTGCTGATCGACCGGCTGCGCGGCCGGTACGGCCTGTCCTCGTCCCGGCCGAGCCTGCACATGTGCTTCACCGGCAGCCCGGGCACCGGAAAGACCACCCTGGCCGCCCGGATGGGCGCGCTGCTGCGCGAGCTCGGCTACCTCAGGAAGGGCCAGCTCATCAGCGTGACCAGGGATGACCTGGTCGGGCAGTACGTCGGTCACACCGCACCGAAGACAAAAGAAGTGCTGAAACGAGCAATGGGCGGCGTGCTGCTCATCGACGAGGCTTATTACCTCTACCGGCCGGACAACGAGCGCGACTACGGCCAGGAGTCCATTGAGATCCTGCTCCAGTTCATGGAGGCGCACCGCGATGATCTCGTCGTGATCCTGGCCGGGTACCGATTGCGGATGGACGTGTTCTTCCAGTCCAACCCCGGCATGGCATCGCGGATCGGGCACCACATCGACTTCCCCGATTTCAGCCTGGATGAGCTGATGCAGATCGCCGAGCTCATGCTGGAGCGCGAGGAATACCAGCTAGCTCCGGCGGCGCGGGACGCGTTCCGCGAGTACATCGGGCTGCGGATGCGCCAGCCGCGCTTCGCCAACGCCAGGAGCATGCGGAACGCGATCGACCGGCTCCGGCTCCGGCAGGCACGCAGGCTCGTGTCCGGCGGCGGCCGGATCGGCCGGGACGCTCTCCAGCAGCTGACCACCGCGGACGTGCGCGGCAGCCGCGTCTTCAGCGACACCCTGGCGACGCCGCCGGCGGCAGCGCAGTCGGCGGCAGCGCAGTCGGCCGGGCACCCGCTGGCGCCGCCGCTGGCCGGGCCTCAGCTGACCGGGCCGCCGCCGGCCGGGCCGCCGGCCGGGACCCAGCTGGCCGGGCCGGCTACTGGGCGGCCGGGCTGAGCGGCAGGGCCAGCCGCACGGTGGTACCGCGGCCCGGCGCGCTGGC
>Ga0182024_10004949_pt1 | contig 30236 bp, 29 predicted proteins | sample P32metaG_FD_120480 | JGI IMG/M metagenome (GOLD analysis project Ga0182024, IMG submission 120480) | Permafrost microbial communities from Stordalen Mire, Sweden - P3-2 metaG (Illumina Assembly) | ecosystem: Environmental > Terrestrial > Soil > Wetlands > Permafrost | place: Sweden: Stordalen... | reverse complement strand
TTGCAATCGCGGTCAAATCTCTCAATCGTATGCGCGATTTCGGGCAAGCCATTTGCTCCCGTGTTGCGTAAACAGCCCGCGCCGGCGCCAATGCGCGCTTCGCAATCTCCATGCAACAAAGTCGCGCCAATCGGCGGATTTATGTGCTCATTCTCGGGCCGAAGCGCGAAAAAACGCCGAAATCTGGCCTTTTTAAAAATGAGGGGATTCCTGAGGCAACGAAGTGCATTCCACCCAAAATATGCTCCAACGTGCACCGGTATATGCAACTCCGAACGGCCCCTCGGGCCTCTGTGCTAGAGCATGATCCGCGCGGATCGAAGCGATCGGCGCGGTGAATCATGCTCTATATCTTTGCCCTAGGTAGTTTCCGAGCCTGACGCATTGTGCGCCCGCGCGATAGCATTGCAGGCGAAAGGAAGCCACAAGGAGGCCACTATGACTGACGACGAGATGCCGCGGTTCGCGAATGACCACTCCGTTTTGGACAAACCTGAGCAGCTCAACAAGCAAGAACAGCGAGAACAGCGAGAACAGCGAGAACAGCGAGAACAGCGAGAACAGCGGGAACAGCAGAGCCAGGCCATGACGGCGGCTCGGCCGAATCGTCAAGTTGCGCCGGGAAGAAGGCCACTTTTCCGCATCTGACGATCGTTCCGCCATAACGAAATCCACTTGCCGGCAGCCCTGATTTCGCGCACAGGATTTCGAACGGCCTCGCGCACCAAGAAGCCGCCGGCGACGTTTGGATACAGCTTGACGAGACGCTCACGGTACCGGTGAGAACATCGTGAAAGACTAGAAGGGCAGGGCATGAATCCGCTGAAACAGCTCGGAGCCAATGGTCAATCGCCCTGGCTGGACTATGTGAAGCGCAGCCTGATCGAGAGTGGCGAGCTGCACACGCTGATTGAGAGGGATGGGGTAAGGGGCGTCACCTCGAATCCCTCGATTTTCGAGAAGGCGATCGGCGAGAGCGACGAATATGCGGATGCGATGAAACAGTTTCAGACGCAGACCGACCATGGCGTCTCCGCGATTTACGAACATCTGGCAATTGCCGATATCCGCGGCGCCGCCGACCTGCTGCGTCCGATCCACGAGCAGACACGAGGCAGGGACGGTTATATCAGTCTGGAATGCTCGCCCTATCTGGCCAACGATACCGATGCCACCGTGAGAGAGGCGCTTCGGCTATGGGCGGCGGTGGCCCGTCCCAATCTGATGGTGAAGGTGCCGGCGACTCCGGCGGGCATTCCGGCCATCCGCCAGCTCATCGGTTGCGGGTTGAACATCAATATCACCTTGCTCTTCGCGGTCGAAGTTTATGAGCAGGTCGTCGAAGCCTATATCGCCGGGCTCGAGGATCTGCAGCGAGGCGGCGGCGACATTGCCAAGATCGGCAGCGTCGCCAGCATCTTTGTCAGCCGCATCGACACGGCGATCGATAAGCGGCTGGACAAGCTCGCCGACCAGGAGGGCGCGGGTCGGTTCCGCGGCAAGGTGGCGATCGCCAATGCCAAGCTGGCTTATACTCGCTACAAGGCGCTGTTCTCTGGCGCGCGTTGGGAGGCTTTGGCGGCGGCCGGAGCGAAGACGCAGCGCCTGCTGTGGGCTTCCACCAGTACCAAAAATCCCGCCTACAAAGATACGATGTATGTCGAGGCGCTGATCGGCCGCGACACCGTCGACACCATCCCGCCGGCGACGATGGACGCATTCCGCGATCATGGTGAGGTGACACAAGACGCCATCGAGCATGACGTAGCGGACGCCCGCGCCATGCTTGCCGAGATCGAGCAGCGCGGCATCTCGCTGAAGGAGGTCACGGATGAGCTGGTGACGGATGGGGTGCGGCAGTTCGCGGACGCGTTTGACAAATTGCTCGGCGCGGTCGCGCGGCGGCGCCGGATATTGGTCGAGGGCGAGCATGCCGGCCTTGAGTTCGCGCCGGGCTCGCCGGAGATGGAGGCCGCTTTCGAGGCGGAGATGGAGAACTGGCGCGCGGGCGGGCGCATCCGACGGTTTTGGGCCGGCGACAAGTCGCTGTGGTCCGGGACGGACGAGGATAAATGGATCGGCTGGCTCAACATCGTCGAGCAGGAACTCGCCGATGTCGATCGGCTCCGCGGCTTTGCCAAGGAGGTACAGCAGCGCGGGTTCACGGATGTGGTTCTGTTGGGGATGGGTGGGTCGAGCCTGGGCCCGGAAGTGTTGGGCGAGACCTTCGGACACCAGTTCGGCTGGCCGCGCTTTCAAATGCTGGACAGCACAGACCCCGCGCAGATCGAAGCGATCGAACGGGCAGTCGATCTCGGCAACACGCTGTTCATCGTTTCCTCCAAATCCGGCGGCACGCTGGAGCCCAACATTTTCCTGGATTATTTTCTCGGTCGCGTCGGCGCGGTGCGTGGCAAGGACAAGGCCGGCGAACACTTTGTCGCGGTGACCGATCCAGGCTCGTCTCTGGAACGACGCGCAAACCAGCTGCGCTTTGCTCGGGTCTTTCATGGCACGCCTTCGATCGGCGGGCGCTATTCCGTATTGTCGAAGTTCGGCTTGGTGCCAGCGGCGGCGATGGGGCTCGACGTCAAACGCTTCCTAGAGACGGTGCAGCCGATGGAACGCAGCTGCGGCCCCGACGTGCCGCCGACAGAGAATCCCGGCATACAGCTCGGTGTCGCGATGGGCGTTGCGGCAACGCGCTTCGGCCGTGACAAGGTGACGATCGTCGCTTCGCCGGGGATCGCGGATCTCGGCGCCTGGCTGGAGCAGCTTCTGGCGGAGAGCACGGGCAAGCACGGGCACGGGCTGATCCCGTTGGCCGATGAGCCGCTCACCGCGCCCGACCGCTGCGGCCGCGATCGGTTCTTCGTCTATCTGGAGCTGGACGGGCGCGCCGATCCGCCGCAGCGCGACGCGATAGCGGCGCTGGAGCGGGCCGGTCACCCGGTCGCGCGGATTCGCGTGAAGGACATCTGGCACCTCGGCCAGGAATTCTTCCGCTGGGAGATCGCCATCGCCGTGGCTGGTGCGGTCATCGGCATCGATCCTTTCAACCAGCCTGATGTCGAAGCGAGCAAGGACAAGACACGCGCGTTGACCGAGGCATACGAGAATTCACATCGCCTGCCGAAGGAAGAGCCGGTGTTCCGCGAGAACGGCCTGTCCCTTTATGCCGATCCACGCAACGCCGTCGAGCTCGGTCGGCACAACACGCTGTCGGCCTATCTAAAGAGCCATTTCGGCCGCGTGCATGCCGGCGATTACGTCGCGCTGCTGGCCTATGTCGAGCGTAACCACGCGCATACACAGACGCTGACCGCGATTCGGACGCGCATCCGCGACCAGACCCGCGCCGCCACCTGCCTCGGCTTCGGACCCCGCTTCCAGCATTCGACCGGACAAGCCTACAAGGGCGGCCCCAATTCCGGCGTGTTCCTGCAGATCACTTGCGACGATCCCGCCGATATCGACGTGCCCGGCCATTCCTACAGCTTCGGCGTGGTGAAGGCGGCGCAGGCGCAAGGCGATCTCGACGTGCTGGTGGAACGCGGGCGGCGCGCGCTGCGCGTCCATCTCAAGGATGTCGATGCGGGACTGGCGGAGCTGGCTCGCGCGATGGATGCGGCGCTTCAGTAAGCCGACCGCGCACCGACGCGTCGCACGCCGTCTACGAAAAGAAGGATCACGACGATGACCGAGTCGATTGCAAGGCGCGAGACCAAAAGCCGAACTGGGTCTCGACGATGTCGGTCGCCATTGCATAGGTGAACGACTCGAGTTCCTCGAGCGGGACCAAATGATTTAGCAATCCGACGCTGAGGGCGCGCTCGGCCGCGACGGGTCTGGCCGTGAACGCCATCTCCTTGATGACTCGGAGCGAGGCGCCGTTCAGGAACGTCAGCATGCCCGAGGCATTGTAGGGAACGCCCAGCTTGGCCAGCGTCAAGGCGAACGTGGCGTTGGGAGCGGCAATGATTATGTCGCAGGCCATCGCCGCCTCGCAGGCCCCGCCAAAGACGCCGCCTTCAATCATGGCGATGACCGGCGCGGGATGATTCTCGATGGCCCGGATCAGCATCCTCAGAGGATCGTGCCAGCCTAGCGGATAGCGCCGCCCTTCCGGCAATTCGTCCACGTCGTGGCCGGAGGACCAGATCTTGACGCCGGGCCTGGCGCGGTCAATGACCGCGCGGGCGCGAGCCTCAGCGAAGCCTTCCAGCGCCCGGGCGATTTCTTCGTCCACCACCGCTGATAGCGCGTTACGTTTTTCGGGATGGTGGAGGCAGACCGTCCCGATCGAACCGTCGATTCTTGTCTCCACGAGATCCATGGCCGATCCCCTACGCAGACCAGTTCTAACGCGATTTCGACGCCAGATCGGTGGATCGACCTGCGTTCGCCCTATGTAAGTCCTAACACGCGGGAGGCGGGAGATTTGCGGCGGACCGCTGAGTTATTACAACTACCGCTCGCGCATCTGGGCGCCCGCGCTCAAGCGTCTCGACCTGCCTCCCGTGACGCCGCACAGCGCGGGGTATTCATTCATCTCGGCTCTGCAAGCCCAGGGCGTCGAGGTCGGCCTCGTCGCCAAGCTCGCCGGGCACAAGAGCGCCACGGTGACGCTGTCGCACTACACGCATGCAATGCGAGGCGGCGAAGACGCGGTGCAGGCGCTCGATAAGGCGTATGGGAGCGGGGGTGAGGTGGCGAGGCGATGATCGGGAACGGAAGGATTCGACCCCGATGCAGCCGGAGAAGCCGACTCAGCGCGCCAGCGGTCCGCCTCGTGACAATCGGAGATTTGGTGCCCCAGGCGGCGCGGTGGAAACCGCGGCAAGTTCGCACACCCGACGCCGGAGTATGGCGGCGAATGTTCGCAGCGATCGACACAGCAACGCCTCTGTCTTGCTAAATGCTGTCAGTGGCGGCAATCTCAGCCCCACCAAGGCTTCCGTCTGGAAAATCTGGGATAAGGCCATGCAAGGATTCGGCGTGCACACCAGTATGTGGACGATGGCCTGGGACCCTGCGGGCGCCGAAAGGGCGGTCGCGGCGGCCGTCAAGTACAAGATGGACTTCATCGAAATCGCGCTGCTCAACGCACCTGCGGTCGACGCGGCCCATTCGCGCGCCCTGCTTGAGAAGCACAATCTGCCGGCAGTCTGCTCGCTCGGCCTGCCGCGGGGCGTCTGGGCCTCGCACAACCCGGACGGCGCGATCGATTATTTGAAGGTCGTAATCGACAAGACGGCGGAGATCGGCGCGCTCGCGTTGTCCGGCGTGACGTTCGGCGGCATCGGCGAACGCACCGGCCTGCCGCCGACGAAGAAAGAGTACGACAATGTCGCCCGAGCGCTGACCGCCGCCGCCAAGCACGCGAAGTCGCGCGGAATCCTGTTCGGCATCGAACCGGTCAATCGCTACGAAACCCACCTCATCAACACCGGCTGGCAAGCGGTCGAGATGGTCGAGCGGGTCGGCGCCGACAACATGTTCATCCATCTCGACACCTATCACATGAACATCGAAGAGAAGGGTGCCGCCAACGGCATTCTCGACGCGCGCAAATATCTCAAATACATCCATCTCTCGGAGAGCGACCGCGGCGTGCCGGGCAGCGGCAACTGCCCCTGGGACGAGATCTACGCCACCCTCGCGGCGGTCGACTTCAAAGGCGGACTGGCGATGGAGAGCTTCATCAACATGCCTCCCGAACTCGCCTACGGCCTCTCGGTCTGGCGTCCCGTCGCGCGCGACGAGGAAGAGGTGATGACCAACGGCCTATCGTTCCTGCGAAACAAGGCGAGGCAGTACAAGCTGATCTGAGGGCGCGGGCCGGGGGCGGGCGACTTCAACCGATGCGCAGGCCCGACGCGGTGTCGAACAGATGGACCGTCCGATCGGCGAAGTCGACGCCGATCGTTTCCCCTTCGTGCCGGCTGAAGGCCTTGTCCGCCTTGACGATCATCGAGGCCCCGCCGATGCGGCAGGTGACGAGCGTGTGGTCGCCCATCAGCTCGACCGTGTAGACTTCGCCGGCGATCTTGCCGGCGCCCGGCTCGGTGACGCTGCAATCCTCCGGACGCACGCCGGCGACCGCAGCGCTGTTGGGGGCGCGCTCCGCCAGGGCGAAGCTTCCGCCGACCAGCGAAAAACGGCCGTCGGCGAGCGATCCTTCGAGGAAGTTCATCGGCGGCGATCCGATGAAGCCGGCGACGAACAGATTGGCCGGCGCGTTATAGATGTTGGCCGGCGTATCGAGCTGTTGCACCACCCCCTTTTCCAGGAGCGCGACACGATGGGCGAGCGTCATCGCCTCGATCTGGTCGTGGGTGACATAGATCGTCGTGATGCCGAGCTGATGCTGCATATGCTTGAGTTCCGCGCGCATATAGCCGCGCAGCTTGGCGTCGAGGTTGGAAAGCGGCTCGTCCATCAGGAACGCGGCCGGCCGGCGGATCATCGCGCGCGCCAGCGCGACACGCTGACGCTGGCCGCCCGAGAGCTGGCGGGGATACCGCGCTAGCAGAGTGTCAAGCTGCACCTGCCGCGCGACATCCGTTACTCGCGCCTCGATCTCCGCCTTGGGCTCTTTGCGCACCATGAGGGGATAGGCGATGTTTGCGAACACCGTCATGTGGGGATAGAGCGCATAGGATTGGAACACCATCGCGACGTCGCGGTATTTCGGCAGCACGTTCGTGACGTCGCGCTCGCCGATGAGAATCCGGCCCGAGGTGACCGATTCGAGCCCGGCGATCATCCGCAGCGCGGTCGTCTTGCCGGAGCCGGAAGCGCCGAGCAGGACCAGGAACTCCCCGTCCTGCACCTCGAGGTCGAGTCCCTTCACGACTTCGACCAGGCCGAAGGATTTGAAGATCTGCTCCAACCTTACCCGCATCGGATCGTTCCTAGCCCTTCACGGCGCCGACCAGCAGGCCGCGCGCGATATGTTTCTGCAGGAACCCCGCGATCACGATGACCGGCGCGATCATGATGACGATCAGCACCGACATGTACCACCATTGCGGACCGCGCGTCGTATTCTGCGCCGCCACTAGCACCGGCATCGTCTGGGCCCGCGCATTGGTGAGGAACAACGCGAGCAGGAACTCGTTCCAGGTGAGGATCAGCACCAGCATGAAGGTCGCCGCGAGGCCCGAACGCACGAGCGGCAGCGCGATGGTGAAGAAGACCCGGAACTTCGAGGCTCCGTCGATCTCGGCGCTCTCCTCGAGATCGAGGGGAATGCCGGCGAAGAAGTCGCGCGTCAGCCAAACGACGATCGGCAGGTTGACGCCGGTGTAGGTCGAGATCAGCGCGACCTGGGTGTCGAGCAGTCCGAGGTGCTGGAACATGACGTAGATCGGCAGGACGGCGACGATCGGCGGCATGATGCGGTTGGAGATCATCCAGAACTCGATGTCGTTGTTGCCGACGGCGGCGTTGAAGCGCCGCACGAAGGTTCCCAACGACAAGAGGAAGAGCGCGATCGCGACCGCCGTCGCCGCCGCCCAGGGCACGCCGAGCGCGGCCACCGCGATGATGACGGCGATGAGAAGCGCGATAAAGGTCACGACCGCCGCGAGCTTGACCTGAAAGCGGATGCGCACCAGCGCATAGGAGGCGAGCGAGCCGATCAGCAGCGCGAGCAGCGTGCTCGACAGCGCGACGATGATCGAGTTGAGATAGGCGCCCATCGTGTTGTTCTTGAACAGCATGAAATTCCATGCGTCGAGACTCGGCGTGAAATCGACGAAAGGCAGGAAGTAAGGACCGCTGTCGACCTGGACCTCGATCTTGAACGAGGTCACCAGCACCCAGTAGAGCGGAAAGAGGACGACGAGCGTCCAAAACCCCAGCACGACGTAAGTGCCGACCTTCGGCACGACCGCCAACGACTCCAGTCGGTCGGGCTCGAACAGGCGCTGCGCCAGGCCTCGGCGATCCGCGGTTTGCGTCACTGATATCTCCGCGTCCAGCGCACGACGTAGTTGAAGAAGGAGACGCAACTGATGGTCGAAACGAAGAGCAGGAGATAACCGACCGCCGCAGAGCCGCCGAGGTCCTGTGTGCGCCAGGCGATGAAGGAATGCAGCGTCATCGATTCCGTGGCGAGGCCGGGGCCGCCGGCGGTCAACACGTTGGGGATGTCGATGATCTTGAACGCTTCGATGAGCCGGATCAGCACGACGGTCGCCGCGATCGGCGCGATCGCGGGCCAGGTGATGTCGCGAAAGATCTGAAAATTGCCGGCGCCGTCGAGACGCGCGGCCTCGAGCTGATCGCGCGGCTGATTTTCGATCGCCGCGAGCAGTACGATGAACATGAACGGCGTCCATTGCCAGGTGTCGCCGATCAACACCATCAAGCGGGCCGACCAGGCCTGTGTCGCCCACGACCAGGCGCTGAACCCAAGCGCCGCGGCGACCGGCGCGAACGGCCCCTTCTCCATATCGGCGAGCATGCGAAACATGTAGGCGACGCCGACCGGCGTCACCATCAGCGGGATGAAGAACATGACCCGGAAGAAGTTGCGCGCGCGGATCGGCTGCGCGCACAGCAGCGCGAGCCCCAGACCGATCAGAAACTGCGCGACAACCCCGACCAGAACGTAAAAGCAGGTCGTCAGGAGCGTGCCTTCATAGGCCCCCGCCGGCATGGTCGCCAGCGCCGCCAGAACCAAGCCGGTCGCCAGGCCGGCGGAAATGAGCCGCCCGATAAGACCGAGGACATTGAATCCCGTCGCGACATTTCGGCCGAGCCAATAGATGATCACGACCGCGAAGATGGCGAAAGCAATCCACTCCGGCGTCTGCAGCGGCTTGAAGGTGCCGAGGAAATGATATTGCTGCGCGCCGATCAACAGCCGCTTGAAATTGAAGAGGCCGATGAAGGTCAGCGTGAAGCTGCCGCCGGCAAGAGCGAATCGGCAGAGCGAGAGATAGATGGATACGATGAGGGGAAAAATCGCGAAACACAGGAGAATGATGACCGCCGGCAGCACCATGATGCGGCCGGAATTGCGATCGATCCATTCGTCGCGGGTTTCGCGCGCAGTCGCTGCGGGAGATGCGGCTTGAGCTACGGCCATTCGTCTGACGATCTTCTGGCGCGCGTCGCGCTCACGCCGATGCTGCGGATTCTTTGGCGATTGTGCGGCTCCGGCGCGAAATTCGCGCCGGAGCCGTTCTTCAGCTTCGCGCAGCTTACTTTTGGACGCCGAGCGTCGACTTGTAGGCCTTCAACTGGCCGTCGACCCCGATCTGTTCGTTGAGATCGTTCCAACCGCTAACCACCGCCTTGACCGTCGCTTCCTTGTCGATCTCGCCGGCCAGGAAGCGCGAGATCGCCTCGTCGAGCACGACCTGCTGATATTTCTGGTTCTGCGGAATGCGCAAGTCGAGGATCATGTTCGGGCTGTCGAGGCTGTCCTTGATGGCGCCGAGATAGCTGTCGCCGGCGACCTTACTCATGCCAGCGTCTTTCCACACGTCGTTATAGGTGAACTGAGATATGCGATAGGGGTTGAAGCCGGTCACGCCGATCGTCACGTCGACGTTCGACTGCTTCGGCTGGCCCATGTATGAGAGGAACGCAAAGGCGGCGTCCTTCACCTTGTCCTTCGCCTTGACATTGATGCCGCCGCTCCAGCCGCCGAACGCAGCATAGGGGGCGTGGTTGACGCCATCGATGGCGTAGGGGCACTTCTCCTTGGTGCAGGCTTCAAGCTTGCCGGTATCCCAGTTCAACACTTCCTTCGAGCCGGGGGTGATGACCGATCCGGTCTTGTCGATGACCTTCGAGGCCTTCGGATCGATCGCCAGCACGCCGACGTCGCCCCAGTCGAGGTTGAGCGCGCACTTGCCCGAGATGAATAGCGGACGGGTGTCGCTGACATCCATGTTGAGTTCGTCCGGCGGTCCGTATTTGCCGGACTCTTTCAGGAAATCGAGCGCCTTGCGGAACGCCTCGTTGTCGACCAGCGGCTTCATATCCTTGGTATCGAAGAAGGCGCCTTGGCCGGTGCCCTTCGACTGCACCATCGAACCGGTGATGTCGGTCACGAACCAATAGCTCTGGGCGTTGCGCTTCTTGGCGATGCAGGAGCCGTAGCCCTTCGTGCCGTCGCCGTTGAAGTCCTTGCCGTTGAGCGCCTTGGCGACGTCGAGATATTCCTCCCAGGTCTTCGGCGGCTTCAGACCCGCCTTGTCGAGCACGTCCATGCGATAATAGAGCATGTGGAAGTCGCCATCGAGCGGAACGAGATAGGTCTTTCCCGCGTAGGTGGCCGAGAAATTCTTGAAGAACGGCGCGATCTGATCCCACTGGATCGCTTTGTCCTTGGCGATGCGCGGGCTCAGTTCCTCGAGATAACCGCCGGAGGCGTAGTCGACCATCCACTGCGGCGCAAAGACCGCCGCGTCGACGGAATTGGTGCCGCTCGCCCAGTCGGTCAGCAGCTTCTGGTAGAGGTCCGAGAACGGAACGGCGATGATGTTGATCTTGGCGCCGGTCAACTTCTCGAAGTCCGGAGCGCGTCGCTGCAGCGGCTCCTGGATGGCGCCCGTCTGCGTCATCAGATTGACGGTCACGCCGTCGAACTCTCCCGCTGGCGACGGGATCGACGCCGTCGCGAGCATCAGGCCGGCGAGCACACTGGCCCAGGCCAACTTCTTTGACATGTCTGACATCCTCCCGGATCTGCCGCGTCCGCGACTCGCGGCGCCCCGATAGCCGCAATCCGCGCGCGACGATCGGATCGATTGTTCCATCGATTGGATGATTAAACGCGACCTTCGGCAGTGCGTCAAGCGAGCGGCGAGCTTTCGCCTGCGCTTGCGTTTACGTCACGACTTGTATTTCGGGTTGTCGACGACGGTCGGCTTTCCCTTACGTTCGACGGCGAGCTGACGCATGCCCTTGGCGGCGATCTCGCCATAATCGTGCCCGGCGTCGGTCGTGCACATCCAGACGAAGACGAGCGGCTTGTCGCCGGTATTGACCGAGCGATGCGCCCAGTCCGGCGGAATGAAGGCGCAGACCCCCGGTTTCATTTCGACCGTCCGGCTTTCGCCGCTGCGCGAATGCAAGAGCAGCAGACCTTCGCCGGATTGCGTGTAATAGGCCTCTCCCCGATCGCGGCGCTCGTGAAAGTGGCCGCGGGTCAGGAAATATTCGTCGCCGATTTTGCCGGGCGCCATGATGGTCGTGCCGAAGCAGATGTCGCTGCCCTCGGGGCGGTATTCGATCACTTCATAGGCATCGACGTCGCCGTGTTCGGCGATGTAGGAGTCGACGAGTTCAGGCCGCGCGAAAAGGTCGCGCAGCGCCGAAAGCTTTTTGACGTAACGGCCGGTCGAAGGCGTCACCGCGCCCGTCGCGCCGTCGATCGCGACCCCTTCCGGAAACAACATCGAGCCCTCCCTGAATGGGCCGCGACGACACCAGCGGCAACCCCCTTTGTCAATCCCGTCGGCGCGCCAAGTACGCGCCCTTTGGCGCGCCAGGTGCGCGCAGCCCTTCGACCGTGGCAGACTGGGGCGCGCCGAGCGCCGAGCGCTCGAGACGGAGATCGCCGACGCCCATGCCCGCCAAGTCCTACGATGTCGCCGCGCTCGGCGAATTGGTGATCGACCTCGTGCCGACGCTGGACCACGAGGGACGTCCGTGCTTCTCGCCTAAACACGGCGGAGCGCCGGGCAATGTCGCGGTCGGCGTCGCCCGGCTCGGCGGTCGAGCGGCGATGCTCAGCAAGGTCGGAGACGAGGCCTTCGGGCAACTCCTGCTCGCGACGCTCGCCGCCAACGGCGTCGCGACCGCGGGCGTGCTGACGACGCGCGAGGGGCTTACCTCGCTGGCGGTGGTCGCGCTCAAGGCCGACGGCGATCGCGATTTCATGTTGTACCGCAAGGGCTGCGCCGAATCGACCTATGCGGCCGAGGAGTTCGCGCTCGACATCGTGTCGGCGGCTCGCATCCTCCATGTCGGCAGCCTCCTGCTCGGCGAGCCGGTTTGCGCCGCCGCGCAAAAACAAGCCGTCCGTCACGCCCGCGAAAACGTATGTCTGGTCTCCGCCGACGTCAATCTCCGCGCTTCGCTGTGGAAGGATCCTGAGGACATGCGGCGGGCGGCGCTGGAAGCGGCCGCAACCGCCGACATTCTCAAGGTCAGCGAAGAGGAGTTGTCGTTCCTGACCGGAACGCGCGACCCGGACGCCGGCATCGACAAATTCTGGCGGCCAGGGCTCAGACTCCTGGCCGTCACCTTCGGCCCCGAAGGCGCGATCCTTGCGACCGCGGAGCGCCGCGTCCGCGCACCAGGCTTCGCCGTCGACGTTGTCGACACGGTTGGTTGCGGGGACGCCTTCGCCACCAGCCTTCTCGCCGATATCGCGATGGCGCGCGCCGAGCTCGACACCACCGCCGGGCTCGAAACCCTCGCGCGCAGCGCCTTCCTCGCCGGCCGCGCGCGCTAGGCCCCGGCCGGCAGCGCGTCGAGGCGACCCCCACATCGGCCGATTCGAATCATAGAGATCTGAACAGCTCGGCAAGCGGCCTGTAGACTTCGCGCCATCGGGCGTTCGGGGCGATCTCGTCAGTGAAGACGACGAATTGATCGCGCGCCGCATTGAGATCGGCCGCCGCGCCGCCGACGACCGCCGCGATGATCGCGCAGCCAAGCACGCCGGCCTCGGGCTCGTTGGTCGTCAGGATCGTGCGATCATAGACGCTCGCCTTGATTTCGAGCCAGAGACGGCTGCGCGCGCCCCCGCCGGCGGCAACGATACTCTCGATCCGCCCGGTTTGGCCTTCGAGAACGGCGAGATTTCGTTTCGAGGCGAAGGCGACGCCCTCCATGACCGCGCGATGGAGATGTCCGGCCTCATGGCCGCTGGCGAGGCCGAAGAACTCGGCTCGCGCATTCGCCGCGCCGCCGAGCCTCTCGCCGTTGAGATAGGGCAGGAAGATCAGCCGGTCGGCGCCCGGCGGCGTCGCCGCGGCGAGGGCGACGATTTCGTCGTAGCTCGCCTCGTCGCGATGGAGGACGCGCCGCGCCCAACGCATCGCGTCGCCGCCGGCGTCGAGGATGGTGAAGGGCGCCCAGGCGCCGTCGGCCGTGCGCATATTGGTCACGATGTTGTCGCGCACGGGTTCGGGCGCGTGAACGGTGATCAGCGTCGACGTGCCGGTGATATCCGAGCCGCGCCGTTGCGCCGAGACGCCTGAGCCCAGCAGCGTGGCGGCGAAGTCGCTCGTACCGGCGGCGACCGGCGTTCCCGCAAGAAGACCGGTCGACGCCGCGGCCTCAGTCGACACTTCGCCCAGCCGACGCGCGGCGCCATGGACCGGCGGCAGCAGGCTGAAGTCGACGCCGAGAAGCTTGGCGAGCACCGGGCTCCAGGATTGCGAACGGGCGTCGAACAAATAGGTGCAGGACGCGTCCGATTCGTCCATGCCGAGTTGTTCGGTGAGGCGGTAATTGATGTAGTCCTTGGGCATCAGCAGCGCCGAGGCGCGCGCCAGCGACTCCGGCTGATGCTTGGCGATCCATTGCAGCTTGAAACCGGGCCACGCGACGGCAGGCGGATTCGCGGTCAAGGGCCAAAGGGCGAAGATATCGTTTTCGCGCGTGAACTCGGCAACCTCGGCGCTCGGCCGCTTGTCGTTCCACAATTGCACGGAATCGAGGACTAGACTTCCCGCGTCATCGAGAAGCACCACGCCATGCATCTGCCCGCAGGCGGCGACCGCCAGTACGCGATGCGCGCCGCCCTCGACTTTATCCAGCACGTTGCGGACGCTCGCGACCGCGCCCTCCCACCATTCCGCGGGACGTTGTTCGGCCCAACCGAAGGCCGCGACGATTTGCCGGTGCTCGCGCGCGGAAATCGCGACGATGCGGCCCGCGAGGTCGACGAGAGCGGCGCGCACGCTGCCCGTCCCGACATCGATCGCCAGCACGAGATCCTTTTGTCGCATCACAGGCACGAAGCGTCCTCCCCGGCCTTGAGTGAAACCCCCGAGGCGCGGCCGCGCGCAAGCCGCGCTCGCCCCATTGTGCGCCGAACAGGTTGCGACGAAGCGCCGGAAGCTTGCCTGCGCTCGGCGAATTCGACATCATCGGCGTCCGACGAGGCGTTCGTTCAAGCCGCGCGGGAAGCGCGAGATTTCTCTCTCGAGACTGACGATGTCGATGCCGATGACCCCCGCCGTTCGTCCGACGATGTATTTCGTCGGCGTCACCACAGGATCGTCGTCGATCATGCGCGTGTTCCCGCGCTGGGCGCGGCTGCTCGACCTCGGCGATTGCGGACTCAAGGGCGTCGACCGGCCGGTACGGGCGCCCGCCTCGGAGTTTCGGGCCGTCGTCGAATTCGTCAAGAACGATCCGAAGTCTCTCGGCGCCCTCGTCACGACGCACAAACTTGACATTGTCGAGGCCGCAGGCGATCTCATCGACGAATACGACGCCCTTGCGGCGGCGCTTCATGAGGTCAGTTGCCTCTCGAAATCCGCCGGGCGGCTCGTCGGCCACGCGAAGGACCCGATTTCGAGCGCGCTCGCGTTGGCGGCGATCACGCCGGAGGGCCATTGGAAGCGCACGAGCGGCGAGGTTTTCGTGATCGGCGCCGGCGGTGCCGCGCTGGCGATCGTCTGCACCCTCGCCGACGCCGCCCATGCGAACGATCGCCCGACGCGCATTCATGTGTCGGATCGCGATCCCGCGCGGCTCAGGCATTTCCGCGCCACCGTCGAACGCCTCAACCTCGACCTGCCGCTGATCCCTGTCGAGGCGAAGACCTTGGCCGACAACGCCGCGATCATGGCGAAGCTGCCGCCCCATTCGCTGGTCATCAATGCGAGCGGCCTTGGCAAGGACGCGCCTGGCTCGCCATTGCCTGACGGCGCGCCTTTTCCGCTCGATGGCTTCGCCTGGGACCTCAACTATCGCGGCGATCTCAAATTCCTCGCGCAGGCGCGCGCCCAGATCGTCGCGCGAAGGCTGCGTGTCGAGGACGGTTGGCTCTATTTCCTGCACGGCTGGACGCGCGCGATCGCCGAAGTCTTCCACATCGACATCGCGACCAGGGGGCCCGCCTTCGACCTATTGGCCCAGGAGGCCTCCGACGCCCGCGGCTGACCGGCGCGCCGTCGCCGCCACGCGAGCGTTGGCCCGACACCAGTCGAGAACTTCGGGGCTGCAGTAGTGGCCGTCGGCGCGCAGCACGATCTCGGTACTGGGTCAGTTGGCGCGGATCGCGCACAACAGGCGCCGTAGGAAGGGCTTGATCTCCTTGCCGCGGGGCCGTTTGGCGGGACGAAGAACGGCGGTGATGAAACGGCCCTCGCCGTCGAACACGACGATCGGCTGAAATCCGTACTCGTCGTAATGTGCGTTGAACAACCGCAACTGCTGGCTGCCGTGGACCGCGTCGAACGTGTCGTCAATGTCGAGCGTGATCCGTTTGGGAACCTTGGCAAAGGACGCGCAATAGAGATCGACCATCGCGCGGCCCATGCGCAACAGGGCGCGAACGTCCGGCAGATTCTCCAACCGCGAAATTGTCGAGGGCGAGCACAGTTCGCGATCGGAAGGCGTGAGATCGAGCGCCATCTTGAACATGGGATCGCCGCGAAGACTGCTGGCGTCGTTGCCGTCTTCATAGCCTGCCGCGATCATCAGCAGCCGAAAGCGGATGATGTCTGCGAGCGGGTGCGTGATCTGATCAGGCGCGCGCGGGCCTTTGATGCACGCAGCCATGCGATCGGCGACGCGAAGGCGCTGTTCGACTTCGCGCAACGGCAGTATGCCGCCATCCGAGGACAGCGGGCCGCCATCAAATTTGATCACAACTGCTTTGCCGCGCACAGATGACAATCCGGGCAGCGGCAGCATAGGATTTAGCATCAAGATCTGGAGAGACGCAGATCAATGCCGGTTCTGTGGCACATTTTGCACGCGCACTTTATACCTGAAGGCCGGACTTTGCATAATCGGCGGCTGAGATAAGCTCCCCGCTCGAGTGAGAGGAACGCGAAATGGCGACGGGCACGGTGAAGTGGTTCAATTCGACTAAGGGCTTCGGCTTCATCCAGCCGGACGCTGGCGGCCCTGACGTATTTGTTCATATCAGCGCGGTCGAGCGGGCTGGCATGCGTGATCTGAACGAGGGGCAAAAGATCAGCTATGAGATAGTCGCGGACAAGCGCACTGGAAAATCCTCGGCGGACAATTTGAAGCCTGCCTAAGGCGACTGGGACTGACCAAGTCGTTGACGCGCCAGGTTGGGATTTAGACGGCGCGAGGGGCTGAAAGTCCCAGCAAGACAATCCAAACGACCTCGCATCTGGCTCCGCACCGGATCGTGCGTCCGTGTGCGCGCCGAGCGAGCCGAACACGTCTGGCCCTATGACATTGTCGAGGATCGCACCGACGACGGGAGGAAATATCGGATGCTGAACTGTTAAGAGGAGCCGCAAATTGACCCCACTGAAGCCAATTATTTCAGCGCGTTATCGCGCCGATCGGCGCCGAGACCCCGCGCCAAATAATAGCTGGTGGCGCAATTGCGCAACCTCGACGAATCGATAGCCCGGTGTGACCGCGCCATCGCAAAGCTTGCGCAGCGGGACGAAACGGCCCGCCGATTGATGAGCATTCCCGGATTCGGACCCATCAACGCCTCGGCGATGACGGCGAGCGTTCAGGATGCGTCCAGCTTTGCGGGCCCACGGGAGTTCTCCGCCTTTCTCGGGCTCACGCCGAAGCAGACCTCGTCGGGTGGAAAGCCGAAGCTCGGACGCATTTCGAAAATGGGCAATCGATATCTACGCAAATTGCTCGTCGTGGGCGCGCATGCCGTCCTGTTCCATCGCAAGGCCCACACAGACGCGCTGAGGATGTGGGCAAAGAAGCTGATGGAGAAGAAACCTTTCAAGCTCGTTGCGGTGGCCCTCGCCAACAAGATGGCGCGCATTGCCTTCGCGATCCTGCGCGGAAAGGCGAGCTATCGAGAAATACCGGCGTGACGAACGCCGCAAGGGTTCGCGGTCGAGGCGCGTAAAGCCGAGGCCTCACTGGACGAAGCAAGGGCTTCGCCAGGAGAAGTCGTGGGTGACCAAGAGGTGATGCGCAGGTAGGCGGATTGATCCGGAAGCCCGTGGCATTGTCTGCGCGATGAAGCGCGTTACTCTGATTTGGGATAAACGATCAGCGGACAACATCAGGGCCAGCGGATTCTAATCTCCGCGCAAAAGGCCGAAGACATGACCGCACCCACGACCAGCGCAGCGCCGAAAATAGCCCTTGATAAGCGGGTGCCGTCCAGACATGACAGTGCCCTCGCCTCAGCTCATGGAACCTAAAGTCCGCCGAAAGCCCCAACGGCGCTGTCGTCGAGAGGTGGTCATGCGTCAGGGTATCGGCGTCGGCGGGTTTGATCAACACGGTGCGGTCGACGTTGGTCGCAGCGCTCAAGCGAGAATCCGCTGATCGCTTCGCAACTTTGTTCGTCCGGGTCGGGCCGCACTGCATTATCCTCCTGTGGAAATATAACCTTCGTGCAAGACTTTTGCACCGCGCGAAAGCAGCGGCAGCGGCAGGTGACGCGGGCTCGAGTTAGCCTCTAACCCGCTTTGCCGAGCCCGGTCAGCGCGCTTCTAGCGATCCGGCAGGCGACGGAATAGGCGGGGTTGAAGACGTTGGCGACGTCGTAGCGCACCGCCTGCCCGAGCACCTGGCTGGCGGCGATCGCGTCGAGGCCGTAGTCGCTCGCCAGCCAGGCGAGCATCTCGGTGGTCGCGTGCTGGAGCGCCTGATCGAGCGGGCGGGCGTTGCCGACGGTGAAGATCTCCTCCGCCGTCTCGCCACGCGGCCAGGCGATCGTGCGGCCCTTGGCGAGCCGCACCGTGAATTCCATCGCGAAGGACGTCTCGATTCCGGTGCCGGAGATTTCGCCGTCGCCCTGGCAGGCGTGGCCGTCGCCGAGATAGAACAGCGCGCCTTTGACGAAGACCGGGAGATGCGCCGTCGCGCCCGGCGCGAAGCGGCGATAGTCCATGTTGCCGCCGTAGGGGCCGCTGGTTGCGGTGGTGATCGCCTGGCCTTCCGCCGGCGCGACGCCGAAACAGCCGATCATCGGCGCGAGGCGCACGGACCAGTCGCGCAGCGCCGCCGACGGCTCGGCGAGGCGCGCGACGCCGCGCTCGCGGTCGATCGCCCAGATGAGGCGCCGGCGTTCCGGCATGTGTGCGACATGGGCGGGATCGACGACGTTGGCGGCGAGCGGCGCGAAGGTCCAGCCGGTGTCGCGGCTCGGCGTCAGGCTGACGATCTCAACGCTCAGGGTGTCGCCCGGCTCCGCCCCCTCGACGAAGAACGGCCCAGTCATTGGATTGGGCTTGGAGGCGACCTGTCGGCCGTCGCGGTCGACGCCCCAGGCGTCGGCGGTCGCCGCGACCACCGTATCGCCGTCGCGGATGGTCAGAACCGGCGACCCCGCGCCGATCGCGTTGTGGAAGACGGAGGGCTCGAAGATATGGCGGGTCATCGGCGCTTTCCCCAAAATTCTATCACTTTGAATGCGTTGCCCGGACTGTCAATGCGCGGGCCCGAAATCCGGGATCGATTTGCCCGGCGGCCTCGAGCCGGCCGAGGAGTGGGGCCAGCGCCTTCACTTTCGCTTCCGGAGTTGTTGCGGCTATCAACGCGTCGAAACCCATCGTGATTTTGAGGTGCAGCTTGTTCGGGACACGAGGACCCGTCGGTGTGTTACAGACGCCGGTTACCCGAGATTGACCGAGAAGGCGCTGCCGGACTGCTTCTGGCAGTTGGTGCAGTGACAAGCGACCCGGAAGACAGGTTCGGCCTCTACGCTGTATCCGGACCTGGCAGTATCGGGGGGGGCTCATTGACCGCACTCGCGATTGCGCTGGCCTTTCTCGCGTTGTCGTTTGTCGGCCGCCATCGACGCTGAGGTCGCATTCACCGTGGGCTCCTCGGGAGCTCGCGGTCGATCGCGTCGAGCAGGCGCTCGACGGCGGTGTGGCTGGCGCCGGGCTCGCAGAAACCGACCGTTAGGGATACGGCCGCCCCTTCGTCCCGCCACAATGGCCAGCATATTGACGACGGAGGTGGTGCCTTCGGCGCAAAGGGCAGCCGTGCGGAAATCCGCCGTCCGCTTGTTCTGGAGGGCCAGGGCCAACTTCACCGCCGCTTTGGCATGGGCACGGGCATCCTCGTTCTGGGAGCCACGCAATTCGGCAGCGAATACACACTGTGATGGAAAAAGTCCATTTTTGCGTAATGCAGGCTAATATAATATGGAACGCTGACATACGAGGCGCTGCGCTCAACTTGGAAGCGGCTATCCAACGCCGAAACTTCATACTTAAAGAGGCGGCGCATTCGGGAGAATAGATGGTCTTACCCTACACGATCGACATACCCGATGAACGGCTCGCCGCCATTAGGGCGAAGGTAGAGGCGTACGATTGGAGTCAGCTACCCGACGCAGGGGGCTGGACGTCGGGGGTCGGGCTTAATGAACTGAAGCGCCTCGTTGCCTACTGGCGAGACACCTACGATTGGCGCAAGGTCGAACGTCGCCTCAACCAGCTTCCCAACTTCATCACCGACGTTGAGGGTGAGCGAATACACTTCGTCCATGTACGGGGCGATGGTTCCAAGCCGCCGCTTCTTCTTCTCCACGGCTGGCCGGGCTCATTCCTTGAATTTGAACGTCTGCTCGATCCGCTTGTGGCAGATGGGCACGACGTCGTTGTCCCGTCGCTTCCAGGCTTTGCCTTCTCCAAGCCTATCACAGGCATCATAGGCCCGCGTCGAGCCGCCGAACTCATGCACGCGCTGATGGTCCAGCTGTTCGGGCAATCGCGCTACATCGTCCAAGGCGGGGACTGGGGAGCCGCTATCGCGAGCTGGATGGCGTACAAGCAACCCGACGCATTGCTCGGCTTCCACATCAACATGGTCAACATCCTCGCCGAGGATGCCACTCCGACGACCCCCGAGGAGAAGGATTTGATCTCTAGGCGGGCCGTAATCCTCGATTGGGAAACCGGGTACAATCACGAGCAGGAGACCCGTCCGCAGACGCTGGGGGTGGCGATGGCCGACAGTCCGGTTGGGGCGGCCGGCTGGATACTCGAAAAGTTCGGGAAGTGGGCGGACCTACCGACGACCGCCGACGGCAGCCCGGACATTTGGAGCAAGTTTTCGGAGGAGCAGTTGCTCACCAATATCATGCTCTATGTCGCGCCATCGTCGGTCGTGACCGCGACCTGGATTTACCACGGCAAGCGTCTGGAGGGGTCGCAGACATTTCCCTCCGGCACACGCATCCGGGTGCCGGCCGGCGTTGCGGCCTTCCCCGATCCCGTGTTTCTACCGCCGCCGCGATCGTTTGCCGAGAAGACCTACAACATCGTTCATTGGAGCGAGATGCCGTCGGGTGGGCACTTCGCTGCCTTGGAGCAGCCCGAACTGATGCTCGCCGACTTGCGCGCGTTCGTCTCCACCGTATCGGGAGAGCAGCACTGAAGGCGGAACTCTCCGCTTCCGAGGCTCGTCGCGTCGCGCTTACGGCGCAGGGCTTCAACGCGATGCGTCGCCACGAGGCTGTCGGCGCGGCGCAGCTGCGCACGGGAGGCGGGAAGCGGCGAGCCTGGGGCATCCTTGCCGATGCCGCTGGCGTTGATCACCAGCGAATGCGGCGGCAACGCCGGCAGCACGGCGGCATTCTCGGCGTCGCTCGCCGCGTGGACATAGCGGATCGGCAGGTCGAGGCCAAGGCGGCGATGGGTCGCCGCGATATCCGCTAACCGCGCCGGGTCGCGGTCGGAGACGACCAGCCGCGCCGGCCGGTCGACGCCGCGCTCCGCCTCGGCGAGGCAGCAGATGATGGCGAGCGCCGCGCCGCCGGCGCCGATCACGAAACCGGCAGCGCCGGTGCGCCGCCAGTGTCCCTCCGGCAGCATCGCCGCGAGTGCAAGCGCACTGGAGACCGGATCCTTGGCGTGGCCGAGCAGACGCGAGCCCGACTTCGACAGGCAGCTGACTTCGCGCAGCGCCGCCGCATACGGGTCGAGCCCGTTGATCAAGTCGCCGGCGGCCGCCACCACGTCGAGCTTGTGGGTCGTCACCAGGGCGCCGACCGAGAGCGGATCGTCTTTGAGGAAACGCACAATCGCGCGAAAATCCTCTGCCGGCGCACGCGGCGGCAGATCGATGCCGTTCAACTCGCAATCGCCGAGGCCGAGCGCGCGGGCCCAGCGCGGGAAAACGCGCAGGATCGACGATGCGCCAGTGGTGACGCCGATGAAATGCATGGTCGGACGAGCGGCGGTACGAAGCGTCACCATCGCGCGCCTCGTCGATGGATGTCGGGCCGCACGGAGTTAAGAGCTTCTAACGAAACGGCGGCGGCGCATTTGCTAGCGCTATTCAAGGCGATATTTTCTCCTGTTTCAAAAAATTGGCGACGGCGGCGCGGAATTCCTCGGTATGGCGCGGTTTGTTCGCGGCCTTCGGCGTGATTTCGACGAAACGGGCGTTGGGGATCACGGCGGCGAGTTTAATCGCATGGTCGAGAGGATGCACCCAGTCGATCGCATTGCCAATCACCAGGGTCGGGAGGCGAAGCTCGCGGAGGTCCGTTTCCGATATGCCCGGGCCATCGATAGCGATGGCGTTCAGCAATTGCGACGCGATCGCCGAGTCGGGCCGATCAAAGAACTTGAGCAAGGAGGCAAGATTGTCCGGCGCCGCCACGGAGAGCGCCCGCGCCGTCGGCGAAGCTTCGAATGCCTCGCGCCCGCCCCGCGCAAGACAATGCGCAACTTCGACAAAGGGTTGCATGTTGGCCGGCGCCCTGTCCCACAGCCAAGCCGGACGGCCGAGTATCAGCGCCGTCGCGCGCGCGGGGTTCTGCACCGCGATGCGCAAAGCCAACGCCGCGCCCATGGAAACACCGCCGACGGCGAAGCGCTGCACTCCGCGTCGATCCAAGAAAGCCAAAATATCATCGGCGAAAGTCGCCAACGAGAATCGCGAAGGATCCCCTGCTTGCGATAGGCCATGCGCACGGCACTCTAACGTCAACCGCCGACACAGGCCATGAGGAATGACTTCGGCGACCTGCGCCTCGTCGCCGCCGAGCCCGTGTTGAAACGCCAAGACCGGCCCGTCGCCGACATCGATCCCGGCGAGTGCGGCGCCTTCGCGCGTCAGATGGATGGCGATCACGCGCGCAGCGCTCCTTCCAAGAATTTTGCAACGTTCGGAGCTTCGCTCTCACGCAGGCCGTGCGCGATGAGCGGACCGTTGAAGCCGATCCGACGAAGGCCGCGAATGAAGTGCGGAAAATCAATCACGCCGCGTCCTGCCGCGACGAAGCCGCCGGCGGCATCGCGATCCTTCGCGTGCGCGAAGGAAATCCGATCAGCCAGAACGTCTATCGAGCGATCGATGATTGTGCGCCTTTGTTCGGCGGAGACGACCTCAGCGAGGTTAGCCGGATCGAGCACGATGCGCAGGCGCGGCGAACCGATTTCCTCGATCATCCGCCGCGCCGCCTCGGCGCAATCCACGACATTGGCGAGTTCCGGCTCCACCCCGAGATCGACGCCATGCGCCTCCGCGAGCGCGACGGCCTTGGCCATTTCCGTGCGAAGGTCCCGCCACGCTTCAGCACTCCGATTATCGGGATGACTTCGCCACAGGTCTCGGGCGTCACGGGTTCCGGTGCATAGCGTAACCGTGCTCACGCCCATCGCGCGAGCCGACGCGATCAGCACGGCGAGGCGTCGCAGGCCCGTCTCGCGAACCGCGATATCGGGGTGGATCATGTTGTAGGTGCCGGAGACGGCGGGGACGGCGACGCCGCTCTTCTGGCTCGCCTCTGCGACGCTGCGCGCGATCGGTGGCGCGATCGCGTCGGGCATTGAGGGTAGGCCGAGACATGCAAGGTTGAACTGGGCGACGGAATACCCGGCCTGGCGTACGGCTTCAAGCGAAGCCAGCGCCTCGGATGCGGCGAAGGTCTTGGCGAAAATGCCGAGTAGCATCAGACTGGTCCGCTGACGTCGGCGAGGCGCACGGGTCTTGCCGTTCGGACGGACTGCGCTATGGCGACCATCGCCCGCACTGAGGCGACGCCATCGACGATGTCGGCGCCCTTCGTCGGCTCGCCCAGCAGGATTGCGTCGGCGAAGCCTTCGAGTTGCCGTCGGTAGAAATGGCCGTCGGCGCCGAGCGGCCGACAATAGGTCGCGTCCCGCTCATCGAAAATCTCGACATCGGACGATTTGAAATACCAGGGATTATACGTTTTCGCGACGACGCTGCCGTGCTCGCCATAGAGCGTCAAGCCTTCGTGCCAGTCCATACGCACGGCGACAGTGAGGTCGAGATGTCCGATGCAGCCATTGGCGAAGGCAACGTCGACGAACCAGGAATAGGCGCCGAAGCGTTCATTGAGCCGAGCCTGCACCTCATCGAGGTCGCCGCAAAAAAAACGCGCGATATCTACGAGATGACTCCCGTGCGCCAGCATATAATAGCGGCGAAGGTCCGACTTGGGACTGTCCGGCGGCCGTTTCGCGTTGGCGCTGAGGATCGGCAGTGGCTGTACAGCGTCGGTCATCGCATAGCGATGGGTCGAATCGCAATACCAGGCCCTAAACGCGAGCTGGGCGCCCATCGGCCCTCGCGCAAACGCCTCGCCGGCCTGCAAGCCAGCGTCGAAGCGCTTCATGTGGCCGATTTGCAGAATCTGTTTCGTCGCTTCGACCGCCCGGCGCAGCGTCTCGACCTCCTCGACTGAAGTTGCGATCGGCTTTTCGCAAAGAACGTGCTTGCCCGCTTGCAGCGCGCGCAAGGCCGCAGGCACGTGGAAACCGTCGGATGTGGCGATGACGACAGCCTCAAGTTCGGCGTCGTTCAGCATGGAGTCATAGTCGAGATAGCGCCGCTCAGGTTGATAGAAGTCGCCCATGCGCTGCACGAGGTCTTCGGCCACGTCGCAGATGGCATAGAGGTCGGCGTTGCGCGCTTTGATTACCGATTCGAAATGCGCAAACTGCGCGATCGGGCCGCAACCTAGAATGCCAACCCGTAGCCGACGGTCTTGTTTCCTCGCCATGTCTCTTTTGGGTCTCCCTCGTTATTCCCCTGCTCATCGCACTCGGTTGGGCCGATCAACAGAAGTAACGAGCTTGCGGTCCACGACGCGGGTCGCGCTGCTTTAGACGAACACACTCCAGCGGAGACGACAATCGCCTCAGTTGGACTAATGGAAGTGGCGAACGATACTTAGGTCGAGAACCATCAATCCGAGAGTACCATATGGTCGAGGTAAATATCAAAGGGAAATGGCCTACAATAAAAAGGTCCGCGCGCTCAGTCGTCAGAATTTCCGTCTCCTCGCAGCCTTACTCAATCCGACGCAATATCAAGCGCACCCGCAGCGCGGTCCCCCCGCGCTTACCCGCACGAACTGGCGCACCGTCTTGTTGCTCGGCTCCGGCCCCACCGCGAAAACGGGGCTCGCACCCCAGGTTCCGAGCCAAGCCTCCTCAGCCGTTGCGCCATGGAACATCGCGAGCACAAAAAGCCCAAACCAGCGGCATTGTCAGAGTAAATTCTATACTGCCTGCTCGCGCACCGGGGCGAGCCGGAGTTCCACTGTTTTCGCTCATGAATTACCAACACGCTCGGCGGGATTCGACGCCGAAAATCACCTATACTTATTTGCCTTGACAGTGCCGCAAAAAAAGCGACGGGGCATGGCGACCATCCCATAACAACCCGCAAAGTCTAGGCCAAGCGCAAGCGATGGGCTATGGCGGCGCGGCTTTACGATTGACGATGGCACGACCCGTCACTTTATCCCCGGCCCCTGGGAGCTTTTCGACCCTGCGGCGGGTCTATGGCGAGAGCACTGACTTCTTGCGTTGCACATATCAAGCAGGCCGTGCGAAAACTCCCCGTACTAATAAAACAATCTTGCTGCGTCGTCTATTTCGAGGCTTTCCAGCCATCAGAGCATCGAAAGTCATCGCGCGCGGCTCTTTGAGCGACGATTTTGAGCGGAATTTGAAATCGGTTCGAAGTTTTCGCACGGTCTGCAAGATATTTGCAACACGCGAGAACGCCTCAAAATCCGCAGGTTTTGAGAGACGGCGCAACGGCGCGATTTTACAGAATGGAGCTTTGCGACTGTGAGGCGCTCAAAAAAGTGTGTGCACTAGCGTCGCTGGTCGCGCCGCCCCTGACGAGCCCTTGACTTCGCCCTCGGGCGGCGCTTGTCGGCAGGGGATGGGCCGGATCGACGATAAAATACTTCAACTTCGCCTGTCGCGACCTCGCACCACCGGCCATCCGGCGTGGCGCGGGCTACGAATTTCGGAATTTCTATTCTCTCGATTGCCATATGAAGAAATTATCAGATTTTGATCGCTGCTTCAAGGCAATCGACTCGGTGCGTTAGGGTCTCTGCGAAACTATAGCGGAAGCGCTGCAAAGTGAGAGCTCGCGCGATAGCTATGAAGTCTTTTCGCCCACGAACGTATAGCCTTTCGACTGCATGCATAAGCGTCGTATCGCCGTCTGCCGCTCTTCGTTGGCAATAGCATCGCCGAGAGCAGCACCCGGGTGAGGGCGGAGCTTATGCGGCTTCACGTTCGAGAGCGCGATTGGCGCGCCGCCCCTTTTGGTTTACTTTCCCATGATCCGGCGCAGCCACCAGTCAATACCGGGGCCGGGCCGCAGCGGTTGATTGACCCTGACTACAATGAGGTCTGGCCGCCACCCGATGGGGTTTGGCGGCAAGTCTGGCCTTTTGCGAGGTTGGCGCATTGGGTTTCCCCCTCAGCAGGGGAACTCAACCCACGATGGGAAGTTCGAAAACCCACGAATATGATACCAATTTCTCGACGGCGCATCAATCAGCTTGGTGGGACATGGCGAACCCACGACAAATAACGTAGCGTTGATAAGTCTTTGCGGGACGCTTGCCATGGCCGCTCATGGGCCGCGCGGGTCGGCCGAGAGGGTTTGGTCGGGACTGAGGCCTCGGGCTGCCTGCCGGCGACAAGCGCGCGTTGCCGGGCTCGGCCAAATCACGCTAACCTCGTCACTGGCGCAAAACAGCTTGCTGGTTGGTACACAAGCATGGTACACACGACCGCACCGAAGGCTGGCTAACGCATTGATAAATAAGGATCGCTGAGCGAATGCGCCACATTCCCCTCAGCTCCACCACGCAACTACTTGATTTTACTAGTTTCTCAGCCTCTTGGATTGCTCGCCACATATCAAGGACTTGTGCCCTGAGCCGACGTAAATAGACCGACAGAGACCGCGAGATCCGGTCTACGGGAGCGATTTCTGCGTCCAGTCTCCACGAGCGCAAAATTCTTTTCCGTGCGCAGATGTATTGCTGTCCGTGGGAGACAGTTTCGATTCCGACTTGGTCACGCCGATCGGCGGCACGACAAAATGCGCCGTCTCCCTATGAACGGGATTTGGCATATTCGCGCGAGTGAATCGCGGTCTCGTTGGGATGGGTTTTCGCGCCGTTGATGTTGTGGCGACCGGTCGCCTTCAGGTTGACATCGTTAGCCCGAGCGCCTGGCGCTGCTCCGCCCAGCCAGAGGGAAGCTCCGTCAGTCTGGAGACGCCAAAGCCCCGAGGCAACGTTCCCTTGACGGCGGCCTTGACGATGTCCGGCGCCAGAAAGGCGAGCGACAGCATCATGCGCGTCGAACGCTCGATGAGCCCTTCGCGCGCCGCGAGCGCCTCGATGCAGTAACTTCCCCGGAGAGGATTTGTTCGAGCCATCGCCTGCCCTTGGCAATGGCGGTGAGAAGCTTGGTTCTCGCCTCGGCCCGAATCGGTCTCGCGCCGCCAGCGGCGTCAGTCGGCTGGATCACCTCGCGCTTGCGCCGGACGGTCTTGGGCGACCAGGGGATGGTGATGGATTTGGGTCGACCGGCGAGATCCCGATCCTCCGCCAGCCGGATCTCGACTGACTGGGCACCGAGGATGATCCGGTCGACAAATGTCTCGATGCGCTCCCTGTCGGAGACCGCGTCAGCGATGGTTGTTGGCGCGGGTTGGACTTGTCGCTCGCGCCCTTCCACCGATGGTAGAAGCGGTGCCAAGACGCCGAGGACGATGTTCTCGATCGCATCGGAGCCGACGCGGGAGACTGAGCCTGCCTCTTCCGTGCGGCCCTGCGCCAGGACGCAGGAGACATAATAGGGATAGCGAACCCCTTCTTGATCGCATAGCTCGGCGTCATCTTATTTCCGCGATCGTCGAACAGCTTGCCCAAGAGCAGGGCTTCGGAGGGCTGTCGTTGCAGCTGACTCCCGCGGCGGTTCCCGCTGAGCTTGGCCTGGACCTGGTTAAATAGGTCCTCCTCGATGATCGGTTGATGCTCCCCAGGATAGCTTTTGTCGCGGTGGTTGAGCTCTCCGCGATACATCCGATTACGTAAGAGATAGACCAGCGGTCCATTGGTCAGGGGAACGCCCCCTATGGTTTGCCCCGTTGAGAGGAGTCGCTTTCGGGTGACGATCCCCCGGCTCCTCAAGTCCCGCTGCAGCGCCGGCAGCGATCCCAGCGCCAGATAGCGCTCGTAGATCAGGCGGACGGTCTTCGCCTCTTCCTCATTGACGATCAGCTTTCGGTCTATGAGCTCATATCCGAGCGGAACCACCCCGCCGACCCATATGCCCTTCTTCTTGGAGGCGGCGATCTTGTCCCGGATGCGCTCGCCCGTGACCTCGCGTTCGAACTGGGCGAAGGACAGCAGCACATTGAGGGTCAATCTACCCATGCTGCTCGTCGTATTGAAGGACTGGGTCACCGAGACGAAGGAGACGCCATGTCCATCGAAAAGCTCGACGAGCTTGGCGAAATCGGTCAGGGATCGGGTCAGGCGGTCGACCTTGTAGACGATGACGATGTCGATCCGGCGCTCTTGGATGTCGGCGAGCAGCTTCTGGAGCGCCGGCCGCTCCATGGAGCCGCCCGAGAAGCCCCCATCGTCATAATGCGTCGGTGACCTCCACAACTTTGAAGGCCTTGAAGACCGGGTCGTTCTCGACGAGGCCTCTAAGCAGACGGTCGCGATTCTCGAAGTTATGTTTCTCGGCTTGGGTCATGTCGGCCTCCTATGCCTGCTGACATAGAAACGGGCTGCACCGGCTCCGGTTGCGTCCTATGCTCTCTTCGAGGCCGGCAGCGCCAGCACGGGAGCCTGTCATGAGCAACGATATCGATAGCCGCATTAATTCCATTGACACCGGACGTCATCACCACATTGTCGCGGTTCGGATCGAGACTTTTACGAAAGGCGTCGTTGAGTTCGCGAATGCGATCGCGAGCTTGGTTGTCAATGAACGACATGTGCTCCTCCACGCAATCGACGCACCGTGATAGCACGCCGAGCGGCGGAGAGGAGCCTTCAATCATTTTACTCGGTGGCTGCTATTCGTCGAGGTCTGTGGTTTCGACAGGCGCGTTGATCGGCTCGGGAGAATCGATAAACTCGGCCAGTTCCTCCGGCGTGAGCGCCGGAATCCCATTCAGTGCATTGGCCTGGGTGGCGGAGGCTCCGGGGGCATCATGTCCGGCTCTGGTGGCCATATTCCCATAATAGCATAGAGTGCGTTCCTTGATTCGTGCGCCGTGGCTGCCTTTTAATACGGGTAAGCCGATAGCGGGCGTCGAATTTGGAGCGACGACGCATGGCAGATTCGTTGAGCAATATTGAACTCGCCGCCGAGATCACGTCCGCGTATGTGTCCAACAACTCCGTTCGCGCCAACGACCTTGCCGGATTGTTCGGCGAGATTCATTCGGCGCTCGTCCTCATTTCAAGTGGAGCCGCTATCGTCGCTGCGCCCGAAGCGCAGCTGCCAGCCGTACCGGTCAAAAAATCGATCGCTAACGATCACCTTATCTGTCTGGAGGACGGGCGAAAGTTTAAATCGCTGAAGCGCCATTTGCGCACCAACCACGATATGACGCCCGAAGAATACCGCCAGAAATGGCATCTGGGCTCGGACTATCCGATGGTCGCTCCTGCCTATGCGAAGGCTCGCTCGGCGCTCGCCAAAAAGAGCGGTCTTGGCCAACTGCGGCGCAAGCCAAAGTAGCTCACGACTTACAGCTGTCGCCGCGCAGGCTCGTCTAGAGCGGTTTCGACGCCGACGAAGTGCGGAGCTTTGTGAGCCCCAGCGGCGAATAGTAGTTCACGCGAGCGATCTGATGGGGTGAGGGCGGCGGCGCGCGCCTTTCCTCCCTTCGCGCCTCCCATCTTGCCCCGCGCAACGGCCGCCGGGTCTTTGCCCTGTTCCTCCGGCGTTGGCTCACGATCCTCAACTTGACCGCTCGCGATATCGACAACGAGCTTGGCGGCCTGGCTGAAATCGCGCGGGAGTTTGGGGAGTTTAGGCATATTTGCCGTCTCTATATAATTTTAGCCATGCGACCGAATCGCGCGCAATCCATTCTTTCGCTTCTGCTTCCGTGACGAAGCTAAAAAGCTCCTGGGGGACCTCAGAGGGAAACGTGACGCGCACGCACCATTTTGAACCGATCTTTATTTTGACGGCCTTAAATGTCACGGTAGGTTTTGTTTCGTGCATTTTTGCATTATGCGACAACAGCGTCTGCGCCGCCAGACCGAAATTCGCCTGCCTTATTCAAACTGGCCCCACTACGTGTGCCGCGAACACACCGACGGCGAAGGAGGTGTGTAGCTGCAAGAGAGATGAGGGAAGGTCCCTCGGAGCCGGCGATCAGGCGCAGGCTCCAAACCACTGCGAGCTGCTGGCGTTAAGAGCGTTGGTGGTGAGCGTCGCAGGAAAAGGCGGGAGCAAATCCTGTCAGGTGAGATCCGGAGAGACGAGCGCAAGCGAACCGCTGATGACGTGCCGAAATTCACAGGACGATGTCGAAACCGGGGGGATGGTAGTGGCCCCCGGGACGAGTTCGGGCGGAGCCCTGGAGCCCGGCCCGGGCGGCATCCGGCTTGGAGGCGGCGTGAACCCGGATCAGGCTCTTTTGTGGAACGCGGGAACCTGTCGCTCCGATGTAAAGGGAGAAGCTCAAGCGGGAGACCCCCGCGAGGGCGAGAGTACCGATGCGGGGCACAGGGACGGAGCAGTCCGTAGTAGGGATGAAGGCTCTGTAAT
>Ga0182024_10004948_pt1 | contig 30237 bp, 23 predicted proteins | sample P32metaG_FD_120480 | JGI IMG/M metagenome (GOLD analysis project Ga0182024, IMG submission 120480) | Permafrost microbial communities from Stordalen Mire, Sweden - P3-2 metaG (Illumina Assembly) | ecosystem: Environmental > Terrestrial > Soil > Wetlands > Permafrost | place: Sweden: Stordalen... | reverse complement strand
TTTCTTAGGGGTGGGGCGTTTGACGCCGCTCGAACGGGCTGCGCTCAAGAGCGCCCGAATCAGTTGGTCCTTCCGCATGGAATGCCAACCGCGAACGCCGCCCTGTCGGGCCATCTGGGCCAAATCTTTTTGTGTGTACGTTTGGAGAGATGCTGGGGTCATCAAGGGAAATTCCTCCGCTCGGGGCCAGCACAGCGCAACATGGGGGGATTGCGAGGCGGGAAGTCGTGGTGTGTGGGAGCGTCATCCGTGACAGGAACAAACGCTCGAAAACCCTGGCGGCCACTCCGTAGCCGACCTCGGGCGACGCCCAGGCGTCGAGTCGACCGACTCGACGACGACCGTCTGACACTACGAATCGCTTCTGCTGCGCACCGTGCAGCATGGAACAGTCAAGCAGAATATTAAGCAGAAAAACGCGCAGCCCACCGGCAATTCCGCGCGGCGACCGTTTCGGGCAAGTTGCCGTCACTGTCCACTCGCCGCTGAGCGCGGTGCGGAAGCGCCAACAGATTTCCCGCTGTACAGCGCCAAGTGCGGTGCTGCTGGTTGGGGTGGAGAACTCTGACAAATGAAGTCTAATCGAACGGTGTGAAACACGCAATCCACCGCCATTGTTTAGGGGGTCAGCCGAGAGGGTTTTCTCGTCGCAATCCAATCCGCTTCAACAACTTGGAGTGGTGGACCCCAAACTTGTGGCGGATGCCGAAAGGGGGTTGGGTGTGTCCCGAATTTCTAATCCTGGCATAAGCCAGCCCTCTATTGGAAGCGAGCCGGGAGCTCGCCGAATGAAGGTCCATCGCTTCGAGCGATGACCTCACTAACCCACGGCGGCAATGATACTTATCTGACATTGTGAAAAAAAACACGAATTTCGCCCCCGGCCAATTGACCCCTCTCAAAGCGTCGGTTAACATTTGCACAACCTTAAGGGATCGTAAGGGCTTGTTCGGCGCACCCTTGCAGGCTCCGCCCGAACAACGAAACGGTTCATTTGGGGGGCGGAATTCTTCCGGGGGGGCTGGTCAGGCCTTCGCTGTTCCTCAAGTACCTTTGTCGGAGCGCGGGTAACCCGCGCTTCGCAGCGAGCATGGTACGTGGCAGAGCTCCCGCCTGAACGTTCGCCCATGGCCATTGGCTTGGAGTGGTCGGCCACGATCATGGTGATCGCCGCCGAAATGGTCGTGCCGGGACTGATTGGCTATTGGATCGACACGAAGCTTGGCACGCGGGCGTTTTTTCTGCTCGTGGGCTTGGCCGTCGGGTCGTTGATGGCCGGCTTGGCACTGGCCCGAATCGCGCGGAGCCGTCCCGACGGAAAACAAGAAAAAAGACCCGGCCGGTGAGCGAAGGCAAGATCGCTTGCCAGGATGCGGGCCAATCGAGCCAGGGCTGGCCGTGTGGCGTGAATTAAGTTTTTGATCGATTGGCATCGACGCAATTGGCCCAATCCATGGTGCTGAGTAACCTGTTTCGCCGAATCGCAACCGCGACGGGGGCCGTCCGTTGGCGGGCCTTGGGAGGGTGCGGGTTCGCTGCGCAGTCTGGGATACTGGTGGCTGTGGTCGCGGTCATTTGGTTGGGCGTGGCCCCGGTAGCCTATGGCTTGAACGGTGGCGTCGGCATGGCGACGGCGGGGCTTGCGGCTGCTGCGGCACTCGTCGCATCGCAGTTTGCTTTGGCCGCGAGCCGAATGTTTCGCGGGCCGCAGGCGCCGATGTTCGGAATGCTCGCGGGAATGGTCATTCGGATGACGATCGCGCTGGCGGCGCTTATGTTGCTGCGAGTCAACGCAGCGCCCATGGCCGGCGCGGCGCTGGTTCTTTATCTTTTGCTTTTCTACCTGGCGACGCTGGCCACCGAGACGGTGCTGTTGGTCGCCGGTATTCAGCCGCCTGCTGCCGCGCGAAAGACGGCTTGAGTTCACCATGGCCGATCACGATCACTCAGCTTCGACCGATACCCCGAATGAGGCCTCGCACGCCGTGGCTGCCTCGGATGCGCATGGCGGCGGCGGCACGCATAGTGCCCTGTCGGCGGGGCACTTGATCGGTCACGTGAAGGACGCGGACTATTTCGATCTGCCCCGTTTTCTGGGCGGTCAGTGGAAGATTCCCCAGATCCGCGCCAGCAACGAGCCGATCTACAAGTTTCACTCCGGTTTCAAGCCGCTCGACGACCGAATCGATCCCGTGATGCTGAAAGTCACCAAATTCATGGTGCTGGAAGCGTTGGTGGCGGTCATCTTGGTCGTCGTCTTTACACGGCTCGCGAGCAAGCTCCGGCGTGATGGCACGGCCAAAGGCATGTGGGCCAATGCACTCGAGGCGATGATTGTTTTTATTCGCGACCAGGTCGCCCGGCCAGCCATCGGCGGACACGATGCCGATCGCTTTTTGCCGTTTTTGTTGACTGCGTTTTTCTTCATTCTGACTTGCAATCTGCTCGGTCTGGTGCCTTGGGCGGGCTCGGCGACAGGGGCGTTTGCGGTCACCGGGGCGTTGGCGCTGCTGACGTTCGCGACCGTCATCTGTTCTGGCATGATGAAGCTCGGCCCTGTCGGGTTTTGGCTTGCCCAAGTGCCGCACATGGACCTGCCGCCGGTGCTGGCGGTCTTCATCAAGCCGATGATTTTTGTGATTGAAGTGCTGGGGCTGTGCATCAAACACTTTATCCTGGCCATGCGTCTTTTGGTGAACATGATGGCCGGCCACTTGGTGTTGGCCGTGATCATGGCGTTCATTGCCGCAAGTTACGCCACTTTGGCATGGTGGGCTGTGATGCCGGCCAGCTTGTTTGGCGCCGTGGCGATCAGTCTTTTGGAATTGCTGGTGGCTTTCCTGCAAGCCTACATCTTTACGTTCTTGTCTGCATTGTTTATTGGCATGGCCGTTCATCCGCATTAGCGCGACATTCGCGCAGGCGATGCGGCCAAATCCCCTCTACCCTCTCAGCTTGATAGGAGACCGAATCAGTGAACCGCTTCCTCAAAATCGCCCTGCTGTGTTTGGCAGTATTCGCGACGGCATCGGCCGCGATGGCTCAGGACGAAAAGAGTCCGACGGCGCCCACGGCTGCCGCCGAAGTTCCCATGAAGAGCTCGGCAATCTATCTGGGCGGTGCCTTCGGCGCTGGGCTCGTGATCTTGGGTGCCGGTTACGGCATCGGCAAGATCGGTTCGAGCGCCGTCGAGAGCATGGCTCGCCAGCCCGAAGTGGCCGGCAATATTCAGACCGCCATGATCATTTCGGCGGCTTTGATCGAAGGCGTCACGTTGTTGGCGTTGATCGTTTGCATGTTGTTCAACAACTGAGCTGAAGTTCCGTCTCTAGAGTGAGTTCGATCATGAACCTGGCCAGGATTGTCTGTTTGTCGGCCGTGCTCGGCGGCGCGCTTTGGCTCCCCACCGGCGGATGGGCCGCCGATGGCATCGGAGAAAAGTTGCATCGCGCCGAGGCAGAACTGGAGCACTCGGCGCACACCGAGCCCGCCGCCGGCCATGGGACGAATGCCGAGCCGCTGTCGTTCAGTCCCGACTTGGCGGCCTGGACGGTCGTCGTGTTCATCCTGTTGTTGGCGGTGTTGTGGAAGTTTGCCTGGGGGCCGATCCTGGCCGGACTGGAAAAGCGCGAGCATGCGATCGCCCACGAGATCGCCGATGCCAAACGCCAGCTCGAAGAGGCCGATGCCCTGGTGGCGAAATATGAGGCCCGACTCGCGTCGGCCGGCGACGAAGTGCGGGCGATTCTGGACGAAGGCCGCCGCGATGCGGAAAACGCCAAGCAGGCAATTTTGGCCGAGGCCAAAAGCGCTGCCGACGCCGAACGTTTGCGGGCCCTGCGCGATATCGAATCGGCCACCGATGGGGCCTTGCGGTCGCTGGCCGAGCGCAGTGCTCAGTTGGCAGTCGAATTGGCCGGCAAGATTGTGCGGCGCAACCTGACGCCGGCCGACCACGCGCGGTTGGTCGACGAAGCGGTTGAGAAGTTTACGGTCACTCCCAGTCAGAATTAGGGCCAGATCGAGAGTCGCGGGTTCAACAAGGTTTTTAGCTCAATAACCGCCGGCTGAACGGGATCCGAGCGTTCACCCCCTTTCCGTCGGTATTTGTTCTTTTGGTTTCTCGCCGTCGAGCATTGCATGAGCGATTCCACTTCCGACCATTCGCCTCCGCCGGCCGACGATGCCGGTCCCGCTGGCGCTGGCCACGTGGACGCGGCGTCGCAAGAGATTGCAGCGATTTATGCCAAGGCGCTGTTGTCGGCGGCCGAAACCGCGGGCAAGACGGCGAAGATCGTGGAGGACGCGGCCGAGATCGTCGGCTGGCTGGCCGGAGAACCCAAGTTCGAGCAGGTTCTGGCCTCGGAACTGCTTGGAGACGACGAAAAACAGGGGATTATCGATCGGGTGTTCGTTCCCCGCTACGACGGCACGCTGATCGATTTTCTGCGGATATTGTCGCGACGGGACCGGTTGGGGCTGCTCCGGCCGATTCTCCGCGAGCTGGCCCGGCAGCACAGTGAGATACGAGGCAACATTCGGGTTCAAGTCACCACAGCCACCGCACTGTCCGATGCGGCCGCCACGCAACTTGCCAAGGCGCTGCGGCCCTTGGTTGCCGGCGAGCCGCAACTCGAAATCACGGTCGACCCCGAACTGATCGGCGGCGCCGTGGTCCGCATCGGCGACACGGTTTACGACGGCTCGGTGGCCCGGCAGTTACAGCGACTCGAGTCGCAAATGATCAACAGGAGCGTACATGAAATTCAAAGCCGACGAGATCGCTTCCGTCATTCAGGCGGAAATTGAAACCTTTCACTCGCAGATCGACGTCCGCGAAGTCGGACGCGTGCTGGAAGTGGGCGACGGCATCGCGCGCGTCTACGGCCTGTCGGGCGTCATGTCTGGCGAAATGGTCGAGTTTCCTGGCGGCGTCATCGGTCTGGCCTTCAACCTGGAGGAGAGCTCGGTCGGCGTGATCATTCTCGGCGACTACCTCAAGATTCAAGAAGGTGACGAAGTCAAAAGCACCGGCCGGCTGTTGAGCGTGCCGGTCGGACCGGCCGTCATCGGCCGAGTGGTCGATCCGCTGGGCATTCCGCTCGACGGCAAAGGGCCGATCGTGTCGACCGAGCGCCGCGACGTGGAGTTCATGGCCCCGGGCGTGTCTCAGCGCAAGCCAGTCACCGAGCCGCTGTTGACGGGCATCAAGGCGATCGATGCCATGACGCCGATCGGCCGCGGCCAGCGCGAATTGATCATCGGCGATCGCAAAACCGGTAAAACGGCGATCGGCGTCGACGCGATCATCAACCAAAAAGGTTCGGGAGTGAAGTGCTTTTACGTGGCGGTTGGCCAGAAGGAATCGACCACGGCCGGCGTCATCGAAGCCCTCCGCAAGCACGGCGCCATGGACTACACGACCGTGGTCGTGTCGAGTGCCAGCGATCCGGCTCCGCTGCAATACGTCGCCCCCTATGCCGGCACGTCGATGGCCGAATACTTCATGTATCGCGGCGAGCACGCCTTGATCGTCTACGACGACTTGTCGAAGCAAGCCACCGCTTACCGGCAACTGTCGCTGTTGATGCGGCGTCCGCCGGGGCGCGAGGCCTATCCGGGCGACGTGTTCTACGCCCATAGCCGGTTGCTGGAGCGTTCGGCCAAACTGAGCGACGCGCTCGGCGGCGGCTCGCTGACTTCCCTGCCGATCATCGAGACGCTGGAAGGCGAAGTGTCGGCCTACATTCCGACGAACGTGATTTCGATCACCGACGGCCAGATTTATCTCCAGCCCGACCTGTTCTTTTCCGGCATCCGACCGGCAATGAACGTCGGCATCTCGGTGTCGCGCGTCGGTGGTGCGGCCCAGATCAAGGCGATGAAGAAAGTCGCCGGCGGTTTGCGGCTCGACCTGGCGAGCTTCCGCGAGTTGGAAGCGTTCGCGCAGCTAGGGACCGATCTCGATCCGGCCACGCAGGCGCGGCTCGATCGCGGCTATCGCATGGTCGAAATCTTGAAGCAGGGGCAATACCAGCCGCTGGGCGTGGTGGACGAAGTGCTGATTATTTACGCCGGCACGCGCGGATATCTGGACAAGATCGCGATTCGGGACGTGCCGGCTTGGGAAAAGGCGTTTTTGACGTTCATCCACGAACGCAAGCCCCAGATTCATCAAAAGATCACCGAAACCAAGGATCTGGATAACGACACGATGGCCGCGCTCAACGTGGCGATCGAGGAATTCCAAAAGCAGTTTGCCGCCCGCCGCCCGGCGGCCGCCCACGTGTAGTCACAGCGTTTACGAGAATCGTTTCCCGTTCTTCGTCGGTTTTCCGCCATGGCCAAAGCCCGCGCCCTCGACAAACGTCGCAAGTCGATCCGCAACATCCGCAAGATTACGCGGACGATGGAGCTGATCGCGACGGCGCGGTTCAAAAAAGCGATGGATCGCGCCCATGCGGCCGCGGCCTACACCCAGCGGATCACTCAATTGGTCAGCGACCTGGTCGCCAGCGGCTTGGAAGTGAGCTATCCGCTGTTGGAAGGGCGCGAGAAGACCGAGCGGGCGATCCTGCTGGTCCTGTCCGCCAACCGCGGATTGTGCGGCGGTTACAACTCGAGCGTGCAACGCGCCGCCCTGGTCCGCTATCAAGAACTCCTGCAAACTGTCCCCGGCGTCGAACTCGAGGTTTCCGGCAAACGGGGGATCGCGGGCCTGCGTTTTCGTGGATTGACGCCGACGCTGACGTTCACCCATTTTGAAGACAGGCCGTCTTTCGCCGAAGTCGACGTGCTGGCCAACCGCTATTTGCAAGACTACGCGGCCGGCCGAATCGATCGGCTCGACGTTGCCTATACACGGTTCGAAAGTGTCAGCCGGCAGGTGGCGGTGGTCGAGACTTTGCTGCCGCTGGGATCGCTTGCCTTGCCCGCGACCCCGGCCAAGGGAGCCGCCAGTCAACCGGCCGCGTCGCCATCCACCCCAATCCGTTACGAGTTTCTGCCGTCGGCCGAGAGCATTCTGGCCGAGGTGGTGCCGACCAGTTTCAAAGTGAAATTGTTCAAGTGTTTTCTCGACGCGGCCGTCAGCGAGCAGGTTTCGCGGATGGTGGCCATGAAGGCGGCCACGGAAAACGCCAGCGATCTGATCAAGCAGTTGTCGATGGCTTACAATCGTGCCCGGCAAAGCCAGATCACCGGCGAAATCATGGAGATTATCGGCGGCGTCGAGGCCCTCAAGTAAAATCATCCCGCAAGATCCGCATCGATACACGTTACCCCATTCCACAACGAGCAGCAGTTAGAACTCATCATGGCCACGACCAATCCAGCACCCGTCACGAAGCATCCCGCTCCCTCGGCGGCCAAAGTCGGTCACGTCACGCAGATCATCGGTTCGACCTTCGACGTCGAGTTTCCCGAGGGCTATCTGCCGGCAATTTATAACGCCGTCAAAATCAGTTCGCAGCACAAGGGGATCAAGCTCAATCTGATGGGCGAGGTCCAGCAACAACTCGGCGGCAGCCGTGTGCGATGCGTGGCCCTGGGAAGCACCGACGGCATGGTGCGCGGCATGGATTGCGTCGACACGGGCTTTCCGGTGAAGGTTCCGGTCGGTCCCGCCACGCTTGGCCGCGTGTTCAATCTGGTCGGAGATCCGATCGATGGTCGTGGCCCGGTCGAGGCAGCCGACCACTGGTCGATCCATCGCGATGCGCCGGCCCTGATCGATCTGTCGACCAAGACCGAATTGTTCGAAACCGGTATCAAGGTCATCGATCTGCTGACCCCCTTCGTCCGCGGCGGTAAGGCCGGACTGTTCGGCGGTGCCGGATTGGGCAAGACGGTCATTCTGACCGAATTGATCGCCCGTATCGCTAGCGCCCACGGTGGTTACTCGGTCTTCGCGGGCGTCGGCGAGCGAACGCGGGAAGGGACCGACCTGTGGCTGGAAATGCAGGAAACCGCGATCGGTCAAACCGGTCGCAAGGTTATCGAGCAAACCTGCATGGTGTTCGGTCAGATGAACGAGCCCCCCGGAGCTCGTCTCCGGGTTGCCCTCACGGCCCTGACCATGGCCGAATATTTCCGCGATACGACCGGAGCCGACACCCTGCTGTTTATCGACAATATCTTTCGGTTCTCGCAGGCCGGCAGCGAGGTATCGGCCTTGCTGGGCCGCATGCCGTCGGCCGTCGGTTACCAGCCGACGCTGGCCACCGAAATGGGAGCCTTGCAGGAGCGGATTGCCTCGACCAACAAGGGAGCGATCACCTCGGTCCAGGCCGTTTACGTGCCGGCCGACGATCCGACCGACCCGGCCCCGGCGGCGGCCTTCAGCCAGCTCGACGCGTTTTTGTATTTGGAACGGTCGATTTCGGAAAAAGGGATTTATCCGGCGGTCGATCCGCTGGCTTCGTCGAGCCGTATTCTCGATCCGCAGTATGTAGGCGAGCGGCATTACAACATCGCCCGCCGGGTACAAGTCACGCTGCAGCGGTATCGCGAGCTGCAAGACATCATCGCCATCCTCGGTGTGGAAGAACTGAGCGAATCGGACAAGCTGGTGGTTCATCGGGCCCGGCGGATGGAACGCTTCTTGTCGCAGCCGTTCCTGGTGGCCGAAGTCTTCACCGGCAAGGCGGGCGAAATCACCCCCCTGTCCGACACGATCCGCAGCTTCGAAGAGATTGCCGACGGCAAATGGGATCACCTGCCGGAACCGGCCTTCATGTACGTCGGCTCGATCGAGCAGGCGGAAGAACAGGCCAAAAAGCTGGCAGCCAAGGGATAAATGCCGATGGCGGATCACACAGCAGCTGATCATGGCGACCTCAGCGGTAAGGTTTCCTCAACCGCCGTCACGTCTGCGCACGTCGTTGCTGCGGCGAAAACTACCCCGGTCGACCAGGCCCACCTGCTCGACCGACCGCTGCGCTGCGTCGTCGTCACCCCGGAAGCGACCATCCTTGACCGGCCGGTCGAGTTTGTCGCCTTGCCACTGTACGATGGCGAAATCGGCATCGGGCGGGGGCATAGCCCCCTGATCGGCCGGCTAGGCTATGGCGAAATGCGTTTGCGGACCGCCGACAACCAGACCGTGCGGTACTACGTCGACGGCGGCTTCGTGCAAGTCGTAGGCAACGTGGTCTCGGTTTTGACCGCCCAGGCCATTCTGGCGACCGAAATTGATCCGGGCGTCGCCGCCGAACAACTTCGGGCGGCCCACTCACAGGTGGCCACCAGCGATTTGCTGTTCGAGCAGCGTGATCGGCTGGAGGCCCAGGCGCGAGCCCAATTGCGGCTTGTCCGTCACGCTTAGCAGGTGTGCTGTACGGGCGGTCGCGCTTTCTGCGCCTCCCCCCTCCGGCCGGTGATTATCCACGGTCGCGCGCGGCGGCCAGAGACTCGGGCGCATCGTTGGCGACTCGCTCGTCCGCAAGCGTGTCTGCACAGGGCAATGGCTTTGGGCGCGGGCGATGGGCAAAAGAGCGCGTCGTATCTTCGCCACGCCGATTCACCGTCAGCCGTCGACGATAAAATCCGCGCCGCAGTGCCGCCGCGGTTCAAACGATCCCCCCGGCACGACCGATCATTTCTCTTAGGGAAACACCTGACGCCCCACCAGGCACTTCGCCTGAACAGCCGGGGGCACCAGGCGAGCAAGTTGGATCCGCACCGTAAGCCATGATCTTCCAGGCCAGCCAGATTGTCGGTCTGATCGAAATCGAAACCGCGAGCGATGCCGGTTCAGGATGTCTCGTCGCTTTGGGCCGCGAGGAGCAGTCGCTCGGCGAGCTCTTGGCCTGGTTGACGGGACCCATGGATCGGCCGCTCGCTGGTGACGACGCCGCGGAACCGGCAGTGGTCGCCGGCCCAACGAATCGGCTCGCGGGTCGGGTCGCCACCAGCGCCGTTTCCCTCCTGAATGCCGACTTGGAACAGCTTGAGACCGACCTGGTCGATGCGGCGACCCAGTTCCGGCTGAAACTGACGGCAATCACCGCCCCCCAGTAGAGTCTCCCAGGGGCGACGTCACGCTCGCCGGGGGCTTCTTTTACTCCAAGGGATGGCCGGCCGGGTGGCCCGCCTGATCCTGGCATTCAACGCCGGCAGATGCTTGGGCCGACGATGGACAGGCAGCCGTCGGACTGGCGACCATTGGACTGGCAGCAGGCGAACGGTTCGGCATCGCCGGGGCATCTCTGCCGGCGCCGTCAATTCGATACTCGGTGACCGGTCGGCCGCCAATGAGATGTTCTTGAATAATTCGTTCCAGAACCAGCGGAGTGCAGCGACCGTACCAGACCCCTTCGGGATAAACCACAGCCAACGGTCCCCCGGCGCAGATGCGGAGACAGGCCGTTTTGGAGCGGTAGACACCCCCCTGATCGGCAAGGTCGAGCTGCTTGAGCCGGCGTTTCAGGAATTCCCAACTCTCTTGCATCCGCCGGCGGCTGGCGCATTTTTCCCGCTCCTCGTCGCAGCACAGAAAAATGTGCCGGCGCACCTGCCCAACGCCGTGTTCGATGGCGGAGGCGTGGGCTTTGGCCAGCGATTTGAGGTCGTGGTCCGACAGCGGCATGGCTGACAACGGGGCGCGAGAACCTAACGAAACAGGAGAACGTGTGAGTGCGGGTTCGTTACAACACCCGGCAAATGAAGCACTTCAGGTATTCGGTCTCTAGGCAGGTGGCACTGGCCGGATGATCGGGGGCGGCGCCGCGCATCTCCAGGATTTGAATGTCGCGCTTCGTCTGTTGGGCGACACCGACCAGCATGTACAGAAAGTCCTCGCGGCTGACATGCCCCGAGCAACTGCAGGTGACCAATATGCCGCCCGGCGCCAGCACTTCGACGGCCAGCCGATTCAGGCGATGATACGCCCGCAGTGCGTCGTCCAGGCCGCCGCGGCTGCGGGCAAATTTTGGTGGATCGGCCACCACGCCGCCGAACCGTTGTCCCTGGCTGGCAAGCGTCTCGAGCGCCGCGAAACAATCGGATGCCTCAAACCGCACGTTGTGCAGCCCGTTCAACTCGGCGTTGGCTCGGGCGAGGCCAATCGCCTTTTGGCTCGAATCGAAACCTTGCACTTCGACCGCCTGGCCAGCGGCATTCAGGCTGAAGCCACCGCTGTAGCAAAACAAGTCGAGCACGCTGCGGCCGGCGAAATAGCTGGCGGCCACGCGCCGGTTCTCGCGCTGGTCGAGGTAATAGCCGGTCTTTTGGCCTTCGGCCAGATCGACGCCGTAGCGCAGACCATTTTCCGTGATGAAGACGGGGCCCTCGGGCGCTTTTCCCCAATGCAAACCGTCGCGCAGGTCGATCCCCTCGGCCTTGGCGACTCCCTTTTCGGTTCGCAGGAAGATCCCCGTCGGTCGGATCTTTTCGACCAGCAACCGGGTGATCAGATCGAGCCGGGCGGCCGTCGCCCTAGCGGTAATCTGCACGGCGAGCCACTGGGCGTAACGATCGACAATCAAACCGCTCAGTCCGTCGGCTTCGCTAAATATCAGCCGGGCGGCCCCTTGCGGGTCGTCGTAGCCGAGCTGCGAGCGAAAGCCGATCGCCCGTCCGATGCGCCGCTCCCAAAAGGCATCGTCGAGGGCTTCAGCCGGCGTCCAAGTATAGAGCCGGACACGAATGCGGCTGACGCTGTTGAACACACCCCGGGCCACGAACTTGCCGTTGTCGGCCACCAGGTCGATGATGTCGCCGTCGGCCGGTTCTCCGTCGACGCGTTCGATCGCACTGTCCAAAACCCAGGGATGGCGGCCGTAGAAAGGACGCGCCTTACGCGGTTTGAGGACGGCCCGGGCGTGGGCAAAGCCGGGTGCGTACTCGGCGGTTGGGAAAACTTCGGAGGCGGAATTCATCGATCGACTCATGCCCGAGGGGCTTTTTGAGGAGCGGCGGATTGGGATTCGCCCGCGGTCGCCGCTACGGAGAGTCCGCGCGGCGCATTCCTCAATCGTAGCTGCGCAGCCTCGTCTCCGCACCCACCGCCGGAAGACAAAGTCGTGGAAAGACCTGTCCGCGGAGCTCTGAAAGAGCCGATTTTGACGGCGCAAGGACCATTGCAAGCCACTCACTCGTGGTCGCGACGCGGCCGAACAGCGAAATCAAACGAGCGGCGGAAATCAGTCGACAGCCGGAGCGGCGTAGACCGTCGCTCCGCTGGTGGGGACCGAGGTCGCCGGGATGTCGATCGCTTCGATCAGTCCGATTTCGCGCCCGGCTTCCGTGGCGGCCAGATAGCGTTTGACAAAATTCACGGTTTCGTCGATTTCGTCGGCCTGGATGAGCAGCAGTTCACCCGGGCGGACACTTCGCAGCGCGGCTTCGACCGCTTTGACTGCGCCGTGAATCTCTTCGATCTCGGTGACGCGGTCGCCGTCGGCCATGCCGCGCCGCAACAGGCCCATGATTTCGCCCTTTTCGCGGCCACGAACATAGTGATCTTCGTACAGGATCACGCGGTCGAACGACTCGCCGAGCAATTCGCCTTGCCGGACCATGTCGCAATCGCGTCGGTCGCCGGCGGCGGTGTAGACCGCGGTGCGTTGGCGGTGAGGAAACTGCTCGATGGCCTCGACCATGGCCTGCAAGGCCGAGACATTGTGACCGTAGTCGACGATCACAGTCGCTCCACCGATTTCGAGCAGGTTGAAGCGGCCGGGAACCTTGTCCATGTCGCCACAGAACGATTCCAGTCCGGAGCGAATCAGATCGCGCGAAATACCCAGGGCCCAGGCGGTCGCGGCCGAAGCCAAGGCATTCTCGACCTGGAATTGAATCCGGCCGCCATGCGTCAGAGGCACGTCGGACAGCGAGGCCAAGGGAATTTCGTTTTGTCCCTCGGCCAGTACGATCGTATTGTGTTGAACAAAGACCGCCTTGCCCCCTGCCTGACGATGGGCGACGATCACCGGATCGCTGGCAGAGAGAGCGAAGAAAATCACTTTGCCCAAGCAGTACTGAGCCATCGGCGCCACGTGCGGATCGTCGGCCTTCAGCACGGCGTGTCCTTCGGGCGGGACGACGTCGACGATGCAGCGTTTGACTTTGGCCAGTTTTTCCAGAGTTTCGATGTCGGCCAGACCCAGATGGTCGCCTTCGCCGATGTTGGTTACCACCGCCACGTCGCAGCGGTCGAAACCGAGCCCAGCCCTCAGAATGCCGCCGCGAGCGGTCTCAAGCACGGCCGCTTCGACCAGCGGATTGGCCAGCACCGACTGGGCACTGACCGGACCGCTGCAATCGCCGCCATCGACGCGGCGGTTGTCGATGTAAATGCCATCGGTGCAAGTCATCCCCACCTTGCGGCCGGTGGTCCGCAGCAGATGGGCAATGAACCGGGTGGTGGTTGTCTTGCCGTTGACGCCGGTCACCGCGACCAGCGGAATGCGGCCGTTTTGACCGTCGGCAAACATGGCGTCGATGATCGCCTCGCCGACCGGCCGGGGCCTGCCCGACGACGGCTCGAGATGCATCCGCAGACCCGGACTGGCGTTGACTTCGACCACAATCCCGCCTTGGTGTTCCAGCGGGCGAGTAATGTCCAGAGCGATGACGTCGACGCCGGCCACGTCGAGGCCGACCATCTTGGCCGCTTCGATCGCGCGGGCGGCGACCTCGGGATGGACCAGGTCGGTCACGTCTGCCGCGGTGCCGCCGGTGCTGAGATTGCAGTTGCGGCGGATAATGACTTGCTGTCCGGCCGCCGGGATCGAATCGGGCATGTAGCCCTGTTCGCCGAGGACGTTGAGACTGACCGAGTCGAGTTTGATTTTCGACAGGACGGTCGCATGATCGTCGCCGCGGCGCGGGTCGCGATTGACCTCGTCGACCAGCTGGCGGACCGTCGACCGGCCATCGCCGAGCACTTGTGCCGGTTCGCGGCGAGCCGCCGCGACCACCCGATCGCCAACGACCAACAAACGGTAGTCGGCTCCGGGGGCGAATCGCTCGACCATCACATAGCGGGTTTCCTCGCGGGCGGCATGGTAAGCGGCAATGACTTGCTCGCGGGTGGTTAGATTCGTGGTGACGCCGCAGCCTTGGCTGCCGTATTGCGGTTTGACGACGACCGCCCCGCCAATCTCTTGCGCTGCGGTCCAGGCGTCTTCGGCGTCGGTTACCGGACGTCCATTGGAGACCGGCACGCCCATCGAGCGGAGCAGCGACCGGGTCAGTTCTTTATCTTGGGCGATGGCCTCGGCGACGGCGCCGGTGCGGTCGGTCTGGGCGGCCAGGATGCGGCGTTGGCGCGCCCCGTAGCCAAGTTGCACCAGGCTTTCCGAGTTGAGCCGGCGAACCGGAATCCCACGTTTGATGGCCGCACGCACAATGGCGCCGGTGCTGGGTCCAAGGCAAACCTGTTGGGCCAATTCGCGCAGCCTGGCCACTTCGGCCGATACGTCGAATGGCAGATCGCGGACGGCGGCGTCGAGCAACCGGCGGCCAGTTTCGAGGCAGGCCCGGCAAAGCTCTTCTTCCTTATATTCGATCGCGACCTTATAAACCCCCTCTTCGGAAGTTTCGCGCGCGCGGCCAAAACCGGTCGGTACGCCGGCCAGGCTTTGCAGTTCGAGGGTGACGTGCTCCAGGATGTGGCCTTGGTAAGTTCCCCGCCGCAGACGCTCGAAAAAACCGCCCCGCTCGCCGACCGAACAGCGGTGTTCGATCATCGTCGGCAGCCACGCCATCACCCGTTCATTGAAGCCGGGCAGGATGTCGGAGGGAGAATCCTTCAGTTCCTTGAGGTCGACCCATGCTTCCAGCACGGGGAAATTGGCCCAATAATTGGGACCACGCAGCGCCAGGACCTTCCGGAATTCCATGATCACATTGCTCCTAGATGCCTGATTTGCCGCGGGCGGGCGAAGGGGGGAAAAGCTTGCGGCCCGATTGGCCGCTCGAAAAGCCGCGTCAGAACCGCACCGGTTGATCCAGCGCCGGCCAAGACATTAACGCATACCCGGGCAATTTTTCTGTCGGAGGGGGGAAGTGGTAGACTCCGCGCCACGCCAGCGCGCTGAAAGCAAGAAGAACTAAAGGCCGCAGTTTGTTGTTCGGTCGACCTGAACAAAATTCTTAAACGCCACTCGGTTGGGACGTACTCGTAGTTAGCACGTATCGTGCCAGACATTCGTCGCGACACTCACTTCCCGTCCTGGTACGGGTCGACAGGCGATTCCTCGACAGATTGTGCCGAAGAGGTCCTTTATGCCATTGCTGGAAACCGTGGCAGATTCGACGGCAGGAGAGATCAAGTTGATCTCAGTTCCGGGGCGCACCCATCTCTGGGGAGGCAATTGCGGGTAACGGCTCGGCCGTGTATCTGGCAAAACCGCCCCAGGCAAACCTGCGGCGCCGTTTGGCTGCGGTGGTAGAGCGCCTCCAGCGGTGCCCTTTTTCTGGTTGGGCGGTGCCGATTTCCCTGTCCGGCACTCGCGTCGGCTTAGGCAAATCGACGAAATACAATCGTAATGTGAGCTTGCCAGCCAGCCGTGTTCGCGAATTTGCAATCGGCGGGGTCAATTTGCTCGATCCGAGGCAAAACGGAAGGAAAAATGGGCCATTCTGCCTCCCCTGGTAGGCGACCGCCGGCGATGCTCTCCACGTCATCGAGGGTGATTCCCACTTTTATCGTTTGAAAAAGACGGCGTGGGGGTTCCCTCGTGGCCAAGACGTGCCCCGCGCGGCGGCGAGAAATTGGCTCCGGCGGGGGCGGCCTGATGGCGTGACTTCAAGAGCCCTATGAGGTACAAAGAGGGGCGGAATGAGGCATTTATGTCGAGCCGTGGGCGCATTGCACACCCCACCCCATCCGGCTCGGCTGCGGAACAGTTGGTTTCGCCAACAGCGAGGCCGCAGACATTGGTTCGATCAGCCGCCACGCGTGCTTGTCGCCGTCGGCGGAAACCCCCGTGTCGCCGGGGCGGGCAGGTTCGACGCGCATCGCGCCCGGCAAGTCGCGACGGGGGCGATCCAGGTGGTGAATGATCGGCGGGATCGCCGGGTTTTTACACCGAACTCGGTGGCCCGGCGAAGCCTCGGAATGCCGCGTAAGTGAGACTTGGAACGAACGCTTTGCACGACGCAACTCCCACGACCGCGACTCTGCCTGGCTGGAAAACGCTGCCCGATGCTTGGCGTCAGTCCGTGACTGCGCTGCTGGCACCCGGCGAGATCCTGCTTGCCTGGTTCGAGCCCGATCTGGATGACCGCTTGTGCTATGCGCAGCGCCTGGTGGCCCTCACCGACCGCCGCTTGCTCGCGGTCGATGGTCCGGCCACGCCTTCCAAGAACGCGACACTCGCCAAAACCAACGGCCAGGCGGTCGGTCCCGCGCCGGTTTGCCAGGAGTGGCCGCACCAGCCAACGCTGACTCTCAGGCTCAAGGAACTGGGGGGCGTCGGAACGCTCGAACTTTTCGACGATACACGTCGCCTCGCCGTCTGGCGCTATACGCCGGCACGGAATTCCGCCGCTCATCGTTTGGTCCAGCGGTTCGAAGTGTTGGGCGAAACCGATCCGGACTGGGATGGTGAAGACGGACCGGTCGTTTGTCCAGGCTGCGGAATGACGCTGCTGGCCGAGCAATCCGAATGCCCCGCCTGCGCTGCCGTGCCGGTTGTCCCAACGGTTTCTTCGCTGGTCCGGCTGTGTAAATTCGCCCGGCGGCACGCCGGCATGGTGGCGCTCGGTTTCGTGCTGTCGGTCAGCAGCACCGCGGCCGGCTTGATTCCGACCTATTTGACCATGCCGCTGATGAACGACGTGCTGATCCCTCACCAAAACGGCCAGGCGGTCGACTTTGGAGTCGTCCCTTGGTATCTAGCCGGCATGGCGGGCGCCGCCATTGCCTCCTGGCTGCTCGGTTGGGGACGAACCTACGTGCTGGCCTGGGTCGCCGAACGAATTGCGGGCGATCTGCGGACCACGACCTTCGCCCACTTGCAAAAGCTGTCGCTCGAGTTTTTTGGGGGCAAGCGGACGGGGGATTTGATCTCGCGGCTGGGCAGCGACACCGACCGCATCTGTTTCTTTCTGTCGGTCAACTTCCTCGATTTCGCCGGCGACATCTTGATGATCGTCATGACGGCCGGCGTGCTGTTCAAAATGGATCCCGCGCTGGCGGCATTCACGCTGCTGCCGCTGCCGTTCATCGGCTGGCTGGTGCATGGCGTGCGCGACCATTTGAAACGCGGATTTCAGCATGGCGGCCGGGCCTGGTCCGAATTGACGAGCGTGTTGGCCGACACCATCCCCGGTGTACGCGTCGTCAAAGCGTTTGCCCAGGAGCGGCGCGAAATCGAACGCTTCACCCGAGCCAACGACCACGTGGTGCACGCCAACGATCGAGTGAACGCCACCTGGTCGTTCTTTGGACCATTGGTGACCCTGCTGACCGAAGCCGGCCTGCTAGTGATCTGGGCTTTCGGCGTCTATTACATCGCCCGAGATGAAGTCAACGTCGGCATGTTGAGCGTGTTTTTGCTCTACAACCTGCGGTTTTACGCCCGGTTGGATTCGATGAGCCGGATGGTCGCCGCCAGCCAGCGAGCGGCCGTCAGCGCGCAGCGCGTGTTCGAAATCCTGGATCGCGTTCCCAGCGTCGCCGAACCGGCTCGCCCGGTTCAGACGGGCCAACTCCAGGGCCAAATCGAACTGCGCAACATCGGCTTCAAGTACGGCACCCGAACTGTCCTGAAGGACGTGAGCCTGACGATTCAGGCCGGCGAAATGATCGGGCTGGTCGGACCCAGCGGCTCGGGCAAGAGCACACTTGTGAACCTCGTCTGCCGATTCTACGACGTCTCGGAAGGATCGATCCTGGTCGACGGCACCGACGTCCGCTCGTTCGCCATCGATGAATATCGCCGTCATATCGGCGTGGTGCTGCAAGAACCGTTTTTGTTCTATGGCACGATCGCCGAAAACATCGCCTATGGCCGGCCGAATGCCTCTCGCGCCGAAATCATCGCCGCGGCCAAGGCCGCTCGGGCGCACGAATTCATCCTGCGCCTGACCGACGGTTATGACTCGTTGGTCGGCGAGCGCGGGCAATCCCTCAGCGGTGGCGAACGGCAGCGGATTTCGATTGCCCGGGCGCTGTTGATCGACCCGGTGATTCTGATCCTCGACGAAGCGACCTCCAGCGTCGACACTCAGACCGAACGCGAGATTCAAGAAGCGCTCGACTATTTGGTGCAAGGCCGCACGACCATCGCCATCGCCCACCGGCTGAGCACGCTTCGCCGGGCCGATCGACTGGTGGTGCTGGAACGGGGCAGAATTGTCGAGGTCGGCCAGCACGACGAACTGCTCAAAGGGACCGGCGCCTTCGCCCGGCTGCATCAGGCTCAACTCGAAATGGCTCACGGCGACGCATCGACCTAGACTCGCTGCCGCGCTCAACGCCGCGCAACACTCGGACCTTCGCGAAAAATGTCAAACGAGACCGAAAACCCAACGATTGCCGCCGGCGGGGCCTTCGGCCTGAGCCACGACTCCTGGGGCCGCCTGGTGCTGATCGACAGCACCGGCCGCCGGCACAGCGGCGTCGAGCCGGTGCGGGCATTTCCGATCGCCGATCCGCAGCATTGGATCTCGATTTGCGATGCCGAGGGGCGCGAGTTGGTGCTGGTGGAAGATTTGGCCAACATCCCGCCGGCCGTCCGCCAGGTTTTAGAGGACGAGCTGGCACGCCGCGAGTTCGTGCCCCATCTCCGCCGCATTATCAAAGTGTCGACCGACGTCGAGCCGTCGGAATGGGAAGTCGAAACCGATCGCGGACCGACCCGATTTTTGCTCAACAGCGGCGACGACATCCGGCGCTTGAGTCCCTACAGCGCGCTGCTGATCGACGTGCATGGCACGCGCTATCTGATCGAGGACACGCGCCAACTCGACACCCCCAGCCGCCGCGTGCTGGAACTCTATCTGTAGGCCGGCTGCTTGAACCGCCGTGCCGGGCCGACGAGAATGGCTTCGCCGCCGCGGTCGAGCACCCCCCCCGCGTTCCGTAGCGGCGCATCGCTGCATCTGACAAGTATTGGTAGCAGACTCGTGGGCCTGCTGATCGTGGAGAACCAACGATGGCGCAACTTCGTTTTCTGACGCTTACACCCGTGTTGCTCGTGGCCCTGGTTGGGGCGGTGGCCGAGATGGCGCTGGCTGCCGAACCGCCACGGCTGGAACTGACCCAGGGGAGCAAGATCGTTCTGATCGGCAACGCCCTGGCCGAGCGGATGCAGTACTTCGGACATTGGGAGACGTTGCTCCACAGCCGCTTTCCGCAACTTGAGCTCGTGGTCCGCAACTTGGGTTGGACGGCCGACGAATTGACGGTCCGACTTCGATCGCAGGATTTCCAGAGTCACGGACACCGGCTCGAGGACCACAAGCCGGACGTAGTGATCGCTGCTTTCGGTTTCAACGAATCGTTCGCCGGTTCCGTCGGCCTGGCCAAGTTCAAGAGCGACCTGGACAACTTCATTCGCGAGACGATCACCACTCGCTACAACGGAAAGTCGCCGCCAAGATTGGTGCTCCTCTCGCCGATCGCCCACGAGAACCTGCGGCGGCGGTCCTTGCCCGACGGCCGAAAAAACAACGAAAACATCAAGCTCTATGTCGATGCCATGGCCGCGGCGGCCGAGACGCACCAGGTGATGTTCGTTGATCTGTTCGGTCCCAGTCTGCAACTTATGGAATCGTCCAGCCAGCGGCTGACGATCAACGGCATCCATCTCGATTCTTACGGCGACCAGCAGATCGGAGCCCTGCTCGATGGGGCGCTGTTTGGTCCTCGCCCGGCCGATACGATCGACCTGGAAAAATTGCGAGCCGAAGTTAACGAGAAGAACCTGCAACACTTTTACGATTATCGCGCGGTCAACGGCTATTACATTTACGGCGATCGGAAGAACGCCTTCAGCGCGGTGAATTTTCCGCCCGAGTTCGCCAAGCTGCGGCGAATGGTCGCCAACCGCGACCGGCGGATCTGGGCGGTCGCCCAAGGTAAGCCGGTCTCCAGCACGATCGACGACAGCGACACCGGCGCACTTCCCGAGATCGAAAGCGTGCTTGCTCCCGAGACCGTTCAGATCAAGAGTCCCGCCGAGAGTTTACAAACGTTCAAAGTGTCCGACGGGTATGAAATCAAGCTGTTTGCATCGGAGGTGGAGTTTCCCGAGCTGCGCAATCCGGTGGCAATCGCCTTTGATGCCCGCGGACGTCTGTGGGTGGCCACGATGGCAACGTTTCCGATGGTTTTGCCCGGCAAAACGGTCGACGACAAGATATTGATTTTCGAGGATACCGACGCCGACGGCCGAGCCGACCGCCAGATTGTGTTTGCCGATGGCTTGCATGTGCCGACGGGTTTGGAACTGGGTGACGGCGGCGTCTACGTCGCGCAGCAGCCGAACCTGGTCTTTCTCGCCGACACCGACGGCGACGACCGCGCCGATGTGAAGCAGATCGTGCTTGGGGGCTTCGACACGGCCGACGCGCACCATTCGCTCCACACGTTCGTTTGGGATCCGGGAGGCGGACTGCATTTTCAAGAAGGACTGTTCAATTTCACGCAGGTGGAGTCTCCTTACGGGCCGGTTCGCAAACACGACGCGGGGGTCTTTCGCTTCGAGCCGCGCACCGGAAAATTCGCCGTCTTCACCTCCTATCCTTTCAGCAACCCCTGGGGGCATTCGATCGATCGCTGGGGCCAGAATTTCGTGGCCGATGCTTCGAGCGGCACGAATCACTACGCCACGGCTCTCTCCGGCGATCTCGACTATCCGCGCCAGCACGGTGTCTTGAAGAGCTTTCTCACCAAGGAGTGGCGGCCGACGTGCGGCTGTGAACTGATTTCGAGTCGTCACTTTCCTGACGAGATTCAAGGCGACTATTTGCTGAACAACATTGTCGGTTTCCAAGGCGTGTTGCATTACAAGATGCGAGAGGAGGGATCGGGCTTCGCCGCCGAACCGAGCGAACCGTTGCTGCAATCGAGCGACCGCAACTTTCGCCCGGTCGATTTGGAATTCGGACCCGACGGTGCTCTTTACCTCGCCGATTTTTACAATCCGATCGTCGGCCACATGACACATTCGATGCGCGATCCCAATCGCGACCACGTGCATGGGCGCATCTGGCGGATGACCTATAAGAACCGGTCGTTGGTCGCGCCGGCCAAGATCGACGGCGCGTCGATCGCGCAGCTCTTGGACCTGCTCAAAGCTTACGAAGACCGCACGCGTTATCGCACGCGCGTCGAGCTGCGCAACCGCGACACCGAACAAGTGATGGCCGAGCTGAAACGGTGGGTCGCCGCGCTCGATCCGCGCGACGAGAATTATTGGCACAACATGCTGGAAGCGCTTTGGCTTCGTCAGCAGCACGACGTGGTCGATCAAGACTTTCTGAAGCTCCTGCTCCGTTGCCCGGAGCCCAAAGCCCGGGCCGCCGCGACACGCGTCCTATGCCATTGGCGTGACCGCGTCGACGCTTCGTTGGACTTGCTGAGGGTGCAGGTGGGGGACGAAAACGCGCGAGTACGGCTTGAGGCGGTAAGAGCGGCCAGTTTCTTTCAGGGCCACGACGTCGCCGGCGCGCTGGAAGTGGCGACCGAATCGCTTCTCCATCCTGATGACGATTACCTCAAATATACGCTTGACGAAACCATGCAAACGCTCGGCCGGCGCGCCGAGACCCAGAAGCATTAGCCGCGGACGTGTCTCCCGGGCGGCCGCCGCATGTACCTTCTGGCCGCAAAACCGGCCCAAAGCCCCAGGCCCCTGGCCCGGCACCCGATCCACGCCAGAGGCAACTCCGTGGCCCGACCGTGAGCGGGCGATTCTGGGCCGCGGTTGCCCGGTGCGTACTTGCAGGGATAATTTGCGTGTGAGATATTGCGGTTCTTCTCTTCGGCGGCCGTTAGGACGAGTGCGAGCATGATGCAAATCTGGCCAGCAATCGATCTTCGAGACGGTAAGTGCGTTCGACTCGAACAGGGCGATTACCAGCGGGAAACCGTGTTTGGTGACGATCCGGCCTCGATGGCCCAGCAATGGGTCGAGCAAGGGGCCGAGTGTTTGCACCTGGTCGATCTCGACGGCGCCCGTAGCGGCCACGTCCAAAACCGGGCGAGCATCCAGGCGATCGTCGAGGCGGTGTCGGTGCCGTGCGAAGTGGGGGGCGGCATCCGCGACCTCGCAACGATCGCCGACCTGCTCGATCTGGGCGTCGCCCGGCTGATCATCGGCACCAAGGCCCTCAAAGAGCCCGAGTGGTTCCGCGACGTTTGCCGGCGTTTCCCCGGCCGGCTGGTGTTGGGCATCGACGCCCGCAAAGGGCGCGTCGCGACCGACGGCTGGCTGAAAGCCAGCCAGGTGTCGGCGACGCGATTCGCCAGCGATCTGGCGGGGGAGCCGATTGCGGCCATCGTCTATACCGACATTGCGACCGACGGGATGTTGGCGGGCCCCAATCTCGAGGCGATGGACGAAATGCGCCGTGCGGTTACCCTCCCCGTGGTTGCTTCGGGGGGCGTCACCACCGCCACCGACGTGGCTCAACTGGCACAGTTGGGCATGGCCGGCTGCATCGTTGGCCGGTCGCTCTATGAGGGCCGGTTGAGTCTCGCCGAGGCGATTTCCGTGGCTCGGGAGTATTCGCTCCGCTAAAACCAATTCCTTGTCGACGCGAAAGTGTTCTGAATCGTGACAGCCGGCAATCCACCTCATTTCCCAGCACGGCGATCCCCAGGATGTTTGAATCGGCCCGGTCTCTCGGCCGGGCGTTTGGGCTCATCTGCCCCGCGGCGGCACGTGACCCGTGCGTGGAGTCACTCCCCTTTTCGTGTTTCCAGCGAGCAAGGAATCCGGTAATGGCGCAGACCAGCGTGCAAGATATTCGCAATATTGCTTTTTGTGGGCATGGCAACGCCGGCAAGACGTCGCTGGCCGATAAGATTCTGACGTCGACTGGCGTCGTCAAGCGGCCGGCCAGTGTCGACGACGGCACGAGCATCTGCGACTTCGACGAAGAAGAAAAGCATCACAAGCACTCGATCGAGTCGGCGCTGGTCCACTTCGTTCACGCCGGCAAGCAGATCAATCTGCTCGACACGCCCGGCTATCCCGACCTGATCGGCCAATCGCTCGGCGCGCTGGCGGCAGTGGAAACCGCGGCCATCGTCATCAACGCCCACGACGGACCGGGGGTCAACACGCGGCGGATGTTTTTGGAGGCGGGCCGGCTCGGGCTGGGGCGGCTGATCATCGTCAACAAGATGGACGCCGACAATGTCGATTTTCCGCGCTTGGTCGAAACGATTCGAGAAGTGCTCGGGCACACCTGCGTGCCGCTCAACGTGCCGATTGGACACGGTCACGACTTTCGCGGCGTGGCCAGCACGCTCAAACTGACCGCCAAGGCCGATGGGGCGGTGGTCAACCCCGCCGACATTCACAGCACGCTGGTCGAGTCGATCATCGAAGTCGACGACGGCGTGACGGAACGCTACTTCGAGGGGAAGCTGCCGACCGAAGAGGAGATCTCGCGGCTGATTATCGAGGCGGTCGCGCTGGGAAGCGTGGTGCCAATCGTCTGCGTTTCGGCTCGGACCGGGATCGGTTTGCCCGAACTCCTCGATGCACTGGTCCTCTGCAGCCTGCCTTCGGACCGGATCGTGCGGCACGCTCGCAACGAAGCGGGTGTCGAAGTGGCGGTGAGCGCCGATCCGGCTGGGCCGCTGGTGGCACAGGTCTTCAAAACCCGCATCGACCCGTTCGTCCACAAGCTGAGTTTTTTGCGAATCTTTTCCGGCACGCTGAAAAAGGACGACAGCGTTCACGTATCGGGCGCGCGCAAATTGGTAAAGCTACACCAGCTTCTGTCGGTGCAAGGGGGCGAAACCACGCCGATCGATTCGGCTTCGGCCGGTCAGCTCGTGGCCGTGGCCAAGGTCGAAGAACTGCACACTGGATTGTCGCTCGGTGACCTGGTGCTGCCGCCGATTCAACTGCCGACGCCGATGGTTGGGCTGGCGCTGTCGCCGAAAAGCCGTGGCGATGAAGCCAAACTTTCCGGCGCCCTGCACAAAATCGCCGAAGAGGATGGAACGATCCGCCTGCACCGCGATTCGCAGACCAAGGAACTGGTGATCGACGGGATGAGCGATCTGCATTTGCAATTCATTCGCGAAAGGCTGCGACGCCGCGACAAGGTCGAAGTCGAAGCCAAGGAACCGAAAATCCCTTACCGCGAAACCATTCAAGCCTCGGCCGAAGGCAGCTACCGGCACAAGAAGCAGACCGGCGGTCGCGGCCAGTTTGGCGAGGTGCACATCCGGTTGTTTCCCATGCCGACCGGAGTCAAGCCGGAGCAGTTCTGCACCAAGCAACGTTTTCCTCAGATGCGCGAATTTCACTACGACGAGGCCAGCAATTTCTTGTGGGTCGATTCGATCGTCGGCGCGTCGATTCCCAACAACTTTCTGCCGGCCGTCGAAAAGGGATTCAAAGAAAGGTTGGAACGAGGCGTCATTGCCGGCTGCCGGATTCAAAACGTCTGCGCCGAAGTCTTTTTCGGCAAGCATCATCCGGTCGACAGTTCGGAAGCCGCTTTCAAGACGGCCGGCTCGATGGCTTTTCGCGACGTCTTCCACCAGGCCAAGCCCGGCCTGTTGGAGCCGATCGTGACACTGCACGTCACCGTGCCGGGGTCGAAGTTGGGCGATATCAACAGCGACTTGTCGGGGCGCCGCGGGCGGGTGCTCGGTTTGGACTCTGCCGGTGGCGACTTGCAAACCGTGACGGCCGAAGTGCCGCTGTCCGAGGTGACGACCTACGCCCGGGCCCTGTCGAGCCTGACCGGGGGGCAAGGAAGTTTCACGATGGAGTTTTCCCGCTACGATCTGGTTCCGCCGAATGTGCAGAAGGAAATCGTCGAAAAAGCCCAGCACAAGGAAGAGGAAGACGAATGACGGCGGTTGTGGCGGCCGACTTTCGTTCAACTGACGCCGGTTTCCGAACCGAATGACATTATCAGGTGTCTTGATTTTGCCGGCGGTCAGGCCTTTTCCGGCAGTTGGACTTGGGACTTCGTGGAATTACCGGTGCGGCGGTAGGATTTGCGGCGTGGCCGCTCGGATTCGCTGCCGATCGCTCCCGCCGCCGTCGTGTGAGTCATAGACGATGCACGCAACCTTCCTGCCGCTTTGTGGTTGTTGTCGCCCGGCTTGTCCAGGCTGACCGCACAATCTCTCGGTTGTTCGGCACCGGACCCACCCCAGTGCGTCGTCTTCCAGGTTTATCCACCCGCCTGGTGCATTTTTTCGGTTTTTTTCTTCAACCGGCTCCTCATCGTGGGGGCGAAAGCATACACTTGCGGCGAACCGAAAACGCCAGAAAAACCGACCCGGCCGCAATCTGAGGATTTAACTCATGGCCTCCGACTTTCGCGTGAAAGAACAATTGCCTGAACTCACCAAGCGCATCGTGCAGACGTACACCGACGTCGGCACGATCAATCACTTGGGCCATTGCCCGCTGCCCAACTACGACGTGATCATCGGTGCGATCGAGGATTTAAAAGAGATCCTCTACCCTGGCTACCGGCGGCGTGAAGGCTTGCACTTGGGCAACGTCACGTATCACGTAGGCGACCTGATCGATGGACTTCACGACAAGCTGACGACGCAGATCAGCCGGGCGTTGCGGCACGAAGCCGGCTTTTCGCACGATTGTCCCCACGATCCGGATTTCGAAGCCCTCGGTCAGGCCAAGACGATGTTGTTTCTGGAAGAGTTGCCGCAACTGCGCAAGGTGTTGGCACTCGACATCCGCGCGGCCTACGACGGCGATCCGGCCGTGCGCAGCATCGACGAAGTTATTTTTTGCTATCCGGGCGTTGAAGCGGTCACCGTCTATCGCCTGGCCCATCTGCTCTATGAATTAAGGATCCCGCTCATCCCGCGCATGATGACCGAGTGGGCGCACTCGGAAACGGGAATCGATATCCACCCCGGTGCGAAGATTGGGAGCTACTTTTTCATCGATCACGGCACCGGCGTGGTGATCGGCGAAACGTGCGAGATCGGCGACCGCGTCAAGCTCTATCAGGGCGTAACCTTGGGAGCCTTGAGTTTCGCGACCGACAGCGATGGGCAGTTGGTGCGCGGGACCAAACGCCACCCAACGCTTCAGGACAACGTGGTGATTTACGCCAACGCCACGGTGCTTGGCGGCAAAACGGTCATCGGCCACGACTCGGTTATCGGTTCGAGCGTCTGGCTCACGCATAGCGTCGAACCGCACACGACGGTCGTGCTGGAAAAGCCGAAGCTGCGCATGCGTGGCGAATACGACGCCTTCGAGCACGTGCTCAATTATCAAATCTGATTGGCCCTGCCTTGCCGGAGCGAGCCGCCGCCGTTCTTGGGCGAAGTTTGGTAGGCAGCTAACGATGCGGTTTACCGCACTGCGATTTAATCCGATTTGCGGCACCCTACCCCGTTGCGGTTTACCGCAATGCGGTCGCGGGCGCGGTCTTTGTTCCTGTCAACGAATCGCTGTTTCGTTGGCGGGCGTGGAGCGTGGCAATCTCTGTCACCAATCGGCAAGATTTCCGTTGACCCGATCTGTGTTGGCAGTAACAATGTGGCCTGTGTCTTACGTTCGCCGTGGGGCGGGATTGCCCGACGCGCCCAATTTTTTCTGACTCAAATCTCAGGCGGCAGGGTCAGGCCTCGAAGCAGGGAATGCTTGGATGCGTGTCCAGCGAAAAGCCACGTACATTCGGGTGGAGACGCCGGCCAAGCTCAATTTGTTTTTCGAGGTGTTGGGCAAGCGAATCGATGGATTTCATGAAATCGAAACGCTCATGGTTCCGATCGACCTCTACGACAGTTTGACCTTTACGCCGCACTTCTCCGGAGCATCCCCCCCCGGAGCTTTCTGGCCCCCCCCTGCGCCGCCGGTGGTCGATGAGATAGCGCTCGATTGTCGCTGGGCCGGTTCGGTCAATCCAAAAACTTCCTTGGGCAACTTGCCGCCGGCGGCCGAAAACCTGGCCACACGAGCGGCTGTTTTATTGCGCCGCCGCGCCGGCGTAACGGCGGGCGCCACGATCCGCTTGCTGAAACGGATTCCTTCGGCTGCCGGATTGGGTGGCGGATCGAGCGATGCCGCGGCCGTACTACTGGCAGGCAACCTGGCTTGGCGCATCGATTGGCCGCGCGAGCGCCTGATCGAATTGGCAGCCGAGTTGGGGAGCGACGTTCCTTTCTTCTTCGCTGGTGGTGCCGCGATCTGTCGCGGGCGAGGCGAGCGGGTGGAATCACTCGCCGCGACCAATCGGTTGCACGCCGTGGTGGTGCGTCCGCCGGAGGGGTTGGCCACCGCGCAGGTTTACGCCCATTGCACGCCAGGCAAGCCGCCACGGAGCGTGGCGCCGCTGGCGTCGGCGCTTAGGCGCGGCGACCTCGCACAAGTGGGCCGACGGATCTTCAACCGTTTGGAACAGCCCGCGGCCGAGATCTCGGCTTGGATGGGTCGCCTGCGCCGCGAGTTTTCACGCTTGGGCTGCGTCGGGGCACAGATGAGTGGTAGCGGGACCGGTTATTTCGGGATTTGTCACCATGCGCTGCATGCTCGTCACGTGGCGGGGCGGCTGCGCGCAAGGGGCATCGGCCCCGTATATGCCGTGCGAAGTTAGTCGTTCACTGTTTGTTTGGATTAGGGAGACTCGCCGTGGAGATCACCGAGGTTCGCATCAAGCTGATCGAGGACGGCGGAGAGAGGTTGCACGCCTTTTGTTCGATTACGTTGGACGATAGTTTCGTCGTGCGCGATTTGAAAATCATTGAGGGGACCCACGGACCTTTCGTGGCAATGCCCAGCCGTAAGCTGACCGCTCATTGCCATCAGTGCGGCATGAAGAACCATCTCCGCTCCGCCTACTGCAATCAATGTGGTAGCCGGCAAAAGGAGGAGCGTCTGGCAAAGGATGAGGATGGGCGGACCAAGCTTTACGCCGATATCGCCCATCCGATCAATTCGGCGTGTCGCGAAATGATCCAACAGCGCGTGATTCGCGAATACCAAATCGAATTGAAGCGGGCGAAACTGCCCGGCTACGTCTCGCGTTACGATGATATCGACGGCGACTTGTCCTCGCCGGCTCCTCGCGGCGTCGTTGCCGATGGCGCCGCGTCGCATGTTCCGGCTCCGCATCTTGCCACGCCCCACGCTCCGTTGCCTCACGCTCCGTTGCCGCACGCTCCGTTGCCGCACGCAGCGCCGCCGCACGCAGCGCCGCCTCAAACTGCGCCCGCTCACGCCGCGCCATCTCACGCTGCGCCATCTCACGCTGCGCCGCCTCATGCCGCGCCGTCTCATGCCGCGGCCGCTCACTCGCCGAAACCCCCGTCGGCATCGGCCTCGGCGCTGGATCAGCCCAGGATTCAATCCGCCGAAGACCCTCGCAGTGGCTTGCACCGGCCGACGGCCTCCAGCCGCTCGGCCACTCCCCAGCAGGATAGTTTCGGCGCCGGGATTTTCGAATCGTAACGGCGCTCACTCCGGGCTTGTCGAGTCGTCGCGCGTCGGACACGCACGAGAGAATTCTTGGCGCTCCGGCGGTTGGTATTCCGCTGGCGGAGTTGCCGGCACTGAAATTCTTGCCGCCACGCTGACCTGCCACGTGCCCGCGTGATACGATTGAGTCACACGCGAGCGGACCGCGGCTGGCGACCAATTGCCGGCCAAAGCCAGTCTCGATTGCACGGCGCCGTTTGCACGGCGCCGTTGGTTTTTTTCATCGCGTTCGACCCACGCATTAGCCACCGTGACACCATCCACGCCCTTGAGTCGCCGGATTGCCATCGTCGGTGGGGGCGTTACCGGCCTGTCAGCGGCGCTGCATGTCCGCCAGCTCGACCCTTCGGCCGAGTTGTTGTTATTGGAAGCCCAGGATCGGCCCGGCGGCGTCCTTTCGACGGTGCACCGCGACGGCTTCCTGATCGAACGCGGGGCCGACAACTTCATCACCAATGTCCCCTGGGCGGTCGATCTTTGCCGCCAGGTTGGGCTGGGGGACGATTTGCTGCCGACTGACGCCAGCCGCCGGCAAGTCTTTGTCGTCCGCCGCGGACGGCTGTGCCCGGTGCCGCGGGGATTCATGCTCATGGTTCCCGAGCGGATTTGGCCCGTCCTGACGTCGGGCGTACTCAGTCCCTGGGGTAAGCTGCGGTTGCTCGGCGAATACTTCGTCCCGGCCCGAAAATCGGACGGCGACGAAAGTCTGGCTTCGTTCGCTCGCCGACGGCTGGGCACCGAAGCCTTCGACCGATTGGTTCAACCCCTGATCGGAGGCATCTATACGGCCGACCCGGAAAAACTCAGCCTGGCCGCCACCCTGCCCCGTTTTCTGGACATGGAGCGTCAGGCGGGCGGCCTGATTCGAGGGCGGAACTCGGCTGCGAGCAAGCCCGATGAAGTTGTCGACCCGACGGCTAGCGGCGCACGCTACAGTCTCTTCGCCACTCCGCGTGGCGGGCTTTCCAGCCTGATCGACGCGCTGGTCGAGCGATTGCCTCCGGGCGTCATTCAGTTCGGCGTTCAAGCCACCGCGCTCGATCGCACGACCGATGGCGGTTGGCAGATTCGCTTTTCCGCCGCCGGGGGGCAAACGGACCGGTCGTGGCCTTGCGACGCGGTAATTCTGGCGGTGCCGGCGCATGTGGCCGCCACCACGATAAGGCCGGTCAGCTCTGAGTTGGCCGCTGAACTGGCCGGCATCCCTTATGCCGACGCCGTGGTGGTTTCGGTCGGATTTCGTCGCGATCAAATCGCTCATCCGCTCGACGGTTTCGGCGTCGTCGTTCCGGCCCAAGAGCGGCGTTCGATTTTGGCCATCAGCTTTGGCAGCGTTAAGTTTGCGGGCCGCGCGCCGGCTGGGCAGGTCCTGCTGCGCGTGTTTGTCGGAGGGGCGTGTCAGCCGGAACTTGCGCGGCTCGACGACGAAAGCCTGCGCCGCATGGTGCTCGGAGAATTAGCCGAACTGCTCGGAGCGCGGGGCGAACCCTTGGTTTGCGATATTACCCGCTGGCCGGCCAGCATGGCTCAGTACCATCTCGGTCATCTGGACCGAATCGCCCGCATCGAGCGCTTGGTGGCTGGCCTGCCGGGCCTGGCTCTGGCCGGCAACGCTTATCGC